>Ga0210076_1000101_pt1 | contig 17623 bp, 18 predicted proteins | sample MayberryNW_Catta_3_FD_184876 | JGI IMG/M metagenome (GOLD analysis project Ga0210076, IMG submission 184876) | Wetland microbial communities from San Francisco Bay, California, USA, that impact long-term carbon sequestration -... | ecosystem: Environmental > Aquatic > Marine > Wetlands ... | reverse complement strand
CGGTTCAGCGGCGGCGCTTATCATCCGATTCTGCGGCGCACGGACCAGTTCATCAAAAAGCCTCTCAAGGCGGCGCTCGGCATTCGTCGCGAACGCGCCCGGACGCTAATGGAACTGGACAAATCCGTTGTCGAAAAAGTGGAACAATTGAAAGCCAAAGGCCTCACAAGTCCCTATCTGAAAAGTTTCGTCGTCGCTCGCATCAATCCGCTTCGATTTCGTCCTAAAGACGCCGCGCCGCTCGGCTTTGATGAAGTGATGGATCGGATGACGAAAACCGCGGAAAAAATGAATGTCGAAAAAATCAAGGTCCAAGATCTGGCGAGATCCGGCGGCGCTCCGGAAGAAGCTTAGAACGATCGCCAACGCATGACTCTGACCGGGACGCCGATCTAAAAGGAAATTAGTCGGCTCTAGCTAAATCACCTGCTATGCTGGGGGTATGTCGGCACCATTTCCGGCCGGTAAGTCCATCGCTTGATTGGCCTGCCCTCCGCTAGGGTGCGCAGCTCGCGTTCCCAAATTTTGCGCAGAAGAAAGACGCCGCGATCGTTGCGGCCGAGATGTTCGTTGCTGCGCAGGGCGATCGCTCCCTGGCCTGTTTGCGCGATCTCGTCTTGGAGCATGACAAAATCGACGCGCTTCGGATCCACGTCGCTTACGTGAAGTTTTCCGGCGAGTATTGCCCGGACTAATTCCGGCCGATCTTTTCTCCGCCTTGGCGCGCAGCTGGCGCCGCTCTTCGATCCAGGCCCTTCCGCGGTCGCCTGTGAGCGGAATTGCGCGCACTTCGAAGTGAATATGACTGTCGTCGTCAACGGGGACTTTGAAAACGATAACGTCGGCTCGTTTGATCTCCGAATCAACCACCTGCCCGTTGATAAAATTGATGTTGGGCATTCCAAAGAAAAAAGTGAGATCCTTGCCGTCGGGATATTTGACATAGCGCCGGATACCCCATTCCGATTCTTCGACGGTAATCATCGGATCGCCACGCACTACGTGATCGTCAACCGACTTCCGGTGGCGTTGATGCACGAAACGCACATGGGCGTTATCGAGAGAGTTGTCGATGTTGTTGAAGTAGTTGCAAATCCGCCGCAGCGCAGCGACGTCCAGTGAGATACCAGGGCTTTCAAAGCGCGGATAGCGGGGCAACGGCGGTGGATCGCCCTCGCCGACATACGCGAAGATAAGCCCGATGTACTCTTGGACCGGATAGCCGGGGATACGAATGTTGTCTGCGACCGACTCTCCTTCCGCCGGCTGGTCGACACACTGTCCTAAGCCGTCATACTTCCAGCCGTGATAAAAACAGCGGATGCACTCGCCTTCGATCGAGCCCACCGAAAGCTGCGTGCCACGATGCGCAGCGCGGGCCTATTAAATAGGGCGTGCCGCTGTCGCCGCGATAAACCGTAAAATCTTCGCCCATGATTCTGACCGGCAACGCCCGGCCAGCCGTAAGCTCGTAGGAGCAACAAACCGGCTGCCAGAACATTCGCAGGTAACGTCCCGTCAATGTTTCCGGTCCGGTGCGCGTTCGTTAAAATCCATCACGCTCTTTTCGGCTTATCTGTCACCCATTTCAAGTCTCATACGATATTGGTGTTTATCCTTTCAAGCACTAAATCGAGCCCAACGACGGACGGATCGACGGTTTAAACTTTATGTCCCCAGCGTGCTCTAATGAAACATATCTTCGGGCTGAAACCTGCGCGACACCAGGCCCTGCCGCAATGCGTACTCGAGCATTTTGTCCACTTCAGTGCGCGTATTCTTGAATCCCCAAACGTACGGATCCGGTCCGGCGATCGGGCGCTCCTCTTCCCAAAGCGAGCGATACCACAATCCCGTCATGTGCACGCGTTGCTATCGAGCCAGCGATAACATTCCTGTTTTGCGTCTTGCCATGCATCGAACATGCTCATAGCCACCCAAGGATATTTCTCGAGCACCGAGGTTTTGATCAGGAGCGTGTGTTGGATCGGAACGAAGCCGGTCTTTTAAAATATTGTCTCTCTTGTTCGGCGTAATCGGGCAACAAAAAGTCTATGTCCGGATGACCGAATGGCGCCCAAGTTTCCGTAGTAATGCCGGCATCGATGTTCGCGGCGATTAGAAGATCATGAAGCTTGACGCCTTGTGGCGCAGGCTCAAGCTTGAGCCAGGGCGGCGGTTGCCAGCGACCGATCTTCTCAGCCCAATTGGCGACCCAAGTAATCGATTTCAAATCCGCGCCGTACTCGTCTTCCAAGATACCGCGCGCCCACAACGCCGTCGTCGTAAACCAAGTCTGCAACCCCACGCGTTTGCCGTTGAGATCTTTCGGAGAGCAAATCCCCGCGTGTCTGTTGATGTAAATATACGAATGGCGAAACATGCGCTTGACAAAAATCGGAATCGCCGTGAGGCCGAGCGTTCTTTGCTCCAGGTCGGCCATGTAGATCCCGGTGAAAAACTCGGCGATGTCAAACTTTCCCTCGCGTCCATCGCGTTGCCGGCTTCGGTCATCGGAGTTCACGTGAATTTCCAAGTCGATGTCCCGCGGCGTCACCCGTCCATCGATGAGCGGCTGGCTGGGATCGTACAGACCGCAGGTCATGCTGAGTTTCAGGGCCATTTAAAAATAGATTCTCTGCTTACGACGGTTGAAAATGTTCCGCATGCACCGCGTTTACTGCATGTACGTTGCCCTTTTGTGCAATTTCTGATCCCTGATCATGCACCGGGTTTCCATCCTTTCGACTGGATCTCTGCAAGGACCTTGCGCGCCAAGGAGAAATCGAAAATCTTTGACAATGGCGGCGTCGCTTTGAGATCGAGCCGCTTGATTACATGTTCGACCGCTTTGGCCTGCATTTCCTGGTCGAGAGTTCCGTCCTGGGTAAGTGACGTCCGTATGACCTGATCTTTAGCGGCGCGGCTTTCGCTGACTTGTAGAGATCGCGCCATATCGGAATTGTGCCCGCGCGATTATCTTTGATGTAGAGAAAGCCCTTGTAAGTGCCCCGAATGAATCTTTCCAATCGAGCTGGATCCGATTGCAGCGAAGCGTCTCTCACGAGAATGCTGCCTTGAAGCTGGATTAGGTCTTTGCTTCGGAAACGCCACCAATTCGCGGAAGCCGGCTTCCTCTGCTTTGAAAGTTACCGGCGGCGAAAGCATCGCCGCATCGACGGTACCGCTTTGCAAACCGCTAAAAATCGTCGGCATCACGCCGAGGGTGAGCACAGCCACATCGCGGCTCGCATCCAATCCGTTTTGCCGCAAAATCTCTCGCAACAGTGAATCCGGTCCGCTACCGATACCAGAAGCGCCTACACGTCTGCCCTTGAGTGCCCTAACAGGTCGAATCTCCAATTTTGCATACAGCCAGAACATTGCCCGATTGTAAGTCGTGAATAGAAACTTAAACGGTGAACCGCGTAAAATCGACGGCAACCCTGCTCCGCCCACGGATTAAGAAAGATTTCTCGCTCTGCTCGAAATGACAACATCGAGTCTCTCGCGAGTTGCACAGGCAATAATCGTTGTCCGGCGGTCATGCGCTTACGGCTTGACGCCAACTCTCCACAAGTGATTAGATCGGATGCTGGAAAGCAATGATCGCTGTGCCGGGTCGCCACCATCTTTTTAATGGGAGGAAAGCTCATGGCTGAAATCGAAAAGGAATATCTTGTCGGCACTGTGCGTCCGACCAATCGGCCCGAAGCCGGGCAGGAGCTGGATCTCGATACGCTGATTCCGGCAAAGATCAAATTCGTTTATCTGACGATGAACTTTACGCGCGGCACCGAGGAGGAATTCAGCACATCCATGCCGGGATACGAAGCCAAAGCTGCAGAATTGGCAACGCTGGGCGCGGACTTGGTTCGTCCGAGCGGGGCGCCGCCCTTCATGCTGCTCGGCTACCAAAAGGAGCAGGAGCTGATCAGCGGCTGGGAAAAGAAGTACAGCGTGCAGATGTTTACGTCAGGACAAAACCACGTGCGCGCGCTGCGCACGCTCGGCATGAAGAAGTTTGTCGGCGCCAGCTATTTTCCGGAAAACATGAACAATGTCTTTGCGCGATATTTCACCGATGCGGGATTCAACGTGCTGGCGATGGAAGGAATCGATTCGCCTTTCGCCGCCGTCCCCAGCGTGCCACCTGCGCAAATACTCGAATTCATGAAACGCATTGCCGCCAAGCACAAGGACGCCGACGGCATCTACATGCTCGGCTCCGCCTGGAAAACAGTCGAGATCATCGACCGACTCGAAAAAGACACCGGCTTGACTGTCGTCCATGCCGGTCCCGCCCGTGCGTGGGAGACGCAATTGCGGCTGGGCTTGCGCCATCGAATTCCGGGATATGGCCGGTTGCTGGCGGAGATGCCGCAGTAAGCGCGATTTCGACCGCGACCTAAACCCCGGCCATCAAAATCAAAAGCGCCGCGGCGACGACTTTTAAGCGAGGTGCACAATGGCCAATCAGTACGTTGATTGCGACGGGCACGTAATGGAGCGAGTCGATGAGATCGCAGAGCTGATCGGCAAAGTAAATAGCATCGAGGGCGAGATCAATCCGCGCCGGATGGTGCCAAGCTTGGATCGCTTTCATACTCCCCGCTTGCAGCGGCGCACGCCGGGAACTTTCGATCCATCGATCGGCCCGGAGAAGTGGTTGGAGTTCCTCAACAAGACCGGGCTTGAATACAGCGTCCTATTCCCGACCGAAGGTCTTGCCTATGGCCAGATCTCGTTCCCTCAATGGGCGGTGGCTTACGCTAGAGGCTACAATGACTGGCTGCATCAAAAATATTTGAAATACAGTGCGAAGCTAAAGGGTGTGGCGTTGATTCCGATGCAAGACGTACCGAGTGCGGTCGTCGAATTGCGCCGGGCGGTCAAAGAGCTTGGGATGCTCGGCGCGATGCTGCCATCCAATGGCATGAGGTTTCATCTCGGCGCCAAAGAATATTGGCCAATCTACGAGGAAGCGGAAAAGCTCGACTGCGCGCTGGCCGTCCACGGCGGCTGCTACGGCGATTTGGGCTTCAACAGTTTCGCCGTCTTTCCAGCGACCCGCGCCCTCGGCATGCCTTTTCCGTTGGCGATTGCGGCGACGGGAATGATCGTGGAAGGCATGCTCGATCAGTTTCCCAAGCTGCGCATCGGTTTTCTGGAAGGCGGCACGGCGTGGATTCCCATCGTCATCGATCGACTCGAACGCGAATTGGAATACGGCGGTCTTCAGCTCAACCGCAAACCAGAGGAATATTTTACCAGCGGCAGGATCTTCGTCGGCTGCGAGGGGAATGAAAAAGCGCTCGCCTACGTGATCGACCGCGTTGGCCCGGCGCCGTTCATGTTCGCGTCCGACTTCCCGCACGAAATATCGCTCGGCAATTGCATGGAAGAGATCAACGAGATCATCGAGCGCACCGATTTGAAGCAGGAACACAAAGCAGCAATCCTAGGCGCCAACGCCCGGCAGTTCTACAGGATTTAGGGGATCCGAATCTCGACGGGAGCGGACATGCACCTACCGTCGAAAAATCTGTCCTGTCATTTCGATCGAAGGGAGAAATCTTTCTCGGTTCGGGGAGTACCAAAACAGCAAATTCAGCGCCAGTAGCAATGGAGAAGACAATGCAGTCATCCCGCAAGCGCCCCTATAAAAGCCGAAGTCCTATTCTCGTGCACGTCCTAGCGTTATTTTGCGGCGTCACATTGATCGCGACCACGGCGATATCGTCAGTCGACGCGCAAACTCATGCTCCAATATTGGTCGCCTACGCTGGGCAAAACGAAACGGTCGGTCCCATGTGGGTCGGAATCGAAAAAGGCATGTTTCGAAAGTACGGTCTCGACGTGCGCCTGGTTCAAATGCGCAACGGCTCACTCAGCATGGCTACGCTCTCGTCCGGCCAGGTCCAATACAACTACGGCTCCCCTGGAAATGCGCTTAGCGCCGCGGCCGGCGGTATGAATATTCAATGCGTCGCTTCACCGGTGCAAAAAATTCCACGCGAGTTAGTGGCGCGCAAAGAGATCCGCACCCTGGAACAATTGCGCGGCAAGAGCTTCGGCGTGCAAAGCATCGGCGGCGGATTTTGGCTACAAACAATGATCGCCTTGGATCAGATCGGCATTGATCCTGAAAAATATGATCTCAAGATGCGAATCCTCGGCGATACAGCGACTGTCACGCAGGCCCTAGGGTCCGGCGGCGTTGATGCCACGGTGATTCCCTACAGCTTCAGCGAGGCAGCCAAGCGCGCGGGCGCCAACGTGCTTGCGGATATCGGTAAACTTAGCTTTCCGTATCAGGGGACGACGCTTTGTTTTTTCCGCGACTCCGCCGCCAGCTCGCCGGATCAGGTTTCACGCTTGCTCAAAGGAATGGTCGACGCGGTGGTGATGATTCACGATCCCACCGCCAAGTCTGAGATCGTCGAAATCCTGCGCAAGGCTTTCCGCTTCCCGAAACCCGAGGATGCCGAGGCCTCCTATAGAGTGCTCGCCATTATGGCCACAGTCGACATCATGCCCGATCCAGCCGCATGGAAAATCGTTCAGCGCATCATAAGCAAGATCAATCCCAAGGTCGCGCAGGTCGACCTCAACAAGCTCATCAATCCAACTTTTGTGCGCAGTCTGGAGGAAAGTGGCTTTTTGGCGGCCGCGCGGCAAAAGGCACGGTGACTAAAGCCGGCATACTCTTGGGCAACTGCCAGTGAGGCAATAAAGCGTCACGAAACCTGTGAGAGCTGGCGAACGATCTGTTAGATCGGCCAACCGTGCTGCGACAGATCAATCGGATTTCCATCGGGGTCATGGACTCGAAATTCAGCCTCTCGATTGGGCGGCCGCTTGTCGATCCCTGAGGCGGCGTTGAGCTCGTTACAGGCCTCGCGCAGAGCTTCGACATTTTCGACCTCAAAGCCGAAATGATAGATCCCCGGTTTCAACTGCGGGCCTTCGATCTTACGCTCGGGTTCGATCGGTATAATCGCTAAATTAATGTGCCCGTCCGAAAGATAAGTTGCGGTCCCGATGCCATGAACGATTCTCAATCCGAACGCGCTCGTATAGAACTTAACCAGGTTCTCTACGTTTTCGGTGAGTATGGCGAGATGGCGGATGCGTGCCATAGAATCCTCCTTCGCGAGCAGAGGTAATTTGGCCGCATCCTATGAGATAAGCGACTCTCTTGACAAGGGGCACAAGCCAATTGTCATCTCGAAGATCGAGAAAGATTCCTCGCTTTTCGCTCGGAATGACAATCGTACAGATAAAGTTGTTCGATCGAGAAAAATCTCTCCATTGATACCAAGACCCATAGGACAACCAGTACCGCTAGCTACCCGCTTGACGGATATGCTCTGTTTGCCCTATTTATTGGGCAGCAGTAGACATGGAATCGTTCGCCGGGAATCTCGGCAAATCCGAACGGAGGTTTTATGGGGCTCTTAAAAATTGAAGGCATCACACACTGGTCGATTCCGGTAAACAATCTAGGTGAGTCAGAAAAATTTTATGGCGATCTGCTTGGGTTCAACGCTCGAGGAAGACTGGGCAATTCAGGCATGTCGTGCTTCAGCGTCGGCGATCAAAACATTCTTCTCTGCGAGCGAGCGCCGAGCGTCGATAAATCTTTCGCTGAAGAGCAAAATGTGCACCATTCTTTCACAGTGACCCCCGAAACTTTGGTCCAAGCCTGCAAGATTTTTCATGAGCGAAAGGTTCCGATCGACCGGCTCTATTACCGCGCGAAAGGTTATTTCACCGGTAGAGAGCTCTATTTCTTCGATCCAAGCGGCAACCGGCTCGAATTGCGCGATCCGACCTGGAAAGCAGGCATGCCGGAACCGACCTTCGAAGAGCTTGTACAGTCGTAAGCCGGCTCGCATCGGGATTGGATTATCCCACCGGATTTTCACCATTCGTCGAGGCGTTGCGCAATCGGTTCGCGCAGCCGTTCGGCGATATTTCAAACAACACTCGGCTTCACGCAAGATGTCGAGGACGCTCCCATAAAGTTTAAGCGGAGACCGGAAATTCCCCGATCCCGCCATTTTTCGGTACGGGTTGATCTTTTCTATCCCCGCGCAAAACATTGACGGTTATACCCGCCGTTAGCACTTCGCGTTAGACAAAGTCGCGGACTACTTGATAGTAACGTGAGTGGAATCTTGATAGTGCTGGTGAGGCCGTAAGGAAACGCATCATTGGAAGAAGAACTAACGCAGCCGGTTGAAGCAGCAGTCGAATCACCGCGGCAGCGCTCTCGTTTTCAAACCTTCGCTTCGCTCCGCCACTTAGATTATCGATACCTCTGGTCCGGAACATTGATGATGAGCGCCGGGCAGTGGGTACAGCAGGTCACCCTGGGCTGGCTGCTTTACGATCTCACCGGCAACTCGATGCTGCTCGGCGCGCTCAACGGCTTGCGTGCTCTGCCCTTTTTAGTCACCGGTCCGATGGCTGGCGTGGCCGCCGACCGGATGGATCGGCGCAAATTATTATTGCAAACCCAATCCATTTTGATCGTGACGGCATTGCTCATGGGCGCGCTGGTCGCGTCCCCCTTCTTCCATGTCTGGCATATCTTTCTTTTCACGCTGATCACGGGAGTTGCATGGACTATCACCGAACCGGTGCGTATGAGCATGATCCCCAGTGTTGTGCCGAAAGAAGATCTCGCAAACGCGGTCGCGCTGAATTCCGGTGGTTTTAATTTGATGAAAGTCATCGGACCGGCGCTGGGCGGCGCGCTTATCGCATGGTTCGGCGCCGCGGAGAATTTTTTTCTCCAAGCCGTCGCATACACCGGCGTGCTCGCGATGATTTATTGGATGCACATTCCACCCCATGGTGCCGAAGCCAAAAAGCAGTCCGCGGTTGCCAATCTCAAAGAGGGTTTCGCTTATGTCTGGTCGACCCCCGCCGTGCTGGCGCTGATGGCGCTCGCCTATGTGCCCCGTATTTTCGCCGTGCCCTATCAGACGCTGATGCCTGTGTTTCAAAAAGACGTGCTCAGGATCGGGCCCGAGGGATTGGGTTTATTAATGGCTGCGCCGGGCGTCGGTGCAGTGATCGCCGTGCTGACAATGGCGTCGCTCGGCAGCCGCATCAAACGCCAGGGCCTGCTGCTGGTCGGCAGTATTGTCGTGCTCGGCGGATTTCTCATTCTCTTTTCACAGATCACCTGGTTTCCTCTCGCCCTAGCGACGTTGGTGCTCGTCGGCATCTTTCAAATGTTTTTTCTCGCCAGCACCGCTACGCTACTTCAGATGATCGTGCCCGACGAGCTGCGCGGCCGGGTTTTGAGTCTTTACATGCTTGACCGCGGCTTCATGCCCTTGGGCGCCATGTTCGCCGGCACGGCCGCCCATTTCATCGGCGCTCCATCAACGGTGGCCATGATGGGCACTGTCGTCATCGTACTCACATTGCTGGTTGCATGGCTCATCCCGGCGATTCGCAAGCTGGAATCGTGAGTGCCAAACGACCCTGAAGCCGATCGGAAATTACCTCGAAAAAAAGATTGCTCGTTGCGTTTATTCGAGTCCGCAGAGTAACAACCAAGAGATCTTGCCCTAACTGAGCCCGCTGTCCGTCGAGGCAAGTAGACATTGCTAAATTGTTGAGTTATTCAAAATGACGTTTAATTGCGCTGACATTTTCCACCAATACGACTTTCGGAGGATGTTCATCATGAATCTCGTTCGTCTAATCATTGTCGCGCTCTTCCTGCCTTTGCCAGGTCAGTTCGCACAAGCGCAGCTGGCAAAAGATTATCAGCCGTCGGTCGGCCAGGAAGGCAAAGACGTGATCTGGGTGCCGACGCCGCAGGCGTTGGTAGATAAGATGCTCGATCTGGCCAAAGTGACACCGAAGGATAATGTCATCGACCTCGGCTCCGGCGACGGCCGCACCGTTATCACCGCCGCCAAACGCGGCGCGCACGCGCTTGGCATTGAATACAACCCTGATATGGTCGAGCTCTCCAAGCGTAACGCGGCTAAGGAGGGTGTCAGCGATCGCGCGAGTTTTGTCAAAGCCGATTTATTCGAGAGCGATTTCTCTCAAGCGCAGGTGATCAGCATGTTTTTGTTGTCCAGCATCAACCTCAAGTTACGGCCGAAGATTCTGGACCTAAAACCGGGCACCCGTATAGTCTCGAATACCTTCGACATGGGCGATTGGAAGCCGGATGAGAGTGCGACCATTCCCAATTGCAATTCCTGGTGCACGGCGCATTTATGGATCGTTCCTGCGAAAGCCGAAGGGACCTGGAAACTACCGCAAGGCGAACTAACCCTGAAGCAGAACTTTCAAATGATCTCGGGAACGCTTAAAAACGGCAAAGTGGTTTCGCCGATCAACGGCAAGCTCAACGGCGAGCGAATTTCGTTCACCGCAGGCAATGCATCCTACACGGGCCGGGTCAATGGCGATTGCATGGAAGGCAGCGCCGGCGGCGCTCAATGGAATGCCACCCGCACGAGTAAATGATTCTTTGGAAAAAATCGGCATCTGATTTTGTGAGAAGGCTCTCCACTCGCCTCTGTCTGCCTGCTATAACAGAATCGAATTCACAATTGGAGGAGGTTTAATGAATAAAGCACTTTTGTCATATAGGTTGTTTCTCTCTCTCGCGCTTAGCCTGGCATTGACCGGTAGCATTGCACACGCGCAACCGGCTAAGGAGTTCCAGCCCGAAGTCGGCCAGGCGGGAAAAGATGTCGTCTGGGTACCGACACCGCAGGCCCTCGTCGATAAGATGCTCGACATGGCGAAAGTCACGCCGAAGGATTACGTCATCGACCTCGGTTCCGGCGACGGCCGCACGGTAATCACCGCCGCAAAGCGCGGCTCCAAAGCGCTTGGAATCGAGTACAACCCAGACATGGTAGAACTCTCGAAGCGCAATGCCGCTAAGGAGGGCGTGAGCGACAAAGCGACGTTCATGAAAGCGGATCTCTTCGAGACCGATTTCTCCCAGGCCCAGGTCATTACGATGTTCTTGCTGCCGAGCATCAATTTGAAGCTTCGTCCCAAAATTTTAAATCTCAAGCCGGGCACTCGTATCGTGTCAAACTCGTTCGACATGGAAGAATGGAAGCCGGACGAAACCGCCAACGTCGAAGGCTGCTCAAACTGGTGCACGGCCCATTTATGGATCGTTCCTGCGAAAGTGGGCGGCAATTGGAAGTTGCCGCAGGGCGAGCTCTCGATCAAACAAACCTTTCAGATGATCAGCGGCACGCTTCAAAACGGCAAGCTGGTTTCGCCGATCAACGGCAAGCTCAACGGCGATCAGATCAGTTTCACCGCCGGTGGCACCCAGTATACAGGCCGGGTGAACGGCAACTCGATGGAAGGCAATGCCGGCGGAGCCAAGTGGAGCGCGACGCGCGCGAAGTAAACCGGCGATCGCGCAAAAACATCCGCCCTTAATGAGCAGCGCGCCCTTTCCGAGCGCGCTGCGCATTTTTAATTTCCCGCCTTTTGTATTATCAGTGCGAAGCTTGTCGCGTGAACGAATCACAAAGCTCGCTTAGGTAACTTATTTCGGGGAGGAGACGCCTCATGCTTCAGGGCTACCGAATTTTCGATGCGGACGCACACGGCTCCATCAATCCCAAAATGTGGGAGGATTTACCGGAGCCCTATCGTGCCCGGCGGCCCCGTCCTGTCAGCATTCACGACGAAGCCGGCTTGGGCAATTACACGGCAGGCTGGTTGATCGAAGGGTCCATCGAACCCCATGCGCTCGGTCCCGGGGCGCAACAAGCCAACACGCCCCGCAACGTTCTTGTCGAGTTCGGCGGCGACGTAAAACGCGAGCATTGCTCGATAGGCAGCATGACATTGGCCGACCCGCAAGCGCGGTTGCGCGACATGGACCGCATGGGTTTCGACTTCCAAATGATTTTTCCAAGCACGCTCTATGCGCACATGACGGCTGATCCGGGTTTCGAGGCCGCGCTTTTCCGCGCATACAATCGGTATATCGCCCGGCAATGCCAAGCCGTCCCAACGCGCCTCAAATGGTCGGGACTTCTTCCCTTGCGCGATCAAGATCACGCATTCCAAGCGATTGAGGAAATGCAACGTTTAGGTGCGCGCGCCGCCGTAGTGTTCGGCACCGCGGGGGAACGCCTTTTATCCGACCCCGGTTTTGCGCCGATTTGGGACGAGTTCGCGCGCACAAAGCTGCCGCTGTGCGTGCATATGGGCATGAGTTATCCGCCGCTCGCTCAGCTCGGTAGGTCGATTTATGACGGCCACGTGATCGGCATGTCTTTGCCCGCGCAACTCGCGTTCGTGGCCATCGTCGGTCATTGCATGTTGGATCGTTACCCGGAATTGAAAGTAGCGTTTCTCGAGTTCGGCGCCGAATGGATTTTTTACATGGTCTCGAGAATGGATCACTATCTACCGCTCGATCGCGGCGCTCATCCGTTCGGCTTGAGCATGCCCAACGCTGGGCAACTTCCCCGTTCCCGTATTCGAGATTACGTGCAGTCCGGCAGAATCTTCATGGCCGCGGAGGCGGACGATGCGATGCTGCAGCAACTATTCGAACTGATCGGCGAAGATCATGTGCTGTTTTCCTCCGACTTCCCGCACGGAGAAGGCCGCGAAAACGCCGCGCTGGAAATTCTCGAGCGAAAAGACCTGTCCGAGGCACAGAAGCGAAAGCTGCTTTACGACAACACGGTGCGGTTATTCGGCGAGGCCTGATCAGAAACTTCCGCTCACCGCAACGTTAACTGCGCCGCCGGCGTTATTCTACAAGGGCAACCGGGCGGTCGCCCCGGAACGATTCACCGGGAGCGCGACGAAGCACAATACAATTGGGATGATTCCCGCGCATTGGGCCGAGTAGCCGCAGCTGCAAATCTTTCTATCAGGAGTCGGGACTTAACCTTGCCTGGATTCCCGTTAGGACCATGCGCGAATGACTGACTTTAAAACCTAGCAGAAGTATCAAACGAAGAACGAGAACCGGCTAACGCGAAATTTTTTGCGTGAATTTTTCGATCAGCCGGTTGAAGCGCTCAGGTTCGTCGGCGAACAGCGCGTGACCTGCTTTTTTGAAGACTTCCACCTCAGTCCCAGGGCGATTTTTTTTGAGGTTTGCCGCCTGCGCTTCGAACTGCGGTGTAACAACGTAGAGTAATGGCCGTTTGAAAGTCCGTGCAATGTTGCGCCAGTGCACGCGCTCGAATGGATAGTCCAAAAGCGCGAGACTGTCGTCCAATGCCATTCTTTTAGCGCCTTTCACAAGGTCGGTAACCTCGGTATCGCTGGGCGGCTTGACAAAAATCGCGCGCATAAAATCCCTCAACGCTTGGTCACGATCTTCGCGCAGACGCTGTTTGAAATTTCCGCCGGGCTTCGGCGCCGGTTCCTCGCCGACCGAGCTATCGACCAGCACCATTCCCGCGAGGCGCTCGCTGCCAAACATGTGAACGTATTGCAACGATTCGATGGCTCCGAGCGACCAGCCGATCAGGAGTATTTTTGAGAAGGGCTCGAGAAGCTCCTTCAAGTCTGTGGCCCGTCGCTCAGCGGTATAGCCGCCGGTGGGAACTTCCGATCCACCCTGTCCCCGTGGATCGAATGCCACGGTATGATAATGCCGACCGAAAGCGTCAATTTGCTCTCGCCAAATCGTTGCAGGCATGGACCAGCCTGGGATCAACGCGATCAGAAGATCGTTCCGGTTAGCAAACTTCTGCCCTGCTTCGATAAAGGAGAGCGTTACACCATCACTTGTTTTGAATGAGCGGCGACTGGTTTCCGCCGCGTCGGAGCCTGTTGCCATGATCAGCAGGGCGACGCCGATCCAGAACCGCCGCCACATACGCGGCTGCTAACGGTGGGCCACTATGAGACCGGACTGTTGCCCGCGCCAATGATACCCGAATGGAAACGGCAGCGGAATCTGCTCGGGTCTCGAATTGTAGGCTGTCTCTAAATCTTTTTGGTAGCCATACTTCATCGGCTTGATTGGCCGGTTGTAGCGGCCGTACAGTTTTACCTGCCAAGGATTCTGGCTGATGTATCGATACGGAATGCCGGTATCATCCTGGACGACAACATCCGCCGCATCCAGGAGCATCGCGCGTGTCTTGGCGAATTGCTGATCATGCAGCAAATACGACGCCGATTTGAGGAGCACCGTGGCGGGCTTGTACTGATCGGCCCAGGTTAAGAATTCGGGGTAGAATTCGAGCGCTTTGTCGGTCGCGTCGAGCGAAATGTAGTAGAGTTGTTGCGTTCCGGCAACGCTTGGATTGGCGAATTCGATGCGCACGGCGCGCAGCCGTACTCGAGGCTGCTTTGCGTCCGGCATGTCATAGGCATGGGTAAGGTCCGGAAAGAGATCGAGCGGCTCAATTCGGACAATGCGCCGGTTCATCAATGCCATCATCGTCGCCATCACTGGGACGGTGCCGCGTATCCAAGGCGTCGTGAGCTGCTTGGTCATATAGGACGTAATGAAGTAATTGCGCTCGAAGATATCGCGAAACGCGCTACGCACGTCTTGCAGCAGCTTGGCGAATTGTGTCGGCGTCACCGATTCGAGGTCCGGCAGAGTTCCCGGGCGTTCGAGGCTAAAAAAAACGTACCGGCTGTGCTCAGGAAAAAAAGTGTAAGCGTTAAGAAAGTCCGGACCGCTGAAAGGGTATAAAAGATTCTTTTTCTGTGTGCCGGAAAGTCTGATTTCTTGGCTCCGCCAGGACTCTATCGTTTGAATGCGGCCGCGCACTTTGCTCCAATTACTGGTCATCCACTGCTCGTGTTCTTTAAATACGTCGGTTTCCGCCAATCGCTTTAACTCGGGCTCCACGGGATTGGGCATAATACCGGCTAGGATTTGAGCGGTCGCGGTCGCACGGCGGTTGAAATCGGTCGCACCGGCGTGAAGCTGTTCGGACACGTCAATGAAAGTGACTGCAAAACTAAACGCAAGTACCCAACAAGTGAATTTGTTTCGCATAAATCGCATATAATCAGAGACTTATTACACTAAATTAATACATATTAGAGCATTGTTTGTGCCCCAAACAGAAACCGTACGACCTCATACCATTGGACGAAACCAATAACATTTTCTGCACTCCAAATATAACAGAACGGGGAAGGACTCAACGGTACGGATTAGTTTACCTTGAACAACTTAATTGCCGCCACCCTGCTTCAGATCCGTATCCTAACGCGCGGCGTAGCTGCTGTATTCCTCGTCCTAGCTTTCCTTAGCGCCAGGTCCCGCATAAATTTCCAACTTATTACCGTCGGGGTCGAGAAAGTAAGCCTGGGGCCCCCAGAACACACCTTCATTACGGTCTTCTATATTGAATACTTCGACGCCGCTTTTACGCAGAAATTCTATGGATGGTTCGAAATCCTCACGTTTTACCTTAAAGGCATGATGGACCGGCGTACTCTGCGCCGTATCATACTTCAGCGGCTCTTTTCCCTTCGCCAAAATGAAATAATTTTCTCCCGTTTTCAAAAACACCATTCGCGGCGATTGCTCGATGACTTTCATGCCGAGCAACCCTTCATAGAACTTCCTGCTCCGATCGAGGTCGGTAACCGGTAAACTGAAATGAAGCACGCCTTGGGTTTTTAGCATCATGACCTCCTACGCTGCGAATTGACCGCTCCAATGCCAAGATCGCTGATAAAGCTTTACGTTAAATCATGGCGATTTTTCAAGAGCGCTTCATTAGTTTATGTAACGGCCGAGACTCGTTGCTGAATGATTTGCTCACAGCGAGGATTGCTGTGCAAAACGTAAGGCGCACGTCCGCTACGGCGCTGCTGCACGGGACTCTCGGACTCAGAGCATCGCCGCACGAAAAAGCAGCGTCCCACGGTCCAAAGAAATCGGTCGGAAAATCCTACGTCGACTCACGGCCCAGAGTTGGCTGCCCGCCCTCCCGTAAAGTTTTACTGGCTCAGCGCTCTCTCATGGACCACTGCCTCAGCGACCGCCGAATATTATCCCGGTGAGATCTCGCGCGATGTTATCGCAGGTTAAATCGCATCAGCCCGCACTTATGCCCCTAGACCAAAAGTCTTTGTCGGATTATCCCAAAGGATTTTGCGCCGCGATTCGGCGGCGATCTTATCATTGCCGCTGATGGCACCGACAGTTTTGTCGGGAAACTTATCGATCGCATCGCTGTGCGGGTAATCCGTAGCGATCATCAAATAATCGTCGCCGACATGCTCGATAAACACCGGCGCCAATTCCTCCCCCGCCTCACAGCTCACCCAGCAGTTGCGTTTGAAATAATAACTCGGTTTGTCCTTAGTAATCTTCGCCGAACCGTGCGATTCATGTTCCCAATGCTCGTCCATGCGTTCGAGCCAAAAGGGTACCCAGCCGCAACCCGATTCGAGATGCGCAACTTTCAGTTTAGGAAACCTCTCGAGCACGCCGTCGGCGCAGAAATTCAAGCAAGCGAGCATCTGCTCAAGCGGATGGCAAGCGATGTGCCGGCCGAATTCGCTGTATCGATCCGAGCCCGCCTGCGGCAGCACGGTGCGCGCGCCTTCATGGACACACACTGTAACTCCAAGCTCCGATGCAACATCGTAGATGGGATAGTAATCGGGGCTTGCGAAAGTGCGGCCGCAGAATTTATTCGGCCGCCAGAAAATGCCGACAAGGCCCAATTTCTCGCGGGCGTATTTCAATTCATCGACAGCGCGCGCCGGGTCTTGTAGTGGAATCAGCATCACTCCGTGCAGCCGTTTGCGGTCATAATCGCAGTATTCGGCGAGCCATGTGTTGTAGGCGCGGCAGATCGCCGCGCTCAATTCGGGGTCGATATCGTCGCGCCACATGATGTAGAGCCCAATCGTCGGGAAGAGAACCGAGACGTCGATACCTTCGCGGTCCATGTCGCGAAGATTGGACGCCGGATCGAACTTGTTCGCGTAAGCATCGGCGAAGCACTCGCGCCAGCGCTTCGAAGATGAAAATATGTAACCATAGTCTTCCATCACCCGGCCCGGCCGCTGCGCCGAATCGGAAACCGGCTTGCCATCCACTTCGCGGACCGTCTGGTTCGGACCGGCGAGACGAACCCGATGTTTAAATTTTCCCGGTAAATATTTTTGGTATAGATCGCTCGGCTCCAAAATATGCCGGTCGGCGTCAATGACTTTGAATCCGTCTTTCATAGGTGTTCTCCTTTAGGTCGCTTAACCTGTGTGCAACATAGACGTAGAGCTGTTACCTAAATAGATCAAACCGGAGTTCGCGGCAAGGGCTGACCGAGGGACGTTTCGGAAAAGAAGAACCATAAAGATCCTGACGAGTGCTCAACAACTTGCCGACTGATATCAACGGGAATATCGTGCGAGCTGTAATGATTACCCGACGAAATTTTCTCCGACTATGCACCGCAGCCGGAGTCATGGCCGGCCCCTTGGCGAGCCTGCTCGGTGCCCAGAAACCTGGAAGCAACCGTCCTAATATTCTGCTCATGATGGCTGACGATCTCGGTTATGAGTGCATCGGCGCTAACGGCGGAACTTCTTACAAGACACCGAATTTGAACCGGCTTGCCGCCGAGGGTATGCGCTTCGAGCACTG
>Ga0210076_1000099_pt1 | contig 17652 bp, 19 predicted proteins | sample MayberryNW_Catta_3_FD_184876 | JGI IMG/M metagenome (GOLD analysis project Ga0210076, IMG submission 184876) | Wetland microbial communities from San Francisco Bay, California, USA, that impact long-term carbon sequestration -... | ecosystem: Environmental > Aquatic > Marine > Wetlands ... | reverse complement strand
CGCTCAGGCTCGGCACGCCGTTCACCGCCGCCTTCATGCCACTGGTACCGGACGCTTCCATCGGCGGCAAGGGCGTGTTGAGCCAGACATCGACACCCGCGGTCATCATCTTGCCTATTTCCATACTGTAGTTTTCGAGATAAGCAATTTTGATTTTGTCGCGCAGTTGATCACGGGCGCGGAACACTCTTTGAATCTGCTCTTTGCCGGCCTGGTCCTGGGGATGGGCTTTGCCGGCGTATATAATTTGCATTCCGCCGCACCGATTAGTGATGCCTCTTAACCGTTCGCTGTCTGAGAATAACAGATCCGTCCGCTTGTACGCGGCGGCGCGCCGGGCAAAGCCGATGGTGAACACATCGATATCCATGCCGGCGTTGATTTCGCGATTGACCAACTGAACCAACGCCCTTTTTGCCAGCCTGTGGGCTTGCCAAATCTCCTGCTTGGCGATGCCCAGAGCAGAGCGCAAGCTGGAGTTGTCCTGGTGCCAGCCGGGAATGTAACGATCGTAAAGTTCCGCAAACGGTTCGGCGGCCCAGGTCGCCGCATGTATGCCGTTGGTGATCGCATCGACGTCGTAACCGGCAAACATGAGCCTGGCAATCTCGCCGTGTTTCTTGGCCACCCCGTTGACGTAGCGGCTCAAGTTAAGGGCCAAGAACGTCAGGTTCAAAACATCGCCGCAGCAAAAGACATCTTTCATGTCCTCGACATCCTGTCTGCCGAGGATCTGGTTGACCAGCGTCATCGGAAACTGATCGTGGCCGGCGACCACCGGCGTGTGGGTTGTAAAGACGCATTGTTCGCGCACGATTTGAACGTCATCCCGGTTCGGCACCGGCCTACCCGCGCGTTGAGACTCTTCATCCAACAACTCCAGCGCGAGCAGGCTCGAGTGGCCTTCGTTCATGTGGTAGCGCGCAACCTCTCGATGTCCCAAGGCGCGCAGCATGCGCACGCCGCCGATGCCGAGGATGACTTCCTGGCAAAGGCGGTAGCGTGGATCACCGCCGTAGAGGTAGTGCGTCAGCGTCCGGTCCCAGTTGGCATTCTCCGGCACATCGCTGTCCAGAAAGTATACGGCCACAGAAAAATCCCTCGGACCGGCGACCTCGTATTTCCAGGCGCGAATGACAACCGCACGGCCCTCAATCGTCACCGACACACGCTCCGGCAATTCGGTAAGAAAATCATCCACCGCCCAATCCACCGGTTCCTCGGTTTGGCGGCCGGTGCTGTCGAGCCGTTGGTAAAAATAGCCTTTACGATGGAGCAGAGTTACGCCAACCATCGGCACTTTGAGATCGGCCGCGGCACGGATCGTATCGCCGGCGAGCACGCCGAGGCCGCCACTGTACGTCGGCATATCGGACAGCAGTCCGATTTCCATGGAAAAATAAGCGATGGTTTGCCGGTTCGACTTTGCCATTTTATCAGCCTAACTGACTCGGCCTTGAACCTCCTGGCTGAGCGTTCGCCGGCCCGCCGTGCCGCTGGGCGCTGGCGAGGTATTTCATGCAACCGCAGAACGCGCGCCAATCGATCACCAGATGCGCGATCGTGACGCCGATCGCAACAAAGCTAAACCAGACGTGCAGTTCGCCCCATTCGCGCTTGGTAAGATTAAGGAGCAGGGTTTGAGCACCGGAACGCGGCCCGTGGGGCACGGACCAGAGCAAAAAACCCGAGATCGTGACCAGGCTCCATATAATCATCATGGCCAGCGCCACGACCGAGCGAAAATACGTTCGGTAGTTTATCACACGAGGTGCCAATCCGAGTTCCTTTCGGTTTGATGATGTCGCACGGTTTGTGCCAGACGAACCAACCTGCTTTGCACGATCTGTTTGCGCCGGTGAGAATATCACGGTCCTTCATTCGCAAGAGTGGGAAGCGGAAGCGGAAAACATTGGGTTGCGGCGGCCTGCTCGCGAGGGCGCAAGGGCATGTATATTGCTCTGTTTGCGAGCGGTGACTTGCAACCTAAGAGAAGGAGACGATTGTGGCAGCCAACCGTCAAGCCAAGCGTGTGCTCATTCTGGGCGCCGCCGGCCGAGACTTTCACAACTTCAACGTCTGTTTTCGCAACGCGCCTGACTTCCAGGTCGTTGCGTTCACGGCGGCACAGATTCCCGGGATTGAATCACGCCGTTATCCGCCGTCGCTGAGCGGGTCGCTCTACCCCGATGGCATTCCGATCTATGCGGAAGAAAAACTGGAAGAGCTGATACGAACAGAAGATATTCAACAGGTCATCTTCGCCTACAGCGATGTCTCTCATGTGTCCCTCATGCATCTCGCTTCCCGCGTTTTGGCATGCGGTGCGGACTTCGGTTTGATCGGGCCGGAGCGAAGCTCACTCATGTCTCTGCGCCCGGTGATATCGGTCTGCGCCGTGCGCACCGGTTGCGGTAAGGATTCGGTGGTGCGGCGCATTGCGACGTTATTGAAAGATCGCGGAATCCGTCCCGTGGTCGTGCGCCACCCGATGCCATACGGCGATCTCGGCAAGCAGGCGGTGCAGCGCTTTGCTACCGTCGAAGACTGTGACCGCGCGCTGTGTACGATTGAAGAACGCGAGGAATACGAACAGCATATTAACAACGGCGTTATCGTTTACGCCGGTGTGGACTATTCGCGCATCCTCGCTGAAGTCGAAAAGGAAGCCGACGTCATTTTATGGGACGGCGGCAACAATGATTGGCCGTTTTTCCGTTCCGATCTGGAAATCGTCTTGCTCGATCCCCACCGTGCCGGCCATGAGCTGCTTTATCATCCGGGTGAAACGAATTTGCGCCGCGCCAATGTTTTAGTCGTTAATAAAATCGACTCGGCGCCGGTCGGCGGCGTCGAACAAGTCATCAACAATATCGCAGCGATCAATCCGGGTGCGACCGTGATCCAGGCGCGTTCGACCGTCAGCGTCGATCAGCCGGAGATCATTCGCGGCAAGCGCGTTCTGTTGATCGAAGACGGGCCAACCCTCACACATGGCGAGATGGCTTACGGTTCCGGCGCCGTGGCGGCGCGCAGATACGGCGCGGCCGAAGTGGTGGATCCTAAACCGTCCGCACGCGCCAGCTTGCTCGAAACATTTCGTCGATATCCTGGTGTCGGCCGGGCGCTGCCGGCCATGGGTTACTCCAAGCCCCAGCTTGATGATCTGGCGGCGACCATCGCGGCGGTGGATTGCGACGCTATCGTGGTCGCCAGCCCGGTGGATCTCGCGCGGCTGATCCCGCTCGGCAAGCCCTACTGCCGCGTGCATTACGACCTGGAGGAAATCAGCCATCCTGATCTCACCCACGTCGTCTACGAGTTTCTCCGGGCGCATTCGGACCGGCTGCCGTCGGCCTAGCCGATCAACGATCTTCTGGCCGGTGAATCGCTTTTGCCGGCGGTAAATTTTACGGTGCGAGCAGAAAAGCGCCGGAAAGAAAATTTCTTTTCAGAGGAAACGTCTGTGCTCTTGACCCGCCTGCTATGGGTGATCCCGTGGTCTGTATTATTGTGCTCTAGAAAGTGCCTCAAGGGCATCCCGTAGGTGCTCAGCCCAATTTTTGAGTGTTGAAGCACTGATTTTACCATCCGGTGTATTGAAACCGACCCCGTCTGTGCTTATCTCCAACAGGACTGTTTCCAGATCTGTAATCACCTTGTGGTATTTGGCTTCTGATAACGCCTTGTAGTTATCGGGCACCGACTTATACGGCCTTTTCGCCGGCGCGGGCTCCTTATTGCGGGATGTTGCTTCAGATATCGCAAGGGCATGTCCGGTGTTCAATTGCGATCTCCTTTCTTCAGGGTTGCTCGGCATCACATATTCGGCACTTAAAACCGTAGCGGCCGATGCTCCCCACGTCATCGTCAAGGACGGTTCAACTGCGCTCAGTAACGGGGCTAAGCAAGGAATACGCCAAACAAATTGTAGGTCCCTGAGAGCCGGGTTTACCGAGGAGATTGGACCCCGATGGGTAATCGGAATCGGAAGTTGATCTTTAGTTTTGGGAAAGATACCAAGGCTGTTCTCGATTTCGCGAAACAAGCGAAAAAGGCTGTGCTTACGCGCCCAGGGCGAATAGGAGTGCGTTCAAGTCATTTAACCGTTAAAACGTGGCACCGCTCACGGGCTTACACCCAGTCAAAGCTCAACGCTCAAGAAGAGAACAACTCGATCTAAACTTCCATCAACGACGGGACAAAAAGATGACGGCAAGACAAAGCCTCGAGTCCGCTTTTTTTGTCTTCCCTTATTGTAATGAAATTGGCCCGCCAGAACGAGCGGTCGTATGGTTTCTCTTCGTATCCTCGCTGCTCTTTGTCTTGCAAACCTTGACTGGCGGCTTGATCGCCTATTATCGGGCCGAACCGGAGGGATTTGCGGTATTGATTTCTCGACGATTCTCCCTTTCAGCATCATGCGCACGTGGCGCGTTCAGCTGGCAATCTTCTGGGTCCCGGCATCTTATCTCGCTACCGGTATTTTATAGTTCCGCCCATCGCGAGACGCGTGGATGGCTGGGAGATGGACTTGGCTTGGGGCCATAAGGGCTAGGACTCCCTCGACCTGGGCAGGCTCTGGCAGATCCTGCTCATCGTGGGCCTGCTCCTTTCGGTCTCCCACTTTTAGGGAAATTTAGCGGCCCGATCTGGCGAACCTGGGAAAATATTTTTCAATGGCACGCTTGATTTCCCCGTCCGTCGAAATAGTGGGGACCTGGGGCTAAAAACACCATGCTTATTAATGTTGAACAGCGATAGCCATTTAAGACGTTCTTTAGGATTTAATGGCATTGTTGTTGCTCAAGGTAAACTTAAAGGCGCTACCGTCCCAGTAGTCAAACATTACATCAATCGGATTTTTAGGAAACTGGCACGGCAACAAACGCCTTTGTGCAAGCGAGGTGAAGCCGTGGGCGCAAGAGATATCCGCGAACTGCTAATCCTGCTGTGCGTCATGCTAGTGGTGGTTTTTCTGTGGCAGCGAGGAGAGCCCGAACTGTTACCCAACAGCGACGAGGTTCGCATGGCGTTCCGTTCCCGGTGAATACATTGGGAGAACGGCGGCACCGAGAGCATAGCGCAAAACTTCACAAACGCACCGGCGAGTCGTGGACGCCGAAGCCAAGGGCGAGGCAGATTAGAGCGATGAGCAGCGGGTTATCGGTTGGCCGCCGTACGGGAGCCAACCATCAGCAAATGAGTTTCGCGGGGCGCGTCTGTCACAACCTTGTCTGGGGTGGGGTCTGACCGTTGTTTAACTGGCTCGGAGATTACTTTAATAAAGGGAATCACTTCCGGGCATGCCGTAGCCGCGAACTCCATAATCTGTTTCGCGCCTGCTTTATCCGTGAGGACTTGTACCTCCTGATTGCCTTGTTGATTCCGCATGACAAGGCCGTTTTTAAGCAATTCATATTCGGGAAGTGACGGGTCGCATGCCTCCGACAAAATTTCGTACGTGACCATCGGGATATGGAGCATTATCGCGATCACAGTACCCTCGCAGAACGCCCTCGACTGTTTCTGCAAGAGTTAGTGAGCAAGGTACGTGCCGTTCTTCTGCTTGCGGCCAACGACTGTTTATGCGATTTAATCCGGCTTTTGCGCGTGTCAGAAACTAATGGAGGTTGTCAGCATTGAATATCTTCTGGCTCAAAATTCACGTGAGTGCGAAACGTCGCCGTCTACATGGACAAAATTCTCAAGGGCACCAAGCCGGCTGATTTTGAGTTCATCATCAATCTCAAGCAGCGAAGCAGATCGACCTCACAATTCCGGCGGACGTGCTGGCGCCGGCGGACAGGGTGATCCAGTAACCACGTGTTGATGATTTGAATTGATCTAGACGGCAGACGTCGCCGGAAGTGAGTCATAGGTCAATACCAAGTCAATATGACATCGCGTTACATCAGGTCATATCGGCTGAACCAGAAGAGACAGCACAGGGGATGGCGGAAGCGTCGCTCGACAAAAAAAGTCTATTTCGCCAGCGAGCGGCTGTATTGCAGCACGGCCTTTTGTTCGGCCTTGGTAAGTTTCTTGCTCGCCGGCATCTTGCCCGCACCTTCAACGATGATCTTCAATATTTCTTCGTCCGATTTCTGCTTGGTTTCCTTGCCGACGATGTTAAGGCCTTTTTCGCCCATGGTTTTGGCTAACGCTGGGTTGCCCTTTCCGTCCGCACCATGGCAACCGGCGCAATTCTTCTCGTAGACCGTTTTACCGACATCCGCGTCGGCAGCAAACCCGTGTGGGATCGGCCATCCTAGAGTAACTACAACGACAGCCGCAGTCAGAGGTGTTTTTAGCTTCACAGAATTCTTTCCTCTCGATCTCTTGTTTGATTGTTAACGGTTACAATCACGGCGGGCACCTGTCAACCGGCTATCGTCGTCGCGGCGATTGAATCAACTCAGGAAGCCTTTTAGCGGGAGCTTAGAAATTCGCTCCGTTACACTCGCTCGGAGCTACTTTTTTCTGGATAATTGACAACAATTCGTTATATACCCTAGAACTATCGATAAGTTGCTGGACGATTTGCTCCGAAATTGACCGGAAGGAAACAATCATTGGCAAATTACGCAGCCGCTACCATCATCGTTTTGAGTATCATTCTGATCGGTCTATTGCTGATTCGGCCGTCGATCACGGCAGCGCAGGGAGGCAAGATCGTCGCCTTCATTGCGTTCTTTATCCTGCCGGTGGTCGCCACGGTCTTGGGTGCTTCGATTCACTTAGAGAACTCGACATCGACGCAGTTTTGCTTGTCTTGCCACGTCATGGAAGCCCACGGAAAAAGCCTTTACATCGATGATCCTAGCTATCTTCCCGCCGCTCATTTTCAGAACAACCGCATCCCGAAAGAGCAAGCCTGCTTTACCTGTCACACCGATTACACGATGTTCGGCGACGTGAACGCGAAGATGCGTGGTCTGCAACACATCTACGTGTACTATTTCAAGGGCGCGCCGGATAAACTTGCGCTTTACGAACCGTTTAAGAATCGGGAATGTTTACACTGCCATGCTACAGCTAGATCTTTTGAAGAAACCTCACCGCACAAGGAGATGAGAGATCAGCTCGCCTCCAACGACATGTCTTGCTTGACATGCCACACCAAGGTTCACGACGTGGCGAATATCGATAAGAAAAAAACCTGGAAAGGACCGAAGGGATGAACGGAAACTCGGCGCGTTTGCAGCGTAAAATGAAGACCGCGGCTTGCCTGTTAATCGCCGGTCTGGCGGTTGAGGGGATCACGCTCCAGTGGGCTCATCCGACGAGCTTTCTGCTTTTCCTCATTCTCGGCGGAATCCTGGTTGTGGCTGGCATAGCCGTCTATTTAATCGCCATTGTCACCGCTTGACTGAGGCCTCAAAAGGCAGTGAAGCAGTCCCTCGCCTACTCTGCCCTATGCAGCAGTGGCATTACTTTGCCAGGGATCTCACATAACCCAACGCTTGTTTTTGCTCCTCTTTGGTCAGCTTAGAAGCCGGCATTTTCCCGGCACCTTCGGCAATCACTTTCAGTAATTGCTCGTCGGATTTCTTTTTGGTTTCGCTACCGACGATGTTAAGGCCCTTATCGCCGAGGATTTTGGCCATCTTCTCGTTGCCTTTGCCGTCGGCACCGTGACAGCCGGCGCAAGACTTCTCGTAAAGAGCTTTCCCGCTGTCGGCATCGGCGGCAAGCGCCGCCGAGTTCGTTCCCGCCCAAATCAATAATCCAGCGATCGTTAAGTTGATTTTGTGCCGCATAATCGCTCTCTCCTTCGGTTGTGGGTTCTGCTTTCAAAATTTTTACGCTATCTGGCTTAATGTCCGTAATCTTGCACGCCCGATGACCTTCGGGCGGTTTGCACAATGCCGCCTCTTTTCGCAGGCGCACGTATTGTATTAGACGCTGTTAACAGCCGAGTAATTCAGGTTCGTCGCTTCCTGTCCGTAATAAACATCAATGACCGCGCAAGCGGTTGCAGCCAAGCGCGCTTATTTCCAACTCTGCAAACTGAACAAATCATTTTGTCGGGCTCATGGTGTAACCCAAATAGGTCAGCACTACGGAATAGACAATCAGCGCGACGCCGAAAGCCGCGGGCCAACGGCTCCACCTTCCCAACGTGGCACTACGATCAAGAAACGGCAACAAAACCAGCACGAGCCCAATCAAGCCGAATGCGAGAACCCCCAGCAGCTCACCCTCAACCCCAAGAATATGGGCCGGCAGCAGTTTGAGTGTTTGAAACATCGACATGAAATACCATTCCGGTCTGATGCCGATCGGCGCAGGCTGAAACGGATCGGCTTTCTTTCCTAGCTCCGCCGGGAAATAGGCCGCGAGAGCCGCAAGCACTCCTAGAGCACAGAGCCATCCCACCAGATCGCGAAGAAAAAAATTCGGAAAAAACGGCATGGTCCTTTTGGCCGCTTCGCTGCTTTCCGCGGCCGCTGGCCTACTCATGCCGTGTTTCTGAACTAGAAAAAGATGCAGCCCGAGCATGACGGTGACAATGGCCGGCAGGATCGCCACGTGAATACCGTAAAAACGAGTGAGCGTCGCACCCGTGACATCGTCACCGCCCCGTAAGAGACGCCTCAGAAAGGGCCCGACGACCGGCACGACACCGGGAATTTCAGTCCCTACGCGGGTGGCGAAGAAGGCCAGTTCGTTCCAAGGCAACAGATATCCGGTAAAGCCGAATGCCAACATCAAGCCTAGGAGTCCCGAGCCAGAGAGCCAGGTGATCTCGCGTGGCGCTCGGTAAGCTCTTAAAAACAGCGCGCTAAAGAGATGGATAAACATCGCAAAGATCATCAGATTGGCCGACCAGGAGTGAATCGATCTCACCAGCCAACCGAATTCCACCTCGGTCATGAGAAATTGAATTGACTCGAAAGCCTCGGCGGCGCTCGGCCGATAGTAGAGCAAGAGCAGAATACCGGTGATGACCTGGATCATGAATAGAAACAGGGTCATGCCGCCGAAATAATACCAAATGGTGTGACGATGCAGCGGTATTTCTTTTTTCTTGGCAAGATAGGCGAAATCGCTGAGGCCGATTCTTTCATCGAGCCAGAGCCAGAGTTTGCCGTGGTTGGGCGTTGGCATTTCCATGATGAGTTTAGGCTCTTTTATTGACAACGATTTGGTCGCTCCTGACGTTGACAACGTACTCTTCCAGAGGTTTGGGCGGAGGCCCCTCGATGTTCTTGCCGTTCAAATCGAAGTGGCCATTGTGGCACGCGCACCAAATATGGCTGATATCGGAGCGGTACTGGACGATGCACGCCAGGTGAGTGCAGGCCGCGCTGAATGCCTTGAGCTCATCGTTGGGCGTTTTGATCAATATTGCCGGCTGGCTGCCGAAACGGAAGATCTGGCCGCTGTTCGGTTTCACTTCCTGCGGCTTGAGCGCAAGCGTGACGGTGTGTGCCGTCGACTCTTCCACTTCCGGCGGTATGAGATACCTGCTCAATGGATACGTCACTGAAATGAAAAACGCACCGGCGGTAGTGCCTAAAAACCAGTTGAGAAACCGCCTCCGCCCGGTATCCAGAGCAATAGAACTTTCGTGGTCGGCCACTTTTGCCTTCTTTCCTGCCGAGGTTACTTTGGTGTTCTCTCCATCTGGCGGATCTTGAGAATCAGACCGATGATTAAAGCGAAAATGATTACTGCCGAGACGGCCAATCCCTTGCGCCTGAACTGCAACTCGTTCATCGCTTTGACGCCTCGTGCATATGCTTTTTCGCTCACCGCCAGCCCCGGCTCAATTTCTTTATCAAGAAGTGCCTGGTCAAATCCGTGGATCGTCGCCCGCGCCTTGATGAGTGTGGTTCTCGCTTCATTGAGATCGAATAACGGCTGGCTCACTTCCATGCCGGCATGTTCGGCATCCTTCAGCACCGCCAGAGCTCTTTCATAACCCGCCTTCAGGCGATCAATGGAGCCGAGCATGCCGACCGCAAGCGCGCTGCCCGAAGAACCGGGTGGGTGACAGGTCGCGCACGCGGACTTATCGCCGCCGCCCAACATCGCATCGCTGGTCTCGACAATTGCATGGTTGCTGTGACAGGTCGCGCAACCGGAAATACCCATCTGCGCGAAGATTTTGCTATGAGCGCTTTTGTTGAACAACTCGGTGTTGACCGCATGGCATTGACCGCACACGTTCGCAACGGAAGAGACTCCGGGCGGCGCAGCGCCGTGGTTGCCGTGGCAATCGTTGCATGTCGGCGCCGTTAGATCGCTCTTTTGGCTGATCATCTTCCAGTGGACGCTCTGTTGATACTTCTCGAGTTGATCGGTCGGGATTTTATACGGCCCCATGTATTCAGCTTTGGCATGACAGGAGCCGCAGGTGTTAGCAACCCGCGTCGGGTGCACCGATGAACGAGAATCGTTGGGCGGTCTGATCGCATGCGGCGTATGGCAGCTCGCGCAGGTCGCTACTTTAGGGTCTTTTTGCTCCTTGAGCCGCTTGCCATGAACCGAGGTGTAGTATTCGGCAACCTGATCGACCCGTAGCGACGGATTATATCGTCTCATGAAGCTCGCGTCCGAGTGACATCTGCCGCAGAGTTCGACGGTCTGTAGCGGCGTCGGCTTGCCAATGTAGCCCTTCTCCCGCTCTTTGGCATCCAAGCCCATTTTAGTGCCGTCGCCTCCGTGGCACGCAACACAACCAAAACCTTTGGCGGCGTGAACGTCGGCCTGGTACAGTTCTGCCGGCTTGGTGAGATGTTCGACGCCCATCGCCAGGTGACAAACCGCGCAGGATTCATCCGCGGGTGCCGGCTCAGCGGCCGACGCTGTGGTCACAATCGCTAAGGAAACAGCTAAGAATAGATAGAGCCCTATCCGGATGGTCTTCAGCTTTCGTGCGATATTGCCCATTGGTAGATCATTAGTCACGGCCGCGTTAGGGCACTGGATGTGCAAAGACAAGAAAGGTTGGACCGAAACCATGAATCACACGATAGAAAGCGAATAAAGCATGCGAATGCCATCTCGCGGGTGAGTATGCCGCTTTGCACCGCTTGCGGATCAAGACGGAGTTTAGAAGCTGAGCTTTAAGCCCAAGAACCCGATATGCGCCTGATAGGAGCCTTTGCCGCGATCGCCGAGAAAGATCGATCGGCCGATGGAGCTGGAAAAAGTCGGGCCGCCTGCCGGCGTTTCGATATCGCCCATCCAGATTCTCATAATATCCACACCGGCATCCTTGCTGCTGTAGCTGTTGAAATAATAGCCGAGCCTTAAAGCAACGTTCTTGTGAACGACGTACTCCGCACGAGCTAAAAACTCGTGCCATCGATTTACGATGGTCGGATAATCGGTTGCCGGCACCAATCCGGTGTCGCCCGATGCCGCGCTATTGCCGCTCGACCGTACCTCGCTGCTGCCGAACGAAAATCCATATTGGAGGCGCAGATTGAGCAAATTTTTGATGAGCTGCACATCGCTGCCGAGTTTGACCGTATGGATTTCGTCGTTACCTCGGCTTCGCCAGGTCGCCGCCGGGCAGTTTTCTGCGGTTCGAAGCTCCAGATCGGGACAGCCGCCGGGGCCGGTGTTACGCGCGATCGCCTGCAGTCTCCAGTCGAACCGCTCCCAGTTGTAATCGCCGAAAACCGACAACCATTCGAGCGGCGCGTAAATAAATCCGATCGATGGCGCGTAGTCGATGTCTTTCTGTACGCCGATGACGCTTCGCGGATAACGGTCATTGGTAAAATCGAAGCCACCGTGAAGCGTGAGGTTTTCCAACGGCGAGACCTGGGTGAAGAACGTAAACCGATCGCGGTCCCGCGCGGCCTGATCGAACTTGCGCAGCTCTTCAAGCCGGCTCAAACGAACCTCTTCCGGCGTTTGGTCGATTTCGACGGCGGCGTTACGGCCGGCATCATAATCATGCGCATCACGGATCGATCTCCTGTAAGCGATCCGGAACAACGTCCATGCGGTGGGCTTGATGTCGAAGGTGGGGCCAAAACTATGTTCGTTTGAGTTCAAAAGTTCGCGCGCGTACTCGCGATGCATTCGTTCCCACCCGTATCCTAATTTTGCCGTGAGCCACCGCGTCACGTTATAGGAGGCGTCAAAACCTACATTCTGTTTCGCGTACGAGTAAGGAAAAGTTAAGAAAACGTCGCCCGTTGCCGTTCCTTGATCGTTGACGATAATGCCGTCCGGAAGCAGTACTCGCTTGCTGCGGTTGTCGAAATCGTAATATCGGTAAAACGCTTTTAGGCCGAGGTCTCTAAAAAAATTGTTGACCAAGGTGGCGTTAATCATCGTTGGGCGAACGTCACCATCGAGGTTCCGCCGGCTGATCGTCGGTTGGATCACCGCGCTGTTGGCGGTAAACGGCAGGAATGGATCGTTCTGCAACCTCCAACCGTAGGAGAAAGCGCCGATGAAGTTGGTCTTGAACGGCAAACTGGCCGTGCCGTTGAGCGTGAACGTATGCGCCTGATTGCTCGGATACAAATCCAAACGGCCGCGGCATGGGCCGGTTCCGGCCCCCTGGTTATAGGTCGCCGAATCGACGCAAGCCGCGCCGAGTCCGGTGGTGTTAAGCGGATTGTCCCACGTTAATGTGCTCGTGTTGTTGTGAAACAGCGAGCCGTTGTAGGTGAGCCCGAGCGACCACCCCTCACCGGCGTATTCGCCGCCAAGCTCGATGTTGTGGGTTTGGTAATCGATCGGCTCGACCAGCTCGGTGATATTGTAACTACCCGGGCTCGGGCCGAAGTAAGCGCCGAAGGCGCGCTTGCCGGCGGTATTTTGCGAGCCGTAACCGCCGCGGAAAGTCCAACCAGGGTTTGGCGTGTAGCGCACGTTGAATCTCGCTAAGCCGTTATAAAGTTTCAGGTCTACAGGTTGCGCGTTCGCGTTAACCCAGTCGCGCACGTTGGCGCCGGTTGTGCCGGCCGGTTTGCTCGGCAGGGTATATCTTCCATCGTTCATGTTGTAAGGCGTGCGCGCGTTGTCGACGTTGAACAGATGGGGGATCTGATCCCAGACAAATTCGAGATCCAACAGTCCATATCTGCCGGCGCGCAAGCGATAGCTCTGATCGTCCCGGCCAGTCTTCAAGGAGTCGAACTCAAGATAAAAATCCTTTTTCTTGCTGTCGATGAATAGCTCGAGTTGCGGCACGACGACCGTTTCCGGCAGATCGCGATACTCTTCCAGCTTGGTGGTATTGCCGCTGCGATGGCTCGGCATACCGCCCGCTTCGATCGACCCGCTTACCGTGTAGTCCCCTAAATCCACCTGCGCGGCGCTGGGCGTTGTCAGGAAGAAAACAGCCGTAATGCTCCCACTCAAAAGCAAAATGGCTTTTTGGTATATCATCACCGACCTCCTTCCTAGCGGGTATAAAATTTCCCCGAGGGGTGATTGCTGCCGTGCACCTGGCTGTGACAGTTGGTGCAGCTTCGGTTGAAGGCAAAAACCGAAGGACCGACGGAGGGCGAGAGTGGACGCAACGGCCGCGGGGTTGCCGGGTGGCGCGTGTGAATATGGCATTGGGTGCAAAGCCGCGGATCAGTGACTTTCAGCAAACGGTCGTTGACCGAACCGTGCGGCTCATGGCAGTTGGTGCAACTTTCCAGGACCGGCGGGTGCTCCCATAAAAACGGGCCTCGCCTCTCCGCGTGGCAGGTGTAACAATTTTCATTGACGCTGTTTTGCCTGAGCTGCGCCGGGTTGGGGCTTCCATGCGGATTGTGGCAGTCGGAACAAACCATTTTCCCTTCTCTGAGGGGCATATGCGACGAACGTAGCAATTGTGCTTTGCGTTGGAGATGGCACTGGCCGCAGACTTCAATCTCCGCACGGTGGACGCCAAAGGGAGTTATATCGGTCATCTTCGCGAGTTGCTTGCCACTGGTTTTTTCCATCAAGGTGTGGCAGTTGACGCAGGCCAAACCGCGGCTGGCATGCGTGCTCGCCTTCCAGTAAGTCTGAATGCCGCGCTCGTGGCAGGTGAGACAGGGCTGGTTTTGTACTTCGGCGGATTCGCCGGAATCTTTGCGGAACGTGATCATCCCGCCAACGCCCTTGCCGCCGCCAGCGGCAACATGATTGCTCCCCGGGCCATGGCAATTTTCGCAAGCTCGCTTCTCGGTTTCGTTACGCGGATTGAAAAGAAAAATGCGTCCCATCACCGTGTTAGAAAATTTCTCAAAGGCGGGAGCGTGGCAGGCTTGACAGACTTCGTTGCCGACGTAAGTTGCCGGGCTTGATTCGGCCGGCTTTTTTTCCGCCGACGAAGCTAACAAGTAAAGACCGAGAAATAGGAAACAGGCTGGGACCGCTAAGAAAAATCGTCTCATGACTTTCCCATATCGCGCCCTGAAAAATTGAACTTACTCTGGATTTATGGAGCTTATAGCATTGAGATTGCGCGCACGTCTATGGGTCAATCGGCCCACGATATCGCGTGATATCGCCTCCGCCTTGCAGTTTTTGAAAACACAGCGCAACGTGCGGGGAATCGTTGAGCGACAGGCTGCAGATCGGCGCTTCGACGCGATTGCGGATGGATCGAATTCTTATCTGCCGCGGCTATCAGATGGTCTGTGTCGATCGCCAGATGGCGGTCGACACAGCTGTCGAAACTGAAGTGCAAAAAACATGACGCAGACCGAAAGCGTTACGTCGCCGTGAAATGAAACAAAATTTTTTCGCACCCAGGTTTCAAACACCAAGGATTTCAACCACGTTCCGGCTCCATGCCGCTCTGAGAACAATATTCCTGGCGAGAACCTGTACGAGCTCACGGCCCGACTTTTACCGCAGTCACATCCCCTTTTGCGCCAAGACCTAGGGTCAGAGGCAGCGTCACGTAATGTCGCCGGTTGGACACGGTGTCGTCGAAGATACTAAATCCGATCGGATAGGCGGTTCCCGGCCGCAGAACCTTGTCATCCGGATGACCGGTGTTTAATTTGCGCCGGAGTTCGACGACCCAGTGTCCATCGACATACCGCCCGAACGCACGGACGTCGGCAGCGCTTCCAGCGGGGTCACGCTGAACATATTGTGGCAGAACGTCTCCCACGGCGAATTTCGCGTTCGGATCAAGCGCCACTGCGGTCTTTTTCTCAACCAGGGCTGCTTGTCCCATGCGAGCTTGGAGTCGCGATTCGGGAATGGCTCGGAAGCCGGTGATTTTTTCATCGTACATGAACTGTGGCTTGGGTGTGCTAGAGAACGGCGACCGCCCGGCATCGCCGTTTCGGTACTCGAACACCCAATCATCGCTCGCGTAGCCAACAGCGTTAGAGCGAGCGGCGCGCCATTGCCAAAGATCGAGATACTTCCCCGCCGTCTTGAGTTTGTTCAGATCAGCCTCCGGCTTCACCTTATCCCATGCTCCTGCGTCGTCTTGCGACGTGCGCGTAATCAACAAATATTTTCGGATGTCCCCGACCCGCCGGCCCTTCGCGCCCCAGTACGGATGTGGCTCGATCGCCTTGCGGGAGACGTCTCTGGGCATGGCGCGCATGCTGTTGTGGCAAGTCATCCAACATCCCACCTGTGAGAACGTTGCGCTTGCACCGTCGAAAGCGGGCACGTTGTCGGGATCATCCAAGAGAATCGCTAGTCTATCTTCGTAGCTGGGAGGTACTCCTTTTTTGGTCGCGTCGGGTTTAGGCCCTCCCCACGCCACCCACTGTTTGCCGTCATACCGCCAGAGCGTGTGTACCGCGTGCGGTGTTTGAGTCGCCCATCGGAACTGGAAGTAGACGAACTCTGAATCATAAGCCGCCCGGACCGTAAGATCGATCGTGGGTGCCTTACCCGCAATCGGATCGGCTTCGCGAGGACCGCCCTGTACTAACTTCGCCCCAAGCATTTTCTCTTGCCCCGCGTGACAGGTGGCACAGCCCGCATTGATGGCTTGAGCGCCCGCATGAGCATCGCTGGTCAAAAATTGCCATGAGGTCTGCCCGGGGTAAAACAACGTAACTGTCTTGGCCGGAATCTTGTCCCAGTCGCCAGGAAAATTAAACGGCCTGGGGCCGGTTATCTCCGAAGGCGCAACTCCGAACACGGCGCAGCTTCCCAAAATCGCGGTGAATACGACCATGACTACCGCAGGCATCATCCACCCAGGCTTACTTTTCATCCTTTTCGCTCCTCTATTATTAACTTTGCCAACTACTAGTAGTATTACTAACTTTACCGACTCGCCTCAAAGACAACTCTCCAAGGGCCTATTCCTCAAGATCGTTCCTAGCGTTGAAGAGAACAATCTCGCCCGTGTGCGTCTAGGAAACTTATCAACGCACGCGCATTGCTGCTTGACACATTGGGGTTGCCGACTTGAGTCTCACGTAACGACTTCGGTACCTACTTTTAGGCGGTCAACCCGGGTTGGCAAAGCCGGACACAAGACTAAGAGCCGCGGAAAAGGGAGCGTTTAATTATCTCGTTAGCAATGATACGCGCACCTAATTCAAAATGCTCTTGGTCTTGTAGCATTAAGATTCCGGCCACGTCTATGGGTCGATCGGCCCACGATAATAGCTCCTCTTCGCCTCCCCCTGCATTGTCCGAAAAACACAACCGGAAGTCGATTCGTGCGGGCAACCGTTAAGCATCAGGCCGCAGATCGCCGCTTCGACGCGATTGCGCACCTTGAGTTTTTTGAGGATCTTCTCCATGTGGCGTTTAACGGTGGCCGGACTTATGCCTAAGTCCGAGGCGATCTCTTTGTTGCTCCTGCCTTGACCAACAAGCGCTAACACCCGCTGTTCGGCGGCGGTGATCTTTGGCAATTTACCCGAGAGTCGGTTGCTAGCGGCTGGCGTTAGGCTAGCTGAGTCGGCAATGCCGTTAGGGGAGTGCAACAACTCAGTTTGGAGCGTCGGCAATTGGCTCTTCTTACACTTAACCTGGCGGCTGGTTCTTTTCGCCATCGAGAACGTAGGCTCCTCACGTTCCTGAGCTTTTCAGTTTGTCCTTTGTTCGATCACCTATCATTGACCACATTGATTCAGCGAATTGGCTCCTCTCTTGTTAGAAACGCGCAAGTAATGTGCCAAAGGCGATTAAGATCGAAGCGCTACGATATTATATTGCGCAAGTTCATCCAATATAACAGGCGCTCTTCACGAAGATGCGAAAGAAATCGTTACTGCTTAGCAAATTTAAGAAGGCCTGGTTAGTGGCCGTCCTACGGGGCATTGGTCCTGCGCCGGCGCTGGATTCTCGACAAATCATCGGCGATCAGTTCATCGACAATCTCCACAACACCCTGTCCCGCTTCGTCCCTTGTCGTGGATGCGGCAAACTTGCGAATCGCGGGCACGTCGTTAGCAACCGTCACCGCACATCCGCATCGCTCGAGAAAAGAGTAATCATTCTCGGCATCGCAGATTCCAATAGCTTCGTGCGATGACATAATCGAACAAATCGAGCCGTGGACAAACCATCATGAGATCATCGACCCGTCTACCGGTGAGCAATAGCACGCGGCGGCCGGAGGCTCGCAGCCGTTCGATCGCTGAAAGCGTAGCGTCATCCGCCTTCCCCCAGTGGCGATAGTGCCATCGTAATCGGTGACAAAAACCAAATAGCGCATTCGTCGTTGGTTCCTGATCGGTGGGATTTTTTGGATCGCACTCA
>Ga0210076_1000096_pt1 | contig 17951 bp, 13 predicted proteins | sample MayberryNW_Catta_3_FD_184876 | JGI IMG/M metagenome (GOLD analysis project Ga0210076, IMG submission 184876) | Wetland microbial communities from San Francisco Bay, California, USA, that impact long-term carbon sequestration -... | ecosystem: Environmental > Aquatic > Marine > Wetlands ... | reverse complement strand
CACCCCCCACCTCGTACAGGAGCGGTACCTCCGTCACGCACACCCGTGGGGGGCTCGGCAACGCCGCGAGCTGCTCCCGCCAGGCGAGGTACTCACGGGAGACGAGCGGGTGAAGGAGCTTCTCGAGGAAGTCGAGCGCATCCCGGTCCTTGAACACGCGGAACGCGATGCGCTCCCGGTCCGGAGCACCGTCCTCCCCCAGGATCTCCTCGCCGAAGCGCTCGACGAGGGTCTCCTTCACGTCCAGGTCCGAGGCGAGCAGATGGTGGACGATCTCGTCGCTCGAGACCGTCGCGGCCCCGTGCCGGCGGAAGCACTCGAGCGCCGTCGTCTTGCCCGCTCCGATGCCGCCGGTGATCGCGACCGCGATCGGGCGGGAGGCAGGCCCAGACCCCGTGGGGCCTGACTCCACGTTACTTCTCGGACGGCTCGGCTTCGTCGGCCTGCTCGGCAGGCTCGGGCGCCTCGTCGGCGACCTCGATCTCCGCCTCGGCGACCGGCTGCTCGGCCTCGGCGGCCGGCTCGTCCGTCGCGGGCTCGGCCTCGTCCGCCTCGTCCGCCTCGGTCACGAGCTCGACCTCGGCCTCGAGGACGACCGGCTCTTCGGCCTCGGTCACGAGCTCGACGGCCTCGGCCTCGGTTTCGGTCTCGGGGGCGGTCTCCTCGACGGGCGCCTCCTCGGCGACACCCGCCTCGACGTCCTCGGCCACCTCGGCCACCGGTCGTCCGGGCGGGAACGCCTCCTCGGAGAGCCTGAGGTCGGGCATCGTGTGCACCGACTCGGCGCCGTCGGCGCGGGGCACGGGCTGCTCGCCCTCCTCGACGCGCTTCAGCGACAGCGAGAGGCGGCGGCGCTCGCCGTCGATCTCGAGGATGCGCACGTTGACGGCCTGCCCCTGGGACACGACCTCGCGCGGGTTCTCGACGTGGTGCGCGGCGAGCTCGGAGATGTGCACGAGCCCCTCCACCCCGGGGAGGATCTCGACGAAGGCGCCGAAGGTGACGACCTTCGCGACACGCCCCTCGACCACGTCGTCCTCGCGGTACGAGTCGACGACCTGCTGCCACGGATCCGTCTGGGTCTGCTTGAGGCCGAGCGAGATCCGCTGGCGGTCGCGGTCGATGTCGAGCACCTTCACCTTGACCGTCTGGCCGATGTCGAGCACCTCGGACGGGTGGTTCACGTGGCTCCAGGAGAGCTCGGAGATGTGGATCAGGCCGTCCATGCCGTCGAGGTCGACGAAGGCGCCGAAGTCCACGATGTTCGAGATCTGGCCCTCGATCACGTCGCCGGGGCTCAGGCGGTCGAGGATCGCCTGGCGCATCTCCTTGCGCTCGTCCTCGAGCACCGCGCGGCGGGAGAGCACGACGTTGTTGCGCGAGCGGTTGAGCTCGATGACCTTGCAGCGGAGCTCGCGGGCGAGGAACTCGTCGAGGTCCTGCACCCGGCGGATGTCCACGAGCGACGCGGGCAGGAAGCCGCGCACGCCGAGATCGAGGATGAGCCCGCCCTTGACGACCTCGATGACCTTTCCGACGACCGGCTCGCCCGACTCGGAGGCGGCCTCGATCTTCTTCCATGCGAGCTCGAACCGAGCGCGCTTCTTGGAGAGGATCAGGCGCCCCTCGGCGTCCTCTTTCGTGAGCACCAGCGCGTCGATCTCCTCGCCGACCGCGACCTCGTCCGCAGGATTGACGGAGCGCCGGATCGTGAGCTCAGCGACGGGAATGACGCCCTCCGACTTGTAGCCGATGTCGACGAGGACCTCGTCCTTGTCGACCCGCACGACGGTGCCGTGGACGACCTCGCCCTCGTTGATCTCGGGGAAGGAGGCCTCGTAGTCGGGGATGAGCTCCCCGTCCGGACCGGTGATCCAGACGCCCTGCTCGGCGGTCGTGGGCTTCTCGACGGTTTCGTTGGCCATCGGATCGCGGAGTATAGCCAGCTTCGGCCGGTTTCCAGGATGTTCCGGCAGACCTCCGTACTCGGCCCGGCTGGGGTAGAACACGCGTCGTGCGCCTGACGCTCGTCCGCAGCGCGACCGTGATCCTCGAGGTGGGCGGGCGGCGCATCCTCGTCGACCCGATGCTCGACGACGCCGGCGCGCGGCCGCCGATCGAGGGCACCGCCAACCCCGTGCGCAACCCGACGCTGCCTCTCCCGCTCCCCGCAGAGGAGGTGGTCCGCGGGATCGACGCGGTGATCGTCACCCACCGGCACCGCGACCACCTCGACGAGCGGGGTGCGGAGCTGATCCCACGCACCGTGCCCGTTCTCTGCCAGCCGGAGGACGAGGGCCCCCTGCGCGAGCTCGGGCTCGACGCACGTGCCGTGGAGCGCGAGATCGAGCTCGACGGCCTGCGGATCGCGCGCGTGCCCGCGCGCCACGGCTTCGGAGCGGTCGCCGAAGCGCTCGCGCCGGTGAGCGGCTTCGTATTGGACGACCTCTATCTCGCGGCCGACACGGTCTGGTACGAGGCGGTCGAGGAGACCATCGCCCGTTTCCGCCCGCGCGTGGCGATCGTCAACGCGGGCGGAGCCTGCTTCCGCGAGGGCGGCCTCATCGTGATGGGGATCGACGACGTGCGTAAGGTGGTCGAGCGGGTGCCGGTCGTCGTGGCGGTGCACATGGAGGCGCTCAACCACTGCTTCCTGTCGCGCGCCGAGCTCCGCGCCGCCCTCCCGAGCGTCCTCGTGCCGGAGGACGGCGAGACGCTCGTGTTGCGACGCGGAACAGCGGGTGACTAGCCCGTCTGGTGGCTGTCAGCCGGCGTAGCCGGTGACTGTCACCCGCTTCACGAGTTTCGGCGTTCGCCTCAGGCTTTCGCCTCCGCCCAGTCGTCGCCGACGCCGACGTCGACCGCGAGCGGAGGGTCGAGCGGGTACGCGCCGCACATCTCCTCGCGCACGAGCTCGCGGACCGCGGAGACCTCCGTCTCCGGCACCTCGAGCAGGAGCTCGTCGTGCACCTGGAGCACCATCCGCGCCGAGCGGCCCTCGTCGCGCAGGCGACGGTGGATCGAGACCATCGCGACCTTGATCATGTCCGCGTTCGAGCCCTGCATGACGAAGTTCACCGCCACGCGCTCGCCGAAGCCGCGCGTCTGCCGGTTCGACGCCCGGAGCTCCGGAACGGGGCGCCTCCGCCCGAGGAGGCTCGTCGCGTAGCCGTCCTCCCCCGCCTGCGCGATCGTGCGGGCGATGAACGCCTGCACCTGCGGGAAGCGCGCGAGGTACGCGTCGATGTACGCCTGCGCGTCCTCCTTCGGGATGTCGAGGTTCTCGGAGAGGCCGAAGGCCGAGATTCCGTAGACGATCCCGAAGTTGATCATCTTGGCGACGTTCCGCTCGTCCTTGGTGAGCGTGGCCGGGTCCTTGCCGAGCACCTCGGCGGCGGTCGCGGTGTGGATGTCCTCACCCCGCAGGAAGGCCTCGCGGAGCTTCGGCTCCCCGGAGACGTGGGCGAGGATCCGGAGCTCGATCTGGGAGTAGTCGGCCGAGAGCAGGCGCCGGCCCGGCTCCGCGACGAACGCCGAGCGGATCTCGCGCCCGAGCTCGGTGCGGATGGGGATCGCCTGCAGGTTCGGGCTCGAGGTCGAGAGCCGACCCGTCGCGGCGACGGTCTGGTTGATCGTCGTGTGCAGGCGGCCGTCCTCGCCGAGAAGCGTAGGAAGCGGCCCGAGGTACGTGTTCACGAGCTTCGTCAGCTCGCGCCACTCCTCGACCACCGCGACGATCGCGTGGTCGCCGCGGATGCGGGCGAGCACCTTCCCGTCCGTCGAGTAGCCGGTCTTCCCCTTGCGCCCGGGCGTGAGACCCAGCTTCTCGAAGAGGACGCGCCCGAGCTGCTGCGGAGAGCCGATCACGAACTCCTCGCCGGCGAGCTCGTAGGCGCTCGCCTCGAGCTCCTCGATCCGGTCCGCGAGCCGTGCCGTGATCTCGCCCATGCGGTACGTGTCGATGCGGATGCCCGCGTCCTCCATCGCCGCGAGGACGCCCGTGAGCGGGAGCTCGACCGTGTCGTAGAGATGCTCGAGCCCGCGCTCGTGGACGCGCTCCCGGAGGAGCGGAGCCAGCCGGCGAGCGGCCTCGGCATGCCGTACGAGGGCGGCGGTCTCCTCCTCCGCGGCCGGCTCAGGCTCCAGCTCGAGCCCGTTCTCGGCCGCGAGGTCGTCCAGGTCGTACTCGGCGCGACCGGGGTCGATCAGGTAGGCCGCGATCATCGTGTCGTCGGCGGGTGTGACCCGGTGCGACTTCGCGTCGTGCACGAGGAACGTGACGTTCCCGCCGAGTGACACCGGGTCGCCCGGGCGCGGGGCGACGACGACGCCGTCGGGCGTCGCGACCGCGATGCGATCCCCGAGCACGGCGTAGCCGACGGCGCCCGAGAGCTTCGGCAGGCCGCCTTCCCGCCACGGGACCGCCTGCAACTCTGCGACGGGACGCTCGGCTGCCGGCAGCGCCTCGTCCAGCGTGTCGACGCGGCCGAGGAGCCCGCGGAACTCGAACCTCCGGAAGATCTCCTTCAGCTGCGAGCGGTCGGGCGGGCGCGACACGAGCTCGGCAGGGTCCACGTCGAGCTCGAGGTCGCGGCGCATCGTCGCGAGGAGCTTGGACGCGCGCGCCTGGTCCGCGTTCTCGGTGATCGCACGCGAGCGCGCCGGAGAGAGGTCGCCGGCGTGCTCGAGCACGGACTCGAGCGACCCGTACTGCGCGATGAGCTGCCCTGCGGTCTTGTCGCCGATCCCAGGGACGCCGGGAATGTTGTCGCTCGTGTCGCCCTTGAGCCCGATGAAGTCGGGCACCTGGTCGGGCCGGACTCCGTATCGGGCCTCGACGCGCTCGGGGGTGTAGACGTGGACGTCCGCGACGCCGCGCGGCGTCATCATCAGGCAGACGTTCTCGGACACGAGCTGGAACGCGTCGCGATCGGTCGACACGACGCACGTCTTGATCGCCGCCTCGTCCGCGCGGGTCGCGATCGTCGCGATCACGTCGTCGGCCTCCCACCCCTCGAACTCGAGGTTCCGGTACCCGAAGGCCTCCACGATCGGGCGGAAGTGCGGGAACTGCTCGCGCAGGAGGTCGGGCATCGGCCGCCGCTCCGCCTTGTACTCGGCGGAGATCTCCGTTCGGTGCACCGGACGCGTGTCCCACGCGACTGCGACGCCCCGCGGCCCGTAGTCGGCCAGCAACTTGAACAGCATGTTCGTGAACCCGAGCAGCGCGTTCGTGGGCTGGCCGTCGGTCGTCTGCAGCTCCTCGGGCAGTGCGAAGAACGCCCGGTAGGCCAGGTTGTTGCCGTCGACGAGGAAGAGCTCCGAGCCGACGGCCGGGGCCTCGTCGAGTTGAAGCTCCTCGCCCGTGAGCGTCTTGACCACGCCTGAACTCTATTGTCGGCGCAGGCCAACGATCCGCTTGCGCGGATCGTTGGCCGCGCACGATCCCTGAAGCGGCCGCTTCGCGGCCTGGTCGCACTGTCGAGCCGATCGTCGGCCAGTTCCGCGGGATCCGCTTGCGCGGATCGTTGGCCGCGCAAAATCCCTGAAGCGGTCGCTTCGCGGCCTGGTCGCACTGTCGAGCCGATCGTCGGCCAGTTCCGCGGGATCCGCTTGCGCGGTCGTTGGCCGCGCACGATCCCTGAAGCGGCCGCTTCGCGGCTGGTCGCACTGTCGAGCCGGTCGGCACCCGATACCGCCCGGGGTGGCGGAGCAGCCCTCCGACGGGCGGCTCCGCTTGGATACGGGCGTGCGCCGCGTCCCCGTGCTCTCGGGCTCCCGCATCGTCCTCGTCCCGGTCGGGGACGGAGACGTGGTGCTGTCGCCGCCGCCACCACCGGAACAGGTCGTCGACGTTCCCGCCGCGGTCCGGGACGCGCTGCGCTTCCCGCTCTCCGGCCCGACTCTCGAGCAGACAGCACCCCGCGGCGGGCGCGCGACGATCGTCGTCGAGCACCCGTCACTCCCGTACCCCGAGGCGCAGCTGGACTCGCGACCCCAGGCGCTCGCGGCCGCGATCGACGAGCTCGCGAGCTGCGGGATCCCGGACGAGCGCGTGACGATCCTCGTCGCCGGCGGGCTCGAGCAGCGATCCGGGCAGCGCGAGCTCGAGCGCCTTCTGCCCCCGCCGCGCGCACGGTCCTTCCGCGGGCGGGTGCTGGTGCACGACGCGGAGGACCCCGAGCTCCGGCCGACAGCTTCGGGTGCGCGCGTGAACCGCGCGCTCGCGGAGACGGACCTCGTGCTCGTGGTCAGCGCCGCCGAGACGGTGCTGCACGGTGGCCCGGGAACGCTCCTCGCGGCCTGCGACGCGGCGACGCTGCGGGACGTCGCCGGGGCGGAGTCCCTCGTCGAGGCAGGGGGCGCTCCGGAATGGCGCAGAGCCGTCGCCATCGAGGAGGGCCTCGGCTCGATCGTGCCGCTCCTCGGCGTGTCACTGGTGTTCGACCTCCCGCGGCTGACCGGAACGTATCGCGACTACCCGCACGACCCCGAGGCCGTCCGGCACGCCGTTCGATCCCCGTTCCGGAGGGTCTTCGGCCGGCTTCCCGGCATTCTGCGACGCGACATCCTCGAGCGCCAGACGCGGCGCGTGACCGTGATCGCGGCGTTCGGCGGGTCGCCGTCGGTCGCCCATGCCGAGGCGCTCCTCCGGGGAGTCGAGCTGCGCGGCATCCGCCTCGACGAGCCGGTCGACGCGCTCGTCGTCGGAGCCCCGTGGGTCGGGCCGCACCTCCCGCGCGAGCGCGCGAACCCGGTGAGCGCCGCCTCCTCAGCGCTCGCGCTCGCTCTGCGCCTGTATCGCGACACGTTCCCGCTACGCGAGGGCGGAACGGTCGTCCTCGTCCACCCGCTCGCCCGCTCCTTCGAGCACGGGGCGGGCGACCCGTACTCGGCGATGTTCAACGCGCTCAGGTCGGCGCAGGACGCCGCAGAGCTCGTCGCGGCCGAGAGCGCCGCAGCGCGCGACCCCCGCAGCGTCGACGCCTATCGCGCGGGACGGGCGTGCCACCCCTTGCTCCCGTACGCGGACTGGGCCGGGTGCGGCCCGGCGCTCTCCCGCGTCGGCCGCGTCGTGGTCGCCGGCTGCCGCGACGCGATCGCCGCCCGCACGTTCGGCTTCGTGCCGAGTCACGGCGTCGGGAGCGCGCTCGAGATGGCCCACGGCATCGCGGGCGGGAGGGCGCGGATCGGGATCCTGCTCGCTCCCCCCTATGCGCCGATCCTCGTCGGCTCCTGACGCCGCGGGCCGAGGCGGGCGCCGGACTACCCCTCGCCGAGGTAGGTCCTGCGCACCTGCTCGTTGTCGCGCAGTGACTTCGCCTCGCCGGAGAGAACGACGCGTCCGGTCTCGAGGACGTATCCGCGATGGGCGGTGTCGAGCGCCATGAGCGCGTTCTGCTCGACGAGGAGCACCGGCGTGCCGGCCTGATTGATCTCCACGATGATCTCGAAGATCTTCTCGACGAAGATCGGCGCGAGGCCCATCGACGGCTCGTCGAGCAGGAGCAGCTTCGGCTTGGCCATGAGCGCACGCCCGATGGCGACCATCTGCTGCTCGCCGCCCGAGAGCGTGCCCGCCTTCTGGGAGCGCCGCTCGTGCAGGCGCGGGAAGAGCTCGAAGACACGGTCGAACTCCTCCGGCAGCGTCGAGCGGTCCTCTCGCTGGAACGCCCCCATCTCGAGGTTCTCGACGACGCTCATGCGCGGGAAGAGGCGCCTTCCCTCCGGGGACTGGGCGATGCCCGCCTTGACGATGTCGTGCGACCGCGCGCCGGTGATGTCCTTGCCCTGGAAGCGGATCGTCCCCGTGCGCGGGCGGTTGAGGCCGTTGATCGCGCGCAGGGTGGTCGACTTGCCGGCGCCGTTCGCCCCGATCAGCGTGACGATCTCGTTGCTCCCGACCTCGATGGAGATCCCCTTCACCGCGTGGATCGCGCCGTAGAAGACGTGCACGTCCTCGAGCTCGAGGACGAGACCGTTGTCGCGCACCTCGCTCACGCCGCCGCGCCCTTCCCCAGGTAGGCCTCGATGACCCGCTCGTTGCGCTGCACCTCGGCCGGCGTCCCCTCGGCGATCTTCGCTCCGTACTCGAGGACGGTGATGTGCTCGGAGACACCCATGACGACCTTCATGTCGTGCTCGATGAGGAGCACGGACAGGCCCAGCTCGTCGCGGACCCGGGAGACGAACGACGTGAAGTCGGCGGTCTCCTGCGGGTTCATCCCCGCGGTGGGCTCGTCGAGGAGCAGGAGCTTCGGCCGCGTGGCGAGCGCCCGCGCGACCTCGAGGCGCCGCTGGTCGCCGTACGGCAGGGATCCCGAGAGGGTCTCGTGCCGGCGGGGGAGCCCACAGTATTCGAGGAGCTCCCTGGCGCGCTCGTCGGCCTCCTTCTCCTCGTGCCGCACCCGCGGGGTGCGCAGGATCGAGCCGAAGATGCCGCCCTTGAGCCGGCTGTGCATCCCCACGAGGACGTTCTCCAGCGCCGTCATCTGGTGGAAGAGCCGGATGTTCTGGAACGTCCGGCCGATGCCGCGCTCGACGATGGCGTGCGGGGGCATGCCGGTGATGTCCTCGCCATCGAACAGGATCGTTCCGGCGGTCGGCTTGTAGACGCCCGTGAGCATGTTGAAGAACGTCGTCTTGCCCGCGCCGTTCGGGCCGATGAGCGCGACGATCGCCCCCTGCGGGACGACGAAGTCGACGTCGTCGGAGGCGACGAGGCCGCCGAACTCCTTCCGCACCTTCTCCGCGACGAGCAGGGCGTCGGCCATCAGTCGTCCGACGGGTCGCGGTCGGTGAGCGTGCCCTCGTGCTGGACGTCGTAGAACGGCGTGTCGTGCACGCCCTCCTCGAGCTCGATCTTGTGCCGGCGTTCGGGTATCAGGCCCGCGGGTCGCAACAGCATCATCGTGACGATGATCGCACCGTAGATCCCGAACGCGTACTTCGGGACGTCGACCTGCTGGCCGGACAGATCCCCGATCCAGCTCCCGATCTTCGCGAGCCCTTCCCGGTCGAGCCAGGAGAGGATGACCGCCCCGGCGATCACGCCCCAGATCGAGCCCATCCCGCCGAGGATCACCATGCACAGGAGGAAGACCGAGAACTGGAAGTAAAAGTCCGAAGGGAACGCCCCCGACTTGTAGACCGCGTAGAAGCAGCCTGCGACGCCGCCGAAGAAGGCGCCGATCGCGTACGACCACGTCTTCGTGCGCATGAGCGGCACGCCCATCGCGGCGGCCGCCGTCTCGTCCTCCCGGATCGCGATCCACGCCCGCCCGAGCCGCGAGTCGCGGAGCCGGACGGAGCAGAAGACCGTGAAGAGGACGAGCCCGAGCGCGGTCCAGAAGTAGAGCTCGGCCCGGTTCTCGGACGTCCGGTACACCTCAGGCAGTCCGAGCGCGCTCAGCGCGCCGAAGCCCATCGAGTCGATCGGGTTGATGCCGAAGGCGCCGTGCGTCAGGTCGAAGCCGATCCCCTGCTCGTCGGAGTTTAGGACGAAGATGGGGATGATCTCGCCGAAGCCGAGCGTCACGATGGCGAGGTAGTCGCCCCGAAGCCGCAACGTCGGCAGCCCGATCAGGATCCCGGCCACCGTCGTCACGATCCCGGCCACGATCAGGACGAGCCAGATGGAGATGTGGATGCCGGGCGCGTCGCTCTGGACGCCAACCGAGCCGAAGTGGAACGTGACCTGGTCGAAGTGGAGCGACGCGAACCAGGCGGCCACGTACGCGCCGACCGCGTAGAAGGCGACGTAGCCGAGGTCGAGCAGGCCTGCGTAGCCCACGACGATGTTCAGCCCGAGGGCCATCATCACGAAGATCAGCATCACCACGGCGATGCTCACGACCGGGAATACACCGCCGGGAAGAAGGTCGAAGTAGAAGGGATAGAGAGCCGCGAGCGTGATCACGAGCGTCGCCAGCCCGTACTGGCGCACGCGCGCAGGCAGGCGACTCCACGACGCGCGCACGGGCTCGAAGACGGACGTCACGCGGTCAAGCCCCCTCCGGCGTCCGTTCGCCGAGGAGCCCTTCGGGGCGGAAGACGAGCACGGCGATCAGCAGCCCGAAGACGATGGCGCGCGTCCAGTTCGCGCCCGGCGAGAGCCACGACAGGCCGTCGGCGAACGCCTCGACGAAGCCGATGAGCACGCCTCCGAGAACGGCGCCGGCGAGGTTGCCGATTCCGCCCAGGACGGCCGCGGTGAACGCGATCAGGCCGAGCTGGAAGCCCTGGTCGAAGCGGATCGTCGTGAACTGGAGGACGTAGATGAGCCCGGCGGCCCCGGCCAGCCCCCCGGCGAGGGCGAACGTGAAGGAGATCGTGCGGTTGACGTTGATCCCCATCATCGCGGCGGCCTCCATGTCCTGCGAGGTCGCCCGCATCGCCTTCCCCTGCTTCGTCGAGGTCACGAGCCACGTGAGCGCGAGGAGGATCGGGACGGTGATCAGGATCATGGTCAGGTTGTCCCACTGGAACTCGACGCCGCCGATCGTGAAGGCCGGGTCGCCCGAGATGAGCGGGTCGATCGACGTGTAGTTGGGCCCCCAGAAGTAGAGCCCGACGTTCTGCAGGATGAACGACATCCCGACGGCCGTGATCAGCGGCGCGAGCCGCGGCGCGTTCCGCAGCCGGCGATACCCGACGAGCTCGACGGTCGTGTTCAGCGTGGACGAGAACGCGACCGCGATGAGGAGCGAGCCGCCGATCGCGAGCGCGATCGTGCCGGGCGACGACGCAGAGCTCACGTCGAACAGGTCGAGGATGACGGTCGCCGAGAGGAGCCCGCCGAGCGCGAACACGTCCCCGTGCGCGAAGTTGATGAGCTGCAGGATCCCGTAGACGAGCGTGTACCCGAGCGCCACCAGCGCGTACACGGACCCGTTGGTCAGCCCGACGACGGCGATCTGGAAGAACTCCGTGGGGGTCTGGACGAGGTTGACGAGGAGCCACGCCGCGATGAGCCCTACGAACGCGAACCCGACGACCGTGACGCCCTTCGGCCGCCACCGGACCGCGATCAGCTCGTGCGGGGCGCGTCGGCTCTGCTTCGGGCTCTCGTGATCGCTCATGCGGTGTCCCCCGGATAGAGAGCGGGGAGGACAGGTCGCCCTCCCCGCTCTGCATCGACGAGCCGTGCGGTGACTAGCCTCCGCCCGCCGCCGTGACGAGCTCGACGGTCGGCGTGATCACCTTGACGTCGCCCCAGTCCGGCCCCTGGTAGACCGTGATCGCACCGGAGCTCACGTCGCCGTTCTCGTTGATCGAGAACTGGCCGAGGATGCCGTCGACGTCGATGTCGTGCATCGCGGCGATGACGTCCTCACGGGAATCGCCGCCCTCGGCGATCGCGTTGAGGAGGATCTGGGCCGCCTGCGCGGCGTACGCCGTGTACGGCTCGACCCGATCCACGCCGAACTCCGCCTGGTAGGCATCGATGAACTCGGCGCCCTGGCCACCCTGCTCCACGAGCGCGGAGGCCGACGAGCCGGCGACCGTGACGTACATACCGGTCGTCGCGTCCTTCCCGGCCTTGTCCACCTCGGTGAACGGAGTGAAGCCGTCAGGTGCGAGGAGCGGCACGTCCTCGTTCGAGCCGAGGACCGCGTACTTGTCCTTGATCAGCTTGACGCCGTTCAGCGGGACGACGCCCGCGAGGACCACTCCCTGAGCCCCGGACTCTTTCACCTTGTTCATCAGGGCCTCGTAGTTGGAGGCCTTGGAGTCCCAACCCTCGTTGCCCTTCACCTCGACGTCGAGGAAGTTGAACGCGTTCTCGAGGTTCGTCGCCAGCCCGAGCCCGTAGGCCTGCTTGTCGTTCAGGATGAAGACGCTCGAGAGCTTCAGGTCGTCCTTCACGTAGGTCGCGATGGTCGCGGCCTGCGCGTCGTCGAGTGCCACCACGCGGGCGTAGTTGCGCACGCCGGTGGGGTAGTACTTGTCCGGCTCGGTCGCCTCGCACGACGGCACCTGAACGGTCAGGCACACCTTGGTGTTCGCCGGCGAGATCATCGGGACCGCGCCGTCCGAGGCCTCGTTCAGCACCGGGATGATGATCTGCGCACATCCGGAGTTGAACGTGCCGATCACGCCGATCACGCTGGAGTTCGCGGCGTACGCCGAGGCGTTCTCGGAGCACTTCGCGGAATCCCACGAGCCGGCCTGAGCGGTCGAGTCGTCGCACATCTGGTAGCCGATGTTGAAGTCGCCGGCTTTCCAGTCGTTCTGGCCGAGGATGTAGCGGATCGCGTCCGCCATCTGCAGCGTCTGCGTCCGGTCGCCGCCCTGCATCGGCAGGTCCGACGCGATCAGCAGATCGGGCTCGCCCTCGCCCTCGTACTCGATCGCCGTGCACGAGGACGACGGCAACTCCGCGACTTCCCCGCCCCCGTCGTCGCCGCCTCCGCAGCCGGCGGCCACGAGCGCGAGAGCCGCGATGAGCAGCCCGAACGCGAAGAGCGCGCTTCGCTTTCTCACAGTCAACCTGTTCCTCCTCACCTCGGAAACGCGGTACGGGATGCGCCGGCGGCACCGGCGTCCCGGAAGTATCTGCCGTTCACTGCTCTTCTGCAACCGCAATCTCGGCCACCCGGGAGCCGGACCTCGTGCGGCTCTGCGAGGCCGCCTCGCGCACCCCCGCCGGCCCGGGGACGTGCGGTCGCGCGCCGGGACGGACGTGGCCGCGGCACTGCCGGCGGCGTCAGTCTCGCCGGGCAGGCTCGGCCGCGTGTGTGCGGGCTCCGGCCCACCGACTCCACGCGCCTCACCCCCGGGCACGGCGCTACGGTGCCCGCACCGTATGAACCGAGTGCGGCCGAGTCGCTCCACAGCCCGCCGAGCAGCCCTCGTCGCCGTTGGCGGATTCGGAGTCATCGCGCTCTTCCAGGCCCTCCTGGCCGCGGGCGCTCCGCTCGGCGAGGCCGCCTGGGGCGGAGCGAGTGCCGACCTCTCTGCGGGAGAGCGCGCCGGCAGCGCCGTCGCGGTCGTCGTGTGGGGAGCGGCGGCGTGGATCGTCCTCGGCCGCGCAGGGTTCTGGGAGCGCCGCTGGACGTTCCCGCGCCTCTTCCGCTGGGGGACGTGGTTCTTCGCCCTCGCGAGCGCACTCAGCGCGGTCGCCAACTTCGCCTCGTCGAGCAACTGGGAGCGGTTCGGATGGGGACCGCTCGCGCTCGCGCTCGCCGTCCTGTGCACGACGGTGGCCCGCAGCGCGCCGGAGGCCGACCGGACGTAGCGACGGAGGCCAGGCGGCACCGCAACCCCGTGACACTTCGGATCTCGAAGCGTCCCCGGGCCGACCCTGACGGCCACGCGATTCTTGCGCGATGCCGGAGGTGGGAATCGAACCCACACGCCCCGAGGGGCACGGGATTTTGAGTCCCGCGCGTCTGCCAGTTCCGCCACTCCGGCGAGCAGGACGATCGTAGCGTCGGTGCGAGCCTCCGCCCATCGTGGCCGAAGGCCCGCTTCGCCGGCCGGGAGGCCAGACCGAGGCCGGCTCGGCGCAACCCCGGGAGGGGGTTCGCGGGGGAACCCGGGTTCCCCCGCGAGAACACCGTCTAGGCTCTGGCCATGCTCCTGGGAGTCCTGACAGGCGGCGGCGACGTGCCGGGCCTGAACCCCTGCATCAAGGCCTTCGTGAACCGCGTCCAGGCGGCCGGCCACGAGGTCGTGGGGATCCGGAGGGGCTGGGCGGGGCTCCTGCACTTCGACCCCGACGACCCGGAGTCGGCGGGGCACCTGGTGCCGCTCGACCCGACCACGGTGCGCACGATCGACCGCACCGGCGGGACCGTCCTCCACACCTCGCGCACGAACCCGGGCGCGGTGCGCACGCGCGAGGTGCCCGCGTTCCTGGCGGGAGAGGCGACCGGCGAGGGGCCCTTCGACTTCACGCCGCACGTCCTGCGGGCGATCGAGCACCTCGGGATCGGGGCGCTCGTCGCGATCGGCGGCGACGACACGCTCTCCTACGCGCTGCGGCTGGACGACGAGGGCGTCCCCGTGATCGCCATCCCGAAGACCATGGACAACGACGTCCACGGCACGGACTACTGCATCGGCTTCTCGACGGCGGTCACGCGTGGTGTGCACTTCATCCACGACCTCCGCACGAGCGCCGGCAGCCACGAGCGGATCGCCGTCGTCGAGCTCTTCGGCCGCTACTCGGGCGAGACGTCGCTCATCACCGCGTACCTGGCCGGCGTCGACCGCGCGGTCATCTCGGAGATCCCGTTCGACATCGACCGCCTCGCCGACCTCCTGCTGCACGACAAGCGGGCGAATCCGTCGCGGTACGCGATGACGACGGTCTCGGAGGGCGCGACCGACGCGAGCGGCGAGCTCGTCCTCACCGGCGAGCCGGACGCGTACGGGCACCGCAAGCTCGGCGGGATCGGGCAACTCCTCGGGGAGGCGCTGAAGGAGCGGACGGGCGAGGACATCATCTACCAGCAGCTCGCCTACCTCATGCGCTCCGGGAGCCCCGACTCCCTCGACCTCATGGTCGCGACGAACTACGCGGTCATGGCCGCCGACCTCGCCATCGAGGGCGAGACGGGCCGGATGGTCTCGCTCCGGAACGGGAGCTACACGACCGTCCCGATCTCCGCGACCCGCGAGGGCGTGAAGCGGGTCGACGTGGACGAGCTGTACGACACCGACGAGTACCGCCCCAAGGTCCGCCACGTCCTCGGCAAGCCGATGTTCCTCTATTGACCGCCGCGCCCCGATGATCGTCGGCGTGCTCACGGGAGGAGGAGACTGCCCCGGCCTCAATGCGGCGATCCGCGCGACCGTGCGCGGGCTGGTGGCGGACGAGCACGACGCGGTCGGCATCCGCGACGGATGGCGCGGCCTCGCGCAAGGGGCGCTGCTGCCGCTCACCCGGCGCGCGGTGGCTGGGATCCTCCCGCGCGGCGGGACGATCCTCGGCACCTCCGGCTACGACCCGTTCCGCGAAGAGGGCGCGCTGGAGGCCACGCTCGAGCGCTGCAGCGCGCTCGGCTTGGGCGGCGTCGTCGCGATCGGCGGAGAGGGCACGATGGGCATCGCCCACCGCCTGCACGTCGAGCACGCCTTCCCCGTCGTGGGCGTGCCGAAGACGATCGACAACGACCTCGCCGGCACCGACGTCACCATCGGCTTCGACACGGCGGTGCACGTCTGCACGGAGGCGATCGACCGGCTGCACTCGACGGCCGAGTCGCACAACCGCGTCATGGTCGTCGAGGTGATGGGCCGGCACACCGGCTGGATCGCGGCCGCGAGCGGCATCGCCGGGGGCGCCGACGTGATCCTCGTGCCCGAGGAGCCGAGGGCGATCGAGGACGCCTGCGACCACATCCGGCGCCGCCACGACGACGGCAAGGACTTCTCCATCGTCGTCGTCGCCGAGGGCTACTCGCTCACGCGCCGCTCCGGCGAGCAGGACGAGCTCGTCGTGCAGGACGTCGACGCGTACGGCTTCGCCCGCCTCGGCGGGATCGGCCGGGTCGTCGCCGACGAGATCACCCGCCTGACCGGCTTCCAGTCGCGCGTCACCGTCCTCGGCCACGTCCAGCGCGGCGGCACCCCGACCGCACGGGACCGGCTGCTCGCCACGCGGCTGGGGCTCAAGGCGGCGGAGCTCGCTTCCTCGGGCACCTGGGGCCGCATGGCTGCCTCGCGGGGCGGGGAGATCGTGGACGTGTCGCTCGAGGAGGCGATCGCCACGCGTAAAGGCGTGCCGCCCGAGTGGATCCGTGGCGGCCGTGTCGTCGCCTAGCCTCGCCCGCCCGGGAGTCGGCTACACGTCCGGCGGCTCGGCCGGGACGAGCGCCGCGACGTCGCCGGCGGCGACGAGCACGGCATCGACGCCCGCCCGCTCGAGCTCCGCCACGTCGTGCGCGCTCGCGTCGTGGAGCTCGGCGATGGCGAGCTTGCCGGCTGGGACGTCGTGGAGGAGCTGGAGCAACGCCTCGAGGACGTCCACGTCGCCTGCCGGCGGCGGCGAGAGGAGGAAGATCTCGGGGTCGAGCTCCTCGAGGGCCTGCTCGAGCTCGTCCTCGTCGGACACGCGGACGACACACTCGAGACCCAGCGCGTGCGCCTCGTCCCACGACGCCGGGTCGACGGTGACGACGACGCCGTCCGCCGCTGCCCCGCTCGCCTCCGTCAGGCCGCCGAGATGGAGAAGCGGAAGCTGAGACGCCGCGCGAACCGCCTCGGCGCCCGACCGCGCGACGAGGCCGTCGGCTCCTTCCCGCTCCGCGGCACCGGCAGCCGCGGCGTCCTCGGCGTGGACGAGGATGGAGATGCCGTCGCCCTCGCTGATCGCCTGGCTCAGCTTTCCCACCGGCGGGATGCTAACGGGGTCGGGCACCCGCACGATCCGGCCAACTCTTCGCACGGGCGACTCGTCTCACCTCGACACATGCGCATCGTCGCGTCCCTCGCCGTCGCGCTCGTCCTCGTGGGGGCCGCGTCCGCGGCGCGGATCGTGGGCACGCCCGGCGACGACCGCCTCGTCGGGACTCCGGGGGCAGACACGATCCTCGGCCTCGCCGGCCGCGACCGACTGATCGGCGCGGCGGGCGGAGACGTCCTGGACGGCGGCGCGGGCCGCGACGTCGTCGAGGCGGGGGCCGGTGCCGATCGCGTCGTCGTGCAGTACGACGGTGCCCGCGACACCGTTCGCTGCGGCCCGGGGGCCGACCTCGTCAACGCCGACCTCGTCGACGCCGTCGACGCCGACTGCGAGCTCGTCGGTCGGAGGCTCTCGCGCGATCCCTACACCGATCCCGCCAGCCAGCACGAGACCCAGGTCGAGCCGGACAGCCTCACCGTGGGACGAACGACGGTGGCAGCGTTCCAGGTCGGGCGCAGGTTCGACGGCGCGGCGACGAACGTGGGTTTCTCGATGTCGTCGAACGACGGCCGCACCTGGAGGAGCGGGCTGCTCCCGGGCCTCACGGCCGCTAGCCGTCCGGCCGGCCCGCACACGCGCGCAACCGATCCCGTGGTCGCCTACGACGCGCTGCACGGCGTCTGGCTCATCTCAACGCTCGCGATCGACGAGCCCGCGACGCGGCTGACGATCAGCCGGTCGACCGACGGGCTCACGTGGGGCGCGCCGGTCGTCGCGACCGAGGCCACGTCGACCGGCGGCATCTCCCTCGACAAGAACTGGATCGTGTGCGACAACGGCACGGCGAGCCCGTTCCGGGGCCGTTGCTACCTCGCCTACACCGATTCGCTCCGGAACGACCGAATCGCCGTCGTGACCTCGGCGGACGGCGGGCTCACCTGGTCGGCGCCGGTGGGCATCGCCGTCACGAGCGCGGTCGGCGCCATCCCGGTCGTCCGGCCGAACGGCGACCTCGTGGTCGTCTTCCTGCAGGGTGTCGGCAGCGTCGAGGCGTCGGTGTCGGTCGACGGCGGCGTGAGCTTCGGCCTCCCGGCGACGGTGTCGGACGTGCAGGCCCGGAACGCGCGCGGCCTCCGCTTCTTCCCGCTCCCTGCGGCCGACGTCGATCCCCGCAGCGGGCGCGTCTGGGTCACGTGGCACGACTGCCGCTTCTCGAGCGGCTGCTCGACGAACAGCGTCGCCGTCTCGACCTCCGACGACGGCCGCTCGTGGACCCCAGCCGCGCAGGTCACGTCCGGGCGGCACGCGTTCCTCCCCACCGTCGGGATCCACCCGGCGACCGGCCGGGCCGCGTTCGCCTACCACGTGCTCGGCCCGGGAGGAGGGATCGACGTCGAGCTCGTCGAGTCGCGAGCCGGCGGCGGTTTCGGCGCTCCGCGGCGCCTCTCGGCGCAGACGATGCGGCCCGAGTGGCTCCCGGACACGGTTTCCGGGCGCATGCTCGCCGACTACATCTCCGTGCACTACGCGGGCTCGCGGCCGCTCGTCGTGTGGGTGCTCGCCTCTCAGCCCGTCGGCGGAACCTTGCGGCAGGCGG
>Ga0210076_1000093_pt1 | contig 18114 bp, 12 predicted proteins | sample MayberryNW_Catta_3_FD_184876 | JGI IMG/M metagenome (GOLD analysis project Ga0210076, IMG submission 184876) | Wetland microbial communities from San Francisco Bay, California, USA, that impact long-term carbon sequestration -... | ecosystem: Environmental > Aquatic > Marine > Wetlands ... | reverse complement strand
CCCGACACCTACTACGACGACGCCCAGGAACGCGTCGGCGAGATCGACGAGGACTGGGCCGCGCTCCGCGCGATGGGGATCCTCGTCGACCGCGACGAGGACGGCTACCTGCTCCAGCTCTTCACGAAGATCGTCCAGGACCGCCCGACGCTCTTCTTCGAGGTCATCGAGCGCCACGGCTCTCGCGGCTTCGGGATCGGAAACTTCAAGGCGCTCTTCGAGGCGATCGAGCGCGAGCAGGCGCTCCGCGGGAACCTCTAGCGCAGCGCTGCGAGGAGCGCCTCGCAACGGCGGACATACCGGACGGCGCCGACCCGGCGGAAGAACGCGAGCGCGAGCGCGAGCTCGTCGGCCGACTCGCGGTAAAGGCCCCCTCGGCCCAGTGCCTCGGCCGCGAGCAGCCGGGCATACGCCTCGAACGTCGGCAGCTCGAGCTCTCGGTACAGCTCGGCCGCGCGCCGGTGTTCGCCGTCCAGCACGGCCGTCACGGCCGGGGCCCACAGGTCCTCCGCCGGCGCTGTCGCGATGTGCGCTCGAACCTCTTCCTCGATCTCGAGCTCCGGCGCGATCTGTGCGAGCAGTGCCTCGACCCGGCCAGCTCCGGCCGTGGGGAAACGGTGGTCGGATCGCAGGGACGAGAGCGCATGCTCGCGCGCGCTCTCGACCTCCCCGAGCTCGAACTCGACGAAAGCGACGTGCGACAGCACCGTGACGACGCTCTGTGGATCCGCGGCGGCATGTGCGAGCTCGAACGCACGTCGTGCGTGCTCGCGCGCGCCGTCGTCGTCGGCGCGCGCCGTCTCGATCGTCGCCAGGGCAGCGAGCATGAACGCGTCCTGGTACCAGCCGCCGAGTTGCGCGCTCTGCCCGAGAAAGGCGTGCGCGAACTCGACGCAGGTGTCCCACTCCCCCGACAGATAGTCGTACGTCATCTCGGAGGCGCTCGACCAGCGAGCCTGGCGCCACTGGCCGAATCGCTCGGCGGCGTCGAACGCGTCGCGGCGCAGCTCCCTGCTCCTGCGAACGTGGCCCAGCCCGAGCAGGACATGGCCGAGGTTGTGGTAGGCACGTGCGAGCTCGGGTGAGTCGACCTGCCGGCCAAGCTCCACGGCGCGCTCGAGGTCCTCGCTCCCGCCAGCGTCTCCCGACTGCACGCGCGCCGTGCCGAGCGTGCTCAGGACGTGCGTCCGTGTGTCGCCGAGGTCGAGCGCCTCGGCGAGCGCGAGCGCCTCGTTGGCGACCAGCACCGCCTCGTCGTGGTCTCCGGCCAGCGTGAGGTGGCGAGCGAGTCGAGCCAGCACCCACGCCTTCGAGAGGGTCGCGTCGGCTCCCTCGACCAGCGCGCGAGCCTCGTGGACGTGCTCCCGTGCCCTCTCGCGCACGCCTCGGAACCACCAGAGCTCGGCGAGCAGCGCCGACGCGTCGGCCGCGCGATCGAGCGCCCCTGCAGCGACGAGCGCCTCCCGCGCCTCGTCGAGCACGTCGTACGCGCGCTCGTTTCCGTCCGGGGCGAGCGCGCGCCCGAGGTCGAGGAGAAGCTCCGGACGCTCGCTGTCGTCGGCAGGCAAGAGCTCGACGGCAGCGTCGTAGAAGCGAGCCGCAGCAGGATAGGCATGTAGCGCGAGCGCCCGGTCGCCGGCGTCCCGCAGGGCCCTCCTCGCAGGCCCGGAGAAGCCCGCGGTGTCTCCTCCGGTCGCGGCGACGAGTTCGAGCGCGGAGAGGTAGTGGTGGGCGACGAGCTCCGCATGATCCTCCGGGCGCCCGAGCGAGGACGTCCAGTCGGCGGCCCGGAGGTGCTTCTCGGCGCGCAGCGCGCGTGGGATCTGTTCGTATGCGACCTCGCGGACGAGCGCGTGCCGGAACGAGTACTCGCTCTCGCCGGCGACGGCGGAGCGTCGCTCGCGCGTCACGAACTCGCTGCGCGTGAGCGAGTGAAGCCGCTCCTCGAGCGTCCACCGCTCGCCCTCGAGAGCCCCGAGCCAGAAGGTTCGGCCGAGCACGGCCGCGTCCTGCAGCAGCGCCTTCTCCTCGGGTGGGAGAGTGTCGAGGCGGGCGGCGATGATGCCCTGCACCGTCTCCGGGAGAACGACATCTGCGGGACGGTCCACGAGCATGCGCGCGAACTCCTCCGCATACAGCGGGTTTCCGCCCGCGTGCTCGAGCAGCTGTGCCGGGATCCCCTCATCGGGTAAAGACGGGTGAAGGAGGAAGCCCAGGATGCCGCCCGTCTCCTCCTCGGTGAGCGGCGGCAGCAGGATGGTCGACGAGTTCACCTTGCCGCCACCCCAGCCCGGGCGGCGCGTGAGGAGCTCGGGTCGGGCCGTCCCGAGCACGAGCAAGGGGACACCGCTCGCCCAGTCGGCGAGGTAGTCGACGAAGTCGAGGAGGGCGTCGTCCGCCCAATGCAGGTCCTCGAAGACGAGGACGAGCGGACGCTCGTCCGCGATCGCCTCGACGAAGCGGCGCCACGCAGCAAACGACTCGTCGCGTGGGCCGCCGGTTCTCGGCTCGTCTCGCTCGAGGCCGGCGAGCGGACGCAGCTGCCGCTCGATCCACGGAGCGTCAGCGTCGTCTCCGAGGAACCTGGCGACAGCCTGTCGCAGCTTCTCGGCGGCCTGCTCGGAGCTGTCGGACTCTAGGACTCCCGCCTGTGCCTTCACGATCTCTCCGAGCGCCCAGAAGGACACGCCTTCGCCGTACGGCAGGGAGCGTCCATAACGCCAGTAGACGAGGCCGAAGGCGCCGCTCTCGATGGTCCCGAAGAGCTCGTACACGAGCCGGCTCTTCCCGATGCCGGGAACCCCGACGAGCGTCACCAGCTGCGGCTCCCGTTCGCGGACGACACGCGCGAGTGTCTCGCGGAGGAGCGTCAGCTCCTGCGCGCGCCCGACGAGCGGTGCGCCGCCCACACGCTCGACCGACACGCGCGCGCGGGCCTTCAGCGCTTCCCGGGCCGCGATCGGCTCGGCCTTGCCCTTGGCTTCGACCGGCCTTCTCTCTTCGTACTCGATCGCGCGCTCGGTCGCGCGCCAGGTGGTCTCGTCGACGAGGATCCCGTTGGTGGGCGCTGCCGCCTGCAGGCGCGCCGCGGTGTTGACGACGTCGCCTGCGGCCATGCCCTCGCCCGCGTCCGGGCGGGCATCGAGGGCGACGAGCGCCTCGCCCGTCGTGATCCCGATCCGTACCTCGAGCTCGCCCTGCTCCGCGAGCGTGTCGCGGATCTCGAGAGCGGCGCGCACGGCGCGCTCGGGATCGTCCTCGTGCGCGACCGGGGCGCCGAAGACGGCCATCACCGCGTCACCGATGAACTTCTCGACCGTGCCCCCGAAGCGCTCGAGCTCGGAGCGCACGCTGGCGTGGTAGGGCTGCAGCACGCGGCGCACGTCCTCCGGGTCCATCGCCTCCGCCCTGGCCGTGAAGCCGACGAGGTCGCAGAAGAGGCAGGTGACGACCTTGCGCTCCTCGCGCGGGGGCGCGCCTTCTACAAGCGGCGTCGCGCACTGCGAGCAGAAGCGGGCGTCGTCCGTGTTCTCGTGCCCGCAGCTGGGGCAGGTGCGCATGCGCGAAGCGTACGACAGCGGCGTCTCGGCCTCGGGCGAGGTTCAGAATGTCGTCCGTGGCTCTCGCGAAGACGCAGTACATCCGCTCTGGTGACGTCGACATCGCGTACCAGATCTTCGGGGACGGCTCTCGCGACCTGGTCATGGTCTTCGACTGGGCGAGCCATCTCGAGGCGGTTGCCGAGCTACCGGATTTCGAGGAGTACCTGCGTTCCCTCGCCGAGTTCGCGCGCGTCATCTGGTTCGACATGCGCGGCATCGGCATGTCCGATTCCGTCGGCGGCGGCGTCATGCCCGTCGAGTCGTGGGTCGACGACCTCGTGGCCGTCATGGACGCGGCGGAGTCGAGCAAGGCAACCCTCGTCGTCCAGGGCCAGGCGACCCAGATGGCCGTCATGGCCGCCGCGACGCATCCCGACCGCGTGGCGTCGCTCGTCGTCATCAACGGGTTCGCGCGGCTCGCACGAGCCGACGACTATCCGGCAGGCATCCCGGGGTCGCTCCACGAGACCGTCGCCGATCAGGTCGAGCAGCACTGGGGGACGGGGTCGCTGGCGACGCTCTTCGGCCCGTCACGCGCCGGGAGGCCGGGGCTCGAAGAGTGGTGGGGAAGGGTCGAGCGGTTCGGCGCGACACCACGTCTGGCGCGCGCGCGCATGGAGGCCGTGCTGCAGCTCGACGTCCGCAACGTCCTTCCGCTCGTACCGGTACCTACGCTCGTGATCCACAGTCGCGACAACGCGTACATCCGCGTCGGGCACGGGCGCTACCTCGCCGAGCACATCCCCGGCGCCCAGCTCCTCGAGCGGGACAGCGCAGACCACTACCCGCTCCCCGATCCAGATCTGATCGGAGCGATCGAGGAGTTCGTCACCGGGATGCGCGCGGGCATGCGCAGCGAGGAGCGCGTGCTCGCCACCGTGCTCTTCGTCGACGTCGTGGGCTCGACGCAGCACGCGAGCGAGCGTGGCGACCGGAGCTGGACGGCCGCCCTCGAGCGCTTCGAGGAGGCCGGACGCGCCGCGCTCGTCCCGTTCGGCGGCGTGTTCGACCACTCGACGGGGGACGGGTTGCTCGCGACGTTCGATGGTCCGGCGCGGGCCATCCGCTGCGCGCTGTTCCTGCGCGAGAGCGTGCGGCGGAGCGGGCTCGAAGTCCGTTCGGGGCTGCACACCGGCGAGGTGACGCGACTCCGTGAGGGCGTCGCCGGGCTCGCCGTTCACATCGGCGCCCGCGTCTCGGCGCTCGCCAAGCCCGGGGAGGTGCTCGTCACCCGCACCGTCCGCGACCTCGTCGCCGGCTCCGGGATCGCCTTCGAGGAGCGCGGGGAGCACGAGCTCAAGGGCGTCCCGGACCGCTGGACGCTGTACGCGGTCGTCGGCTGACGTAGGCCGTAGCCTTCGGGCATGTCCGCGCAGCGGCGAACCGCGCTCGTGTCGGTCGGGGCCGCCTGCCTCCTCATCGCGATCAAGCTCGTCGCGGGCCTCGCGAGCGGGAGCCTCGGGCTCCTCGCCGAGGCGGCGCACTCCGGGACAGACCTCGCCGCGGCGCTCGTGACGTTCTTCGCGGTCTCCGTCGCCGTGCGGCCCGCCGACCGCGGGCACCCGTTCGGGCATGCGAAGGCCCAGAACCTCGCGGCGCTCGCCGAGGCGGGATTCCTCATCGCCGTCAGCCTCGTGATCGGCGGCTTCGCCGTGGCGCGCCTGGCGGGGGCGGTCGAGTTCGAGGTCGAGCCGACGGTCTGGACGTTCGCCGCGATCGCGCTCGTGATCGCGATCGACGCGTCGCGGACCGTCGTCTCGCTCCGCGCCGGTCGCGAGTACCGCAGCGACGCGCTGCTCGCGAATGCGCTGCACTTCGGGAGCGACCTCGTCGGCACCCTCGCGGTCCTGGTCGGTCTCGGCGCGGCCGCGCTCGGGTTCCCCGAGGGCGACTCGATTGCCGCGCTTTTCGTCGCGGTGCTGGTGATCGTCGCCGCCGCCCGGCTGCTGCGGCGGAACGTCGGCATCCTCATGGACCGGGCCCCGCTCGATGCCGAGCACGAGGCCCGCCGGGCGATCGCCGGGCTCGACCCTCCCGTGGAGCTGCGACGCCTGCGGGTGCGACAGGCGGGAGGAGGCCACTTCGCGGACGTCGTCATCGGTGTCGCGCCCGGGGCCGCGGTGGGTCAGGGCCACGCCGCGGCGGACCGGGTGGAGGACGCCCTGCGCGGGCGCCTTCCGGACGTCGACGTCGTGGTGCACGTCGAGCCGCGGGGAGAGGACGGCGGCATCCGGGAGCGCGCGCTCGCCGCGGCGCTCGGCGTCTCCCGCGTCCGCGAGGTCCACAACCTCGCCGTGCTGGACGTGGACGGCCGAACCGAGGTCTCGCTGCACCTGAAGCTGCCCGGCGACCTCGAGCTCGAGCGCGCCCACGAGATCGCGGAGCAGGTCGAGCGCGCGATCCTGGAGAGCGTCCCCGAGGTCGAGGACGTCCGCACGCATCTCGAGCCGCTCGCCGAGGCGACGGCGGCCCGGGAGGTGACCATCGACGCGGGAGCGGTCGAGGAGGTGGTCCGGCAGGAGACGGGGGCGGCGCCGCGCGAGCTGCGGTTCGTCCGGACCGACGACGGCATCGTCGCGTTCCTCACTCTCGCGCTCGCCGGCGACGAGTCCCTGGCGGAGGCCCACGGACGTGCGAGCGCGGTCGAGGAGCGGATCCGCAGCGCGGTGCCGGAGATCGCCGACGTCGTGGTGCACACGGAGCCGTAGCGGATGCGCGTCTGCATGTTCCACCCGCTGGACCATCCGCTGGAGCGGGGTTGGGTCGGCAGGATCGACGGCGACGAGGTGGTCCACCTCGCGGCGCAGACGCTCCAGTCGTTCTTCACGGGCGGGGGCTCGGCGCGGGAGCACGCCGTGTACCCGCTGGCCGAGGTGTGCCTCCTCGCGCCCGTGCTCCACCCGCCGGCCGTGCGCGTCTTCGACGACCAGTCGACGTTCGCGTTCGCGAACCCGGCGGCGATCGTCGGCCCGTGTGCGTCGGTGCGTTCGCCCGGCACCTCGCTCGAGGTCCTGCCGCGCCTGACGGCGATGGTCGGAGTGGAGGACGAGCTCGCCGGCTACACACTGCTCGCGGACTGGCGGCACCCTGCGGCCGCGCCGCCGAAGGACCGCGACTTCGCGCTCGGACTCGGCCCGCTGCTCGTGTCCTCGGATGCCGTGACTCCCGACGGGCTGGAGGTCGTGGTCCGGGTCGACGGGGAGGAGCGAGCCGGCGGCAGCTTCGTGGCATTCGACTGGGCCGTCGCCCGCGATCTCGCGGCCGAGGGCACCACGCTCCGGGCGGGCGACCTGATCGCCGGCCCCGCTCTCGGAGCCGTGGGCGATCTCGTGCCCGGGTGCCGGATCGAGATCGACGCCGAGGAGATCGGCGCTCTCGCGCAGGCCGTGGACGGATGAAGGCCGTCGTCGACTGGGACGGGACGGTGACCGAGGTCGACGGCCTCCACCTCGTGCTCCAGGAGTTCGGCGACGAGCGCATCTACGACGAGGCGGAGACCCGCCTCGGCCGCGATCTCACCCTGCACGAGGTGATCGCCTACGAGTTCCGCAGCGTGCGCGCTCCCCTGGACGAGGTCGTCTCCTGGGCTCGCGACAACGTCCGCGTGCGCGACGGCTTCGCGGACTTCGCCCGCGCTTACCGGCCGCTCGTCGTGTCGAGCGGCTTCCACGAGCTCATCGGGCCGGTGCTCGAGCGAGAGGGCATCGACCTGGAGGTCCGCGCGAACCGGCTCGATCCCCGGCCGGACGGATGGCGGGCGCTCTTCCGCAACGACGAGCCGTGCCCGGTGTGCGGAGAGCCGTGCAAGCGGGCCGACCTCGCCGGGGCCGGCGAGTTCCTGTACGTCGGCGACGGTGTGTCCGACCGCTGCGTCGCGCTCGCGGCCTCTCGCGTCTTCGCCCGGGACGGTCTCGCCCGCTATCTCGACACGCGGGGCGTGGCCTTCGACCGCTTCGGTGACTTCTACGACGTGCTGGCTGCGCTCGACGGGGCCGGCGGGCCGCTCGTGCCGCCGACCCGGAGACGCGGCCGGAACACGTAGCTCGGCTGCGCCAACTCGGGTCGCTCGACCTGCGACCGCAGCGCCGCGACGGAGGTCCGGGCGATCTCCTCGATCGGCTGCTCGACGGTCGAGAGCGGGGGCTGCGTCCAGCACGCGGCGATCCCGTCGAAGCCGACCACGGACAGGTCCTCGGGCACCCGCAGCCCGCGGTGAGCCGCCTCCTGGATCGTGCCGATAGCCATGAGGTCGTTCGAGCAGATCACGCCGGTAGGTCGTTCTGCTCGGTCGCGCTCGAGGAGCTCGCCGAGCGCGGCCCGGCCGCCCGCGACGCCGAAGTCGGCGTGCGCGACGAGGTGGTGCGCGTCGAGTCCCGCCGCGCGCAGCGCGTCCATGCGTCCGGTCGCCTTCTCGCGCGTGGGGAGCGCGAACTCGCCTCCGGCGACGAACCCGATCCGCGAGTGGCCGAGCTCGATCAGGTGCTCCGTCGCGATCCGCCCGGCCGCGCGCTCGTCGACTCCCACGGAGGTCACCTCGAGCTCCTCCGAGCCTCCGTTCACGAAGACGAGCCGCGCCCCGCGCTCGACGAGCCGCGCGTAGTGAGAGTGCTCGCCGCGGACGTCGGTAATCTCCGCGGAGATGAACACCATGCCCTCGACACGCCGCTCGAGCAGCATGCGCACGTAGTCGAGCTCTCGCCGCGCCGAGCCGTGGGTGTTGCAGAGGATGGTCGAGAGCCCGGCGTACGCCGCATGGGCCTCCATCGCCTCGGCCAGAGCCGCGAACACGGGGTTCCCGAACTCGGGGACGAAGAGTCCGATCGCCTCGGAGGTCTCGACCCGGCCGGGAGGCACGTACAGGAGGTCGCGCATCGCACGCTCCACCCGAGCGCGCGTCTCCGGCCTGACGGTGGCGGAGCCCGTCGCCACGCGGGACGCGGTCGCCACGCTCACTCCTGCGCGTTCGGCGACGTCTTTGAGGTTGGCCATCAGGTCGTGGGAGACGTAAGGGATTTCAGCGTAGTGAAAACGATTGTTGCATGGACTGCGGAGAAATACTGATCTCCGATGGGGTTTTCGCGGCTTGACTGGGCGCCGTGCGCGCGTCTACGCTCCCGGGGCCGTTTCATGAAGATGAAACATCTTTCGCGGCGAAGCATCCCCCGTTCCTCACAAGGAGGGCATCCCATGTTGAGCACTCGCAGGTTGCGGGTCGTAGCGGGCCTGGCCGTCGCCGCGCTCGCCGCTCTGGCCGCTGCGGCGGCCGGCACGTCCGCGACCGACCAGTCCCAGACGCTCGTCATCTGGGCAGACGCCGACCGCGTCCCGGCGGTCACCCAGGTAGCCAACGGCTGGGCGGCGAACAAGGGCGTCACCGTACGGGTCGTCCAGAAGGAGATGGGCCCGATCCGCCAGGAGATCGCGACGGTCGCCGCCGAGAACGCTCCCGACGTCATCGTCGGCGCGCATGACTGGGTCGGCGAGCTGTCCTCGAACGGCTCGGTCGTCCCCCTGACGCCGGCCGCGGCGACCAGGGCGCAGTTCCCGAGGTACGCCCTCGACGCGTTCTCGTACGGCACCGCGATCAAGAAGCTGTACGGCGCCCCGGTGGCGCTCGAGAACGTCGCGCTCGTGACGAACACGAAGCTCGCAAAGGCTCCGAAGACCTTCGCGGACATGGAGAAGCAGGCGCTTGCGGCGAAGAAGAAGACGAAGGCGCAGGTGGGCATCTCCGTCCAACAGGGACAGGGAGACGCGTACCACATGTACCCGTTCTTCTCGGGCCTCGGCGGCTACGTCTTCGGCACCAACAGGGCGGGCAACCTCGACCCGTCGGACATCGGCGTCGCCAACCCGCGGTTCCTGCGCAACGCGCCGCTGATCGACAAGTGGAACAAGGAAGGGCTGATCCGCTCGCAGGTCAACGACTCGATCGCGAAGGATCTCTTCCTCAAGGGGAAGACCGCCTACTGGATCACCGGCCCGTGGTTCCTCGCCGACATCCGCAAGGCCGGCCTCAAGTACCAGGTCTCGGCCTTCCCGCAGATCGTGCCGGGCACCAAGTCCGTGCCGTTCCTGGGCGTCCAGGGCTTCATGGTCACGAAGTTCGCGGCTGCGCATGGCGTGCAGGCCCAGGCCAAGGACCTCGTGTCCAACTACATGATGCAGCCGTCCGCGCAGCTCCGGCTCGCGTCGGCGAACGACCGGACCCCGGCGAACACGCGGGCCGCGGCCCTGGTCAAGGACAAGGACCTGAAGGCCTTTGCCTCCGCCTCGGTCGGCGGCGTCCCGATGCCGAACATCCCCGCGATGGCGAGCGTCTGGCAGGACCTCGGCGCCGCGTGGGTGCGCTCGACGAAGGGCTCGGGGTCGACTCCGGCCCGTCGCTCCTTCGTCGCTGCGCAGCGAAGCATCGCGCAGAAGATCGGCTGATCCGATAGACAGAGAGGGCGCGGCGGAAGCCGCGCCCTCTCTCCGAACTGGAGCACTCGAGCCAACGGTGACAAGCGCCCCCTTCGCCTCCCCGCCCACGGTGCCGCCGGCTTCCTGGCTCGCTCGAGCGCTCGGCTTCTTCTCCGGGACCGTCGGCCTCGTCATCAAGTTCACGCTGCTGGCCGTCGTCAACGCCCTGGCGATCTGGGCGTTCAGCATCCTCCTGAACGACGGGAAGTGGATCGCGGCGCTCGTGGTCGCAGGCGTGACAGTCCTGATCGACGTCGCCTACCTGGTGCCGAGCAAGCGGCTCGTCCCGGTCAAGTTCCTGATTCCGGGGACGATCTTCCTGGTCGCGTTCGTCGTCGTCCCGATCGTCTCGAACGCGAACATCGCCTTCACGAACTGGTCGACGGGGCACAACCTGTCGAAAGACGAGGCGATCACCGCGATCGAGGAGGTGTCGCTCGCCCCCTCGGCCGAAGCGAGCACGTACACAGCGACGCCGGCCCGGAAGGACGGCGAGATCGTGCTCCTCCTCCGCGACGAGGCGACGGGCGAGCTGTACGCGGGCTCCGAGGACGGGCTCGAGCCGCTGCCGGCGGAGACGACGACCGTCGAGAACGGCACCATCGTGGCCGCAGAGGGCTACGAGGTCCTCCAGGGCGACGAGCTCCTCGCGGCCGACACCGAGATCACCGAGCTCGTGATCCCCACGGGCGGCGACGTCTTCATCCGCGCGGAGGGGCTGAGCCTGGCGGTCGAGCTCCAGCCGACGCTCCGCTACGACCCCGAGACCGACACGTTCACGAACATCGAGACGGGAGCGGTCTTCACCGACAACGGCGAGGGCTCGTTCGTCGCCGAGACCGGCGAGGCGCTCGAGCCGGGTTGGCGCACGCACATCGGCTTCGCCAACTTCGAGACGATCCTCACCGACCCGCTCGTCCGCGACCCGTTCTTCCGCGTCTTCCTGTGGACGTTCGCCTACGCATTCCTCTCGGTGCTCATCCAGTTCGCGATCGGCCTGTTCCTCGCGATCACGCTCAACAAGCCCGACCTGAAGCTGCAGCGGATCCAGCGCGCATTTCTCGTCCTGCCGTTCGCCATCCCCGCGTTCCTCGCGGTGCTCGTCTGGCAGGGCCTCCTGAACGACGAGTTCGGCGTCGTCAACCAGCTGCTCCGCACCGACATCCCCTGGCTCTTCGACCCGACCTGGGCGAAGGTGTCGTGCGTCCTCGTGAACGTCTGGATCGGGTTCCCGTACTGGTTCCTCGTGTGCACGGGCGCGCTGCAGGCGGTACCCGAGGAGCTGACGGAGGCCGCCCGCGTCGACGGCGCCGGCGGGCTCCAGGTGTTCCGCAAGGTGACGTTCCCGCTGCTCCTCGTGGCCACCGCGCCGCTCCTGATCGCGTCGTTCGCGTTCAACTTCAACCTCTTCAACAACATCTACTTCCTGACGGGCGGCGGTCCGTACGAGGTCGAGCAGACGGTCGCGGGCTCGACCGACATCCTCATCAGCTACACGTACAAGATCGCCTTCCAGGCCGGAGGCGGAGCCCAGTACGGGCTCGCCGCGGCGGTCTCGATCTTCATCTTCTTCATCGTCGCCGGCATCTCGGCGATCTCGTTCTGGCGCACGAAGGCACTGGAGGAGATCAAGTGAACGCTCGCCTTCGGCTCGCGTTCGCGGGGGAAACCATGTTTCCCCCGCGTGCCCCCTTCTTCTCGAGAGCGCGGGGAACCTCCCGGTTCCCCGCGCCCCTCCCCGCTCATCGGCGGAGCTTCCGCCGATGACGACGCTGGACGAAGCCGTCGCCACCCCCCGGGTCGCCGAGCGCGCTCCTCGCCGGGGCCGCGTGCTGGCCGGGAACTGGTGGCGCTACGTCGTGAGTCTGATCGCCATCGCCTTCGCGATCTTCCCGATCGCCTTCGTCGTCTCCGCCGCGTTCAGCGCGATCCCGTCACTGACCGGTGCCGAGCTCATACCCGAGGACGTGACCCTCGAGAACTTCCGCCTGATCCTCAGCGGGAAGCCGGGTGAGGAAGGAACGACGATGGAGGCGCTCGACGTCCCCTATCCGAACTGGTACCTGAACACGCTCGTGATCGCAGGGGCGACGGCGATCATCTCGGTGTTGATGGGGGCGCTTGCGGCGTACGCCTTCGCGCGCTTCCGGTTCAAGGGGAGGCGGATGGGAATGATGTCGCTGCTCCTCATCCAGATGTTCCCGACCTTCCTCGCGGTCGTCGCGATCTACTACCTCATCCTGCGGGTCGGCGACGTGTTCCCGGCCTTCGGGCTCGACACCCGCACCAGCGTGATCCTCGTCTACCTGGGTGGAGCGCTGGGTGTGAACACCTGGCTCATGAAGGGGTTCTTCGACTCGATCCCGGATTCGCTCGACGAGTCGGCGCGCGTCGACGGAGCGACGCCCGGCCAGGTCTTCTGGGGGATCATCCTCCCGCTGGCCACACCGGTGCTCGCCGTCGTCGGCCTCCTCTCGTACATCGCGACGATCAACGAGTTCATCATCGCGAGCCGCCTGCTCCAGTCGACGGACAAGCTCACGCTGCCCGTCGGCCTGTACGGCTTCATCAACGACAACTACGCCGAGCAGTGGGGGCCGTTCTGTGCCGGCGTCGTCCTCGCGGCAATCCCGGTCGTCGTGCTCTTCTTCTTCCTGCAGCGCTACATCGTCCACGGTCTCACCCGTGGCGCGGTCAAGGGCTAACACGGTGGTCGGTCTGCTCGGGCTCCCGCATCACGACGGGTCGGAGACCTACGCGCCCGAGCGCCCGACCGACCTCGGCGACGACGCGACCGTGCTCCTGCGCGTCCCCCACGGGGTCGCGGCCGACACGGTGATCCTGCGGTATCTCCGCGACAACGAGCCGAAGGCCGTCACCGCGACGGTCGACCGGACGACCGAGACCGACGTCTGGTGGCGTGCGTCCTTCCCCGTGTGGAACCCGGCGACGCCGTACAGGTGGCTCCTCTCCGGCGGCGACTTCGGCTACACGTGGCTCAACGGGATCGGGCTCCAGCCGTTCGACATCCCCGACGCCGACGACTTCGTCGCGACGCCGGACCCCGGAGGCCCCGCGTGGCACCTCGAGTCGGTTGTCTACGAGGTCTTCCCGGACCGCTTCGCCTCGGCGGGGCTCGCGATCGAGGCACCGGAGTGGGGTGTCCCCAGGCGCTGGGACGAGCTCCCGAACGGGCGGAGCAAGGAGACGTCGGTCGAGTGGTTCGGCGGCGACCTCGCCGGGGTCGTTCAGCGCCTCGACCACATCGCGTCGCTCGGCGCGAACGTCGTGTACCTGACGCCGGTCTTCCCGGCGCGCAGCATCCACCGCTACGACGCCTCGACCTTCGACGCCGTCGACCCGCTGCTCGGCGGCGATCCCGCGCTCGAGGCGCTCACGAAGGCAGCACACGAGCGCGGGATCCGCGTGATCGGCGACCTCACGACGAACCACGTGGGGTCGAGCCACGAGTGGTTCCTCGCCGCACGCGAGGGGCGCGAGCCGGAGCGCGGGTTCTTCTACTTCGACGACTCCCTCCCGTACGGGTACGAGTGCTGGGCCGGTGTCCCCACGCTCCCCAAGCTCGACTACCGGTCGCGCGAGCTCCGGAGACGCGTCTACGAGAACGGCTCGTCCGTGGTGCGGCACTGGCTCGAGCCTCCGTTCGCGCTCGACGGCTGGCGCATCGACGTCGCGCATCTCACCGGCCGCTGGCGGGACGTGGACGTGCTCGCCGAGGTCTCGCGCGGAGTCCGGGCGGCCGCCGTCGCGGCCCGCCCGGACGCCCTCGTCGTCGCAGAGCATGGCCACGACGCGCGCGCCGACCTCCGCGCCGGGGGCTGGCACGGCACGATGAACTACGCGGGCTTCACGCGGCCCGTCTGGGCGTGGCTGCGCGGTGACTCCCTCCCGCCCGTGCCGTCCAGGGAGTTCGTCGAGCTGCCGGTCGGCGTGCCGAGGCTGCCGGGCGAGTCCGTGGTCGAGGGGATGCGCCGGGTTCGGGCGGGCGTGCCGTGGCAGACGGTGCTGCACTCGTGGGTGATCCTCGACAGCCACGACACGGCGAGGTTCCGCACCATCGCGGGATCGCGGGAGCGGCAGGTCGTCGGCGTCGGGCTGCAGATGACGACGCCGGGGGTCCCCATGCTGTTCGCCGGCGACGAGGCCGGGCTCGAGGGGGCGTGGGGCGAGGACTCCCGCAGGCCCATGCCCTGGGATCGCGAGGAGGCCTGGGACGCGGCCCTGCTCGACGCCTATCGGGGCCTGATCGCGCTGCGGCGCTCGAGCCGCGCGCTCGCGCGTGGGGGCATCCGCTACGCGCACGTCTCGGGCGACGCGATCGCCTACGTGCGCGAGGCGCCGGGCGAGGCCGTCCTGTGCCTGGCCGCCCGTGCCGGGCACGAGCCCGTCCGGGTACCGCTCGCGCCGCTCGGCGGCACGGATCTCGACACACTGTGGGGCGACGACGCGACGATCGAGGGTGGTGACGCGGTCCTGCCCGCGGACGGGCCGGCGTTCCACGCCTGGAGAGTCGCATGAGGAGGGAGGACAGCGGTGGCTGAGGTACAGCTCAAAGAGGTCGACAAGATCTACGAGGGCGGCGTGCACGCCGTCCAGGACCTGTCGCTCTTCGTCGAGGACGGCGAGTTTCTCGTCCTCGTCGGGCCCTCCGGCTGCGGGAAGACGACCGCTCTGCGCATGATCGCGGGGCTGGAGGAGATCACGGACGGGACGATCCGGATCGGCGAGCGCATCGTGAACGGCCTCTCCCCGAAGGATCGCGACATCGCGATGGTCTTCCAGAACTACGCCCTCTACCCGCATCTCTCGGTGGCGGACAACATCGCCTTCGGCCTCCGCCTGCGAAAGACGCCCAAGCACGTCGTCGACGAGCGCATCGCCTGGGCGGCGAAGCTGCTCGACCTCAGCCCCTACCTCGACCGCAAGCCACGCGAGCTCTCCGGAGGGCAGAAGCAGCGCGTCGCCATGGGACGCGCGATCGTGCGCGAGCCGCACGTCTTCCTCATGGACGAGCCCCTCTCGAACCTCGACGCGAAGCTGCGCGTGCAGATGCGCGCCGAGATCGCGAAGCTCCAGCACGAGATCGGCACGACGACGATCTACGTCACCCACGACCAGGTCGAGGCGATGACGATGGGCGACCGCGTCGCGGTCATGAGCATGGGCGTGCTGCAGCAGGTCGACCGGCCGCAGCACCTGTACGACGAGCCCTTCAATCTCTTCGTCGCCGGGTTCATCGGGACCCCGCCGATGAACCTGTTCGAGGGAACCGTGCACAGCACCGGCGACTCCGTGTCGGTGACGATCGGCTCCACCACGCTTCCGGTCGGCGACGTCTGCGTGAGGCGCTATCCGGCGGTGCGCGGCTTCGACAGCCGTGACGTCGTCGTCGGAGTCCGATCCGAGGACGTGCACCCGGCCGCTGCGCGAACGGATCTCCCCACGATCGACGCGCGGGTCGACCTCGTGGAGGCGCTCGGCTCGGGCCAGATGGCGTACCTGCACATCGACGCGACCCGGGTCCGACCGGCAGGCACCGACGAGGCGGAGGCGCTCGAAGCACCGGAGGGGAGCGGAGAGGAGGAGGGCGTCGCCACCGCGCGGCCGAACCTCATCGCCCACTTCCCGCCACGGATCGACCTGCGGATCGCCGAGACGATCCCGGTCGCGATCGACATCGCGGGCCTCCACTTCTTCGACCCGGAGACCGGTGCGGCGCTCCGCTGAGCTTCCTGCGCGGGATCGGGGCTCGCTCGCGCGGGCCCCGATCGCGCGAGAGCCCCTGAAGGCGGCCGCTTCGCGGCCGCGGCGAGCGTTCTGGCAGCAGTTGCTGCTCCTCGCCATCCTCGCAGTCGTGTCCGCAGTCACCCTCGCGGCGGCCGGCGCAGCGGCGGTCTCGACACCGGGCCAGGTCGCTCCCCCTTCGGGCGCTGCGCTCGAGGCGCTCGCGAAGCCGGTCTCCTACTCGCCGTTCGCCTCGCAGCGCGTCTACTTCGTGATGCCGGACCGGTACGCGAACGGCGATCCCGCGAACGACCGGGGCGGCCTGAGCGGGTCGCGCCTCGTCACCGGGTACGACCCCACGAGCACCGGCTGGTTTCACGGTGGCGACCTGAGGGGGCTCACCGGCACGTGCACGGACACGCGCTCCGGCCTGGCCCGGCTCGTCGACCTCGGCTTCACGGGGGTCTGGGTCACCCCGGCCGTCGTGCAGCAGGCGGTGCAGGGGGACAGCGCCGCGTACCACGGCTACTGGGGCCGCGACCTCACGAACGTCGAGCCGCGACTCGGGGCGAACGACGACTTCGCGGCGTTCGCGAACTGCGCGCACCGGCTCGGGCTGAAGGTGTACCTCGACGTCGTGGTCAACCACACGGCCGACGTCGTCCTCCTGGCCGGCGGGACGTCGTTCCGCGGACCTGACGAGATGCCCTTCCGCGACTGCCACGGCAAGCCGTTCGCCGCCGCCGACTACGCGGGTGGGAAGACGTTCCCGTGCCTGTCGCCCCGCTACCAGCCGAGGCAGCCGTTCCTGCCGCCGGGGAACCGCGCGGCCAAGCGCCCGGCGTGGCTGAACCAGGTCGTCCGGTACCACAACCGGGGCGACATCGACTTCTCGAGCTGCTCCTCGCTCTGCTTCGAGCAGGGCGACTTCTTCGGCCTGGACGACCTCTTCACCGAGCAGCCGTTCGTGGTCGACGGCCTGGCGAAGGTGTACGGCGACTGGATCGCCCGCTACCGCCTCGACGGGTTCCGTGTCGACACGGCGAAGCACGTCGACCGCGCGTTCTTCCGCGCCTGGGCGCCGAAGATCCGCGCTGCGGCCCGGGCCGCGGGGATCGGCGACTTCGAGATCTTCGGCGAGGTCACGCTCTCCGACGCCGCCGAGCTCGCGACCTTCGCGCGCGCCCGGTCGATCCCGAACGTGCTCGACTTCCCCCTGCAGGACGCGCTCATGCGCTATGCGGGAGGGTCGGCGGGCGCTCGCGGCATCTCGACCCGCCTCGGCGACGACGACTACTTCCGCCGCCCGGACGGGGCCGCCCCGACGCCGCCGACGTTCCTCGGGAACCACGACATGGGCCGCGCCGCGCTCAAGATCAAGGAACAGGGTGGCGGCGAGGGGACGGAGCTTCTGGCCCGCGACCTGCTCGGCCACAGCCTGCTGTACCTCCTCCGAGGCACGCCGGTCGTCTACTACGGCGACGAGGTCGGGATGATCGGGCGCGGGGGCGACAAGGCGGCGCGTCAGGACATGTTCCCGACCCAGGTCGGCGAGTGGCGGACGGAAGCGCGGGTCGGCTCGCCCCCGATCGGAGCGGGCTCGTCCTTCGATCTCGTGTCGCATCCGGTGTCGGAGCACCTGCGCGCGCTCGGGGCGCTCCGCGACGACCATCCCGCGCTCTCCACGGGGGGATCGTTCGTGCGCCACGCGCAGGACGGCGTGCTGGCGGTGAGCCGCATCGACCGGGTCGCCCGCCGCGAGTACCTCGCCGTCTTCAACGCGTCGGAGGAGGCGGCGTCGGTGACCGTTCAGACGGCGACTCCGAGCGCGTCCTGGGCGCAGCTGCTCGGGCCTGCCAGCTCCGTCGCAACCGCGGCCAACGGCCGTGCCACCGTCCGCGTTCCGGCGCTCTCGGCGCTGCTCTTCCGGGCCGCGTCCGACCTGCCGCGCCGCGGCGCCCCCCGGCTCACGCTCCGCGCGGGGGCCGACCTGTACACGAACATGTTGCGCCTGACCGCGACCGCAGCCACGCTCGATCCCCTCGACGTGACGTTCGCCGTGCGCCGGGCCGGGGCGACGTCCTGGCGCCGGCTCGCCGCCGACGACGGCTCCCCGTACCGCGCCTTCGTCGACCCCCGCGGCTTCCGTCGCGGTGAGAGGATCGCGCTCGTGGCAGTGGCGCGAGCGAGCGACGGCTCCGTCTCGACGTCGCCCGTGCTCACGTTGCAGCCGCGCAGATGACCACCCGGCTGCTCCCGTCGTGAGGGTCGCCGAGGAGATCGCGCGGCTCGTCGCCCGCGACCA
>Ga0210076_1000092_pt1 | contig 18236 bp, 15 predicted proteins | sample MayberryNW_Catta_3_FD_184876 | JGI IMG/M metagenome (GOLD analysis project Ga0210076, IMG submission 184876) | Wetland microbial communities from San Francisco Bay, California, USA, that impact long-term carbon sequestration -... | ecosystem: Environmental > Aquatic > Marine > Wetlands ... | reverse complement strand
GGTTCCGGTGGTGGCTCGGGCGGTGGCTCTGTACTTGCTTCGTCCGGCGATGTGGGTAGCGGCTCCGACAGTGGTTTGGGCGGTGGATCCTTTTTGGATACTGCGACTACAGCTACCGATGGTGGATTCACAGGTTCTTACGGCAACCCGAATTCTCCACAACAACCTTCTGATTTTGGCATTTGGCTCCCCTTGTTAGTGATGTTCGCGTTGATTTCAGCTGCGATATGGATTTGCATGAAAGTAGCTCGCAACGGCGAAGCAGCACAGAACGAAGTGCCATACCAAAACCTCGACACGGAACAGATCCTCGGAAAAATATTGGAGAAGTAATATTTCTTTCTAGGCGCTAGTTCGAACCGGTCTTACTCTTGCGGGCTTATTCAGTGCGCGAGGCCCTACGGCAGTTCGAAACCCGAAGATCCGGATCGCACGATCAGCACATCACAGCGAGATTCCCGTAGCACGTGTTCAGCCACACTGCCCGGCAAAATGTGTGGTAGTCCTGTCCGACCCACGGTACCGACGCACACCAGATCGGCGTGCCGCTGCCGGGCAACGCCCGTGATGACCTGGGATGCGCGTCCATACCGCAGCAAATGCCCGACCGGCTTGCCGGCGCAATCGATACCGCGCAGAAATACTTTCATCTCTTCGCGTTTTTGTTTTGCCAACTCGTAACGATATTTCTTAACCTCGGATGATATGAAATCCGCTCTCCAGAGCCGTTATTCGAATCCTTGATAGGCGTGCAGGACGTAAAACTCTGCGCGGGGCGCGAGCCGCAAAGCCACCTCCAGTGCACGGCGGGAGTCCTCCGAGAAATCCACTGCCACCAACACCCGGCGGTATAAACTGCGAGCCGCTTGTTTGACGATCAACACCGGCCGGTCTCCTTTGCGCACAACTTTTTGCGCAGTGCTACCCACCAAAAGATCTTTTAGAAAATCCGTCCCGTGAGCCCCGGCGAGTATAAGGTCGGCTTCTTCCGCCCGCGCCCGGCGGATAATTTCGACGAATGGCGTGCCGCTGAGCACTCGAATCTTTACCGACCTCCCGTTCCGATGAGAACGCACGTGGACTTTCCGCCGCAAGTCCTCCTCAATCTTAGCAGCCGTTTCTCGGGTGCGGGTTTTGTCTTTCGCTGCCACACTGAGTACATGAACGACTGTCAGTGCGCTGTTATGTTGTTCGGCCAACTGCATGGCCCGCGCGACTGCTTTCTCCGCGCGTGGCGACAAGTCGGTCGCCACCAGGATTTTTCTTAGGCCGAATTCATTTCGAGCGCTCGTCATGTTTGTCCTTCTAATTTAGGTTTCATGTTGCTCATCCACAGACGCGATGGCGCGCGCCCGTGTCGAGCGATCGGGATCTGCGCCGAACGGTCTAATTACGAGTGGTGCCCGTGCCGCGGTAGCGGTCGAGCACATAACGGCTCATCGTCAGCGCAAGCTCATGCTCGCCCAGGAACACTTTGCCGGTGTTTGCTCTTTCCAGCACCGCCGCTTCTTCCTCTGTATGAGTGCGCACGACGATTTCGATACGGGGATTGGCGGCGCGCGCGATCCCGGCCATGCGACGCGCCTCGGCGGTGTCCGGCGTGGCGATGACGAGCATGCTCGCTTTGTGGACGTGCGCCTGGATGAGCACGCCGGGTTCCGCGGCATTGCCGAATACCGCCGGCACGTCGCTTTCGCGCAATTTCTCGACGATCTCCCGGTTGTCCTCGACGACGACGATCGAAACATCATTGGCGATCAGCGCTTCACCGATGCGCCGGCCGACTCGGCCATAGCCCACCACTACTGTCTGTCCGATAAGGCGCCTGAGATCGACCGTCATCGGCAGCACCGCAAACGGATCATCGGGACGCGCCAACTTGTGGGTGCGCCGGTCATAATGACCGTGCAACTCGTCTATGATCGTCTGTTCCCAGAGAGGAACGCCGATGAAGTAAGCCGCCCGGCCGATCATGTGCGCCGCCACCGGCGCGGTCAAGAAGAAAAATAGGATGGTGAAGAGAGCCCGCATGGCGACGCCCAAGTCTTCCATGTAAAGCGCCACCGCGCCGAGGGTACAACTGATGCCCAAGGTGGCGGCCTTGGTGGCAGTTTGCATCCTGGTGAACAGGTCCGGCATGCGCACCACGCCGATGGCGGCCGCCAGCAAAAATATCGCGCCGATCACCAGCAGAGACACGTAAGCGATTTCATTCATCGTGACCTCTCCTTTCCAAGTAGCGGGCAAACGCCACGGTGCTTAAAAAAGCGATCAAAGCCAGCACGATCGCTGCATCGAGAAACACCGGTTGTCCGGTTGCAATGGTGTCGACGGCCAGCATAGCCGCGATCTGAACGGTGATTAAATCGAGAGCGACGACCCGGTCGGGCAGGCTCGGTCCGCGCACCAAGCGGATGAACGACAGGAACATCGACAACACCAAAACGCCAAAGACAAGATTGGTGACCGTGAGCTCGGGGAGCAGCGCTGCCGCGTTCATCGCAAGACCTCCAGCACGCGCCGCTCAAAACCCTCTTTGATCTTGCGCCGCACCAGGTCAAGATCGTCGTCGTCGATGTACATGACGTGGATATAAAGGGTGCTTCGATCCGTGGAAACGTCCAGGCTGAGGGTTCCCGGCGTCAGTGTAATGAGATTGGCAAGCAAGGTAATCTCGGCGTCGGTGCGCGCGTCGAGGGGAATCGCGATCACCCCCGGCCGCATGTAAAAATTTGGCGTCAGAACGTCGTGGGCTACCCTGACATTGGCCAGGATCAGCTCCCAAAGCGTAAAAACAAAAAGCTCGAGCGCGTGGCCCACCTTGATCAGATAATTCGGTCCGCCGACGACCCGGCGCGTGACGAACAAAATGAGAAAGCCGAGCACGAAACCCACCAGTAAAGCCTGCGGGGTGAAGTCTTCCGTCATGCCCATCCACGCCAGGGCTAAAAGTATGTTCCAGAGAAAGCCGTTCATCATTGCACTCCCAACACGGCTTGAACGTATCCCCCGGGGTTCATGAGCTGGTGGCCGGCTTCAAAAGCCAAAGGGAAAAACATTCCGGCCGCCAGGCCGATGGCGGCAATCAAGACCGCGGTGAGAGCGATGGGCGCCAGCAGCAGGCTCGATGAAATGGCCGGGAGCGCCGGCGCTTCGGAGTCGTCCCCCCCTGCGTTTGGCGCTTTTTTCCAGAACACTTCGGTCCAGATCTTGATCATCGAAAACAGCGTCAGGATGCTCACGGCCAAAGCGGTTGCGACGATGGCGTATTGCTCGCTCACGAGCCCAGCCTGGATCAAGGCTAGCTTGGCAAAAAATCCCGACAAAGGAGGTATGCCGGCCAACGACAGCGCCGGTACTAAAAAAAGCAGCGCCAGCCAGGGGCGCGACGCGTACAGTCCGCCGAGTTTTTTCAGATCGTAGGTTCCGCGCAGCCGATGCACGACGCCGCTCACCAGAAAGAGAGCGGACTTGGCAAGCACCACGTGAACCATAAAATAGACCGCGCCGGCGAGGGCGGCCGTCGTCAACAGCCCGAGTCCCATAAGCAAATAACCGATCTGGCTGATGATATGAAAGGCCAGCAGGCGGCGAAAATCATACTGGGCCACCGCGCCCAAAACCCCGGTTACCATTGTGAAACCGGCAATGACCAGGATCAAAGAATGGGTGTAGTCGGGATCATCGACGAACAGCAGGGTGAAAACTCGGATCAACGAATAGACCCCCACTTTCGTGAGCAGCGCGGAGAAGATCGCCGACACCGCCACCGGAGGCGTATGATACGAAGCCGGCAGCCAGAAAAAAAATGGAAAGGCCGCGGCCTTGATGCCAAAGGCGACAAAAAAAAGCAACGCCACCGCGGTCGTGAGTGCCGGCTGAGCGGCTTCTCTCAACTTGACCGCCAGGTCCGCCATATTCAGGGTGCCCACCAGTCCGTAAAGGATTCCCACCGCGGCAAGGAACATGGCCGAGGACACCAGATTGAGGGTGACGTACTTGATGGCTCCTTCCATTTGCGCACGCTCGCCGCCGAGACCGAGCAGCACGAAGGAAGCCATCAGCATCACCTCGAACCACACGTAGAGATTAAAAAGGTCGCCGGTCAAAAACGCGCCGCACACACCCATGAGCAAAATCAACAGCAGAGGATAGTAGCCGAACGCCTCGCGTTGCGGATCCACGCTGGCCAATGAATAGACAACCACGGTGAAGCCCATGAACCCGGCCAAGGTCACCATGATGGCGCTGAACTGGTCCGCCACCAGTGTGATGCCATAAGGCGCCGGCCAGTTGCCTATCTGGATGGCCTGGATGCCGTTCTCCGACACCCAGCGCAGGAGCAGCAGGCCGGACGCCAGAAGCGCGAGCGTACCTACAGTTGCCAGCGCGCGCTGGAGCAAACGCGAGCGCCACACCAGCAGCGCAACCGCCGCGGTGATGAGCGGAACGATGATCGGCAGGACCAGCAGCCACTTCATGTGTCGGTGGCCTTCATCTTATCGAGATCATCGGTACCCACGGTTTGATAAGCGCGATAGGCAAGCACCATCGCGAAAGCCAACACACCGAAGCCGATGACGATGGCCGTCAGAATCACGGCTTGCGGCAGCGCATCGGCAAAAGGTGGCATGGGGCGGAGATCTCCTGCCGGAACCAGTGGCGCTCGGGTGCGCGTCAGGCCGCCGGCCGTGAAGATCAGCAGGTTCGCGGCGTTGCTGAGCAAAGCGAGGCCGATGATCAGTTTCACGATGCTGCGGCGCAGCATCAGATAAAATCCCGCGCTGTACAATCCGCCGACCACGATAGCCAGGACTGGTTCCACCTATTCCTCCGCCAAGGTCAATATAATCGTCAAGGTCACGCCGATCACGACGATGTAAACGCCGATATCGAAAAGCAATGGAGTTCCCAAATCGATGCCGATATTCCAGGACACCCACTGACCCGTTAGAAACGGTTCGCCGGTGAACAGGCCGATGAGTCCGCTCGACACCGCCAGCAGTAACCCTGAGGCGATAAAAATATGCGGATCGAAACGCAGCGCTTGTTGAGCCGATTTGACATCATACGCGATGGCATACAGGACAAAGGCGCCGGAAGCGACGAGTCCGGCAACAAACCCGCCGCCGGGCTCGTTATGGCCGCGCAGCAAGAGAAAAAGCGAAAACAACAAAAGCAGTGTCAGGATCAGCCGCGTTGCGGTTTGCAGGATTATCGAGTTCATGACCCTTTGTCCTTGGCAAGTCTCAGCTTCAACAGCGCGTACACGCCGATGCCGGCCACCGCCAGGACGGTGATCTCTCCCAGGGTGTCGAGCGCGCGAAAGTCCACGAGAATCACATTGACGATATTGCGGCCGTGGGCCAGCGGCACGCTGTTTTCGGCGAAGTAATCCGATATGGGCGGATGGTACTGCACGCTGGTGGCAATCATGACGAGCACGCTCATCAGGCCGCCGGCAAGGAGCGCAACGAGCCCGTCGCGCAAGCGCGCCCGCGGCGGCGACAGGACGGCGAAGCGCGGCAAAAAGTAAAAGACCAGGACGAACAAAATGACCATGAGCGTTTCGATCAAGAACTGCGTCATGGCCAGATCGGGCGCGCCGAAAAGAATGTAAATCAGCGCTATGGCATAGCCCACCACGCCCAGCGCCGCCACCACGCCCAACCGAGAGGAGGTAAAAGTCGCCATCAAGGTTGCGAGCAGAATCAGAATCGCCAGGGCGAGCTCGTAGAAATAAATATCCGACCAGCGCAGATTCAGGTCGGAGAGCCCCCGGCCCACCAGCGGCAAAGCCACCGTGGCTACCGTGGTTCCGATGACGATCAAGAGGTAATAGCGCAAATAGCCGCTTTGCAAAATCCGCGTCTGTGTGCGGGCGATGAAATTCAAGACGTCCAGGGCGTGGTTATAGGCGTTCTCAGGTCCCGGCCATGAATCCAACCCGAGCCGTTGCGCCGCGCCGTTCAAAGCGCCGCGCGCGGCAAACACGATGATTCCCAACACGAAGCTAAGGAGGCTGAGCGCAACGATCGGGTTCCAGCCGTGCCAGAGCGCCAACTCCAATTGGACGGGTTGTTGCAGAACGGATGCAATCGCCGGCGCCAGAATCCACGCGCCCAATCCTTGGGGAAACAGGCCGGCGATGAGTCCCAAAAGCGCCAGACATAAAGCGCCGAACCAGAGACCGGCGGGGGCCTCGTGGGGGTTTTTCGGGGTGGCGCTCTTGCGGCCCACGAACGGGCGCACACCGACCACCAGCGCAAGGGCGGTGAAAACAGTTCCCGCAAGAACGGCTGCGCTCGTGAGCAAGGTTGCCGCATCTCCGGCGTGGTAAACCGCTTCGTAGACCATCTCTTTGCCGATGAATCCGAACGTCGGCAGCGTACCGGCCATGGAAACGGCCGCCAGAATCGCGGCCGTGGCGGTTACCGGCATGGCGCGCGCCAGGCCTGCCAGCCTGTTGACGTCCCTGGTACCTGTTTCATGATCCACGGCGCCGGCAACCAGAAAGAGCGCTCCCTTGTAAAGAGCATGCGCCAGGAGAAAAATAATTGCGGCTTTGTTGGCTTCCGGCGTGCCGAGACCCAGGAGCATCACTAACATTCCCAGCGCGCTGACGGTTAAATAGGCAAGGATCCTTTTGAGGTCGGTCTGCTGCAGCGCCACCAGAGCGGCGATCACCATAGTCGCCGCCCCCACTGCGGTGACCGTGTAGAACCAGGCATTGGTCCCCGAGAGAATGGGGCTTAGCCGCGCCAGCAGATAGACACCGGCCTTTACCATCGTGGCCGAGTGCAAATAAGCGCTTACCGGCGTCGGCGCTTCCATCGCGTTGGGGAGCCAGAAGTGAAATGGAAACTGGGCGGATTTCGTGAAGGCTCCGAGCAAAATCAAGAACAGGATGGGCACATAGAGAGAATGCGCCTGCACGGCCTGCCCCATGCCCAAGATCTCCGATAGTTCGAAGGTTCCCGTTACCTGCCCCAGCAGCAGGAAGCCGGCCAGCAGCGCAAGTCCTCCGATGCCGGTAACCAGCAAAGCCTGCAACGCGCCGGCCCGCGCGGCGTCGCGCTCGTGATCAAAACCGATTAAAAGGTAAGAGCTTAAACTGGTGAGCTCCCAGAAGACAAACAGAGCGATGACGCTATCGGCCAGGACCAAGCCCAGCATCGAGGCCATGAACATGAGCATATACGCATAAAAACGACCCAGGTGAGGATGCCCTGCCAAATAACCGCCCGAGTAGACAAGGATGAGCGCGCCAATCCCGCTGATCAGAAGCGCGAAGAGGGCGCTCAAGCCGTCAATGAAGAACGAAAGTCTTATCCCTAAACTGGGTACCCAATCGTAAGAAAAGACGAAGACTTCACCTGCCGCGATCGCCGTCAGAAAACTGCCGAAATAAATCATCAGCCCGAAAGGAAGGACGGCGAGCAACCATCCGGTCGCGCCGTGTGCGATACGATAGATCCACGGCGCAGCTAGCGAAGCCGCAAAACCGGATAAAACTGCTAATAACATCGTTGCTTCGAGATTCATGGGCCAGGTGCCGTAAATGTCCCCACTCTCACCGCAACCGTTATGCCAGTGATCGAATGCGCCTCAGAATGTGGAAGTGTCCCGAAAGAGTGATCGTTCCGCATTGGATTTCTTGAAATAGACACACTCGGGCACGCCCGATTGCCGATAATTTTTGCTCAGTTCCACCAGCTACTTCCGCGCACAGCGAACCTAGCGACCTGGCATATTCTTTGCGCAAAAGCCGTTGATGGAGCTTCTGCCGCGGCAAGCATGTGGAAACCGCGTCCTAACTTGCGCGGTATACCAAGACGAAGCGATCCGTTCCACCGCAGCGGCTACTTTGCGGGACGAATAAGGCCGACGAGGAAAAACATGGAAACCATGCACAGTCCCATAATCGATGTGGAGACCTTAACTCGGAACTGGTGGGCCGTGTTGCTGCGCGGATTGGCAGGCATTGTTTTCGGCATCATTGCGTTTTTCGCGCCGGGCGTTTCGTTCGCTGCGCTTGTCCTTGTTTTCGGTGCATACGCGTTCGTGGACGGCATTTTCAACGTTGCCAGCGCGATCCGCCGGCGCGGTGCAACTGACCGCTGGTGGCTACTGCTCCTGGAGGGGTTGGTTGGTATCGCGGCGGGAGTAGCGACCTTCATTTGGCCTGGCATCACTGCGCTTGCGCTGCTCTATTTAATTGCTGCTTGGGCGCTCGTGACCGGCGCTTTCGAAATCGCCGCAGCCATTCGGTTGAGAAAGGTTATCACCGGTGAGTGGCTGCTCGTGCTGAGCGGGATCGCATCCATTGCATTGGGCGTTGCGCTCGTGATTTTTCCGGGCCCCGGAGCGCTGGTGCTGGTCCTCTGGATCGGCGCCTATGCCTTGGTTTCCGGTGCTCTGCTTATTGCACTCAGCTTCCGGCTTCGCTCCTGGGACAGGTCTCACAGCCCTCATGCGGCGCGACGCGCCGCATGATCCTAGCGCCGCGACCAAAGATCATTCCAAGATTCGCATGCATCACGTTGTAGCGCCTCCGCGCTCGCTCCAATGCCATGATTCATATTGTCGCCAGCGACGGTGGCGACGGCGCCGTCAACGTCCATCAGGATATCGAGATATACCTCGCTGCGATTACCAAAGAACAAAAGTTGAACTATCGGCTAAAAACAGGCCGGCAGGCTTGGCTGCAAATAACCCGAGGAGTTGCGGCATTCAATGGAACTTCGCTGGCTGCAGGGGACGGCGCGGCGGTTAGCAAAGAAGTCCTGCTTCAGATTGACTCTTCGGACAACGCTGAATTTCTCTTGTTCGACCTACAATAGTCCGGATCGCCCCATCCCGCCAATGCGGCTGGCGAAAGGCAAAAGACGTGTCGCGGGAATAAGCCTGCAAATCACGCGACACGGAACAAGAGATTTATAGGTGAGGAACGCTGTGCAAGACTCCCCTGTGGAGACGTAGGAGTGAGTATGCAGATCCAGCAAGTCTATCTCATCCGGCACGGGGAAACGGAATGGAGTATAAGCGGTCGGCACACCGGAGTTACCGACCTTCCGCTCACCGACCATGGCAGGAGGATGGCCAAGCTGTTGCAACCGGTATTAGCCAAAGAGAGCTTCACGCTGATTCTGACCAGTCCGCTTCGGCGTGCTCGTGAGACTTGCGAGCTAGCTGGTGTCGATGGGTGCTATGAAATCGATCGCGATTTAATGGAATGGAATTACGGCGCGTACGAAGGTCTGACCACGGAACAGATTCGCGCACGGGCTCCTGGCTGGATACTTTTCCGCGACGGCTGCCCCGGCGGGGAAAATCCCGAGCAGATCGGCGCCCGGGTCGATCGCGTGATTGCGCGAGTACGCGCGGTTAACGGAGATGTTGCCCTTTTTGCCCATGGTCACATTTTCAGAGTCTTTGCGGCTCGTTGGCTTGGATTTCCAGCCGGGGCCGGATGTCACTTCCTCCTGGATACGGCGACATTGAACATCCTGAGCTATTATCAGGAAATGCCCGCGGTAAAGAGATGGAACGTGGCGCTCATATCATAGCGAGCCTGTGCGGTTTTTAATTTTCGCACTTGCCTTCATCGGCATTGCGCGAGCGGCGGTGTCCGTTAAGCTGAAGCGAGGAGGAGATCATGATGCCGGAAACACTATCCCAACGAGAGTTAAACCAGCTGGATGCCTACTGGCGGGCGGCAAACTATCTGTCAGTCGGCCAGATTTATCTTTACGACAATCCCCTGTTCAAGAAACCTCTCAGCAAAGCACACGTCAAGCCGAGATTGCTCGGCCACTGGGGAACAACACCGGGTTTGAATTTTATCTATGTTCATCTTAACCGAGTCATCAAGGCGCGCGATCTCGATATGATTTACATCACCGGTCCGGGGCATGGCGGGCCAGGTTTAGTCGCCAATGCCTACCTGGAAGGTACGTACAGCGAGGTCTATCCCAACATCTCCTCCGACGAAGAGGGAATGAAAAAATTGTTCAAGCAGTTCTCGTTTCCCGGCGGCATCCCCAGCCACGTCGCACCCGAGACGCCGGGCTCGATCAATGAAGGCGGTGAATTGGGCTATTCGTTGTCGCATGCCTACGGCGCCGCGTTCGACAACCCCGATCTGATCGTCGCCTGCATCATCGGCGACGGCGAAGCCGAAACCGGAGCGCTGGCGACCAGCTGGCATTCGAACAAGTTCTTGAACCCGGCCGGCGACGGCGCGGTGCTGCCGATCCTGCACCTCAACGGCTATAAGATCGCCAGTCCCTGCGTACTGGCGCGGATCAGTCATGAAGAAGTGGACCAGCTGTTTCGCGGCTACGGCTACACACCCCATTTCGTTGAGGGCCATGAACCGGAAAAGATGCATCAGCTCATGGCGGCCACCCTCGATCGGGTCATCGATGAGATCAAGCAAATTCAGAGCGATGCAAGAAGCCGCAAGCAGAGTGTAGACCGGCCGCGCTGGCCCATGATCGTGCTGCGCAGCCCGAAAGGCTGGACATGCCCGAAGGAGATCGACGGCAAGCGCACTGAAGATTACTGGCGCTCCCACCAGGTGCCCATGGGCGAGATGCACAGCAATCCGGCTCATGTAAAGCTTCTGGAAAAATGGATGCAAAGCTACAAACCGGAAGAGCTGTTCGAAAAGAACGGGCGGCTCCGCGCCGAGTTGGCCGATCTTCCGCCCAAAGGGACACGGAGGATGAGCGCCAACCCGCATGCGAACGGCGGCCTCCTGCTTAGAGAGCTACGCCTGCCGGACTTTCGCAATTATGCCGTCGAGGTCGCGAGCCCCGGCGACATAACTGCCGAGGCCACCCGCGTGATGGGACAATTCCTGCGCGACGTGATGAAGCTTAATTTGGCAGGCAAAAATTTTCGTCTCTTCAGTCCCGACGAGAACAACTCAAACCGCTGGCAGGACGTGCTCGAAGTGACCAACCGCGCGTGGATGGCGGAGCGCTTTGACTACGACGACAAGATCGCACCGGACGGTCGTGTGATGGAAATGCTGAGCGAGCATCAGTGTCAGGGATGGTTGGAAGGCTACCTCTTGACCGGCCGGCACGGATTTTTCTCCTGTTACGAAGCTTTCATTCACATCGTCGATTCGATGTTCAACCAGCACGCCAAGTGGTTGAAGGTATGCAACGACATCCCCTGGCGCCGGCCCATCTCATCGCTCAACTATCTGCTGTCTTCGCACGTGTGGCGGCAGGATCACAACGGCTTCAGCCATCAAGATCCCGGCTTTATCGATCTCGTGGTCAATAAAAAAGCCGAGGTCGTCCGCGTGTATCTCCCGCCCGATGCCAACTGTCTGCTGTCGGTAACGGATCACTGTCTCCGTAGCCGCAATTATGTCAACGTCGTTATTGCAGGCAAACAGCCGGCACCGCAGTGGCTCAATATGGATCAGGCGGTCAAGCACTGCACTGCGGGCATTGGCATCTGGGAGTGGGCGAGCAATGACCGCGGCAGCGGGCCGGATGTCGTCATGGCCTGCTGCGGCGACGTGCCGACCTTGGAAACTCTGGCAGCGGTGGACCTGATGCGCCGGCATCTCCCCGACCTCAAAATCAGGGTCATTAACGTCGTGAACCTGATGACCCTGCAGTCGCCCAATGAACATCCTCATGGGTTAAGCGACAGAGATTTCGACGCGCTGTTCACGAAAGACAAGCCGATCATCTTTGCTTTTCACGGCTACCCGTGGCTGATCCATCGCCTGACCTACAGGCGCACCAACCATGACAATCTGCACGTGCGCGGTTACAAGGAAGAAGGAACAACGACCACGCCCTTCGATATGTGTGTCATGAACGATATCGACCGCTATCATCTGGTGGGAGACGTGATCGACCGGCTGCCGCAACTGGGGGCGCGCGCCGCCTATGCCAAGCAAGCGATCCGCGACGCGCTCATCGATCACAAAGAATATATCTACGAGCACGGCCAGGACTCCCCCGAGATCAGCGGCTGGACCTGGGGACATAAACAGCCATCCGGCCGGGTGGAATCCACGGAAAGCGACAATATTGACGCGGGCGTCGAAGCGCCTATTCGAAATTAATCATCTCAGCGGAATGGGTTTCATCATTATCTGTGAGGTTTAATGCCAATGAACAATCCGTTAAAGGCTAGGGGCGACCCGCCCGGTCGCCCTACGATCTTCCCTTGGGCAGAATAAAAGCAATCAAAATCGAAGGAACGAAGATGAAACAAGAAAAAGCGGTATCAATTCTAAAAACTCTGGCCGTCCTGCTCCTGTGCTTTCCTTTCATAGCGCGGGCCGCCACCCGCGATGATTTCATCCAGGGCTATGCTTCTGCCGTGCTGGAGCGGGAATTTCACATGAAGAAGTTCTCGCTGGACGTGGCCGGCGAGTCCGTCAGGGTAACTTCCGACGACCTGACCGGCGCGGATCCCGATAAGGTCATTGCTGCGCTGATGTCGATTGCGGGAGTAAAGAAGGTGACAATCGTCGATTCCCGCGGAATTGTCGTGGCGTCCTCAACCCCGCAAGAACAGGGAACAAAGGTCACTCTACAGGAAAAGTCGATTAAACCGGATTACGAGCTGGGCTTTCTTCCAGCCGGCAACCTCTTTGAGCCGCTGGTTGCCGATCCTCGTTGGCCGCGCTTCTCGATGGGCTACAGATATTTTCCAAACGATCGGGAACTGGGCAGCGTCGGCGCTGTGAGCTTTGGTGAGACTATCGCTCTTTACCGCGAGCGTGGCCCTTTCAGTGGACGATGGGAGGTCGGTTTTCAGGCAGGTGTATTTTCGATTTTTGACTTGGATGCGCCGTCGTCCGATTTGATCAATACAGACTTTTTTGCCGGCGGGCAGGCGACCTACCGGATAGAAGATTTATCGGCAATCTTCAGGATCTTTCATCAGAGCTCGCATCTCGGCGACGAATTCCTCTTACGCAACCGAATCGATCGGGTGAATCTCAGTTTCGAAGGCGTCGACCTTAAATTATCTTACAGGCTTTTTGACTGGCTTCGCCTTTATACCGGCGGCGCTTACCTGTTTAACCTCGATCCATCGGGTCTCAAACCCTGGGCGTCGCAGGGCGGTATCGAACTGCAAACCCCGTGGAGATTCTGGGGCGATTCAACCCGCTTCGTCACGGCTCTGGACCTCCAACATCGGCAAGAAAACAAATGGAGCACGGAAACCTCCGTCCGCGGCGGCCTGCAGTTTGAAAGGCCGGGAAGTTTTATGCGGAAGATTTCTTTTCTGTTTGAATACTACAAGGGACATTCTCCCAACGGCCAGTTTTTTGACAGAAAGATCGAATATTTCGGACCCGGGCTGTACTTGGATTTTTAGTGACTGGGCAGTCGCGGGCGTGCGGCGCTCTGCTGAAACTATTTGCCTGATCTTCTGTTATAACGCGGGCAACCTGGCGCTGTCCGTTCCTAACATACGATTGATGCACTAACCCCGCGTCACGTCAGCTTCCCTATCCTGTCTCATAAGTGGAACGGGCGGCGTCGAGGTTTGAGGGCATCCTTTTTTGCGACTTCATTGCTCATGGCATCGTCCACAACGCTTCAAGAGATCGTCGCCTGTCTTGCCGATCGAGATGAAAAGCCTGCGATCATCGGGTTTCAGAAGGAAGGCCAAGAGAGTTACTCGTTCAAAGAACTCGGCGATTTGGCGATGCGTCTCGGGCGCGGTTTGCTCAAGTCCGGCCTGGAGCCCGGCTCCAGAGTACTGTTACTTGCGCCGAATCAACCCGAATGGATCATCGTCTGCCTGGCGCTGATCTATGCTCGCGCCGTGCCCGTGCCGCTCGATGCGCAGATCGGCGGCGAAGAACTCAAGGCGCTGGTGCGAAACTCCGATCCAAGGTGGGCATGCACGACGACGAAACTGCTTCGCCGCCTTGAAGAAACGGGAAAAAAGCTAAATTTCATTCTTCTCGACGCGGAGAAGGAAGAACGGCCCCACTGGCGAGGTTACCTGACGGATTCGAACGGCAGTCTACCTGCTCCGGCTCCGGATGATCTCGCGGTGCTTTTCTACACTTCGGGAACTTCGGGCCAGCCCAAAGGCGTGCCACTCACCCACGCGAACATCACTTCGAACCTCAACGCGCTGTTGAGCTTGAACATCATCCGCGGCGAGGATCGGGTTCTGCTCCCGCTGCCGCTGCACCATGTTTATCCGTTCACCGTCGGCATGTTGGCGCCGCTGGGCGCCGGCGTGCCGATCATTTTGCCCCACGCGCTGACCGGCAGCGAGTTCCTGCGCGCTATGCAGGAAGGTGGCGTCACTGCAATGATCGGTGTTCCGCGTCTCTACAGCGCCTTCTATGATGCGGTCCATTCCAGGTTGACGCAGCGAAGCAGGATAGTTGCGGCTCTGTTCCGCGGTCTTCTCGTCGCTTCGATTGGCATGCATCGATGGCTTGGTTTCAGGGGAGGTTACTACTTGTTTGCACCGCTGCGCCGCCGAGTCGCGCCGGGTCTGCGTCTGCTCGCGTCCGGCGGCTCCGCCATGGATCCGGACCTCGCCTGGAAACTCGAAGGCCTCGGCTGGCAGGTCATCAGCGGTTATGGGCTCACGGAAACCTCTCCGTTACTGACCTTCAGTACGCCGGGCAAAGAAAAAATCGGCAGCGCAGGACGGGCGATGCCGGGGGTGGAGCTTCGGATTGCCAAGCCGGAAGAAGGAAAACAGTTTGGCGAAGTGCTTGCGCGCGGGCCGAATATTTTCCACGGATACTGGCGCATACCTGAGGCAAACAAGAAAGCGTTTACCTCGGACGGCTATTTTCGCACCGGGGACCTCGGTTATATCGACAACGAGGGATATCTTCACCTGGTCGCCAGAGCGTCGTCCATGATAGTTCTCTCCGGCGGAGAGAATGTGCAACCGGAAAAGGTGGAGGGCGCGTTGGAGCAAAGCCCGCACATACGCGAAGCCGGTGTGCTGGCACGGAACGATCGGTTAGTCGCTCTCATCGTTCCTGAAGCTCACGCCGGACCCGAGGCCCGATCGATCGAAGATCTGATTGGCAGAGAAGTACGGCGGCAGTCGAGCAATCTTCCGACGCACCATCGCATCAGCGACTATGCCATCACCCGCGATCCTTTGCCGCGAACGCGCATTGGGAAAATCCGCCGGCACACGTTATCGGAACGCTTCGAACACGCAAAAACCGGGAGAGATTCAAAGCCAGGGCCCGTGCCAATCGAGCAGATGGCACCCGAAGATCAGGAGCTTCTAGGCGATCCTGCGGCAAAAAAAATCTGGGACGCACTGGCGCAACACTATCCTCAGGCGCGTCTCGCACCGGAAATAAACGTCCAATATGGCCTGGGCATCGATTCAATGGATTGGCTCAACTTGACGATGGAAATCCATGCTCTGACCGGCGCTGATCTCGATGACGCGGCCATCGGCAGGATCGAAAGCGTCCGCGATCTGCTGCGGGAGGCAACGTCCCCGACACACCTCTCCGAGCCAGCCGCGGATCTGTTGGAGCGACTCAAGCATCCCAAGGAGTTGCTCAGTGATTCCCAACGGCATTGGCTTGAGCCACAAAGTCGATCCATGCGGCTCGTCGGGAAAGTTCTGCTTGGGCTCAATCGGATTCTGTTGCGTTCGCTTTATCGTCTCAACGTTCAGGGGAAAGACCAATTGCCCGAAGAGGCGCCGTTTATCTTGACTCCGAATCACGCCAGCTTGCTTGACCCGCTCGCGCTTGCTGCCTCGTTAACTCCCGAGCAACTCAATCGCACCTACTGGGCCGGCTGGACCGGCATCATGTTTCGTAACGCGTTTGCAAGACTTCTCAGCCGCGCCGTTCGCGTGCTTCCTATAGAACCCGAAAGCGGCCCGTTAGCGAGCGTTGCTATCGCCGTTGCGGCATTGCAAGAGAAACAGAATCTGGTCTGGTTCCCGGAGGCAGGTCGCTCTCATAACGGCAAACTGCAGCGCTTTCGCCCTGGCATTGGCCTACTATCGAGCGCGCATCCGGTACCGCTGGTGCCGGTTTGGCTTCAAGGCACTTACGAAGCTCTGCCGCCTGGGAAATGGTTTCCGCGGCCCCACAAGATTAGCGTCACATTTGGGAAGCCGGTTCACGCCAGCGAACTTCAGGCCACGGCTAAGGACGACTATCAAGCACTGGCTGACGCTCTCCAGGAGCGGGTCGCCGCGCTGCCCTCCGGCTCCGACGAAAGTCGACATCCGTGAAACCACTCGTTGCCTGGGTGATCTACGACTGGGCGAACAACTCTTTCGCCACCATTGTTCTCACATTCGTGTTCGCGGCGTATTTTAGCCGGCAAGTCGCGCTTGAGGTTACCTACGGGACCGCGCTCTGGGGTACGGCGCTCGGCATCGGCGGCATCTTCGTTGCGCTACTTGCTCCTGTGTTAGGTGCTACAGCTGACCAGATGGGGCGAACCAAACCGTGGATCGCGCTGTTCACTGCTGTTTGCGTGCTCGCGACGGCTCTACTCTGGTTCATCGAATCCTCGCCGGGCTACACGATCCCGGCTCTGCTGCTGGTGGTCGCGGGCATGATAGGGTCTGAATTCGCCAACGTCTTGTACAACGCCATGCTCCCCCGGCTCGCGGACGCTGAACACCTCGGCCGCTGGTCGGGTTGGGCCTGGAGCGCCGGCTATGCCGGCGGCCTTGCGTGTTTGGTCGCTGCTCTCCTGTTATTTGTTCAAGAAAACCCCTGGATACCGCTGGACCGCGGTTCTTATCAGCACGTGCGCGCGACCTGCTTGTTGGCGGCCGCTTGGTATGCGGTTTTCGCGCTGCCGCTTTTTTGGAAGACTCCCGATATAGGGCCGCAAAAACCTATCGCCGTCGCTTTCCGCGACGGTCTCCGACAATTACGCGACACCTTTCTTTCCTTACGGCGCTATCGGAGGATTGTCCGTTTTTTGATTGCGCGTCTCATCTATATAGACGGTCTTGGAACGTTATTTGTGTTTGGCGGTGTCTACGCCGCCGGTACTTTCGCGATGGATGAAAAGGAAATCCTGGCATTCGGCATCGCAATCAACGCCACCGCGGGATTGGGAGCGCTGGGTTTTGCATGGGTGGACGATTGGATCGGCGGCAAGCGTACTGTCATGTTGTCTCTGATTGCTCTGATGGTTTTCGGCAGCGCTTTGTTGCTGATCGAATCGCAGCTGCTCTTCTGGGTCCTTGCTCTCTCTTTGGGTTTGTTCGTCGGGCCGGTGCAGGCAGCCAGCCGCTCGTTTATGGCGCGCATCTCACCGGCAGAGATTCGTAATGAAGCTTTCGGCTTCTACGCTTTTTCCGGTAAGGCGACCTCTTTTGTCGGCGCCCTGCTGGTCGGTTGGCTTACCCGATACTCCGAAAGCCAGAGAATCGGTATGAGTGTGATTATCGTTCTTTTCATGATCGGTTTCCTGCTAATGATGCGCGTCCCGTCTGACGACCCCAAGGGCGGATCGAGCTAACTGTCGATTAACACCGCAGTGAGCTTTGAAGAATTTTCACTCATGAGTGAAGGGACGGACAGACGAGACCCAGGGCATTTCGGGTTACCGCAAGGTTTCCCGGCTCTGCTCGCGCTTTGCTCTGCCCTTTGCTCAATGCCGCAGCTGGTGCAGTGAGTGAACTCACTGTTCCGCGAGGTAGGTCCTCAACTTCTCCAGTGACTTCGCCGCTTCCTCGGTAAGGCATTTTTGCCAGCGGTCATGCTCCTCTGCCGGCGCGTCAAACTCCGCCGTCCACTCAGCAAAGGCCGTGTTTGTGTCGACAATCGGCGCCACTCGCAGGGTTTGCCTGTAGGAGCGGAGTGTATCCAACGGTTCTACTGACTCGAAACTGTAGCACCGCTCGGTGTCGGAATGGGCGACCAAGCGCTGGCGGGTCATGCGATCGTAATACCGGAAATCACGGACGGCGCCCACCTCGTTGTTATCCTTTCGGTTCTCAATGCGGCTCTTGCCCACCCCTTCCGCCCATTGAAAACCATTGAAGTCGCGGATGACCGCCCACACCTTATCGGCCGTCTGCGCAAACGTTGTGCTGTAATAAGATCTCGCCATGATTTTTCTCAGTGCAGAAAATGTGCCAGGGAATTTAAACGCCCAACCCAAACTTAGTGAAAAGTTCAGGTGCTTTTTCCCGTGAAAAACGGAATCCAGAAAGCCCTGGCGCAGAAAGCTCCTTCCTAAATGTGGGACGGGTCGACG
>Ga0210076_1000091_pt1 | contig 18311 bp, 17 predicted proteins | sample MayberryNW_Catta_3_FD_184876 | JGI IMG/M metagenome (GOLD analysis project Ga0210076, IMG submission 184876) | Wetland microbial communities from San Francisco Bay, California, USA, that impact long-term carbon sequestration -... | ecosystem: Environmental > Aquatic > Marine > Wetlands ... | reverse complement strand
CGAGTGCGTGAGCGCGCCGACCGAGATCTCGTCGACCCCGGTCTCGGCGATAGCGCGCACGTTCTCGAGGGTCACGCCCCCCGACGCTTCGAGCCGGGCGCGGCCGCGGGCGAGCTCGACGGCGGCCCGCAGCTCGGAGAGCGACATGTTGTCGAGGAGGATCGCGTCCGCCTCCGCGGCCAGTGCTTCCGAGACCTGCTCGAGCGTGTCGCACTCGACCTCGACGGGCAGCGGAGTGGTCGCCCGCAGCCGCTCGACGGCGGTCGCGACCGAGCCCGCGGCACGGAGATGGTTGTCCTTGACGAGGACCCCGTCGTCCAGGCCGAAGCGGTGGTTCCGCCCACCGCCGGTCACGACGGCGTGCTTCTCCAGCGCCCTGAGACCGGGGGTCGTCTTGCGCGTGTCGAGGATCGCCGCGCCCGTGCCGGCCACCGCGTCGACGTAGCGGCGTGTGATCGTGGCGATGCCCGAGAGCCGCGCGAGGAAGTTGAGAGCCGTTCGCTCGCCGGTGAGGATCGCCCGCTCCGGGCCTGTGACCCGCGCGACGGCGGTCTCGCCGGTAACGGAGGCCCCCTCGTCGACGAGCCATTCGAAACGGAGCTCCGGGTCGAGCGCACGGAACACCGCCTCCGCGACCGCGAGGCCGCAGACCACACCGGGCTCTCGGAGGAGGAGCTCGGCTGTCCCGACGGCGTCCTCGCCGACCGTGGCCTCGGTGGTGACGTCGCCCTCCCCCACGTCCTCGGCGAGCGCCGCGAACGCGACGCGCTCGAGCGTGTCCGCCGCTACAGCCATGTCTCCAGGGCCGGCTCGGAGCCGGGGCGGAGGACGACGTGGCGCTCGAGCTCGTCGCTCGTCGCGGGGAAGTCTGCGCGGAAGTGGGATCCGCGGCTCTCCTCGCGGAGAAGGGCGCTCTCGGCGATCAGCCGCACGAGGTGATGCGGCGCCGTCCGCAGGCGCTCGAGCCCGGCCGCGTCCCGGACGAGCCCGCAGTCCTCCCACAAGGCGCGTCGCAGGGCGGGCGTCACCGGCTCGACGGCGACGCCGTTCCGGCGCGGATGCGAGACATGACCCGCCGGACCGGGCTCCGCGAGCGCCGCGTGCGCCGCACGCCGTCCGAACACCAGGCACTCGAGCAGCGAGTTGGAGGCGAGCCTGTTGGCGCCGTGCACGCCGGTCGCCGCGCACTCGCCCGCCGCGTACAGGCCGGGAAGCTCGCTCCTGCCGTCCAGGTCCGTGAGGATGCCGCCGACCGTGTAGTGGGCGGCCGGAGCAACCGGAATCGGGGTCTGCGCGGGGTCGTAGCCCCGGTCGGCGAGGCTTCCCATGAGTCCGGGGAACCGCCCGCGGTCGATGGCGCGGAGGTCGAGCAACGCCGTGCCGCGGGCTGCGATCTCGCGCGCAACGACGTCGCGCGGCGCGAGCTCGTCGGTGAAGCGCTCCCCGTGCTCGTCGAGGAGCAGGGCGCCCTCGCCGCGCAGCGCCTCGGAGAGCAGAAGGGTCGAGTCGACGAGCGTCGTCGGGTGGAACTGCGTGAACTCGAGATCGGCGACGGCCGCTCCGGCCCGGTATGCGGCCGCGATCCCGTCCCCCACCGCGCCCGGTGGGTTGGTGGTGCGCTGCCACAGCGCCGCGGCGCCGCCGGTGGCAACCAGCGTCGCGCGTGCGCGAACCGGCCCGTGCTCCGTGATCGCCCCGACACAGCACGCACCGTCCGTCCACAACGAGGTCATGCGGGTGCCCTCGACGACGTCGATCCGGGGATGGGCGAGAACGCGCTCGGCGAGCTTCCGCGCGACCCGGTCGCCCGTGGCCGCGCCGCCCGCGTGCACGACGCGCCTCCGTGAGTGGCCGCCCTCGAGGCCGAGGCCGTCGTCGAACTCGACGCCGAGATCGACGAGGTCGCGAATCCGCGCGGGCGCCTCCTCGGTGAGAACGGAGACCGCGGTCCGGCGCGAGAGCCCCCGCCCCGTCCGGAGGGTGTCCTCGGCGTGCAGCGCCGGCCGGTCGTCGTCCCCTACCGCCGCGGCGATCCCGCCCTGCGCGAGCGAGCTCGTGGACGCGAGCAGCGGCCCCTTGGAGAGGACGAGGACGCGCCCCTCGGGGGCAGCGCACAGCGCTCCGAAGAGGCCGGCGACACCACCGCCCACGACCAGCAGGTCGTAGGGCTCCTCCTGGTGGAGCTCCGGCGCTATGCTCATGGTAGTTTTCGCCTCACAGTCGATAACCTCATGGCGCATCCTAGCACTCCACACGTCCTCCCGGCACACACCGTGCTCGCCGCCGTCCTCCAGGTGCGAGACGCAGCGCTGCAGGTGCTCCTCTGGGAGCGGGCCCGCGATCCGTTCCGAGGAACGTGGTCCCTCCCGGGCGGGGCGCTCGCCGCGGGCGAGACCCTCGAGGAGTCGATCCTCCACCACCTCGCCGCGAAGGTGGACGTACGCGAGGTCGCCCACATCGAGCAGCTGGGGACATGGAGCGACCCCGCCCGTCATCCAGAGCGCCGCGAGCTCGCGACCGCCTACCTCGGACTCGTCCCGCTCGGTATCGACCCGCGCGTGCCCGCCGACACCCGCTGGCACCCGGTCGACAGGCTCCCGGAGACGTCGTTCGACCACGGCGACATCGTCCTCGCAGGGCGAGAGCGGCTCCGGGGGAAGCTCTCGTACTCGAACCTCGGGTTCGCGCTCGCCCCCGAGACCTTCACCCTGGCGGAGCTCCGGGACGTCTACGAGGCCGCGCTCGGGTACGAGCTCTCGGCGACGAACCTCAAGCGGGTCCTCCTCCGCCGTGGCGTGATCGAGTCGACCGGGGAGCGCCGCGCGCACGGGCCTGCGGGCGGCCGTCCCGCCGAGGCGTTCCGGTTCCGGTCGCGCCGGCTCGAGGTCACCGACCCGTTCGCGGTGCTCCGACCCCCCACTCCCTAGCTCCGACTCTCAAGCGACGGCGCCCCGAAGCCGATCTCTCGTCGCATGCGGCACTTTCGACTCTGGCTCCTGGCCATCGGCGCCGTCAGCCTCGCCGCCGAGGCACTGGCTGCGGCTGCAGTCTTCTGGCGCCCCCGCGCCTAGACGATCCTGACCGCGGCGGTCACGACCGCGGCGATCGCCATCGCCACGACGATCGGAGCACGGCGCCACACGGCGACGGCCCCGGCGGCGACGCCCGGTAGCCGCGCATCGAAGGACAGCTCGCCGTCCCCGCCGACCGCCTGCGTCACCACGAGCGCGGTCAGCATGACCGGCGCGAGCAGGTCGACGACTCCGCGAACGCGTACCGGGAGAGGCCGCTTGCCCAGGAACACCGGCCCCGCGGCCTTGAACAGGATCGTGGCGAGCCCGACGGCCACGACGACGATCCAGGTGCTCACCGCCTCAGCCCCAGGAGACACGCGGAGGCCGCGGCGACGATCGGCACTCCGGACGGCGCCACCGGAGTGAGGGCCAGCGTGATGGCGCCCGCGAGCACGGCGGCCTGGAGAGCCCGGCGCCCGCGGAGATAGGGCGCCGCCAGCGCGAGGAACAGCACTGCGAACGCCGCGTCCAGCCCGAGCGCATCCGGGTCGTCGAGCGCCCCGCCGGCAACGGTGCCGAGCGCGGTGCTCCCCACCCACAGCAAGTACAGGAAGAGCCCCGCTCCGACCAGGATCGGCCACTCGAAGCGCCCGCTCCGCCCCGAGAGGGCCCACGACTCGTCCACGATCGCCTGCGACTCGACCAGGCGGCGCAGCCGCCCACCCGGGAAGATCCCGGCGACGGTGATGCTCAGCGCGACGTAGCGGGCGTTCAGGAACACCGCCGCGAGGACCGCCGCCAGGATCGTGCCCCCGGCGTCGAGGACCGACACCGCCGCGAACTGCGCCGACCCCGCGAAGGTCGTCGCGGACATGGCCGTGGCAGCGACGGCGCTCATCCCGGCGGCGTCGGCGAGGACGCCGAAGGACAGGCCGAAGAGCACCGGGCCGGGGGCGAGCGGAACCGCGGCCCGGACGCCGTCGCGCAGTCGCGTCGCGTGCGGCCCTTCGGTGCTCACGATCCGAACCTACCTGCCGTGCTGGCAGACTCCTGGACGTGAAGATCGTCGTCTCCGGAGCATCCGGTCTCCTCGGCTCGGCTCTCGTTCCGGCGCTGGAGAGCCAGGGCCATGAAGTCGTGCGCCTCGTACGCCACGAGCCGCGAGGGGCAGACGAGGTCGCCTGGGATCCAGCGGTGGGAACGATCGACGCAGCCGGTCTTGTCGGCGTGGATGCCGCCGTCAATCTGAGCGGCGCGAACCTCGATCGGCGCTGGACTGCGCGCAACAAGCGCGAGATCGTGGAGTCCAGGGTCTCCACGACGGATCTGCTCGCCCGCACGCTCGCGGACGTCGAGCCGCGCCCGTCCGTGCTCGTCAGCGCAGGGCCCACAGGTATTTACGGCGACCGCGGGGACGAGATCCTCACCGAGGAGTCAGAACTCGGTTCCGGGTTCCTCGCCGATCTCGGGGTCGACTGGGAGGCTGCAGCCGAGCCTGCCCGGGCCGGTGGGATCAGGGTCGTCAACTTCCGCCAAGGGATCGTGTTGTCGCGCGACGGAGGCGCCCTGCGACGGATGCTTTTGCCCTTCAAGCTCGGCCTCGGCGGCCGTGTCGGGTCGGGTCGGCAGTGGTGGAGCTGGGTCTCGCTCGACGACATCGTCTCGGCATACGTCTTCGCACTGGAGGGGAACATCGCGGGCCCGGTGAACGTCACCTCGCCGAACCCGGCCACGAGCGCGCAGTTCACGAAGGCGCTCGGGCGCGCAATCCGCCGCCCCACCGTCTTCCCGCTTCCCGCCTTCGCCGTCAAGGCTGTCTTCGGCGAGAAGGGCGAGGCCGTGCTCCTGCACGGCCAGCGCGTGCTGCCCGCGCGTCTCCTCGATGCCGGATTCTCGTTCGCCCAACCGGATCTCGAGCCCGCGCTCCGGCACGCGCTCGCCGGATAACCGTCGTGCCCGAGCTCGCGACGCTCGGCTGGGACGAAGCCTGGGACACTGCTTTCGAGCCGTACCGAGCCGGTGGTCTGGTTCCCGGACGGGTGTCCGTGCAGCACCGCGGCGAGTGGGACGTCGTCACCGAGGACGGCGAGGTGCGCGCACGCGTGCCGGGAAGACTGCGTCACGTCGCCTCGTCGCGGGCCGACCTTCCGGTCGTGGGCGACTGGGTGGCGCTGACGATCGCCTCGCAGAGGCCCGAGATCCGCGCGGTTCTCCCCCGGAGGACGCAGTTCTCGCGCCGCGCCGCGCACGAGCCAGGGTCGCAGGCCGCCCGCGAGCAGGTCGTCGCCGCGAATGTCGACGTCGTCTTCGTCACCGCCCCGCTCTCCGACGATGTGAATGCCCGCGTCCTCGAGCGCTATCTCACGCTCGCGTGGGAGAGCGGAGCGCAACCGGTCATCGTGCTGACCAAGGCCGACCTCGAGCCCGATCCCGCCGCGGTCGCAGCCGAGGTCGAGGCGATCGGCGGGGCGGTTCCCGTCCATGCGGTCTCCTCGGTGTCCGGGCTCGGGCTCGATGCGGTGCGCTCGCACCTGCCGCCGGGCGTGACCGGCGCGCTGCTCGGCCCGTCGGGAGCCGGGAAGTCGACGCTCGTCAACACGCTCGCAGGCGAGGAGCTGCTCGCCACCGCGGCCGTGCGGGAGGACGGCTCCGGGCGGCACACGACGACCCGGAGAGAGCTGGTCGTGCTGCCGGAGGGCGGGCTCGTGGTGGACAACCCGGGAATGCGGGAGGTTCACCTCTGGCTCGCAGACGAGGGGCTCGAGGACGCGTTCGACGACATCGCCGAGCTGGCCGGGGGGTGCAAGTTCTCCGACTGCCGGCACGAGAGCGAGCCCGGATGCGCGGTGCAGGCTGCGCTCGCAGACGGGAGCCTGGCGCCCGCGCGATGGCAGAGCTACCGCGATCTCCAGCGGGAGCTCGCCCAGCTCGAGGAGAGCCTCGCGCGGCGCGAGCGCTCCCGCGCCCGGCGCGGACGGCCGGGCGCGGGAAGCTCGTAGGGCTACGGCGACGCGACGTTCGCCACGCCGGGCGTCTTCGCCGTGGTGAACGCCCAGTCGGTCGCGGCGTCGTTCGTGTCAGCCCCGTCGGGGAGCCTCGACAGCGACCCATCCACCGAGTTCGAGTCCGCCACCGTCGACGGGAGCGCCGTCCCCTCGACCAGGTCGTACACCTGCCCGTCGATCGTCGCCGAATGGATCTCCCCCTCGTACGACAGCGCGTCGAGCAGGGACTTCGTCGCGGTGTCGATCAGCGCGATGCCGTCCGGTGCGCCGTTCTGCATCTCGACGGGAACGACGAGATACGCGCCGGCGGCCAGCGAGCCGGTGAGCGCGACTCGCTCGTACTCCTCGCCGTCGCCCCCGTTCACGAGAACGAGCGCGATGCCGTCGAGGGTCGCCGAGGTCGTGCCCGTGTTCTTCAGCTCCACGAACCCGTTCGCGTCGGTGCCCACCTGGTCGTAGTCGACCTCGTTGATCACGAGGTCCGCGTCCGTCGGAGGAGGCGGCGGTGGGCCGCCGCCGCCGGTGCAGTGGATCTCGACGACGTTCGCCGCGGTGGTGACGAGGTCGACCGTTCCGGCCGAGCCGTCGGCCCGCACGCAGGCGGTCCCGTCCAGCGCGGCCAGGGAGGCCGGGCCGGCAGGCCCCTGCGGGCCGGGTGGACCGGCAGGACCGGCGGGGCCGGCCGGACCGGCCGGTCCTGCTGGCCCGGCGGCTCCTGCAGGCCCAGCAGGACCGGCAGGGCCGATAGGACCGGCAGGGCCAATGGGACCTGCTGGGCCCATTGCTCCCGCAGGACCGGCCGGGCCCATCGGCCCGGCGGGGCCGCGAGCGTTCCATGTCACCACCCGCTCCGCCGCCCGGCAGGACGAGGCGCTGCGGACGACTCTGAGGAAGCCGTTGCCGCGCTTCTGGCACGCGACGATGACGTCCTCCTGCGCCGCCACCTCCGCGGCTCCGGACGCCAGCGTTGCGGTCCCGACGACTGCGACGAGCGTCGCCATCCCGATTCCGATCGTGCGTGCGTGCACGCATCCTCCCTTCGTCGATGTCGCAGTCGTGGTAACCCGCCCGCCCCCGCCTGGCCAGACGTCCGAAACCGACACGGTGTGTCGAATCCGCATGGTTGAGCGAGGCTGTGGACACGCCGGCGCGAACTCGTGACCCCTGGTGGCGGTCACGGCGGCGAGGGATGGCGCCCTTCAGCCAGAATCCCGGGGCATGGCGACCGAGCCTCTCAGCCCCGAGCTCGCCCTGGTCGACCCCGAGCTCGGCGCGCGGGCACGGGCGCTGCTTCCCGACCCCGGGCCCGAGCACCGGCGCCCGCTGGGGCCTCCGACGGCAGCCGCAGCGGCACCGCCGGGCGAGGGGCATCGGCCGTATCCGGGCTGGGCGCGCCTGACCGCTGCGCTGTGGCTGCTCGTGCTCGGGATCCTCATCGGCGGAGCGGCGATCCCCCACGCCCAGGACCGGCCTCGCGTCGTCCCCGGGAACGAGGAGGCACCGACGACGATCTGCAAGCCGGTGCAGACGGCGAACCCGGCGCCGTCATCCCCGGGCTTCGGCACCCCCACCCGGCCAGGCGGCTAGCGCCCCGGGAGTGCTCCGGGCGGCGGCTACACTCTTTGCCGCGCGGGGCTATAGCTCAGTTGGGAGAGCGCCTGGATCGCACCCAGGAGGTCGCCGGTTCGAGTCCGGCTAGCTCCACTGGCCAGCCGTTCGAGAATCCGCTCGCGCGGATTCTCGATCGTGACCACCCCTGAAGACGTCGGCTTCGCCGCCACGGGTCGGCGGAGAGAGAGCCTCGTCGCGTCGGTCACGCTGCCGGCCGCACCCGCGGACGTACGAGCTGCCAGGTCTCGACCTCGCCCTTGCCCTTCACCGGCACCAGGCCGCGCGGCTCCAGCTCGTACTCGTCGCGAAGGAGCTCCCAGGTCGGTCGCGTGACCTGGATCATCCCGGGCGAGCCGTGGGACTCCATCCGGCTCGCCATGTTCACCGTGTCGCCCCAGAGGTCGTAGAGGAAGCGGCGGCGGCCGATGACACCGGCCACGACGGGCCCGGAGCTGATGCCGATCCGGAGCTGCATGTCCTCGCCGCTCTCCGACACGCACTCCCTCGCGCAGTCGTGCATGTCGAACGCCATGTTCGCCAGCGCGTGCGCGTGATCCGGGCGCGGCCGCGGTACCCCGGCCGCGACCATGTAGCAGTCGCCGATCGTCTTGATCTTCTCGACGCCGTACCGGTCCGCGAGGTCGTCGAACGAGGTGAAGAGGCGGTCGAGCAGGCTGACGAGCGCCCTCGGATCGAGCCTGCTCGAAAGCGGGGTGAAGTCCACGACGTCGGCGAAGAGGATGCTCGCCTCCTCGTAGTGGTCCGCGATCGCCTGCCGCTCGGCCTGGAGCCGCTGCGCGATCTCGTCCGGGAGGATGTTCAGGAGCAGGCTCTCCACCCGCTGCTGCGCCAGCTCCCGCTGGCGCGCGAAGCTGACGAGAAGGCCGAAGACGACGGCCGAGACCGCGGCGATGTTGAGGCCGGCGAAGGCGAGCACCGCGCCCTCCGGGAGGTCGGCGCCGTCGGGACGCAGGAGCGGCGCGAGCACGATCGAGGCGGCGAGCAGCGCGAGGAACGCCGCGAACCAGCGCCACGCGTGCGTCGGGCCCGCGAACACGACCGCGCCCACGGGTGCCAGCAGCGACCAGAGGATGACCCCGCTCGACTCCACGAGCCCGCCGAGGGCGACCGAGAGCATGGCCGGGGTGACGAGGATCAGCAGGAGCTCGACGGCCCACAGGAACCGATAGCTCCGCCTCCGCGCGAAGATCGCGAGGCAGACGAGCGAGAGGACGGAGTACGTCCAGGGGAAGAGCGCGGCGACCGGCTCGTCGAAGACGAGGTACAGCACGCCCCACAGGACGCCCGCCGGCCAGACGATGAACAGGACGGCGACCAGGAGGGACTTCCGGGCCTGCTCGTCGGCCGAGTCGCCGGGCTCGGCACCGATCGCCAGGAGCCGCACCGCGAGCAGGGAGAGCAGCCGTGGTCGCGGGTCTCCGGGGAGTGCCTGGCCTCCGCGCTCGGCGTCCGTCATCGCGGACGATCAGTAACACAATCCCGCGGGCCCGCGGCTTCCCGCATGAGGTTCGGCTCTACGCGACGGTCGCGGAGCCAGAGGACAGAGAACCGAGGGCCGGCCGCGTGCATGCGGCCAGCCCTCGTTGGCACGTCGTGCTACGGACCGACGATGCGGCCTTCGACCACCGGACCGACCGGTGAATTGGCCGTGATGTAGTCGATCGTGACCTGCAGCAGGTCGTCGCCCGGCTGCTGCACGTTCGTCCCCTGCGCGAACACCGTGTAGCCGTCGCCACCCGTGTACATGAAGTCGTTGGTGACGAAGCGAACGCTGTCCGCGGGTCCGATGGGGATCTGGGGCCCGCCGATGCCCTGCGGCGTCTTCCACATTCCCGTGACGACGGGCGTCTGCCCGTTGCAGGAGAACGTGACCTTCAGGCCCGACACCTGCGGGAAGCGACCTGTCCCGCCGGTGAACGCCGGGAAGCAGAACGGCGTGAAGCCGTTGACGAACGCCTCCTGCAACTGCGCGCCCGTGAGGGTCAGGATCACCGTGCGGTTGCCGAACGGGAGCACGGAGAACATCTCGCCCCACGTGATCTCGCATGGCTGCTCGCCGGCACTCGGCGGGATGCACCGCAGATCCTGGCGCAAACCTCCCGAGTTGGTGTACGCCGCGTCGACACCCGGGTACGCCCCGCGCATCGCGTCGGTGACCATGTTCCCCATCGCCGACTCGAAGAGCCGGGTCGGAGCCCGGAGGATGTCGAACTGCTGGGTTCCGATCACCTTGTTTCGGAGGACGGCCGTCTGAGCGTTGGCGTCGTCGACGATCGCCTTGACGTCCGCCCGCTGGGCGACGCCGATGTTCTTGGCGATGCGGGTTGCGCCACCGGCCCACTCGACGTCCCCGCTGTGGACGACCATCTGCACGACGGAGTAGCTGGCGCCGGCGTTGATCCCTTCGGCGACCAGGATCTTGCCCACCATCAGGTTCGAGACCCGGTGCGTGTGGCCGGCCATGATCACGTCGACGGTCGTGTCCTGCAGGCCCTTCGCGATGTCGACGATCGGGCCCTGCCAGGCGACCGCAGCGTCGTCGTTGACCCGGTTGGAGCCGACGTTCGCACCGTCGTGGATCAGGACGACCTGGATGCGGATGCCGGCCTGCTGGAGCTTCGCCGACTCGGTCTTGATGGTGTCGAGCTCGGGCAGGAACTTCAGCCCTGCGGTCGCGCCTGCCTTGACGAGCTCGGGCGTGTTCTCCAGCTCGATCCCGATGACGCCGATGCGGAGGTTGCCGTAGGTGAAGACGTGCGTGCCCTTCACCCAGTCGGGGTTCTGCCCGGTCGCCTCGGAGACGATGTTCGCGCCGAGGAACGGGAAGTTCGCCCGGTCCTGGTGCGCGAGCAGCCGGTCGACGCCGTAGTCGAACTCGTGGTTGCCGTACGACGTGGCGTCGAGGCCCCATGCGTTCTCCACGTCGATCGCCGGCATGTCCTCGAGCAGGCCCGAGTTCGCCGGGGATGCACCGACGTTGTCACCCGACGCGAAGAGGAATGAGCCCTTCGGGAGCGCGGCCGCCTCCTCGTCGAACATCGTCGCGAGGTACGCCGATCCTCCGACTGGTACGGCCCGCCCGTCGATCGTCAGCGACGTCGGCTCGAGCTGGCCGTGGAAGTCGGTGAGGCCCGTGAACGGCACGAGCGTCCGCGCTTCGCCCCCACGCAGCAGGTCGAGCCGGACGACGCCCTGTGAGTGCTGCGGCTCGGGGATCCCGAGCATGTAGGCGATCGTCGGCGCGAGGTCGATGGAGCGGAGGCCGTTCGCGACCACGTTCGGGCGAATCAGCCCGCCGCCGCCGATGAACGTCGCCCGCATGTTGACGTTCGCGTCCAGCACCTGGACGTCGGGCACGTAGCCGTGCTGCCCGAAGAACGCCGAGCGCGCGATGAGCGTGCCGGGCGTCGCCGCGTCGAACTGGTAGGGCGGGTACGAGAACACGACGAGATCACCGGTGCGCGTCGGATGCGCCATGTCGCTCGTCGAGCCCGCACCGTTCGGGATGTACCGGGCCTCGGCCTTCGTATAGATCCGGTCGATGACCTTCCAGCCCTCGGGCCCCGAGTCGTTTCCGGGCCAGTCGTTCGGGTCGGTGAGCGCCGCGAACGCCGCCTTGATGGTGGCGACCGTCGCCGCCTCCTCGTTCGCCGGGACCTGCTGCAAGCCGCCGCCCGCAGGATCGCGGCCGGCGAGATTGAGATAGATCTGCACCGTTCCGCCCGCCCAGCAGGCCTTCGCCTTGCCGATCGTCTCGCCCGTCGCCGGCCGGCAGTTCGAGGTCTGCGGGCTTGAGAGAAGCCCCAGGTCGACGAGCACCTTGCTCGCGTCGATCGCCAGGAACTGCGGCGCGAAGCCGTGGTCGGACGAGACGAGCTTGGACGAGTTGTTCGGCATGAGCGAGTCGATGAGCGCCAGCGTCGCGTCCGCGCCGCTGTACGCCCGGCGGAGGAACGCCCGTCGCGCGGCAACGCGGCCGTCCGGCGTCCCGTTCGACTGCACGTCGTCGAACGCCGGGTTCGAGTCGCCGTTCGGGAGCTTCGGCGTCACGAGCCCGAGGAACTGGTGCTGGAACTCGTCCGTGATCGGGTACCCGCCCATGACGAGATCCGGCTGGTACTTCTCGAGAATGTACTTGATGAGCGGGTGGTGCCCCGTCTCCCAGTAGAGGCCCTGCTCGACGTACGTCTCCTCGGAGACGATGCCCGCTTCGAGGATCGCGAAGTCGGCGGCAGTCGAGGTCGGGAACTTCTGGGCGACGTACTCCGCGAAGTCGCCGGTGAAGCCGGGCTCGGACCACCCCGTCCAGCTCGCGTTGGCTCGCGTGACCGAGGTGTGGAAGAGGCGAACCTGCGAGAGGCTGGGGGTCAGCGTCTCGACCTTCACCAACATGCCCGCCGTCAGGCCGGCCAGCGGGCCGCCGACGACCTTGACCTTGACATCGCCCCACTGACCCGCGCCAAGCGTGGCGACCGCGCTGGATCCGTCCTTCGTGGGTGAGAAGAGCACGCGGTTGTAGCTCGTGGTGCCGTTGTTCGTGGAGTCGAAGAGATACGCGTTCAGCCCGTACTTGTCCGTGCCGAAGTCGAGCACCCGCATACGCATCTCCATCGCCGGGCTGTACGAGACCGGCACGTTCGTCCAGCCCGTCGCGGGCGACGGCAACGCCGCCGGGAACGCCGGCTGCCCGGCGAAGCCTGTGGGATGGTCGAACTGGAGGCCGAACGACGCCGTGAAGGCCGCATCGTCCGTCGCCGCGATGTAGTTCGTGGTCACGCCGCGGCCGGACAGGAACGTGCGGTAGTCGACGGTCGGCCCGTCGGTGAGGCCGACGCGGCCGCCGGCCCACTCGATCTGCGCGACCTTCTTCCCGCCGCGCTCGGCCGCCTGGGCGAGCGTCTCGGCCTGGACGACGCCGGTGTCGAAGGCGGCCGTCCGGCTGGTGAACGCCTGTCCGTTGACGTGGAACGTGTTGTTCGTCGAGCCGTGCACGCCGGGCCAGGCGCCCGTCGCGAGGCTGTACCAGCCCGCGCCTGTGTTCGGGGGCGCCTGCGTGAGGAGTCCGCCCCCTCCGGCCTTCGCGCCGGCGCGCAGGAGCTTCGCCATGGTCGGCATCGCGCCGCTCGCGGCGTACGACTCGACGAGATCCTGGCGCAGGCCATCCGCGGCGAAGAAGACCGCGGACTCCTTGCCCGCGCTCTGCGCCGCGCTCGACGCGTCTGTCGTCGATGCCGCGCCGGCGCCGACGCCTACCAGCAGTGCGAGCGCGCCGACGAGCGACGCGGCTACGCGAACTCGAGAACCGATCATCTCACTCTCCCTCTCGTTGACTCCCCTTGGAACAACGCGCTCCCTGACCTCCGCCCCGGCGTTCCCACCCCGGGCCGGAGGCTCGAAGCCTTACATACTCGAGAGGCTCCCGTGAAGCGAACGGACCCTCGCAGCCGAGGAGCCCGCTCTCCGCTACGGGACGTCGAGCGTCATGCCCTCGCAGGCGGCGACGGGGGTGACCGCGGACGTACCGTCCCAGAGCTCGGACGCGCGCTCGACGAGCCGGTCGACGCCGGCGTCCGAGCGGTCCGGGTCGTGGTGGAAGAGCACGAGTCGACCGACCTCCGCGCGCTGCGCGAACTGCACGGCGTGCGCGACGCTCGAGTGCCCCCATCCGACCCTCGAGGGGTACTCCGACTCGCTGAACTGGCAGTCGTGGAGGAGCACGTCGACGTCCGCGGCGATCGCATGCCCGGAGATCCACTCCGGCCCGAGGTCCGCCATCTCGACCCCGAGGACCGGCTCGTGGTCGGGGATGTACGCGAGCGAGCTGCCGTTCACGGCCAGCCGGTAGCCGAGGGTCGGGCCGGGATGCGACACCGCCTGCGCGTCGATGCGCACGCCGTCGATCTCCCAGGTCTCGTGCGGCACGTCGTGGAAGGTGACGTCGGCGGGAGTGTCGGAGAGCTCGAGCGGGAAGAGGGGCGGCGAGAACGCGCGCGCGATCCGCTCCTCGAGCGTGTGCAGCGGCGAGGGCGGCCCCCAGATGTGCAGCTCCGTCTCCGGGCGCCAGAACGGCGCGAAGAAGCGGAGGCCCTCGACGTGGTCGAGATGCAGGTGCGTCAAGAGGACGTGCACGGGCCCGTCCGACTCGAGGTCTGCGCCGAGCCGCTTGATCCCGGTTCCGGCATCGAGGATGAGGCGCCTGCCCGAGGGCGTCCTGATCTCGACGCAGGGGGTGTTGCCTCCGTACCGGACGGTTGCCTCACCCGGTGTCGGGAGCGACCCGCGGCAGCCCCAGATCCTCGCCTGGAGCGGCATTCAATCGGCGTCCATGGTCGGCTCCTGCCAGAACAGGGCGATCACTCCGACGAAGTCGGTGGGCGACGCGAAGAGCGGCGCGGCCGTGATCGAGACCAGGCGGCGCTGACCGTCGAGGCCCGTCATCCAGATCTTGCCGTGCGCCGGGCGCCGTTCCATGAGCGCGACCGCCGCGGGCATCTCCTCCATCGGCAAGGGCGCGCCGTCGAGCCCTTCCAGCCGGAACTGCGACGCCCAGCCGCCCGCCGGCATCGCGCCCGCCTCGGCGAACGTACGCCCGAGGATCTCCTCGGCGGGCTCGTTGTAGAAGACGAGCTCCCCGCGTGCGTCCGCGACGAAGGTCGCCGTAGCGAGCTGCGAGGCGAGCTCGCGCGCGAGGATCAGGGCGAGGTGCTTCTGGGGGCGACCTTCCACGGAGCGAAAGCCTAGAGGCTCGATGCGGGCCATGGGCACGCACGGATGGGACCCGCCGACGGCGCCGCTGCTTGCTGCATGCCCTCCCCGCACGCACGCCCGACCCGCATCGAGCCTCTAGTACGGTGACGTGCCGGTGCGAGCCGACTCCCTCACCTCGCTGACACGCGGCGCCGCCGGGGAGCCGGAAGGGCTGCTCGTGCTCTTCCACGGCCGCGCCGCCGACGAGGGCGACCTCTACCCCCTCCTCGACCTCCTCGACCCGGAGCGGAGGCTCCTGGGCGTGACGCCTCGCGGCCCGCTCCGGCTCCCTCCAGGAGGCGCACACTGGTACGCCGTGCGCGAGATCGGCTACCCGGATCCGCGCACCTTCTCGGAGACCTACGAGCTCGCGGGCGACTGGCTCGACTCGCTGTTCGCAGAGTCGGGTCTCGAGCCCGGCCGGGCGGTGCTGGGAGGCTTCTCGCAGGGCGCGGTCCTGGCGTGGGCGCTGGCACTCGGCGCAGGACGCCCTCGCCCGGCGGCCGTGCTCGCGCTGAGCGGCTTCGTCCCCACGGTTCCGGGGCTCGAGCTCGACCTCGAGCCGCCTCTTCCTCGCATCGCCATCGGGCACGGCGCGCTCGACCCGGTCATCTCCGTCGACTGGGGCCGCCGCGCGCGCGATCTCGTCGAGGGCGCGGGAGGGGACGTCGTCTACCACGAGTCGCCCGTCGGGCACACGATCGACCCGGCATTCCTCCGCACGCTCGGCCCCTGGGTGGCCGACGCGGTCCCGGGAGACCCGTCGTGAACGGGCTGGAAACCCTCTACGAGGCGGGCGGGCTCGTGGGGTTCGAACTCCCTCCCGAGCTCGAGCGCCTGTACGGCGGCATGCTCGGATTCGACGAGCCGTGCCTGTTCGCGAACTTCGTCTCCACGCTCGACGGCGTCGTGGCCATCCCGTCGATCCCGGAGTCGAACAGCCTGATCGCCGCGGGGAGCAAGGCGGACCACCTCGTGATGGGGCTCCTCCGAGCGCTCGCGGACGTCGTGCTCGTGGGGTCGGGCGTGCTGCGCGCGTCCCCGCATGGCACCTGGCTGCCCGAGAAGGTGTACCCGCCCGCGGCGGACGCCTTCGCCGAGCTCCGGAGGATGCGAGGACGACCGGAGCGCCCCGAGGTCGCGGTGGTCTCGGGCCGGGGCTCGATCGACCCGTCGCACCCGCTTCTCGCCGCCGGCGCCGTCGTCCTGACCAGCGACCGGGGCGCCGAACGCCTCGAGGGCGAGCTCCCCGGCGCGTCCAGCGTGCTCGCGCTCGGTGACGACGTCGAGCTCGCGCCGTCCCGGATCGTCGGCGCGCTCCACGATCGCGGCCATCGCCTGGTTCTCTGCGAGGCCGGCCCTCACACCTTCGGCTCCCTGCTTCGGGCGGGCGTCGTGGACGAGCTCTTCCTCACCGTGTCGCCGCTCCTGGCAGGTGACGCCGGCCCCGACAGCCGCCTGCGCCTGGTCGAGGCCGCCGACCTCGATCCGCTCGTCCGGGGCCGGCTTCTGAGCGCCCGCCGGCACGAGGATCATCTGTTCCTGCGCTACGGGCTGGGTCGGTAGGCGACGTGGCCCTGCTCGAGACGGGAGCGGAGCTCCGCCGGACCGGCCACGGCGACCGGGGCGCCGTCGTCTGCGTGAACGGTGGGCAGGCGCGCGAGGTCGAGGGAACCTGGAGCGCGTCGATCGAGTGGCTCGTGGGCCGGCTCGCGCCGCGGCTCCCCGAGCTCTCGTTCGCGGAGGTCCGGTACCGCGTGAAGTCCTGGAGGAAGCTCGAGTGGTGCGTCGAGGATGCCGAATCCGCGATCCGCGAGGTCGGCGCCCCCCGGACGCTCCTGCTCGGGTTCTCGATGGGAGGCGCGGTCGCGATCGCCGCGGCCGACGAGCCCACGGTGAAGACGGTCGTCGGCCTCGCGCCGTGGATCCCCGACCCGCTCGACGTCGCCACGCTGAAGGGAAAGCGGCTCGCCGTGCTGCACGGCGCGCTCGACCGGTGGCTGCCGGGGGTGCCCGGCGTCTCGCCGCGCATCTCACGCCGGGGGTTCGAGCGGGCGAGCGCCGAGGGCGCGCGGGGGAGCTACACCGTCATCCGGGGGGCCGTGCACGGCGTCGCGGTGCGAACCCCCTGGGGGCGGCTCGTGCCGCTGCCGCGAGCGAGGCGCTGGGAGCGGCTGGTCGAGGACGAGCTCCGCCTCTTCGTCGCCGGCGCCTGACCTCGGGCTCAGGCGTGAAACGCAGCGAGCCGCTCCGCCTCCATGCGTAGCTCGCGGAGCGCGCCGCGGTCGAGCTTCTCGAAGGGCGTGAGCTCGACGCGGCCGCCGTCGTACCGCCAGGTGCCGGCGACCTCGCCGTCCACGAGGAACGTCGGCACGGAGGGCGGGTTCTTCGTGCTGAAGACCGCCGGCCGGTAGCGCTCGGGAAGAATCCCCGTCCGACGCGCGTGCACGAGCAGCGCGGCGTCCCACGTGGGCAGGAACCGGACGGGTGCCGGCGTCTCGGGATCGGGGAGCGGCGCCCGCGGAAGGTCGAGCAGCTCCTGCCCGCTCTCATCGCGAAACCGGCGGAGCGTGAGCCGTCCGAGCGGTCCGGCGAGGTCGTTCGCCTTCAGACCGGCCCACGACGCGATGTCCGTGCGCGGCGCCGGGCCGAACGCGCCCAGGTACCGCCGCACGAGGTGGTCGAGCGCGTGGTCCGGCTCGACGTTCTCGGGGCCGATCCACCTCTCGGCCGTCTGGAAGATGTTGGCTCGGCGCTGCTCCCACGTTCCCGACGGCGGAACCCGGACGAGCTCGAGCCACGGCGATGCGTTGTGCCACTTCCGCTCGGTCAGCGCGTCCAGCTGCTCGTAGGTCATGGGGCCGGCGGCCATCTGCCTGCGGACGTTCGCGGCGACGGCCTCGAGCTCCCGCTCGTCGGGGCGCGGTCTGCGCACCCGCAGCAGCCACTCCCGGAGCGCCGCGCGGATCGCGACGGCGAAGGGCCAGAAATCCCGCTTGGACACGACGTGGATCGTCCCCCGCAGGAGTGACGCCTGGACGACCGCACGCCGCTCGAGCGCGCGCGTCAGGTCGTCGCGCCGGAACCCCTCGAGGGAGGAGAAGAGCCTGATGTAGGCGTTGGGCGCGTACTGGTCCTGGATGCCGCCGATCCGCTCGACCGCCCGCGCCGGCGGGAGTCGCGACCGCTCGAGGAGGAGCTGCCTCGCGAGCAGGGCGCGGTTCAGCTCTCGACGGGTGAGGACGCGCTCCGCCACCCGGCCGAAGCTAGCGGGGACCGGCCCTCAACGCACGCGCGCGAAGCGGTGGACGGCCTCGAGCAGCTCCGTCGTCTTCTCGGCCGCCGCGGCCTCGTCGCCCGAGGTGAGCGCGCCGGCGACGCAGTGGTTCACGTGGTCGTCGAGGATGCGGAACGCGAGGCTCTCGAGCGCCGTGTTCACGGCGGCGATCTGCGTCAGCACGTCGATGCAGTACCGGTCCTCGTCGACCATCCGCTCGATGCCGCGTACCTGCCCCTCGATCCGATGCAGCCGCTTGACGAGCGCCTTCTTGTCGGCCGTGTACCCCGGTGCGTGGCCGTGCGCGTGGGTGTCGCTCATGCGGCCGCGTGCTCCCGCGAGGAGTGGAAGCGCCGCAGCCGCAGCGAGTTCGTCACGACGAAGACGCTCGAGAAGGCCATCGCGGCGGCCGCGACGATCGGATTCAGCAGCCCCGCGACGGCGAGCGGGATGGCGGCGACGTTGTACGCGAACGCCCAGAAGAGGTTGCCCTTGATCGTGCGGAGCGTCCGGCGCGCGAGCGCGATCGCGTCCGCGGCCGCGCGCAGGTCGCCCGAGACGAGCGTGATGTCCGAAGCCTCGATGGCGACGTCGGTCCCCGTCCCGATCGCGAGCCCGAGGTCTGCCTGCGCAAGC
>Ga0210076_1000089_pt1 | contig 18518 bp, 17 predicted proteins | sample MayberryNW_Catta_3_FD_184876 | JGI IMG/M metagenome (GOLD analysis project Ga0210076, IMG submission 184876) | Wetland microbial communities from San Francisco Bay, California, USA, that impact long-term carbon sequestration -... | ecosystem: Environmental > Aquatic > Marine > Wetlands ... | reverse complement strand
CTCCGGGTGGCCCGATGACCCATTTCCCGGTAATCGCGTCGTTATTCAAGATGGGCATTGGAGTCGGGCCGCTGGTTGCTTACTTGACCGCCTGGTCGCTTTTCGGACTTCAGCGCGTCATCATGTGGGAGATTCCCTTTTTGGGCCTCAAGGTCGTGGCGCTGCGGATTCTCGTAAGTTTCTTCTTTCCTCTGCTCGCCGGCTGGCTTTGCCAGTGGTTCTGGGATAAAATGGGCGGCTAAATCGGGATGAATCGGCGAGAGTTTCTGAAGTTGCTCGGCGCAGCCGGGCTTGGTGGATCGGCACTGCTTGGCAAATTCGGCTGCAGCCTGGCGCTCGTCCGGCCACCCGACGCGGTCACCGGCTTATCGCTTTGCTATGTATGCGGCGACGTGACCGCCGACAGCGCTTTGATCTGGCTCCGGGCCCAACCAGGCAGCCGTGCCGTGCTCCACTACGGCGATGATCCCAGCCTAGGCGAATATTCCTCATCCGAGCTAGTCTCGGTCAATTCGGAAGCGGACGCGACAGCGCTCATCTCGCTCGATGAGCTCCGACCTGCAACGCGCTACTATTACCGAGCCGCCGTGGCCGGTAAGATGCCGGGACCGATCGCAAGCTTCGTAACCGCGCCGCAATCCGACGACAACGCCAAAGTGACGTTCTGTTTCAGCGGCGACACCCGGGACAGCTACAAACCGTTTACGGTCATGGAAGCCGTGCAGGCGCAGCGCCCCGATTTTTTTCTTTATCTCGGTGACACGATCTATGCCGATATCAACGGTCGGGCGCGGAGCCTTGAAGATTTTTGGGCTAAATACCAGCGCAATCGTGACGATGTGGCGACGCAAAGTTGTTTCTGCGATACCAGTGTTTACGCCGTCTGGGACGATCATGAAGTGGTCAACAACTACGGCTCGAACCATTTTCTGGCACCGATCGGGCGAAAGGCTTTTTTGGATTACTGGCCGATACGCCGTCGGCGCGACGAATCGGATCGAGTCTACCGTTCCTTTCGCTGGGGGCAAGCGGCGGAAATATTTATTCTCGACTCGCGCCAGTATCGCAACCCAGCCAAGCACACGATGCTCGGTCCCGAGCAGAAGGAATGGCTCTTTGAGGGCATCGGGCGGTCGTCCGCCACGTTCAAGTTCATCGCCACCACGGTGCCCATGGCCGGCGGCGGGCATGATCGTTGGGACGGCTATCCGGAGGAACGCGCGCAGATTCTAAGTTTCATCAAAGACAGAAAAATTTCCGGCGTGGTCTTTTTGAGCGCCGATTTGCATTATGCGGCGATCACCAAAATTCCCAAGTCCGGCGGGCTAAGGGACATCACCGCGGGGCCTTTGGCCGCGCCACTCAATCGGATTACCAACGGGACCGCGCGACGCTTCGAGTATTTTCTCGCGGAAAACTTCAATTTCGCCAAGATCACCATCGATCCCAAGACCGATTCACACAAAGCCCTCGTCGAATTCGTCGATCAGGACAAACAAGTTTTTCACACAGCGACGATCCGCGCCGCGGGCTGATGTCTCTGTGCCATTGGCCTCTCAGTGCTGCAAAAACCGCAACCAAGGCCAAACAGGTATTTCACGACGAAGATCGCGAAGAGCACAAAGTGTAGGGGCGACCGGCCGGTCGCCCTTGGGTCCGGATTCTTCGTTGGCCTTCGTGCGCTTAGTAGTAAATCGTATTTTGACGAGAAAACGCTAATGCGCTTTGCGGCGATTTGTTAACGCGTCCGGGTTGAGCGCGCGAGTGAGTTTGCCTTCCATATAGTCGAGAATATTGGTCACGGCATTCTCGGCGAAATGTTCGAAGCTCAAGTCGGTGGGCCAACCGAGATGCGGCGTCAAGACCACGTTTTCGAGCGCGATCAACGGATGATTCCCCGGCAACGGTTCTTCGACAAAGACATCCAAGGCCGCGCCGGCGATGGCATTTTCCTTCAATAGTTTCGTTAGGGCGATTTCGTCGACGATCGCGCCGCGCGCGGTGTTGACTAAATAGGCCGAGTTCTTCATCAGGCGCAGGCGCTTTTCGTCGAGCAAGTTTCTACTTTCATTGGAAAGCGCCAGGTGAACCGAGACGACGTCAGCCGTCATAAGAACGTGGTCTAACGGCATAAAGGTCACATCTGATTTTGCCGCGCGTTCCGAAGTGAGAGTAGGTCCCCAGGCGATGACCTTCATGCCGAAGGCGCGAGCGATGTTCGCGACTTCGGTGCCGATCCTGCCGAGGCCCAAGATCCCCAGTGTTTTGCCTTTGAGCACGTAGCCGAGCACGAGCGGCCATTCACCCCGGCGCATGGACCGGTCGCTTTGCGGGATGCGCCGCATGACTGCGAGCATCAAGCCGACGGTCAACTCCGTCGTGCTGTTGCCGCCCGGTGCGAGGCTGACGACAACACCTCTCTTGGTCGCCGCGTCCAGGTCGACGTGGTAGGCGTGATTGCCGGTTTGGGAAATCAATTCGAGATCGGGCAAGGCGGACAGCAGCGACGCGGTGAATCTCGTCCGCTCGCGCACGGGAATGATCGCTTGAGATCCCTTGAGCGCCTCGGCAACCGCGCCGTCCGACGGCAGCTTCTCGGTCAAGATTCGTACTTCGGCTTTTTGCCGAAGTCGGCGAATCGCTTCCGTGGGTTCGAACGCCCGCTGGTAGTCGTCGAGAACTGTAACCCTCATCCTTGGATGACGGCGACCCCGGCGATCTCGATCAAATAATCTGGATGGGCGAGCCCTTTGACGATCACCAGCGTGCTCGTCGGCGGGTCTTTCTTATAAAGCCCGCGGCGCACCTCGTTATAACCTTCGCGATACTCCCGGTCGGTTATGTAAGTCGTGGTCATCACCAGATCATCGAGCGTGCCGCCCGCCTCTTCGAGAACGGCTTTGAGATTGGCGAAAACCTGCTTGGTTTGCGCTTTGATATCGCCCTTGCCCACCACATTGCCGGCTTGGTCCGACGCGGTTTGGCCGGCGACAAAAAGCAGCTTGCCGCCTTCGTTGAGAATGCCTTGGCTGTAGCGTGGCCGCGGGTCATTCAGAGTTTTGGGTTGGACGGTTTTGCGTGCCATGGGAACCTCCTGTAGGTTAAGTTAAACTGAAGTAATCGAGTTATGGAGTGTTGGAGTATTGGGTCCGGAAAAGCAACACTCCAGTACTCCACTACTTATTGTCACTTCGTCGGGTATCGTTTTGCCATCTCGTTAAAGAAACCTTCCTTCTCCAGTTCCTGCAGGAAGCTTAAGTCGACGAACTGCTCGGGTTTGGCGCCTTTTGCTTCAGGCATCACCGGCGTCAGCATGTCCAGCATGAACTGAATTCCCTTGAGCGTCGGGTAAGGCTTTTTGGGAATCATCTTGATGTAGCCTTCATAGGAATCCTCGAGGACCGCAGGGTCGTTCGTGCGCATGTACTTCGCGAAGACCTTCTGGGCCTCCTGCTTGTTCGCGTAGACAAAATAGATCGCCTCGACGAAACCTTTGAGTGCGTTTTTGACAGTCTCTCGGTTGGTCTTAATGTAACTTTTCGATGTGGCGAATCCGTTGCCCTGAACTTCGACGCCGAGATCGGCGATCTGCAAAAGCTCGTTAAACCCGGCTTTCCGAGCCACCGGGGCCGCGGAAGAGCTGAAAAAAGTCGCGTCGATTTTTCCGGTCGACAAAGCGGCCAGGCGCTCGGCATCGGCGCCCGTTGGAATAAGCGCCAGATCCTTGGGATCGAACTTTAGATGTTTGATCAGAATTGTCGAGGCGTAATGGGTGGCGGAGCCAAAGCCGCTCACGCCCAGGGCCTTTCCCTTGAGCTGCTCCAGCTTGGTTATATTCGGACGGGCGAAGACGATCTGATCGTAGTTGTTTTCAACCGCGGCCACGAGCACGAGATTGTGGCCGCGCAGGCTCGCTTGTACGACTGTGCCGATGTTGACGATCGGCGGGTCGCCCGCGACCAGTGCCTGGGTCGCCATTTGCCCGCCGCGCAGAAAGATCGGCTCGACCTCGAGGCCGTACTTGTTGAATAGACCCATTTCCTTCGCCACCCAGACGTTAGACTGGCGAAAGCTCAGGGACGGATAACCGATACGGATTTTTTTCACGGTCTGGCCGTAAGCCAGGCCCGCGGCCTGACAGAAGGTCAACAAGCCGATCATTACTGCGAACAAGCGGATGCCCATGAAACGCCTCACGAAGTTCTTTTGCCTGGAATCTGCCGTTTGCTTCTGGTTTTTAGTGGTCGCAAATCGCGAATGTGCGGCGGACAATTGCGATCATTTCAAGCCCAGTTGTTTTTTCGCCTCGTTGACGAACGAGGTGTCGACATATTCTGTGTACGACGGTACCTTCTTCCCCTTGTACATTCCGTCGGCGATCCTCAACTCCATGGTTTTTTTCATTCCGGCCTCGCTGACGTCGCCATCCACTGAGAAGGGTTTGAATTCTTCGACGACGTATTTATAGTCGCTTTCGGCGATGTCCGGCTTGCTCTTGAGTATCTTCATGTGCAGGGCGATGGCTTTTTCCTTGTTCTTTGGGTCATAGAGCCACTTTGTAGCTTGGATAATACTCTTGAGATATCTCACGGTTTCATCGCGGTGGGCCTTGAGATAGTCGTTGTGCGCGAAAGTCGCGACGAACTGAATCGGACCCAGATAATCGTGCCAGACTGCCAGAGCGTTGTAACCTTCCTGCTTTGCGCGAATATTGAAAGGAGGCCCCATGAAGGTTGCTTGTACGGATCCGCCTTTCAATGCCGCGTAACGATCCGGCGAGGTGCCGACGACCAGCAGTTTGTAGTCGTTTTCCTTAAGCTTGAACGCCTCTTCCATGACTTCGTGCAGCATGAGGGTCGTGCCGCCGGTGAGGGAACTCACGCCAATGGTCTTTCCCTTGAGGTCAGCGCCGGATTTAATTTCGGACCTTGCCATTAGATCATAGGGAATCTTCTCCAGCGATCCGCTAATTATCTTGACTTTGGCGCCTTTCTCGATCGCCGTAATGACATAATCAGGATTAATCCGTCCTACCGGAACCGTGTTGCTCAGTACGGCGCGGGTCGTGTTGGTTGCGCCGCGGATGATGATTTCTTCAAAGTCGATGCCGTTCTTGTCGAAGAACTTTTGATCTTTGGCGACATAAATGGGCCAGCTCATCGCGGTTAGACCGCTTTGAACAAGCCGAAACTTTGACATCGCCTCGCCTGCGAACAGATGGGCTGGCAGCCATCCTATCGCAACCAGCACTAAAGCTGCAAAAACGCCTCTAGGATCCCATCTTTTCATGATTCCCTCCTCCGAGTGTTAGATTGCTAAAGTTGGGCGAACCCGCCGGCGGCATTCACTTCTTCTTCGATCTGCTTCCAGACAATATTTTCCAATTCCAAAAAGCGTGGATCCGAGCGCATTTCCATTTTTCTCGGTCGCGGCAGCGGCACCTGAAACTCCGAGCGGATCGTGCCGGGCCGGTGGCTGAAGACAACGACCCGGTCGGAAAGCAGGATCGCTTCGGCGATCATGTGCGTGACAAAGATGACGGTCTTTTTGGTTTCGCGCCAGATTCGCAAGAGCTCGAGCTGCATGAAATTTCGCGTCTGAGCATCGAGCGCGGCGAACGGTTCGTCCATCAGCAGAATGCGCGGATTGACCGCCAGGGCTCGCGCCAAGTTGACGCGCTGCTGCATGCCGCCCGACAGCTCGTGTGGATAGTGATTTTCGAAGCCGGAAAGGCCGACCAGCTCCAAATATTTGCGGGCGACATTTTCCGCTTCCTTGAGGGTCTGACCGCGTCCCTCGAGCCCGAGCAAGACGTTTCTCAGGCTGGTGCGCCAGGGCAACAACGACGCGCCTTGAAAGACGAAGCCCATCACCAACTCGTGATCCATCTGTTCCGCCGACTGGCCGTCGATCAAGATCTCGCCCGCGGTGCGAGGCATGAGACCGTTGATGACGCGCAACATGGTGGTCTTGCCGCAACCGCTCGGCCCGACGATGCTGACGAATTCGCCGTCGCGCAGCGACAAGTTTATATTTTTGAAAATTGTAAAGGGTTCGCGATTATCGCGCGGAATTTCTTTATGAAGATTTCTCAGCTCGAGTACCGACGCGGCCATACTTATCCTCCCTGCGATTGCTTTCCCCAGGGAGTCGCGTAGGTTTCGACACGCCGGACGATTTCAAAGCCCAACATGCCCAATACCGCGAAGGAGGCAACGCCGACGAACAGAGTCGGGATATTCAAAGTCTGGCCCGCAAAGAACACCAGAAAGCCCAACCCTTCCGTGGCGCCGAACCACTCGGCGATGGCAACACCGGTCAACCCCCGACCGATCGACAAACGAATACCGGCGAGGATGAACGGCACGGACGCGGGCAGGAGAATTTTCATGAAGAGCGCCCGTGAAGTGAGGCGAAAAGAGCGGGCGAGCTCGACATATTCGCGATTGACGACGCGCATCCCGTAGTAGGAGTTTATTAAAACAGGAAAAAAACAGCCGAGAAAGACGATGGCGACCTTGGCGCCGCCGCCGATACCGAACCACAGCAGCAAGACCGGCGCAAATGCGATGCGTGGCGTGGTGTAAAGAGTGCTCATCCACGGATTGACGTAATCGCGCACGGTCGTGCTGAGCGCCATGATGAAGCCCAGAGGCACGCCGATGACAATAGCCAGGACGAAACCGTAAAAAAAGATCCACGAGCTGGCGAAAAGATGGGGATAAAGCTCCCCGTTTACAAACAGCATGTCGTAAGCGGTCTGCACGACGACGACCGGAGAGACCAAAAAAGTCGGATCGTTGACGACGTAAACGGCGAGAACATGCCACAACACCAGCCCAGCGATGATGGAGCCCAACTTCAATAGGTTTGATATGAGCTTATCGGTTCGTTCGTTCATTGGTGACAGTTGGAGGACTGCCGCTGCCCAGCCTACTCGGTGGACCATTCGGCGCTCTGACGCCATGGGGCCAGGCGGCGCTCAAGACGTTTAATCAAATTGAAGCTCAGCAGGCCCATGGCGGCGAGCAGAAAAACCGTGACGAAAAGTTTCGGACTGTCCCAAGTTTCAGAGGAATCCCGCAGTAGGTAGCCTAAACCGGCATTGGCCGCCAACAACTCGGCGACGATGACGCCCAACAGCGCGCGGCCGACGCCCAGGCGCATGCCGGTGATGATGTAGGGCAGCGCTCCGGGAAAGCGGATTTTATAGGTGGTTTCCCAGCCGCTCAAGCGCAGGGACTTGGCCAGCTCCAGCCAGACTGGATCGAGATTTTTTATGCCTGCCGCGGTATTCAAGATAATTGCGACCGCAGTGATTTTGAAGACAACGATGACTTTTGAAATCATGCCGATGCCGAACCAAATGATGATCAGCGGGACGATTGCGATGATCGGAATCGAGTAGAGCGTGGCGATCCATGGGTCCATGACTTCATCGAACCGTTTATACCTGCCCATGAAGTATCCGATGATGACGCCGATGACACAGGCCGTGGTAAAGCCGCAGACGAACTCAAAGAGAGTCGCGGCGAAATGCTGATTAAGCTCGCCGCTGACCGCCAGATTCCAGAATGAGCGTAAGACACTGCTGGGCGGAGGAATAAGCAGATCGTTTTCGAGCAGGAGGCGGGCCAGTAGTTCCCATAGAGCCAAGCCGCCGAAAATGGAGATCGCGCCGCGTCGGAGTTCTTTTCGAGGCAAAATGTTCCGGGGCAAGTCGCTATTCCTCTAATCAACGGTAAAGTTCCGGATCTTCGCCCTTATCGGCGCTACCGTGAATCCTTGGATATACGGAAATTCCACCGGGACGACCTTGTATCATAAAATCAACCGGAATAAAGCTCTCGATTAAGGGAATCGGCAATTGGACGCCGGCGAACGGGCTCCGGTTATCACCGCCGACCGCGAGCTGGCTGCCCCACAGGCCCGTCGGCAGCGCGCCGGTCATGCTGAAGCGGCTGGCGGAAATGCTGCCTTGAATCGGCGGCAGCTGGTATTTACTGTCGGGATCGCGTTCGTTATCGGTGAGCAATTCAACATCCAAGACTTTCTGGTAATTGCCGCTCGGCACGCCGGCTTCGCGAACCAGCGTGAACGTCGTATCTTGGCGCTCCTCGAGGTTGGCGGCGCGCCGCTCGCGCTCGGCATTGACGATCGACGGTGGTAGATTTCTGATTCCCCCGACGCTGTCCTTGGCGCGCTGATGGATATCGGCCATGGCGACTTGCTGGTTCTTCTCCCGCAGCGCCATAAAAAATCGGTCAGCGATCGGCTGGTGGAGACGATAACTGTGGCTACGCACGCCCCAAGCCGTTTGGTAATAAACCAGCAGCTCGTTGTCGCCAAGCAAGTTGACGCCGCGGTCGGCGATCTCTATGTTTCCCGGGTTACCGTCGAACAACGACGGTTTGAGTCCGAGACCTCGCGGGCCAAAGAGCTCGGGATGTTCCAACAGAAATTTTTTGCTAAGACGCAGTCCCTGGTTTTCATCCTTGGCCAACTGCGCCAGTTTCTTCACCGCTTCGGCGGCGCTCGGGCTGTCGGGATTTTGATCCACCACCCGGGTGAGATAGTACTCTCGCAATCCTCGTTCGTTAGTCGTGTTGGCGGCGTTGAGCCACGCTCGCGCGCTTTTCTGTTTGAGCGCGTCGATTGTTTCCTTGGGTGATCCGGCCAGTTCGTGATAGCTGATCGCTTTTGCGAGCATGCCGCGTTCTTCGTAGGCTTCGGCGAGCACCTTGTAGACGTCCCGGGCGTTTTCCGAATCCGGATGGCTGCGCACGTAGGCGACACCCGCGTCGATCACGGGTTGCGCGGAGACCGGATTCTTGGTCATGACCTGATAAAAATTATTGGTGACCATCAACGCGTTGGCCATCCCGAGTGTCGCCGCTGCTGCAGGACCGGCGGCGGCCATCGCGCCGGCGGCGAAAAGCAAGTTCTTGCGCAGGACATCTTCGCCCAGCAAAACATATTTCGCCGATTGCAGCTGCCGTTCGCTGCGCGCTTGCTGAAACGGCGTGAGCCGGTTGTACTCCGGACTCTGCAAAAGCGCGGCGGCGCGTTTTTTGGTTTCCGGGTTGGATGACGACTCGGCCAACTGCTCAAGCGCCTTTTTCGCTGCTTCGCGCCACCCTTTCATTTCCAAGGCGACGGCCTCGGCGTCGCGCGCGGCATCGGCCAAAGGTTGACCCTGATGCTTCTTCTCGACATCGATCGCCACACGTTGCAAGTAGTTACTGTCACGCAAGGTCAATGCTTCGAGCAGTCGCTTCACATCCGCTTGCTGGTCCTCGTTTGCCCGGGGCTCGGGCGCAGCCATCAGGGATTTCTTGCGCTCGTCGTCGAAATGGCCCAGCGCCTGGGCTGCTTGTTGGCGGATATCGTCGAATGCTTTCGACTGGGGATCGATGAACGAAGCCATTTCAATGAAGAACGCGGCCTTTTCCGGATCGCCGTTGCTCAAGGCCTCTTTTGCTTTGTCGATTTGCTTTCGGGTCAGTGCGTTTTTTTTCTTTTTATCCAACGCTTCCGCCTGTTTTCGGATCGCTTCGTTGCGCGGATCGTCGGGAAAACGTTTCAAATGGTCGAGGTGGCGGGCGAGAGCGCGCCGCTCCTCAACGGACATGTCGCGGTCCATCAGCGCATAGAGCTGGCTGATGGTGGTTTCGGCCGCCGCGCCGATATAATTGCCTGAAGCCACGCCAACCAAATCCACCGAGCCGAGCATGCGATTGAACATCCCGCCCCAGAAATTTGTCGAGCTTTGCCGCATCAATTGCTCGGATTGGATCATGTCGTCCTGGTTGACGATCGCTTCGAGATATTTCTTACGTTCCGGCGTCGAGGCGTTTCGGCTCGCTTGTTTTTGCGCGGCGAGGTAGCGCTCGCGGTCGCGGATCGTATTGTTGAGAATGTCCTGAGCGTGTTCCGACAGGCCGGTCACATGGCCGCGGTCTTTTTGCAATCGGGCATCTGCGCTTTTGAAAAACTCGAGATGGTCGGCGACGGCGCCGTCTCGACCGGTCAGAGCATCGACGAGCAGTTCGCGCGCGCGCCGGTCGACTTCGTCCGGGAAAAATCGCGGTTTAGCTGCCGCCGGTGGCTCGAAAGGGTCGTAGTCGGCGAGCGGATTAAGGATCCTTTCAAGCTGCAATTCCTGGGCATAAGATGCGCCCTGAAAGGATCCGGCGGTGGCGAGCAGCCACGCTCCCGCGATAAGTAAGAACGGTTTGGAACTCATCGATTGAGCCTTGTTATTTTCTCTACAAAGCCGCGCGCCGCTTCGATTTTTCCCTGGGCTTCGATTTTTTCCATGATGCCGTCGACTTGGACCACCTCGGCATAAAGTTTAAGCGCAGACTTCACGAATTGATCTAAAAACTTGGAATCAAAGGCCAATCCTTCGGGATCGTACTGGGAGGCATACTCTTTTGCAAGACGCATATAGAAGTCGCCGAAGTCGATCAGGTAACGGTGAATGTTTTTACTTTGTTGGTGCTTGGTGATCAGCTGGCTAAAACCGACGATGGTCAGTTGATTGCCTTCCTTGAGGCGATAGCGATTGGTCTCGACAAAGGCGACCTTGGCCCGATCGATGCGCTCTTCCTCGACGCGAGCGAGAAATTCGTACTGCGTGCCTTTATGTGTCTGAATGAGCTGGTTCCAAGCGGCGACCTTTTCATCGAGACCGGCGATGTACTTGAACGGATCCTCGGTTGGAACGGCGCGATCGAAGATGCGTAAGAAGTCATCCAGGATCTGGGCATTTTTGGCGGCTTCGCTGCCGAGTTTGCCGTTAGTTTCAGCGACCTTGCGGTAGAGCGCCGCGGCTTGATCGTATTCTCTTAATCGTTCGAGGGCGGAGGCCTTGTTGAATTGGACGATGTCGGTGAACTGGCCGCGATTCTTGCGCTCGTAGTCGTCGAGCCGCACCAAGCTCGCCTTCATGATGTTGATGCCGGTGACGTCTTTTGGAATGGGGAATCGATAGGTATCTTCTTTGGCGAGGCGCTGAAAGTCCTTGACGATATCGAGCAGATCGCCCGCCGGCGCGTAACGCGTCTCTGGGGCCGCCGCGCGCGACGAGCAACCGGCGAGTGAAGTGATTGCGAAAGCGACAATGACAACGATGAGAAAATGAACTCTTCGTGAATGAATTAGCAAGATTCTAGCCCAAGCGACTTGTCGGGAGCGGCATGGGAGTTGATTGTCCCTATTTTCAAAGAAATTACCCTGAAGTCAAGTGAAGGTCGGACCGGCGCCAGTTCGGTTACGGATCGCCGCTGTGGTTCCTGCTTCGAACCATGACCAAAGCCGCGGTTTGCTTGACCAATCAAAATGAAACTTTGATAATCGCCGGATATGGGAAAAAGTCTGTTTCGCTGGCCGGTATTCTTTGGATTTCTTTTATCGTTGAGCGCGTGCGCTCCAGGAGGCCTTATCGACACCTTGCGTCGGGCGACGGCACAGACCGAGACGCGGAGTCAATCCAAGCCGCCGCCCGCGCCGCTGCCGGTCTATCGAGGACCGGTGACCCGGCCGTTCTTGATGGGCTTTACCCGCTGGCCAGCCGACCTCACCGAAGAAGGCGTGGCGATGGCGCGCGAGTATGCCCACGCGCATGGCGATATCGTATCGGTCATGTTCATCGGCGGCATTCCTTGGCCCGAGGCGTTGGAGGGCAAGCCGTTCTCCAAGGATGTGCAAGCGAACATGAGCTACCGCCCGCCGCAGGGCAAGAAATTGTTTTTGTCGATTTCTCCCTTGAACAAAGACCGGCGCGAGTTGGCGCCCTACTGGGGGGAAACCGACAATCAACCGCTGCCGCGGCCGTGGAGCGGCGAGCCCTTGAACAGCCCGCGGGTGAAGCGGGCGTACTTCAATTTCATTTTGCGAGCGATTCAAACCATGCGGCCCGATTATCTCGCCATCGGCGTCGAATCCAACATGTTGTTGTCGCGCAATGCCTCGAAGTGGAGGCAGCTGAAAGAACTGCACCGCGACACCTATATGGCGGTAAAAAAAGCGCACGGTACTTTGCCGGTCTTCTTTACCACCGAGCTGCTGCACTACAAGCGGCTCACCCGCGACGCCAAAGGGACGCCGCAGGAAAAAGAAGTCGCGGAGCTGATGCGCCACAGTGATCTTTTCGCGATGAGCTTTTATCCTCACATGAGCCGCGAGGTGCCGCGAACCCTCCCGTCGAATTTTCTCGATTTCGCAAAACGTTTCAACAAAGGCATCGCCGTTGCCGAGAGCGGCATGACGTCGCGCAATGTCGAGTTGAAATCGTACAACACGATCCTGTTTGGCTCCGATGCCGACCAGACGCAATTCACCGATTTCCTGCTCCAAACCGCAGCGCGCGACAGTTACGAATTTGTCATCAATTTCGCGACCACGGATTCCGATCGTCTGGTCGGGCGCTTGCCGCCGCCGCTCGCCGATCTGGCACGAATCTGGGCTTACATCGGCATGCAAACGAGCGACGGTCAGCCCAAACCGGCGTCGGCGGTCTGGAATGGGTTTCTTCAAGCCAAGCACGAGCGAGTAAAGTGGTGGTGACGCCCGGGTCATATCGTCCGAGCTTTCTCGTCATCCCGAGGTGAGCGAGGGATCGTAGGATTTCTCGAAGCGCGCTCGAAATGCAAAAACGAGGCAGCGCAAGCTCAGCCAGTCTTGATCAGCGAGTAGAACAACACCAACTCACTGCGTCTGCCCGCCGCGAAATCGTGAGGCGTTCCCTTGGGAATATGACAGACGATTCCGGGTCGTAGCGGCGTGCGCTTGCCGTTGACGCGCAGCCGGCCGATCCCCTTGATCACTTGGCAAACCACATCTTTGTCGGGGTGATTGATTTGTTTTGGATCGGCGTCCTGCGTCGGCCGGAAGGCAATTAAGCCGGAGGTAAACTTCTGATCCGCGAAACAGTCCACGTAACGAATCTCATCATTCAATTTCTTGAGCCGTTTAAGCGCGGCATCGATCTTGATGAGTTTCATACTACCGAGGCACGGTGCAGCAGGCGGCGGCGCTGCGTCTAGCGCTTCTCGCTAACGGCTTCGACGATTTCTCGAATCGCTTGCTCGGCTTGTTCATTAGGCACACGGCTTGAGCCGACGACCTTATGTCCGCCGCCGCCGTAATTTTTCAGCAGCTCGCCGACGTTCACCTTCGAGGTCGGATTAAAGATGTTGTAGCCGACGGAGATTGCGGTGGTATTTTCCCGCTGTGTATCCTCAGTGACTTTGACCTGAATATTGCCTTCCGGAAAAAGCGTAAAGATCAAGAACCGGTTGCCGTCGGGGACCTCCTTGACGCCGCGCAGATCGCAGTAGATCACATTGCCCTTCATCGTCGTGCGTTCCACTAAAAGCTTGCGAAGCTTTTCCTGCTCGTCACGGATGCGCTGGCAGCGGCGCTGAACTTCGGGATCGCCGAAGGTTTGTTCCAACGATGTATCGCGCAAAAGATCGATGATCCTCAGCCAATAGGGCTCGTCCCCGGCATTGCGGCCGTCCGTGGTCATGGAAATCAAAACATAGCCTTGCGGATCGAGCACGTCATTGATTGCTAGTTTTCCGGCGTCGATCCGGTCGGCCTCATGAAGCAGGTATTTGATCCGATCCAGGTTGAGGAACGATAGAATTTCCTGCGGTTTTAGGGCCGCAGGATAATGCGTCGCGATGGTTGTCGCGGATTGCCGGGCGAGTTCCAGGTAGTATTCATAAACCACACGCGCCGCGCTGGGCGCGAGGCGAAAACCGCCTTGGCCGAGCATAATCGGCTGGGGAAAATTCGGTGTCGTGTTGGTGACGTGATGATCGAACCAAAGCGTGCAGTTGGGATGATAAGGAAGGTTGGTGATGATGTCGCCCTGGCGAATTTCCACCAGCCCGTCCTGCATGAATTTGGGCTCGACGAACAGAAAATCATCGATTTTTTCCAATTTCGTGACCAGCGCGCCGCACACCAGTCCGTCGAAATCAGCCCGGGTCACCAGTCTCATGAGCGAATCACTTTCTCCACCGGCGCCCAGGGAAGATTGAAAGCGTTTGCTACACCCTCATGATTCACTTTACCGCCATAGGTGTTGAGCCCTCGGGCGAGCGCCTTGTTGCGCACGAGCGCGGCGGGAATTCCGCGATTTGCCAGTTCTAAGCCATACGACAGGGTCGAATTCGTCAGCGCGTAAGTCGAAGTGTTTGGCACGATGGCCGGCATGTTGGTCACGCAATAGTGGACCACTTCCTCCTCGACGTAAATGGGGTCTCGGTGGTTGGTTGGCCGGGAAGTCTCGGCGCAGCCGCCTTGATCGATCGAAATATCGACGAACGCCGCGCCCGGTTTCATGCGCTTGACCAGCGAGCGAGGGATGAGTTTTGGCGCTTGAGCACCAGGAATCAGCACCGATCCGACGACCAGATCGGCATCGACGGCTTCCTCTTCAACATTGGCGCGGTTCGACATCAGGGTCGTCACATGAGCCCCAAGAATATCGTGAACGTAGCGGAGCTTGGTCGGATTGATGTCGAGAATGCTGACATAGGCGCCCATGCCGGCTGCGATTTGACAGGCGGCGGTGCCGGACATGCCCGCTCCAAGTATTACGACTTTGGCCGGCCGGACACCCGAAGCGCCGCCCAGAAGAATCCCGCGACCGCCATTTTCCGCTTGTAAGCACCAGGCGCCGACCTGAATGGCGAGTCGCCCGGCGATCTCGCTCATCGGCGCCAGTAGCGGCAGCGAGCCGTCGTCGAGCTGGATCGTCTCGTAACCAATCGAGGTAACTTTGCGGTCCATCAGCGCGCGTGTCACCGGTTCATTGGCCGCGAGGTGCAGATAGGTAAACAGAATAAGGCCTTCGCGCATGAGCGGAAATTCAGATTCGAGAGGCTCTTTCACTTTCATAATCATATCGGCCTGCTGCCAGACTTCTGCGGCCGTATCGACGATCGTCGCCCCAGCGTTCTGGTAAGCGCGGTCGCTGAGGCCGCTGCCCAGGCCTGCGCCTCTTTCGATCAAGACTCGATGATTTCGGGCGGCAAAGCCGGCGACTCCGGTGGGTGTAACGGCGACCCGGTTTTCCTCGGTTTTGATCTCCTTGGGAACGCCGATGATCATGGCAGAAGGCTAGACGATGCGACGGCAAAAGGCAAAGCGATGTGGAGTGATGGAGTACTGGAGCCATGGGTTCTCCCGCACCCCAGCTATCTCCTCTTCTCAGCGGCCGACGGACCAGACGAGGATCGCCCAACCGATGAGAAAAGCTAAACCGCCGAGCGGCGTGACCGCGCCGAACCAGCGCATGCCGGTCATGCTGAGTATGTATAGGCTTCCGGAGAAAATAATGATCCCGACGATGAAGGCCCAACCGGCGGCGGTCAGGTTGCTCTCTGGCCAGCGGGAGGTTGCCCAGGCGACCGCCAGTAGCCCAAGCGCATGGTACATGTGATAGCGCACTCCGACTTCGAAAATATCGAGCATGTCCGGCGTGAGCCGATTCTTCAGCGCATGAGCGCCGAAAGCGCCAAGCGCCACGGCGAGGAACGCCATGATCGCGCCGACAATGAAAAAGAAGCGATCCATTTGTTTCGTTTTAGTATTACGAAAGGTACGCGTTGCTCTTACGACAATATCGAGTTCCTTTGAAGTGAGACCCGCATATCGCCTTTTTGTATGACGATTTGCCGATAGTCTTTGCGTTGGCTCAATGCTTTTACCAGGTTGACGAGCGGTTGCCGGGAGGTGAGGTATTCCCGCGGCGCGCCGGCAGCGCGCATCGCTGCAATTTCGTCGGTGTCGAGGTTCCATCGCAACAGCAGCTCCTCGTCGGAGCAGTTCTCGGCGTTCATCTTTTTGCGAATTTCGCCGACACTCGGCTCGGGGGGGTGCCACTCGGCCCATTCTTTCGCGCGCGGACGGTCCAGGATCTTTGCCTTCACCTCAGGCGCCATCAGGTCGGCGCCTTCTTTTCCCCAGTAACCGAGCGCATATTGAATAATTTGATCCGTAACTTCCTTATAACGTTCGCCGACGATCACGTTGATCGCGGCCTGGCTGCCGACGAACTGGGATAGCGGCGTGACCATGATCGGGTAACCGAGCTCGGCCCGCACGCGCATGGTCTCTTCGAGAGCCTCGTTGATCTTGCTCTCGAGGCCGACCTTGCGCAGTTGAAAGCGCAAGTTGGAAATCATGCCGCCGGGCACCTGGTGCTGGTACTGGGAGTAGTCATACTCAACCGGCTCGCCGATCGGAAAGCCTTCGCGCTTGGCGATGTAGGTGAAGTGCCTCGATACCGGCTTGAGAATTTCTTCGTCGATGACGGTTTTATAACCGAGCGCGCGAAGATTTCTCGCAACATTGAAAAGCGACGGGTTCGACGAGCCGTCGGCCAACGGCGGCAACGCGGTGTTGACGATTTTAATGCCGAGTTTTACCGCCTCGAGGCAGCAGAGCGGGCCGAGGCCAGTGGTGCAGTGGGTGTGGAGCTCCACCGGGACGCCGCCGGCATGCGCAAACATGATCGGCACCAGGGTCTGTACCCGTTCCGGTGTCAGCAACCCGCCGGGGTCTTTCAGGCAAAGGCGGGTGACGCCGAGCGAGGCGGCCTGCCGCGTGCGCTCGGCGAAATACTCGTCGGTGTGCTTGGGTGATACCGAGTAAATGATGTTAGGCACCGGATTGATGCCGACGTCGCGCGCAACCTGAACTTTCCACGTCCAGCCTTCGAGCTCGTTCCATTCCTCGGAGATACGCGCTTCGCGGATGCCGTTGGCGGCCATCCGTTCCATAAACAAACGGTACATCGAGCGCGGCGTGATATCGAATGCGCTAAACCGGCCGGCATTCAAGCGCAGCGGCGTGCGCGTGATGCGCTCCCTTACGAGCTTTACCCGCGCCCAGGGATCTTCCTTCAGCTCGCGCACGCACTTCTTCAAATGCGAGCTCGAGATCAGCTCAATGGCGTCGAAGCCGGCGCGATCCATGGACTCAGCGACCGGCAGCATCATCCCCGTGGTCATGTTCTCGGCCCACAAGCTTTGATGGCCGTCGCGAATGGTGGTGTCGACGAAGCGGATTCCGTCCTCAGTAGTCATGCTCACATCAGTGGAGTAATGGAGTGGAGTGATGGAGAATCTCCAAAACGCATCACTCAATACTCCAGTCCTCCATCACTCCAGTGGATCATAGGGTTAAGCCGAAGAATTTCACAGCGTTATCGAGCATAATCTTCTTACGCACCTCGGGTTTCATGTTGACCTGCTGGAACTCTTCGAGCCAGCGCTCGACACCGATCGCCGGCCAGTCCGAACCGAACATCGCTTTGTCCTGCAGCAACGTGTTGACGTTGTGCACTAGCTCTGCCGGGAAATATTTTGGCGCCCAGCCGGAGAGATCAATGTAATAGTTCGCTTTATGGCGGGCGATCGCCAAGCTTTCTGCCGTCCATGGCCAAGTCGGATGGGCGCTGATGATCTTTAGCTCCGGAAAATCTGCGGCCACTTCATCGAGGTGAATCGGCTGGCTGTACTTCAATTTGATGCCCATGCCCCCGGGAGTGCCGGCGCCGGCGGCGGCCATGCCGCCGTGAAACAGAATGGGCATATTGAGTTTGGCGCATTGTTCCCAGAGCGGATAAAAGCGGGGGTCGTTGGCGAAGAAATGCTGGCGCGCGGGATTCAGTTCGCCCATGCCATGCAAGCCAAGATCCTTGCACCGTTTGATTTCGTCGAGCGCGAGCTTGCCGGTCCACGGGTCAATCGCACCGAAGGCGAGAAACACGTCCGGGTGTTTTTTCACCGCGCTTGCGACATGATCGTTCGGTACCGGGGTCAAACCAGTCACGGTTTCATCGCGCGTGTTCATGATGACCGCCATCATCTTGCGCGCGCGATACTGGTCCGCCATTTCGTCAATTGAAACCGGCGGCCGTTCACGGCCAAAATACCGCGCCATCTGCGCCGTGCGGTCGCCTTTGGCCTTTTGCGTAAACTCATCGGACAAATGAACATGCACGTCAATCGCCACAATATCTCTCGCCATAATCTTGGGCCTCCTCGGCAAATTTCTTTGGTTATTGCACTGCGAAAGGGCAAGTTCAACAGATGCATAGTTTCTGGTTTCTAGTTTCGAATTTCTACTTCTCCGAGTCGGACATGTAAACCTCCAGCTGAACCGGCTTCAGGGTTTCTAGGCAAACTATTAAGGAGTTCATAAGTATCTAGACAACAGGGGTTTGTTGGACACGAAGGGACGACTCGTTCCAAGCCCAGGCAAAGCGTCTGGGGGTCATCGGGCACCACCCGAGCCACGCCCCGAGTGCCTAATTTTGGGCGTGGTGCGAAAGCGTCCTTTGAGTCCTGGTGCCTGCGCTTTCCACGACTCGCCCCTTCGTCCCAGCATGTCTACTACTAATGAGTCCGTTATTTAGAGACCATGTGGCTGGATCACGACCGAAGGCCAAGCCCTTCCGATCGCGGTCAATGGTTTTGTGCCTTGATGGGCCA
>Ga0210076_1000088_pt1 | contig 18605 bp, 18 predicted proteins | sample MayberryNW_Catta_3_FD_184876 | JGI IMG/M metagenome (GOLD analysis project Ga0210076, IMG submission 184876) | Wetland microbial communities from San Francisco Bay, California, USA, that impact long-term carbon sequestration -... | ecosystem: Environmental > Aquatic > Marine > Wetlands ... | reverse complement strand
CAAACAGGTATGAAATCAGAGATGTGATTAATTTCCATCTCAATGATGGGTATGTAGTGATAATGAATCGTTACTATCAAAGTAATCTAGTGTACGGATCTGTTAACGGATTAGACACTGAATGGCTATCTATATTAGATGAAAATATGCCTCGTTCAGACCTGACAATCATCCTTGACGCGCCAGTACAAATCACCGAAAAGCGAGGTACTCCTGTGAATGAGAACCGATTCGGCCCTGCGAAGGAATTTATTGAAAAGGTAAGAGAAACCTTTTTGAGCTTAGCAGAAAAAGAGAAGTGGAAGGTGATCGATGCAACTCGAAGCAAGGAAGACATCCACACAGATATCATAAGAATTGTTGAGAACCAATTTGGAAATTGATTACAGGCAAGCCTTGACTTGGACATCATCTAATCACAAAGCGTTGCACTGTCTCGGATCCGTACTTCAGATAGGAAATGAGATTGCAATTTTGCTGATATCTCTTGAATCTGGCTCTTGGGATGTGATAGCCAAGGTTTCTGCAAGTGGGCTGGATAATGAGGTAAATCTATTGCTGCTATGTTTGTGGCATATACATTTTTTCCACATGCTCGGAACATAACATTAACTGCGATCATGAGTTTGAATTCAGATTGAGGTCGAAATCCAGGGGCTTTCTAGAACGTTCTGATGAAACAAGACAAATTAATTGAATGGGGATCCTACATCCTCAGATACTTTTCCACTTCGTCACCGATGAGAGTAGGAGCTATCGTATTGTAGTTATTTGTGTTTGCCACCTCCTCGTGGTTGGACGTGGAATTCGTCTCTTGAGTTATCTCCTCGCTGTATTCAGGATGTTTTCCCTCCTCGTTAATGAGTTCTTTTAGAAGTTGGATTTGACCTAAAATTTTTCCCTTTCCTAGATCTGAAAACCCATTGTTCTGTAAGAAGGACAAGTACCTAACTAGAACATTTAGTTCATTTAACTTTGTTTTAGCTAATTCTAACGTTATCATGAGGGTTTGACGATAGTGATGATAGTGCTCACTTCGCTTAATTACCTGAAGGTTGAATATGTTAGATAACACTCTGCAGAATTATTAAGCCCGCATGATCTGTCAACCCAGGTCATGATCCGGTATCACATTGAGTATTGCCGTGCTAAGGGTAACTTTGAGCTAAACAGTAAATTTCAAGACACAGGTACAACAATTCTATGTCTGCACTTAAGCCCAACCACACCAGTAGTATATCGCCCCAAAATTTTCTGAATTCAGTTGTAAAGAAATTTGAACTTGCGCAAGTATATACCTTACATACATACAGATGAAATAATACACTTTGCAAAGGTCTCTAATTACAAAATCACCAAGAACTACACTACATACAATCAGAACAACAATATCCTCATCCCCAAGAACCTCAATTGCCGTCGCAGTAACGATCGTCGCTCTAATGATTCTTGGATCTTCAGCTCTTAGCATGATCCAGCAGACGGTAGCTGGGCAAGTCGATACAATTCAACCAGAACAAGAAAACGAATACGTGTCATCTTCGGAGCGGATAGCTGAGCAAGAGGCGCAAAGGGCTGCCGCTGCATCAGAACCGGACTACAGTAGCAATAGTGTTTCGCAGAGATTAGATTATGCGCACTTTGTTCCACTGACCAACAGTCCAGGAAATCAGGTAAAGCTACTACTGAATTACTCATCGCTAGATCCGTCTATGACTGATGCTCCTATTAACGCAGTAATGGAAGTATATGCAGCGAATCAAACTCTGCTAAGGACTACCTCATTTCCTCAACCTCTCTTACTTAATCAATCAGGAGAAATACAACTTGCTACTACATTCGAAGATGAGTCACTGAACAACATTACAACAAGAACGATGTTAACAGATGGGGAGAAGGCGATTCCGATCTCCAACACTTTGGAAACCAGGCTTGCTTTGGGACAAAACATTTCTGACACCGGAGAAAATATTACAGGCACAAATTAGCCACTCACCTTTATTTTCTTTTTATTTTATTTTGTCCAATTTCCTATACCGTTCCAAACTGGAGATCCATTCGAGATTCATATTTTTTGAAGATCAATTGTATTGTTTGCATGAATATGCAGAGTTTTCCTGCCAGCGAGTATGAACAAGAGTACAGAACGAGTGAACTATGAATTTGTTATGTTGAATATTTCAATAAGAGAAGTAAGTGAATAAGAATCTTATTCATTATATCCGTAATTGACACAAAACTTGTGTTGAGTGTCGATTATACCAAGAAAAAAATAAAGATAAATCCTCAAAATAGGAAATTCTTAGGGTGCCCATTATGCCACTCATCAAAATACGTGGTCTTTACATCTAACATAAAAAAATACCAAATACCATGTTCACGAATTATACTGCCATAGCTGTAACGTTATTTTTTCGCCTTCCAATGCAACTCTACCAATAGAGATTATAGATACTTAATTAATTTTCGATTCCCGTGGGACATAACTTAGATCATTCTGTTGAGAAGTCTATAGAACATGGTTGACAAAATAAGAGGAAAGCGGGCGCGAGCCAATTCCATTGGGTCTTGGCAAGTCAGATGTGGATAAAAATTATAACTTAAAGATCCTTTAATAAATCCGATTATCCACTGATTCTATTCAAACATCCCGATTATGTTATTCCGTTGATCTCTTATTTCGCCCCCTAGGTCTGTGAGTCCGCTGCCGACGGCCGCGAGGATTTGTCGCGTGCCATTGTCAAGAGCCAATGAGTTGTTCTGCGATATCATGGTAACCTCCTCTCCTGTACGGAATACAGATGCGATTGTTTTCTCTAAGGCTTCATCTGCCCTCTCGACATGAGAAATTGCTCCCGAGGTGTTTCCTGCAAATGCGAATTGATATCCAAGCGATAGCTGAGATTGTATCTCATTAAACCCGAAGGTACTAACTAATTGATTCTTTAGCTTGTCCCCTTGACTGGTTAACTCATTTTGAATATCTTCACTTGCTTGATTCATCATGGCACTGATTTCCCCAGGATCTTCAATAGTGGCATCTGTTGTTGTTGATGATGCTGTTGCATTTCCCGTCATAGCTATTGACGTCAATAATAGTCCTATTACTCCCAACAACAAAAACACCATGTTTGTTCCTTCGATGGTTTGTGGAATTTTCGTACTCAAGGTCATTTAGTTTAATGAGGTGTGAATTTGTAGTATAAAAACTTGATAGGGTTGCAACAAGAGCCAAAAGATTCCAGAATTTCATACACTAGAATCTGCCAAATATATACGTAAAGTCTGAATATTAATTTACAGAAAAGTGTCGTTACCTTTGATGTTTACCTAGGGTGTCTCTTAAAGCCATTTCCAAATAAGGAAAGCGAAACTGGTAACCAGATTCAATTAGACGCGAAGGCATTACGCGAGTGCTCGAAAGCAACAATGCATCGGTAAGTTCTTGACCTACTATCCCTCTTAGCATAAATTTAGGAACAGCGACGACTGTAGCTCTTGACAAGGTCTTTCCTAACGTATCTGTAAAATCGGTGTTTGTAACAGGATTAGGAGAAACAGCGTTTACCGGTCCACTAAAAGTCTCGTCTGCAATCATAGATAATATAATCGTGAGCAGATCCTCCAATGCAATCCAACTTACATATTGATTCCCTCTTCCTATTCTTCCTCCCAAACCCCATTTGAAAACAGGCAGAATCTTTGCGAGTAGGCCTCCAGACGAGGATAACACTATACCCAGTCTCAGATTGACCACGCGAATTCCAGCCTCTTTTGCTATCTGAGTCGTATGTTCCCATTGTCTACACAAATCTGATAAATAATCAACAGATGGAATCTTGCTCGGAACAGATGATGCTCTGGTACCTGCTTGACTATCCTCAGATAATATCTCATCACCCCTATTTCCATAGTACGCAATAGCAGATACAGATACAAGTACCGACGGAGGCTCATTGAGTGAGGCTAATCGCTCACACAAAGTAGTAGTAGTATTTATTCTGCTTTCAGATAACTTTCTTTTCTTTTCCTTCGTCCATTTTCCAAATATGTTTTCTCCTGCAAGGTTAATTACTGCATCGACATGATGGCTGTCTAATGCATCTAGATTGAAGTAACTCCTAGTTTGGTCTTTACCTGTTTGTAAAGATGGAAGAACGTATGGACTACTGGAAAGCGGAACTACTTTGTGTCCACCTGTTGTGAGGAAAGGCATCAGGGCGCTTCCGACAAAACCACTTGAGCCGGTGATGGCTATAGTCAATGGGCTTCCGCTTTTTCTTATACTATTTATGAAAGAATGAGTACGAAGATCTTGAGTGATAGTTCGATGACGGTAGTCAAAAATCTTCCGTAGATTTCTATCCACAAATCGATGTGCTGCCAAACTGCCTATTCGACCAGCAGGAAGTGAATATTCGATACGATCCTCTAGCATGCAAGATGTGCCAAACCGTTCAAACGAATGTGAATGTACAAATGAAGAGAAAACCCCTTTTATCTGGATATCTTTGAATTGTTTATCCGGGATGTATTCGGCATGCTTAATTACCCATTTCATGGAGAGGGGTCCAAGTTTTGTTCGAAGCTTTACAATCCCATTATTTTGAATGCTACCGCTGCGTCCAATTACCTTGAATTGTTCCCATGGTGGTTTTAGACGTTCGAAAGCGCCTTCCCTTATATGCCAGGCAAATACTCTCTCTAAAGGTTGATCAATTCTGCTTGAATGTACGAAGGATTCCACTCGATAGCTATATTCTTGTTCCTACATAAATTGATAGGATTTGCAACTTCTTGACTACGTAATGGGAACGTTAAGTGAAACTCGACGATCCCATAAAAATGGCAGATAAAAAGTGGTACGATGATGTGCGTATGACTATCATAGATTTCAAGTGGATTCACCGGATAGAGTTTTTCGTTTTGATGAGTATGATCAAATCCAATTCCTTATTCTAGTGCGAGAACTGGATCTCCCATATATGATCGATCTACCTATTAGGCGTATCTGTTCATTCTTTTGCGATTCATATACCATCTGTAAACAAAATAAGCAATGGCTATAATTACCACGGCGATTATCAGAGGACTAAGAAGGTATATGACAATAGCTGCGACTATGATGAGGATTGCTATTATTGCTATATCCGACAGCTTTAGGTTAGTCATTGAGATCCATTTCGCATTACGATCACTTAAGATGGACGTGTACTATGTATGGCACCGAAGTTAATTAATTGCAAAAAATTCTATTTAAGGCAAAGAAAGTAAAAGTCAGAACAGATTTGTGGATAAGTATGGATAGGATAAGAGCAATTTTGATATTGTTGAAAGAATGTACCAAATTTCAACAACCAAAGGACATAATAGATATGAAGTTGGCCAACTGACTTCTTTAATTTCTATATAAGGCAGTTCTGTTTTGTCAAACAGTTAAATCGTATTATCAATGAGATGAGTTAGCAGCATTGGAACTAGTGAAATCAGCAAAAAGTGGAACTAAGTATATGTGGAATGGACTTGGAGAGCATACATACGTAATTTTCTTCTATTGTTATAACATAGCGAATCAAGGCGATCTCCAGTAGGCGTGGTTTGATTTAAGATAAGTGTCAAATCAATAAGCTGTTAACTGTATATTAGAGCCCATAAATCTTTGCTCATGGATATAACGGTCCTCTTTGAAAGCTACAAAAGAAAGAATTTTATGAATATTACATCTCGTTGCAATATAATGCACGCCAATTGCGCTATTTTCTGTCGGATGACTCTAATGATGTCATTAATAGCCGTTATTATTGTAAAGGTCAAATTTACATAATTCTTTTTCTAGTTGTAGAAGAAAATGCCAAATTATTATCAACTAGACCTAGATACTTAGGAATTCTGCGGCTGCACCGTACCCGAATTTTCACTTACTCCGGAATTTCTGTAATATATTATAAGCATGTTCTGCGTATTAATAGGAGGTAAGTAAAATAGAGGTGAATTGGATAACCAATGGCATGTAAAGGTATCTGTATTAGACATAAAGCCCAGAAACCAGTGGGCTCAGGACGATATGCTGCTGGTCAAAAGCGTTGTCAAGTATGTGAAATTTTTCTCAATTGGATTGGTCTCTGGTGCCCATGCTGCGGATATAGGCTCAGAGGAACACCAAGAAATTTCAAATACAAGAATAGGCTAAGGGAGCAAAAAATGATGAAAGACGAGAAGAAAGCTACTCATCCAGTACTAGTGCGTATCAACAATTCATAGTATTCATCAAGTGCCGCCATGATTACGGCAGGCTGATAGCTCAGCGGTAAGAAGCTATCATTTCTTTCTAACGGAAGTGGAGAACATCATATCTTATTTTTGTTTTATATGTATTAATATCAGTAATATCTTTCATCACCTATGACTGCATATTTGAGAGTGTGTGATGAAAAGATTTTGAAAGAAGGTGATATTATGGGTTTCGATTATGAAGTTAATGTTGACAACAGTCAAAGCAAAGCCAATAAGCGTCTATTGATAGCCAAGGTAGGCGGCAAGATTTATGCAATTGATGGAATATGTACTCATCAATATGCAGATTTATCTATGGGAATCTTGAATGAAGATGAAAGAACAGTTACATGCCCCCTTCATTTATCCGCTTTTAGTCTAGAAAAGGGAATACCGCTGAATCCTCCTGCTGAAGAGCCGTTAAAAACGTATGAGGTATTTATCAAACCAGAAGACGGTGGGATTTATGTATCATTACCTGATTAGAGATCGAATGTTATATAAAGGAGTTTAACAACCCAAAAGTGCTTCCTGTTACTCATGGAAATGTCGGTTAAACCTTTGATGCTTGGTTATTGAATATATTCAGAAAGGTTTTAGAACATCAGAAATGAAGCATAATACTACGAAGAAATCAAAGAGAAAACATGGGATTAGAGCTGGACAGAGACCAGCAAATGAAATCAGCGATGAAGATATTAATTTTTTTGTTCACAAATTAGGAGAAAGATTAGAATCTGGTGAATATCCTAAACTAAGGGAATTGGAGAAAATGCTTAAGCCACGTCTATCATCTCCAAAAATAATTGCGACATTGGGGTACCTTCAAAGGTCTAGGTTGTTAGAGGTCGATCTTGATGGAAATATAATATGGATAAGGTGTGATACTTCTGGAAGTATTGATAGTGGAACTTTATATGATTCTGCTATTATGAGTGATGACTTTCGGAAGCTTATACAGAAATACAACCACACACAACAACATGCTGACTAGTATATGCTACAATGATCCTGACTGCCCAAGAATTATCAGATTGTGTTCCTAAACCATATTCTATAGGAGTCAGAGAGTAATGGATACAGAAGATGTGAATTAGGAAAGACAATGATATCTCCCTGAAGTATTTTACCATGGCCCCTAGAACCCTTTTTTTATCCAACAAAAAAAGATAATAGCGCTATGAATTCTACATCAAAGAATTGATCCATTTCGTGACGATTTCAAACGCAGCTGCTTCTAGTTGGCTGATAGTAAGCCTATTGTTGGCGATAACCTCATCGGCCAGTGCAATAACCTCACTTATACCAACGTCTAATTCTCGTCTCTCCCTTTCCATGAAATCACTTTGAGCTAATGGAGCGTCCGTTCTTCTCCTCTCCTTCAAATGAACAAACCTAATATCTGTTGATGCATGTATCGCAAGAAGTCGTACATGCCCAACACGTTTAAGAACACCTACCTCAGCGATGCTTCTAATTCCGTCAACAATTAAAACTGCAGTATGTCCATTGCCTATCGATACTAATATTGGATCAATTTTCTTAATAACTAATTCAGCCACAGCCCCGGGACCAAACTCTTCGCGCAGCTTGACCATCAGTTTCCCTAAATTTGTATCATTGAGGTCGAGTTTAAGCCGCAAGGCCTCTTCTCTAATTACGTCACCCATTGTTATTACAAGGAACCCCTTGTCCTTCAACGAGTTCGCAACTGTGGACTTTCCTGCACCTGGCATTCCGGTCAGACAGATCACGATTAGCTTCCTTGTAGTTGAATCATCGGTTGTCTTTTCTACCAAATACCCTTTTCCCTCTATTGAACTACCTTACAAATCACTCGGTGATAATAAGATACTTCTTTATCAGATAATGAACCAATTCAAGAAGAACCACTTTCGTCTCAAGAAGAAGCACTTTCCTGTAGCTAACATTAATACAAATAGAATGTCTCAAGACATGATACCAAATTGATATACCTGATTATTTATCAAATTTATAACCCTGGAAGGGAAAATGATCATTTGTGGTCTCGATCATGAGGGTTCTCAGGAAGATGGAAGCAGCATTGTACACTTCAAGATCACCCAGAATTACTGCTCTCGAATCCCTACGATGTGAAGAAGGAAGCGACCCATTCAAAATATTAATTGGAACCATATTGTCGGCTCGTACGAGAGATGAAAGCACAACCAAAATAGTGCACAATCTGTTTCTGCGATTTAGGAGTAGCAAGGAATTAGCGGGTGCAAGCTTGGAAGAAATAAAGAAGATCATCCGGAGCATAGGGTTCTACAATGTCAAGGCGGAAAGAATAAAGGGTGTTTCGAGAATTATAACCGAAGAATATGAGGGAAGAGTTCCAGAATCAGTAGAAAAACTTTTGCAGTTACCTGGAGTAGGGCGTAAAACTGCTAACTGTGTGTTGGTATATGGTTTTAACAAACCTGCGATACCTGTCGATGTACATGTTCATAGAATATCAAACAGACTTGGAATTGTTAATACCAAAACTCCGGAAATGACAGAGATTGAACTAGCTAAGACTGCTAGGAGGAAAAATTGGACTAGGATCAATAATACCTTTGTAATGTACGGCCAAAACATTTGTCTACCAAGACGCCCTAGGTGCGATATATGTCAGCTCAAAAACGATTGTAGTTACTATCGGGATAAGATACCAAAGTCAAAAATAGCTTATACTAATGTTTCGGATTAAGTCAGCGAGGATAAGGAGCAGGAGAATTGAGATTTACGATGTCCAACTTTGAATTGTGCAGCCGACACTCATACTTGAGAATAAGCAAGAATTAGTGATTATTGAAAATCATATCTACCACAGTTGAGGTAACTAACAACATAACCACAGGAATTAGGTATAGCGCCTCGGATCATTAATCTTCTGACTCAATTCGTTTTCTATTTGTATTGTTGTTGTTTTCTACCTCATGGTTGAGACCATTTCGCTTATTCAAGCCACTAGTTGAATATTAAGGCGGATTAGTTCTCTTTTTAAATACTACTAGGACCACAACCAAACCTCCAACGCCTACCAGCATAGCAAATGGGAGGTAAAATACTGGAGACTCTGAAGGGTCGCCAAAAATTAAATCAAATGAAATGGTACCAGCATATGTATTCAATGGGGAATTTGAGCTATCCTTACCATAAATTGTTATGTAACTTGGATTGAAGCCATCGAGGGATAGCCTATCTGTTACTATCCTTTGCCCATTATTCACTGACAATCCTTGATTATTTCCATGTCCAACAACTATTGAGTCATCTTTACTCCAACCACCGGTGTCTCGCTCATACACTTTAATATATCCCGATTCTTCAGTGTTTACTGCGGTCCAAAATTTGTCAGATGTGCCGCCAAACATGGCTATCTCAACAAACTTCTCACTTGGACTTGCTTCATGCAGTCTAACGATTGTCTTTGCATCGTCCCTCTGTGCATAAGACAGGTTGTTCTGGATTGTCAGGATCCAATTTTCTCCGATAGAAGGGTTAAGAGTATAATTAACCGGGTTTCGCCGATTCGCGTTGGACACGTCATACGTAAAAGTAACTTGATCACTACTTTTTGTCTCGGTAGTTTTAATTGGTTGGAAATTTTGCAAGCGCTCTTGAGTCTGTCCCATCACGGAACCAAATTGAATAAGAAAGCTAAACAACGACAAGAGAAGAAATACTCGTAAGGCCATCTTATTCCTCATCCACTCATTCATAGCAATATTAGCCGTTATGGAATATTTGCCTTTATCTTAGGAATGTATTACTGAAGCGATGGTCAGATATTCAAGCTAAGGAGACAGACAAGAATGCATTTGATGCAAAGTATTTGATTGTCTAACCCGTACCTAGGCAGCTTTAGTTTGGAACAATATCATTGCGTAAGACTGATTTGGTAAAAATGTACCATCCTCCAAAATCGTCTTTACCGCAGCCATAGTAATCTAGAACTCAAATCTTCTGAACAACATTGTGTATTCTGAAAATCAAACTAGTAATATATGGCTGGGATGCATTAACCTCAAAGATGTAGATGGTTGTCCCCCAACCGATACAAAACCAACTTAAAAAGGAGGCATTTTATGGATGCGTCATTTGTGGATGTCCGGTTCTTGAATTCATAGACTTCACCTTGACTGGGATTCAAGTAGACAAGCCTCCTTCTCGACAAGAAGTTTTCCTTCCAGAAAATATGGTTGCAATCTGTCCATCGCACAATCAAAAACTTCAAGCTGGTAAGATAGATCCCACATTCTTGAGATCTAGCAAGAATAACCCTTTTAGCAAGATCCATGACGATCTTGCATTCAGGACAACATTCTCGAAGGAACTCACTGTATCATTGGGAGGTTGCACTTTCATTAACACTTCAAGACTATTGGTTGCAGACGATTTTGATCTCATCAATGTTAGAAGATTGGACCAAAGGTTCCTCCTATTAGATGTTAATTTCTTTGATAGAAGCAACAAATTAGTCGCGATATTATTCGAAAATGTTTGGAGTTCGGAACGGAGTAGAATTGGAGACTGGACCATAGAATATCTTCAACCCAAGAAACTAATTTTACAGAATAGCAGAGAAAATATGAACCTTGAGGCTAGAATCGAAAATGATACTGAGCTCCGGATTGTCTGTGATGGTCTATGTTATAATAATCAAAAGATAAAAATTACTCCGCATGAGGTTTTTTTGGACGATAGAGAAATCGGTATTGATATCAAAGGATCCGTCCTAACTAATTATGACGTCGGAATTAGAGCTGAGAGCATTATTTTTTAATCTTGTTATCTATCAACCCAACCGCTTCTTCATTATTTGACGAACGGCTCTGTGTAGGAAAGTATGACTTTGGCAACCTCTGGTCGCATTAAATGATCGGCTGGCATTGTTCCGGAACTTACAAGCTTTCTCATCTTTGTACCACTAAGTTCCTCTCTTTCTTCGGAATTGTGGGGACATATTTTTGCGCTAGAATACCCTCGACATTTCTTACAATAATAAAAGGCTGGAAAGAATACTGGTTCAATATCTAGGTCTGGATATTCGTTGAAAATCTTCTGCGCGGCCAGCGGTTGATAATAGTCACCTACACCCGCGTGATCTCTTCCAATAATGAGATGCGTGCATCCAAAATTCTTGCGCATTATTGCATGGTGAATTGCTTCCTTCGGACCGGCATACCTCATCTCTGTATGAAGGGTAACAAGCATTGCACTACCACTCGAATAGTAACTACCAAGAAGAGTTTCATAAGTCTGGAGTATTACTTCGTCCTTAAAGTCTCCCATTTTCTTCTTACCAATCAAGGGATTGATAAATAGACCATCAAATAGACTAAGTGCAGTCTTCTGCAATGTTTCGTGGGCTACGTGTGGTACGTTTCTGGTTTGAAAGCCTACTATACTTTTCCAGCCTCGAGTTAGAATTTCATTCCTGGTTTCAGACGGAGTCTTCCTAAGTTTTCTTGATTGCGAAAAAGGGATTCGGGAAAAAACATGTATTTTTCCACCTACCAACACGTCATTCATATTCATAGTTTTCATCACTCCTGGGTGCTGCAAATCAACTGTTTGGTATATCTCTTTTGCAACTTTTAGCTTATCGAATTGATATGTATCCTCAACGGACATAACCCCAAAGGCTTCACTATTATTTACAAGCGAAACCTCGCCTGCATCTTTCATCTTTAGTGCAGTTTCGTTATCAACATCGAGTACAATGGGAATAGTCCATGGCAGCCCGTTTGACAATCTTCCTTGATTAACAATACTCTCAAAATCAGTTTGACAAACAAATCCCTCTAAGGGGCTAAATATGCCATCAGCAATGTTCTCAATGTCATTCCTTATATCGGTATCAATAGCAATGGAGAATATATCATCAAGATTTTTTTGGCGAGGATCAAATCTATTTATCAATTTACCTCCATGTGGTGGAAGCAATCCACTTTTTGCCAACTACTCATTCACTTATTCCTGGTAGGATCCCAGTGCAAACCGCATTCTTTATGCGCAGAACTCTCCCACCACCATCTCCCTGATCGTGGATCCCCGTTTGGTTCTACCGCTCTAGTGCATGGCTCGCATCCTATACTTGGATACCCTTTGTCATGAAGTTTATTATAGGGTACATTATTGCGCTTGATATATCTCCAAACCATTTCGTTATCCCAGTCTGCTATGGGATTAATCTTGATTATATCGTTATGAATAGAATCAATTTCTATCTTGTTGATGGCAGATCTGGTTAACGTCTGTTCTCTTCGTAAGCCGGTTATCCAACCCGACAAATTTCTTAGGGCTCTGTCAAGAGGATGAACTTTTCTAATTTCACAGCAGAGTTTTCGATTATCAACAGACTCATACATCAAATTCATTCTATGAGTTCTGAGCATACTCTCTAGCTCGTGATGATCAGGACAATAAACGCGCACCAAGATTCCATATTTCTTCCTAATCTCATCCATTATATCATATGTTTCTTGGTTAAGTCTACCAGTGTCTAATGTAAAGACCCTTGTCTTCTCCCTATCAATTTTCGACATCATATCAATTATGGCCACGTCTTCGGCTCCAAAACTTGAAGCTAGAGCTATTCCCTCACCATATGTTTCAATGGCCCACCTCAATATCTCTTCTGCAGATTTGTCTCTAATACTCCTCTCCAAATCTTGTATCTCTATCCGAGTGGATCGATTAGGTACGGATAGACCTGCTTTTTTTACCACAATGGTTCGTACCTTCCTACACTTATAATTTTTCGTTCTTAACAGCTCGCTATGAAATCAACCAGAATTCATAAATTTAATGTGGTCTAACATTAGACAGAAATGAAGAGACTGGTATGCAGAGACGTAGGCCTGGACTGTGACTATGTAATTCTTGGAGATTCGGACGAGGAGGTGACTTCCAAGGCTGTAAAACATGCGTGGGAAGCTCATGCGATAAGCGTTGAGGAAATGACCTCAGATATGAAGACTCGGATAAAGGAAAACATACAAGGTACTGAATAAAAGATAACATTTACTAAAGTAAAATGGTGACATGCATGAAGAAGAAATTGAATCTAAAATCTGGATATCTTCTAAATTACTCACATTAAATTATCTCAAGGGAGATATAACGAGAACTACACGTATTAAAAATCTCTATACCCAGATTGGAATTTGTTTCACACATGACGAGTTACGTGGACTCTCTAGTTATCTTCTCCAAGGCGAAATTAGAACCTCCTTTGACACCTAAATTAACGATACATCAATTCTGATTTTGTTCTGCCTGGTGCGGATGGAATGGAGCTGTTGTGCATATTTTTTTGAACCAAAGTTCAATAAAGGATCATATTCGCCAAAATTTGAGGCCGGGTCCAATAAATCTTCCCTGCGCCCGTTAGTATTTCCGTATTAGTCTAAGACATTGAGAGTAAAGTTAGCAATTTCTGGTCGGATAGGATTAAATAAAATCCCATAAATGGGAATTTCGATCCTATACTGGCCTGATTGATTGAATTTGTAATTTAGCATAGGCACCGTCATTTCTCCTTCGGTCGCGTGTAGAGGAACCTCTGGTTGACCTGTTGAATTAGTTGCTTGGAATACTCGACTATTGTTGTCATATATTCTTAGATTAAAATCCACATGCTCTTGCAATGTACTAGTCCCCGGCTTTAGAAACGATACTTTGAATTTGGCAGAATTATCATTTGTTTTGACGGAAAATGGGATTGACTCCAAAAGAACATCTAAACTTAATCCACTAGTTGCATTTAGTAGCGGCGATTTGTTGGCAATAAATTTCTGTGCATATAGCCAGTAAGGCGTACAAAAAGAATACCCGACTAGTATTGATAAAACTGTTAATATTAAGGCGTACCTGCTCCATATCATCTCAGTGGGACTATCATTTGTAAGAATATTTATGATTTACCATTCTTCATAGCACGACATTTGTAAACAGTTGGCAACAAGATAGTATAGCATTGACGCTCTTCTTCTTATCTAATATATTGATTATGAGTGGAGGCCGCAATTGTATTGATGAAGTTTTCTTCAATCCAACTGAAAATCCATACGAGATTCATTACCTTGAAATTCTGTAACCTGTATTGCAGAATTGGCTTGAGAGCTGTTATTTGCGTTACTGTTGGCACACTTCAACTGTTACCACTTAAAACTCGAAGTGATATTTTAAACGCTTCACTATAACTCTATAAATCTTTTAATTAGTCAGATGTTGCTGTAGACGACAATTTCAAGTCTTTCGCGAATCTCATGACATAAGGCGTTATGAATGTAGTTATTATGGTTACTATGCCTATTATAGGAAATATGCTAGTTGAGATAGCTCCGCTTTGCTGACCAGTTTTAGCAACAACCAAGGACATTTCAGCTCGTGCAGAAGATAAACCTAGACCAGTCCTTAATGCGGTATTCCTATCATATCCAGCTTTAAGTAATACCACGCTTATTATCACCAATTTTGAAGCAAACGTTGTTACAATTAGAATTAAGGCGGGGAGAATCAAGAAAGGAATCTGTGATATGTCCATAAGTGCCCCTATCGAAATAAAGAACAGTGCCGCAAATACATCCCTTAATGGAACTGTTACTACTCTAGCTATTGCTGCACTCTTGGATTCAGCAACCAATACCCCTGCAAGAAATGCTCCGGTTGCTACTGACAATTCAAGAGATGATGCCAAGAAAGAAAGTCCGAAAGCTAGGCCTAGTATGGAGATGAGAAGTAAGGCATAATCATTCGTCTTTCCTACTTTGTCAATTATGTTTGGAATGAATCTTGAACCTACGGTAAGAGTAATTCCGATAAACGCAGTTACAATTGCAACGGAGATTCCTATCTGAATTAGAGATGCAGTTTGATTGCTATCATTTAATCCCTCAATGGCTATGGACTGAAATATCCCCAGGGCTGTAATGGCTATAATATCTTCAACAATCAGAACGCCTAGCATGAGCGTGGCTGACTTATCTCTAATCATATTTAGCTCTTCTAGGATTCTTACTATAACTATAGTACTTGAAATAGACATGCCTAACGCAAGGAATAACGAATCTCTAAAAGAGAACTGTAAGGCCTGAGCCACATAATACGAGATAATCATAGTCCCAATTGTTTCACTTAACGCTATTACAATAGATATTCTACCCACTGACCTTAGCTTAGCAATGGGAAAGTCAGTACCAATAACGAAAAGGAACATAATAATTCCTAACTCAGAAAAAGCGTTCAGCGTATCAATGCTTTGAATTAGGCTAAATGGTGGTGTATGTGGACCTATTATCATACCAGCTATTATATATCCTATAATCATAGGCTGCTTTAGTTTATGAGTAACTGCGAGTATGACGGCGGCGACAATCATGACTACGGCAAAATCCTGAACCAGAAATACGGAAGACAGCGAATCTCCAGGAACGTTTGATTGCATTATGATGTCCTGGAAAAACAATTCGATAACTACTTTTGTAGGCGGTACATTATTAATAATTTGGTGTCCGACATGTCTATAGTATCTTAATAATTTCTATCCGATTTCATATTAATATTAGTTTAGATTTCGAACTCGGTAAAGCTACCTCAACTACGAGAATTTAAAGTAAATTTGTAAATTAGCATTGTATTAGTGGAGACGGATAGCTATCATGCCTCACTTGCCAAACTTGATACCCATTGTTTGACCCATTCCTATTGTCCCACATATGCATTTTTTTTACGCCTGGATAGCACAACCAGATTGTGGAAATGTCGGTGAGCCCCTCTTGAAATACCATATCTTACTATTGCTAACTAAAGGTACCATCAAACAGTAGGTCACTTGTAGCAACTTACAAATACGCAACAAAATGCAAGAGTTTATTTTCGTCACCAACTATATCGGTATTAACGGTTACTGAATCAGAATTCATAAAAAAGAAGTTGAACCTTGTAGAGTTGCCTGGTGAAGGCGGATTTTATAGGGAAACTTATAGATCTAACTTTTCCACCACTCACACCCCTACTCGTAAAAACAAAAGTAAAGTATCGCAAGAAAATAGGCGTCCCACGGTAACTTAGATTTACTATTTGCTAGACGGAAGAGGTCACTTTTCTGCCTTCCATAGGCTTAAATCGTACGAAATTTGGCACTTTTATAGGGGAAACCCTGTAACGATATATATCATTGACAATGAAGGTCATTTAACACAAATTAGGCTCGGAAATAATATCGATCATGGAGAGCAACGCCACGTGATTATCCAGGCCAGTTTGTGGTTCGGAGCAAGGGTTGATGATGGAGCATCATTCGCACTTATTGGTTGTACGGTTACGCCAGGGTTTGACTACAAAGATTACGAATTAGGAACAAGAAGCAAGTTGATTGGGATGTTTCCGAAGCATAAGACTACAATAATGAGTTTGACTAACGAATAATTCTTCAAAAACTAAGCAAGTAGCGGTTAATCCCTCTCTAAAGCGCAAAGTAGCCTACGTTGGTCCGTATATGCGTAACCACAACAATTTAAGATCGATTTTGCAATTACAATCATGATGATGAGGATAAAATATGGTTAGGTTGATCCAAACTGATAGGACAAAAGAACTTCTGATATTAGAATTACGCAAGAGCGAAATGGAGGACATTCTGAATTCTATTGATGCGATGACTGAACGACAGCAAAGATTCCTCCTAGAGAATCTCCCTGCGACTGAGGAGGATAGAAGAAGGGTTGATAGATTTAAGCACCTAGGAGAAGATTTTCGGAGATTGTTGTTAAGATCATAGCTTAGTACGACGTCCTACCTCTTACAGTGCCAATTCACTTGGTAAATAATATCTTTAAGATGCAAAAAGGGATAAATGGATCACAAAAAAAGGCTATTGCCTAGAGTACTTAGACTTGTGGAATCTAAAACCCTTAAAGTAATATTGACGATGAAGCAAATACCGATGTAATCCAAACCTGCAAGTTATTCAAATGCCAAAAGTGGTAGCGAGTATCATTTTCATCTTTCCCCGTTTTTTTATTGGCATGGATAATAAGCCATAATGCTGGCATCAACTTTTTCGCTTGTGTCTTATCATAAATATATCATAAATATAATATAGTATACTCTAAATCCATTTTTGTCGGGCCGGGTATTATTCTTGGAGAGTCAACTGTACTACTTCCGCAGATTTTGAGAATGGGCTGAAGATCAGGCAAACCTAGATGCTTATTATTGATAGCTTTTAAGCACATCACTGCCATCGAGCTTGATTTACCTGTCATTATCTTCAGTACCTACGACTTGTTTTCACACGTTAGAGTGCTATCAATACAATCTACTTCCAGTGATTAATGTTTGCATTGGCGACTAGTTATTATTGTACCGTTCGTTTCATACGTAATTTTTCCTTGCCCTTTCTATTGTTTGGTGACGTTCTTAGAGGGCACTTACAGCATGGACAGATATATCCGTCATGAAATAAATATACTTCGCATCTACGACAATATTTTATCCCAAGACTATAACTTCCAATACTTGAACCCATTCTTGTACATATATTGCGACAAGGCAAAATGAAACATAATAAAGAACAATTTGAATATCCTAAAAGTATTGTAATACCTCGCTGTGAGGGGGAGTGTCTCCTATTACCGTTGGTTATCCATTAACGCACGCATGAACAGATGTCTGAATTAGATGCTGTTCGTTTAAATAATAAGATGGAAAATCTGTGCGCATACTATTATTTTATTTGAGGTAAAATTAACTGCAAAATAACATCTCAAATTAACTTGGTATTGACGAAAACAAGATTTTAGCCTCATTTCTTATCGTCTTGAAGAATGTTTCTCAACCTAGTCTTGTGCTTTTGCCAGATAATGATGGCAAAGATAGTTGGGACAACAATGACAATTAAGGATACTAGGATATAACCCATCATATCGGAGACACCCCAAAAGCCAAAAAAGGTGGACTTCACTTCAATTGGGAAAGTAAAGGAGACTTGACGACCGGTAAAATAAATATCATAGATATCCACAATCAGACTATAAACGCCAGGTTTTTCGAATTTGTACTGATATGTATAATGCCCATATGGGACAGCTATTGGCCGATCCAAACTCGACAGTATACTTCCGTCACCCGCGATTGTTATATCCACCGGGATTCCACTTACGTCATCGCCGTTGATGGCGGATATGGCCATAAGAATCTTAACAGTTGTATCTGTTCGTGGCTGTAGGGGATCAGTTTTCACACTAACGTCGTAATTCCCCATCCTTTGTTGTAAACCTCCCGCCGGCATGTCTGCATTAGAATGAGAAGGC
>Ga0210076_1000087_pt1 | contig 18638 bp, 18 predicted proteins | sample MayberryNW_Catta_3_FD_184876 | JGI IMG/M metagenome (GOLD analysis project Ga0210076, IMG submission 184876) | Wetland microbial communities from San Francisco Bay, California, USA, that impact long-term carbon sequestration -... | ecosystem: Environmental > Aquatic > Marine > Wetlands ... | reverse complement strand
GCACCGACATGACTCAGCGAGAAGGAAGGATCGCGAATCGGCCGATCCGCGCAGGACGATAGATTTGAAAGTCGCGGCGATCGAGCGTGAAGATCCGGCGCACCCTCTCGCGCTCGGCGACGCGCACTAAGCCTGCGTCCGTCAGATCCATCGGCAGATCGCGATACTTGCGCATCAACTCTTTTATACGAGGAAGGTCGTCGATACCCAGCGGCATAATTTCTACGGCTCCCGTTTCGATCATCTCCCACAGCGCTTCCTGAGCCTGCCAAGAAAAACTCAAAAGATGCATGGCATCCGCGACGGCGGGCCATACCGTGCCCAGCGACTCGTTCATAACCGCAAAAGCTTCTCGACAACGCCGATGTTCGTTGTCGTCTTCGTGTATCAGAGCGATCATGGGCCCAGCGTCAACGAGGATCATCGCCGTTTGCGAGCCCGCTCGACGAGCATTTCATGGAACTTCTTGCCGGCATCCACGGAAAGATTCTTGGGCCCGCCTTTGACACACCCGATCAGATGAGCGACCAAGTCATAGGGTCGTTTATTTTCCGCGCCTTTCTCTTCTTGCTTGGCGAGCACCCCGATCGCATCGCGGATGACTTCAGACTTGCTCTGTCCTCGCTTGCGCGCCAATCTACCGATCAATGACTCTGTCTTCGAGTCCAAACGAACACTTACAGGCATTGCCAGACCCTCCAGTGTAATACAGAAGTGTACTACAGAAGCGGTGTGTGCTCAAACACGAGAATAACGTGGACGTGTTTCAGTCCTCATATGACACGAGCAGGGCTTATGACGTCTTTCGTAATCTGGTTCTGGTCAACGATCGATGGTCGCCGCGCAGATACCGACTAAGCGGCTTGCTCCAAGGCAAGTCCTTGAATTCGCGATTGAACCGGGCCCATTTTCTTGACCGTCACCGAAATGAGAGCTTGGCCCTTCTTGGCCTCCCTCTTCGCCCATCGCGCGCTCCATCGATTTGAATTTTTGATCCCCGTCCAGTTTCACGAATACGACGGCGTCGCGCGGAATATTCTCCGTAATCTCCAGATGCTCCAAAACATACTTTTCGAATTCAAATAGCAGATCGAGATTTTTTCTGTCATCTTCTTTTCGGCTGCCGTCATGGCCATTCTCCTCTTACCCTGGCGATCCCGATAAACGCTATGTCGCCGCGTTAGCGCGGCTCCCGTTCAAATCGTTCAAGCCGTTCAATCGCTGCGCTCCGTTCCATGCTTGCAGCAGTTCAAGGTTCAACCGGTTAAAACGTTCAACGACAGATTCGCCCCTTCGGTAACTTCCATGTTTCGAGATTCTCGAAACGTCGAAATGAAAACTAGGTCCGAGCTTTTCGCTGTTTGCGTGGTTTTGACGCGTCCAGAACAGTCACATCGACTAAGTTCTTGGCGCGAAAGCGAAGCAGTATCGCTTTGTCGGCTAAAACCCTTGTATCCGTTGCTTTTGGGGACGCTTGAGACTGATGTACAGCAGGTCGGCTTCTTCATCGTATCGGGCAGCCCAAGGAGTGAGGCACGGCCTCGGAAATGTCGTCCAGCGCTTTAGCTACTGCTGTTCTTTTCGCCATAGGATTTGTCTTCGTGAGACCTGCGTCGCAAAGTATACCGTGATGGTGGTAAAATATTTAGCGAACGACGCTTTCGTCATTACTGCATACTTGACGGACACCGTGAAAGCTGGAGAAACGCTATGGCCGAGAAAGTAAAAGTTTGGTTCGACGCCGAAGGGGACTTCCTGGAGGTACGGTTCAGCGACGCTCCCGGCTTCATGCGCGAAACCGCACACGACGCGTTAATGGAGCGAGTTGATGAGCACGGAAACGTGCTTGGTTTTAGCATTCTCGGTGTGAGCCGCTTCCGTAAGGAGCGACCTTTTGAAGCCGAATTAACGGCCGGCAAATAAACCTGAGCAAAAGCGAAAGCCGTTGCCCATCAGTGAAGCGACGCACGGTCCTCTCTTCGACAACGTTGTCGACTTTTTCAGTCGCTCCCACGCGGCTTTGTGTCTTTCTTTGAGCCCGTCCTGCGCGATACGCGCTCACCTCCACGTTTTGGAATTCCCGAAACGTGAACAATAAGTACACGAACACGACCAGCTCCACCCCCACCCAACATCGCTAAAATCCTTGGCATAAACCGGGATCGGCGCAGAGCGCCGCACCATGACGGCGGATTATTTTGGGGCGCTGGTGCTTTAGAGAGCGATCGAGGATCGCTTGAAAGAGTGGGTGGGGATCATTTCCAGGTTTCGTGATTTCTCGAAACGTCGCAATGAGAGGTTAGGCATTGAGCCGTGAGGCAACAGGAGTGCCCGGCGCGTTCGAGGCCGATAAAGATATTCTAGATTGACACTTTAAATTATCATGATAATCTAAACTCCATGATTAAGCGGTCTTTATCCCTGCCGAAAGCCGGAATCGAGAGCTTCTTCCTTTGGGGACCGCGCCAGACCGGCAAAACGACCTTGCTCGGGGCCGCCTACCCGGATGCCCTGTGGCTCGATCTGCTCAAGGCCGAGGAGTTTCGCCGCTATCTGCAGAACCCGGAGCTGCTCCGCGCCGAGATCGCAGCGGGGAAATCCGTGCGCCAGGTGGTCATCGACGAAGTCCAGAAAGTGCCGCAGCTCCTCGACGAAGCGCACTGGCTGCATGAAAACCGCGGCGTCCGCTTTGCCCTCTGCGGCTCGAGCGCACGCAAGGTGAAGCGGGGCCATGCCAATCTGCTGGGCGGACGCGCGGTGCGCTACGAGTTGCACGGCTTGACCGCCGGCGAGATCGGGCGGGAATTCGCTCTCGAGCGCATGTTGAATCATGGCTACCTGCCGCCGATCTATTTGTCCGATCGCCCTCAGCGACTACTCAATGCCTACGTGGCGGACTATTTGAAAGAAGAAGTCGCCGCGGAAGGTTTGGTTCGAAACCTTCCCGTATTCTCTGCCTTTCTCAACGCGGCTTCGCTCTCCGATGCCGAACTGGTCAATTTTTCCACCATCGCGCGCGACTGCGGTGTTTCCAGCGTGACCATCCGCGGCTACTTCGAGATTCTCGAGGATACGCTGTTGGGACGGTGGCTGCCCGCTTACATCAAGCGCCCGAAACGGCGAGTCATCGCGGCGCCCAAGTTTTTCTTCGCCGACGTCGGCGTGGTCAACTATCTTGCCAAACGCGGCGAGCTGCGGCCGGGATCGGAGCTCTACGGCAAGGCTTTCGAGAACTGGGTTTTTCATGAATTGACCGCGCATAACGCGTACGCCGAAGCCTTCGTCACGCTCAGCTATTGGCGCCTGGCCAGCGGCATCGAAGTCGATTTTATCGTCAATGACATGCAGGTGGCGATCGAGGCCAAAGCCGCCGCCAAGATTACGGCCGATCATCTCAAAGGCCTGCGCGCCCTGGTGCAGGATCATCCGCGCATCAGGCAGCGCCTGATCGTCTGCCTCGAACCCAAGCGCCGCCGCACTGAGGACGGCATTCTAGTTCTTCCCGCGCGAGAGTTGGCCGAGCTCCTCGACAGCGGCGAGCTGTTCTAAGTGCTAGAGTACCCCCTAATTTCGCCGTGCCAGATTATGAAGCGGTGGTTAGATGATTGGCCAGGGGGTGACATTTTCGCTAATCAGCAACTTCAGCAATGTCCCACAGTTTTAATAATCGAAGGTTCACCTGACAAAACTCAGGGCGCCGCTCACACGTTTCTTTCCATCTAGTGTAGCGTCTCACGCTTTTGGTACTTTATCCTTGTATAACCATCACGAAGATCCTGACGCGGCAGAGTCGCAATTAAAACTCGGAATATCTCGCGCAAAGACGCCAAGACCGCAAAGGTCGGAGAATAGGTCTAATTGTTCCAAGATAATTCACTCTTCCCTCCGAACTTGGCGTGCTTTGCGTCTTGGCGCGACTCTATTCCCTTGTTCGAGAATTTCCGCTTTGTCATCTCGAACAATAAATGCCTTCATTTAAGAGTCACTACACTAGTTAACAACAGCGAAAAAGAAGATATAAGAAGAATACGCGCGGATCTGCCACTCACTGTCGGGAGGAGACAACCATGAGAGTCGGTTTTGTTGGTTTAGGAACGATGGGGGCGAGGATGGCGCTCAACGTACGCACGGCGGGGTACGAGCTGGTGGTCAACGATATCCGGCGGGATGCGGCCGCGCCGCACTTACAGGCCGGCGCGACATGGGCCGATTCGGCGCGCATGACCGCCGAAGCGTCTGACGTCGTATTCACTTCGCTACCGGGACCCCGCGAAGTCGAAGAAGTTGCGCTCGGCGAAAATGGATTGCTCGCCGGCATGCGTCGCGGAACGTGGTTTGACCTGTCGACCAACTCGCCGACCGTGGTCCGGCGCCTCCACGAGCGCTTCGCCGCCCAAGGCGTCGCCATGCTCGATTCGCCGGTGAGTGGCGGTCCGGCGGGCGCGAAGAGCCGCAAGCTCGCTCTCTGGGTAAGCGGCAACAAGGCCGCATTCGACCACCACAAGTCCGTGCTCGACGCTATCGGCGATCAGGCCATGTACGTCGGCCCGATCGGCGCCGGCACAGTGGCGAAGCTCGTGCACAACACAGCGGGCTACGCGATACTGGCCGCGCTCGGCGAAGTATTCACCCTCGGCGTCAAGGCCGGGGTCGAGCCTCTCGCGCTGTGGCAAGCGATGCGTCAAGGGGCGTTTGGCCGCAGGAGAACGTTCGACCGGCTCGCCGAGCAATTTCTGCCCGGCATTTTCGACCCGCCCGCTTTCACTCTGAAACTCGCGCACAAAGATGTAACCCTTGCGACCGAGCTCGGCCGCGAATTGAACGTTCCGCTCCGCATCGCCACGCTGGTGCAGGCCGAGCTGACGGAAGCGCTTACTCGCGGCTGGGGCGAGCGCGATTCACGCATCTTCATGCTGCTCCAGGAGGAGCGCGCCGGCGTCGAGATCGCCGTGCCCGCGGACGAGATCGACCAAGCGCTCGCGCAGCGCTAGCCGCAAAGAACAGGGCTCGTGTCCACCGCGCTTGACAGGAACTGTCGACGGCATCGATGCAATCTCTGACTTAGCTGCGAGACTGAAGAGGGAATATGAACCAAATGATTTTCATTCATGGGCCGGGGGCTGGAGGATGCGCCGAATCGTTTGTCCATCAGCTCAAACACTATCCGGGCAGCCTCGCGCCGACACTGCCTGGCCACCTGGAAGGGAAACCCTGTCCCAGCGTTGAGCGGTATACGGAGTGGTTGAGGGGCTGGTTGTGGTCCAAAGGCAAAAACCAAGACTTGGTCCTGGTCGGATATACCCTGGGAGCTTGCATCGCGCTCCGGTACGGACTGGACTATCCGGACGAGGTCAAGGCACTGGTATTGATGACTGTGGCGATGCGTCCTAAGGAGCGGCCGGCCGCGGCTCGGGAATTGCGGCTCAAGGCTGCGCAGGATCCGGCCGTATACCGGCAATGGCTGGATCTGAATCGGCATAACATGATGTTCATCGATGCCGACCTGCGCGAGCGTCTCGTCGAGTGCCATCAAAAGGTGGGCCCGATGAGCCAGCACGATGATTTCGTCGTGATCGATCAATTCGATGTCAGGGACCGAATCGACACTCTCAAACCGCCACTCCTCTTGATACGAGGGGCGGACGATCCCGGTTCACCGCCGGAGTATGAGATGGAGATCCATCGGGCCGTCCCCGGCTCTCAGTACCTTGAGCTCAGCCAGGCCGGTCACTTTCCTATGGCGGAAAAGCCTCAAGAATTTAACCGCGCCATCGACGAGTTTCTGGCATCCCGCACGTGATTTTGCCTGGCAATGATGAATTGTCCATGCGGGATTTCAACACGGAGACACAGAGACGCAGAGTTTTTATTTTCAAACTCCCCCTCAGCGCCCTGCGGTGAATACTTTTTTTTTCTTCCCCTGATTGAGGCCTACCGGCGCCGAGAACTTCGTTGCAGCTATGTAGCTAAGTGTGGCGCGACGGTTAAGGAAATCAATTCGCTGATCTGGTCGACTTCTTCCAAACGGCGCAAGCAGGCCAGGAGATCGTCGATCTGCGTCTTTGGCAGCAGCGACTCCGCCAGCGAGCGAAATTTACGCTCCTGTTCGTCGTCGCTCATCCACCTTTTGAAATGGCCAAGGTGGTAAGCCACCTTGGTCGAGAAAATCTTGCCTGACGTCATCTCGACATCCACGATGTTCAACGGCAGTTCCGGCCACGCGGCAACTGGTTCTTCACCAACGCGCACCTTGATCTTTTGCATAAGCGCTCGCACATCGGAGCGCTTGTAGTACATCTCGTCATAATGGCGAATCTGCAGGTTACCTTCCATCAGCGCCACCGCCATCACGAAGGGCAGGCTGTGGTCGGCGCTCTCTCTGGTTTGCGGCTGCCAGTTCGCTTCTCCTGAACCCATGACCTCGTACCCGGCGGGAAAGGTCTGCAGGCGAATCTCTTTAATGTCGGCGAGATCGGGGATTTGCGTTCGCAATTCAAGCATCGCCTCGATCGCGCTTTGGGAAAAGTAGCCGGAAGGAAATGCTTTCAACCTTGCCTTCATGATGCGATAGGTATCGGTTGAGTCGGCGAACGGCCTAATCTCGAAGCGGATCCCCGTGCTATTTAGAAATCCGGCCTTACCCTCGAATGCCTCCTCCGGCCCGGTCATTCCTTTGGCGGCCAGCATGGCGCAAAAGACGGCGTTCCTCGAAGCGTTCGCCAACGCGCACCCCTTCCAATGAGAAATCTGCCCCCTTCTCACTTGCCCAAGGCTGATATGAGACGAGACCGCCAAACTGATTGCATTGGCCATCTGCTCTTTCGTATGGCCGAAGAGCTTAGCCGCCAGCACGGCGGCGGCGATGAGCCCGTAGGTGGACTGATCCCAACTACGGCCGCGCTCTTCCGATCCGGCGTCGATGAGTCCGCACAACACCTCGTAACCCAAAACCGCTCCAAGGATGACGTCTTTCCCGTTGCCGTTTCTTGTGTCCACGACGGCGAGCACCGGAGCCAGGAGATCGCTGGGGTGGCAGGTAATGGAACCGGTGTAGGTGTCGTTAAAATCGAGATATCGGATCATCACACCGTTGGCGAAAGCGGCGAGGTCAGGGGAGGTTTTCCGGCTGCTAACCAAAACAGTGGACAGACTGGCCGAAGTGATCTCGGATGCGGCGGCTCTGGCGATCTTGGCCGGAGGACTCTCGGCTCCCCCGAGCGCGCACCCCACGGTATCCAGGACGATGTCCTTCGTCCGGCGAATCACTTCCTTCGGCAGGTCGCGATACGACAACTGAAGCGCATAGTCGCAAAGATGATTGAGGATTCGGTCGGGCATTCTCTTTGGATCGAAGCCTTGCCGACGTTTGGTTTTACTTTTTTCCGGCCGCGCGACGCACGCAATACAGAACTAGAAGTAGCAGGCCACGGCAAATGCCAAGAAAAACGAAAAGATTCATGCGCCCACCGATCTCCCTAACGCAGTATGATCCTCGCGGCCGTAAGAGTGCCGCCGATCACTGCCGGTTCAGAGAGAGAAGGTTTCGCTGCGCTTGGTCCATCTTTGCCGACCAGAGGTTGTTCTCCTTGTAGAAACCGATGGCCGCTGGATGGTACGGGACAGTCACGTCAGGGTCGACGGCGCGCTCGCGTGTCCACTCCTTGAAAACCGGGTGGAGCGGCGGAAGTTTTTCGATGTTGTCCCAGATTCCTTTAAGGATCGTGCTGACAACCCTGTTGGACGCCGCTTTGTGGGTTAAAAAATAGATGTCATAGGCGTTCACACAGGTATCTTCCACGATTCCGACCGCCTGTCCTTTTTTCATCGGGTAAGGATAGTAGCCGGGCACCGCTTTGCGCAGGCGCTTTTCTCCTTCCGCTGAGCAGTCCAGGCCGAGGTGACGAACTCCTACGGCGGCGTCCGCCTCCCTAACTTTGGCCGAGTTCAGCGCGTGCATGCTAACGTCCGCGCGGCCCTGCACCAGCGCATCGACTCCGTCGTTGACGGCCGGAACAGGGACGACCGTGACGTCGTTCCAAGTCAGCCCCGCGCTAGCGAGAAAGCCATACATGTTGTACCAAACCGCCAAATGCGCCGGGTACTCCCCGGTCAGCCGTTTGCCCTTGACGTCATGAATGTTTTTGACAGCGGAGTCCTTGCGAACTAATAGCCCAACCAGCAATGGGGAGCCGCGCATTACCAGCCGGACATCAGGGGCATGCGGAAAGGGATTGCGACCGCCGATCTTTAACCGCGCCGGCCCTTGATAGGTGAGAGCCATATCCACGGCATTCACCACGCCGAAGTCCAGCTCGCCGGCGTTGACCAGCGGAATAAAAGTACTGGTTCCGGTGTAGGGTTGAACCACGACTTGAATAGGCGTTGCTCCGCTTGCCACCTTCGCCAGACCGCTTCCGAGTGCGTAGAAGACCGTTCCTGCAGGATTGGTCCCGAGCGTCACCGAGCGCGGCAAATCCTGAGCCCATCCTGAGCTGAACCGGAAAGGCGCAAAGGTGACACAGATTACGACAACTAAAATCGATCGCGTTTTCATTTGAACCCTCCTTATTCAGATTCGGTTAGATTCGGCGTGAGTCTATTCAGGCCCGGGCCTTTGAGTCAAATTGTTTGTGTCCCGGGTGGCGCATGCAGTCTTCGACGGGTAATCATCAAGGCTGGAGTCTCATTGCGATTGGATTCTCATCGCGGAGACTGCGGCGCCAGTCAAGCCGCAGCCGATTGCAACTCGACCTCACCAAGCCAGGGCCGGACGATAGCTTCCGTACGATATGATATGAAGAACGCAGTCCGTGGTTGAAACCATGGATCACAATTGCGCATCGCGCTACAATTTGTCGATGAGGTTGCGCTCACGCTTCACCGGCATTGCAACCCATTAAGCCGAACTCGTTCAGGAGGATTTTATGGAGCAGCGAATAAGTCTCATCACATTGGGTGTCGCTGATCTGAAACGGGCCGCGGCTTTCTACCAGGACGTGGTCGGCTGGAAACCAGAACCGAGCCCCCCAGGGGTCGTGTTTTTCGACTTGAACGGCCTCGTGCTTGCTCTCTGGCCGCACGCAGAGCTGGCGAAGGACATGGGCATGACAGCCGATAACGTGCCAGCCTACCGAGGTTATGCTCCCGCTCACAATGTCCGCAACCAGGAGGAGGTTGACGCTATATTCGCTCGCCTCAAGGAGAATAGCGCAACCATCGTCAAGCAACCTCAAAAAACCTTCTGGGGCGGATACTCTGGATATTTTTCCGACCCCGACGGCCACACCTGGGAAATCGCCCACAATCCATTTTGGACCATCCGACACGATGGCCGCGTGTCGATGAAGAAAGAATGATGCAGGGCCATGCTAACCGAAACTTCTGTTCTGTGGACATCTCAACGTGCTCCGCGAGTGAGCCGCGAAATAACAAAAATGCAGCTTGATTCCGCAGTACATTTCGGCAATCCGTTGAACCACGTAGCTCACCCGGAAAAATACGATCAGCAGAGTTAAACGAGCAACGAGGTCACGGTTGTGTGTAGAAATATCAAGCCTCTGTTCAACTTCGAACCGCCGGTGACAAAAGCAGAGATTCGCGCGGCCTCCGCACAGTTTGTGAGAAAACTCAGCGGCTTTAACAAGCCATCGAAAGCCAACGAAGTTGCATTCCTTGCCGCCGTTGGCGAGATTGCAGTTGTCTCTAGCAAGCTTCTCAGCTCACTTACGACCAATGCAGCGCCGAAGAACCGAACAGAACAAGCGGCCAAAGCACGCGCCCGCGCGAGTCAAAGGTTTGCTAAATGAAAGGAGTCGCCGGCTCCAGAGCTGCGACCACCCGCGGAGTCTCGTTTGGCGGTGGAGAGACTCGAGAGGTTAAACTTGTATGCTTTGTTGCGACATGTCCGGCATCACCGAGTCACGTTTCACCTTATCGGTTCTTCCCGATTCCACTTCAACTGTGGGAAGCCCCAACTCCGTCGCCAGTTGCGCGCATGAAGAGCAGACAAGCATATTGAGTACAACAACGCCTGCGTCTTCGGTGGTGACGCGGAAGAGTTTTTCTTTTGTGAGGTGGTTGCACCGCCGACAAATAAAATCCATGGCCTTTCTCCTTGTGATTGAGCACGAGGCCGTTCAAAACGGTTGATAAGGATTACACGGAATACGTGGAAAAGTTAGACGAACACTACAATGGCAGGACCCAGAGCGGCAAGAAAAAAATCACTGCGTCAAGGGCTGTCGAATCCAGGCTTATCCACAAGCCGGTGTGAACAAATTGTTCATAACGGCGGTCAAGCTTCCGATTCGACAGCGGTTATGCGTGCTTCTCCGAAATGCTTAAAGCATGAGCGACGAAAAAAAACTTTTCGGGGGATACGTCCGAGTTGGTTCTGCCAGCTCGGCTCGCGCGCGCTGGTGGTCAAATCCAATCCAGCACCTAGGCTCGAGACGACCGCAAACCAGCTTGTAAATTTTTCGCGCAATCGTGAACTGGCCTTAAAGGATCGAATGGATCTGCCAATCGAAAATCAATGACGGGTATCGAACATGAAAAAGAATCGCTCTGAATTGTAGGTGGCGACGGACACGGCTCGCGGGTGTTTGTCCAGGTTGCGACTCAGAGCATTTTAGATGCCAGAGCGTTGCCGTTGTGCGAAGCCGTGCCCGTCAAAAATGTTTCTCTGAGCGGCAGTGGCCTCAGAATGAGCAATCAGCACACCGTGCTCCCTGAAGGGTTTTGTTTTCCCGGGAAGAGAGCATCTCGCCGTTCCCTCCCTTTCCAAGACGCGCCCAGGACGGGTCGCTTGACACTCCACTGTGTCAACGTTGCCAAATCTGACATTTCTGGATGTTCGTATCCGTCGTGGTCACCTGAAACTCCCGCTTATTCGTGGTACTTACTAGCGGCACTCGGATTGCTTTTGTTTTTCCAGATTCAATTGTAGCGGCTGCACACAGGACCCGACGGTGCGGAGTTGGTGAATTTGATCTCAGAATTTCTGCGGAGGGCGCGGAAATTTTTTACCCTTCCTGGCCTGATTGGTTATGTTCGTAAAAAGAATATAACAAACGGTCAGCGGCAACTTCAGCAGCTAAAAGCTCAGGTCGACGAGCTGAGCCAACGCTTGCGCTCATTAGAAACGATGGCTACCGCTGTTGACGTCGAACTAAGCGGTCCAGGACCGTTTCGCCTGCCTTTGCTGGGTCAATTCAAATCTCTGCTGACGGAAGTGGAAGAGCAACTTGTGGCGGAATTTCAACTCGGGGATGGAAAACAAATTTATGCAAGGATCACTTACTTAGCCGCAGCACAATTCGTGAACGGTGATGTCTCTTTGCCGTTACAAGGCGTGACCATTAGTCCATCAACTTCGATCGAGCTGGAGAAGCGCGCCGATGCCTACCGGCTGCCGCTCCTTGCTCGTTACGAGGGACATTTCTATGCCGGTCGCGACATAAGAGTATCTGTCCTTCTAACCCAAGAGGGCCTGAGGGTGTTCTTTCCGCTTTCGACCGCGGCCTATGAGAATTTCCTTCGTCGGTTAGAGGCCGTGCTGGTTCCCTCTCAAGAATCTCACTCCAGTGAAATCGGTCTCGGCGTACGGTTCCCGGTGCGCTATCCGATAAGGAGTCGATGGTAATCGAGCTGAAGTCCAGACACGAATGGTTGACGTTTTACGAGCAACTATCTGGCACTCGGAGAAACTTGACATTTTGCTCATGAAGGTGTGAGGGTTGCGACAAGACAGCGGCGATCCACGGAGTCAACCAGGGAGGCTTCACTTGATCGAGGAGCAAGCTATGTCGGCACGATCTATTACTTTGGCAGGTGTGTTTTTCTTAATGGTCAGTCCCCTCACGGCGCATGGCCAGCCGGCCGCTCAATTGCCCGACGGCGATGGTAAGCAGATCGTCCAGGGGGTTTGCGCTACGTGCCATCAGACCAATCAGATTACGAGAAGCTCGGGATACACCCGCGAGGGATGGCGGGAGTTGATCCAGACCATGATTAATTTGTCCGGCCCCCCCGCCGGCGACACGGTAACAAAATATCTGGCTACGCATTTTCCCGCCGGGAATCGCCTGAAGCCCACCCTGTTGCGCGGTGACGCATCGATCGCGTTTCGCGAATGGATGGTTCCCACGCTCGGACAACGGTCCCGCGATCCGGTAGAGGCACCGGATGGATCGATCTGGTGGGCCGGGCAATATGCCAATCTCGTGGGGCGGATCAATCCCCAGACCGGTGAAATGTGGGAGTACACCTTGCCGGAAGGGGCAAAGCCACACACTGTGACTCCGGATCAGCAGGGCAACATCTGGTACATGGGCAATGGCAACGGAACGATCGGCAAGCTCGATCCGCGAACCGCCATGATCAGCGAATATAAAATGCCCGATCCCGCCGCCCGTGATCCTCACACGGCGATCTTCGACAGGAAGGGGAATTTGTGGTTCACGTTGCAGCAAAGCAATATGGTGGGTCGACTGATTCCGGCAACGGGTGAGATCAAGCTGGTCACGATGCCGACGCCGAAATCCCGGCCTTACGGCATCCAGCTGAGTTCGGAAGGCATCCCCTGGGTAGCTTGCAACGGCAGCAACTGCTTAGTCAGAATTAATCCGGAGACGATGGAGCCGCGGGTTTATTCTTTGCCCAATCCGAAGACGACTGTCCGACGACTCGATTTCGCAAGCGATGGCATGATCTGGTATGGAAATTCTTCGCAGGGCCGTCTCGGTCGGTTGGATCCGAAAACGGGTCAGGTCAAAGAATGGCCCTCTCCGAGCGGGCCGAATTCCCATCCCTATGCCATCGCGGTCGTCGACGATATCGTCTGGTATAATGAGTCGGGCCAGAGACCGGATACGCTTGTGCGATTCGACCCGAAGACAGAGCGATTCCAGAGTTGGGCCATTCCTTCCGGGGGTATTTACGCCGGCATCGTGAGACACATGAGACCGACGCAGGAAGGCAACCTATTGATCCATCAAAGCAGTACCAACCGCATCATTTTAGTCACGCTCAAACGTCGAAGCGCACGCGGCGCGAAGGCTGCATCCTGAAATAAATATCGGCTCGGCATGAGTTCTTACATTCCTGCTGGGGCTAAATTTTGATCGGAAAGGAAACTTTATGTTTTCAAAAGCGCCGACCAAGATAAAGATTCATCCGACCGGTATGCGCCTTCACGAGTGGATTTGTCTTGAGGAAGGTTTTTTTGAACAGGAAGGGCTCGACGTCGAGGTGCTCTGGGGCGTGGTTCACAATAAGATGCGAGCTTGGCAAGACGGTGAACAGGGGTATAAAAAGCGTCCCCAGGATATTCCGTTTCTCGAAAACGAACAGGTCATCACCAACGCCTGCGCTTGGGGCAGCATCTGCAATGCGGGCGCGGGCATGGGGAAATTTGTGCCGGACGCATTCGGCATCCCACGACATGCGATCTTTGTCCGGCCGGAGTCTTCGATCCTCAAGCCGGAAGACTTGAAAGACGTTCCTATCTCGGTCGGTTACATGGCTGGCAGTCACTACAACGTGCCTTATCGGCTCGAGAAGTATGTTCCCCTGGAGCATATCAAGATCGCCCCAGTCGGTGGGCATGGCAAGCGCCTCGAAGTCTTGCTCAACAAGGAAGTTGAGGCGGCAAGCCTGCTCGATCCCGAGATCTACATGGCGGAAGAGCTGGGGCTAAGAAAGATCATGGGCGGTGAGTTCAACACCTTGTGGTGGGTGGATGAACGCTACGATCCTGCGGTCCTGCGGGCATTCTTTAAGGCGCTTGATAAAGCGGAGCAAGCACTGACAAGAGACTTGGACAAGTATTTGCCGTTGTGGAAGTACAGCATACCGCCGGAGTTCCAGAATCGCGCATGGCGGTTCGAAACTTGGGGACCGGGAGAGCGCTTTGTCTTCCAGCCTTTCCCGAAAGAGGAGTATACAAAGGTGCTAGCCGCCATGGACCGATGGGGATTCGGGCCTCACATGCAGGAGCGCAACTACGATCGCCTCGTGCTCGCGCTCCAGTAGGGACACCGCCGCAAGCCAGGCCGGTGTGATCGTCGTGAGCTTATCAATGCAGTGAATCGTCGGGAGGTCAAAGGAGACCGTCCATGTGGAACGGGATGAAGGTCATCGACGCGGATGCGCATATGCACGAGCCCCAATATCTGTGGGAGCGTTATGTGGAGCCGAAGTTCCGGGATCGAGTTCCCAAAGTCGCTTTCATGGATGGTGTATTCATGGTCTACGAGCCGGATGGAAAAATCATTCCCAAAGGAGATCTTCAGCTCCGGCCGCCGCCGAGCGCCTGGGAGGTGTTGGAACAGAAGTATGGGGAAGCCTATCATCAGTGGTGGTCCCCTGAGATTCGACTCAAAGACATGGATCAGTACGGTTGGGACATCCAAGTCTTGCTCCCCACCGGTAACAACGGCAACTTCGCATATCGCGTGGCATTGACGGATGTGGAGCTCGGCTCCGCCATGTGCCGCGCATACAACAACTGGTGCCACGAGTACTGCAGCGCCGATCCCAAACGGCTCAAGTTTGTCGCTGTGCTACCCGGTTCGGATGTTGCTGAGATGGTGAAAGAAGCTCGCCGTGCGGTCGTTGAGCTGGGAGCGGTATCGGTGCGCAATCCTTTTCTACCTATCGGTAAGTATCTGCACGAGCCGGAGTACGATGCACTGTGGCATCTAGCGTGCGAGCTCGATTTTCCCATTTCGGCCCACGGCGAGTACCGCCAACGCCGTTTTCATCCGTTTCGACAATTAGAAGGCGAACGGCGCGGAGATACAGAGCTTGCGCTCCGCGGGCTAGACCATGCGCTGGGATTTCCTTGCGACAACATGACCACCCTCGGCCATTTCATTTTCACCGGCATGCTCGAGCGCTTTCCGAAACTGCGGCTGGCTATTCTCGAATCCAACGCCGGCTGGCTGCCCTTTTGGCTCGGGCGAATGGACGATCACACTCATGGGCGCAACAGCGTCATGGGAAAGTCGGATAAGCTGCGAATGCTTCCGAGCGAGTACTTCATGCGCCAATGCATGATCTCATGCGACAGCGACGAGCGCGCGCTGAAATACGTGGTGGACGACTTAAAAGGCGAGAACATTGTCTGGAACACCGACTATCCGCACCCCGACGCGATTGATCCAAAGCGCGCGCTTCCCGACCTTGATGCTCAACCCATCCCTGACGAGGCTAAGCGCAAGATACTTTGGAATAACGCCGTTAAGCTTTTCGGTCCGCGGATTCTCGATTGATGCGGTAGCAAGTCCCTGCTCCATTCGATTTTAACCAGCAGCCGCGAGCCTTTGGCGTGAATCGTTGTTGGAATTTCTCAGAACCTGCACGTTCTCCATAAAGTGCGAAACGCTTGAGCGAAGCGCAACGGCTTGAACCTAAAATCAAACTAAGCGAGGTCAAGAGCCCATGGCAACAAAAGCTCTCGCAGAACGATTCGACCACATCGTCCTCACGGTCAAGGACATTGCAGAAACCACAAAGTTCTACGAGCGGGCTCTCGGCTTCGAAAGGGAAATTTTTCAGGGGTCGGACGGGCGGCCGCGGTATGCATTGCGCTTCGGTAATCAAAAAATCAATCTCCAGGACCGCACCACCGATACTGCGAACAAGGCTCAAACCCCGACATTCGGCTCGGGCGACTTCTGTGTTATCGCGGCCTTTCCTCTGGAACAGGTCCTCGCCCATCTGCGCGCCGAAAATATCGCGATTGTCGCCGGCCCCGTTAGCCGAAGGGGCGCCGTTGGATCGATGCGGTCCGTTTATTTCCGCGACCTCGATGGCAACCTAGTGGAAGTCTCGGAGTACATCAACGCTTGATCACTGATGTTCGCCAACAATGTCGAGTGCACACATCTCGGCGGAAGCCCGTGCTTGTATTCTCGCATCGCGGAGGAAATTTCCAAAGCGACGGTCGAGCGCGGCCGTTGACACCAATGCTTGGTTAGCCTTGTGTGAATTCACCGCGGCATTTCAGGCATTGCCGCGGTGTTGGTGGTTAGGAGATTCAAGTTCGGCGAGATTTTATCGAGCGGGAAGCGGAACATTTTGGGCCATCTTCTTGTAAAGGGCGATGGTTTCGGCGTCCCGAGGTATATCTTTGATCGCGGCCTCGACTTCTTCGCCGGTGAGGGGCGTGGGATCGCTGCCCATGAGCTTTTTGAATTCCTTGGGGAATCCCGGGTCCTTGAATGTTTTCGCCATCGCGGCGCGCAGAGTTTTGACGATGTCATCGGGAGTTCCCGGAGGCAGTACATAGGGCCAGCGTGGATAAAGAAAATTTCGGAACAAGCTGATTAACTGACGATCCTTTTGATTTTTGGCGAGGGTGTCGAGATCGGGAACGTCGGCGAAGCGCGGGTGGAATTTGCCTCGCGGGATGGTGAGGGTTGCGTGGATATTGAATTGTCCTTTTTCCAGGGCCTCGCGATTTCTGCGCACCACCGTATCCGCGCTATTGGCCCTCGCGTCAACCTCGCCGCGCGCCAGGGCCACGTCGAGCTCCGGACCGCCGAAACCGACGACCATTTTAGGATCTTTGATTCCAAGAATGTATGCGAAGATCCGGCCGCTGACGTAAACAGCATGCCCGACGGTTTGCGCGCCAATTCGTACAGCAGAGGCGGCGCGCAGCCTTTCCAAGCTGTCAAACCCGGCATCCTTTCGGCTCAGGAAGACGTACGGATCGCCGCTCTCCGTTGAGCCCAAGTAAATCAGCTTATCGAGATCGTACTGCACCCCTGGCATGCCCAAAATCGGACCTGTGGCGAGACCCGATCCGACCGCTGTGATCGTAAGCCCGTCCGGCTTGGCTGTGGTATAGGCGTGGTTCACGGCTTTCATTCCCGCTGCGCCGGGCATGTTCTCGATGATGATCTTCGGCCGTCCGGGAATGTACTTTTCGAGAAATGGGATCAGGGAACGCGCCTGCATGTCACCCGAACCACCCGGCCGCCCGCCGCGCAGAATGGTAATCGTTTTACCCTCGAAGTAATGACTCTGGGCTACCGCTTGACCGGTAGCCGGACCGATGAATGCGATGATTACCATCAAGACGAATTTCGACATCGACCGGATTCCACAACTCATGCTTTTACCTCCGCCATTGCTCAAGATCTTTGACCGGCGCTTCAAGCCGCGTCCACTTTGCGGTGCGTCTACTGTCAGAATGGCTGCCGAGTTGCTCGACCGCCTTAACCTCTTACAGCGAAAACGGTCGGCTAAGTCAACACCGGCGGGTAGAATGTTTGCACTCATGAGACTGCCGCGGAATGTCCGTTCTGCTTGACACCATTTCATTGGTTTCGTACCGTCACGGATAAGGAAAGTTTTCCGCTCAGCAATTGAATGCAACTAAAATCGAGATGAACGGCTTGAACTCTTCAGAAAGTTAAAGGAGTTTCCGATGCATGACGTCGAACCTAAAGGCGCCGCCCACTGGATCGATCATTTTGTCGTCGGCACCAACGATATGGTCGCCTGGGCGGATTGGGCGGTGAATGGGATCGGACTGACCCGAAGACCGTTTACGGGACTCACGACCGCAGCCCGAAAAAAGAATATCAAGATCATCTGCTTTTTGTGGTGGCAAGGCGGATCGTGCCGCATCGGCGCATTCCTTCAGCCCGAGATCTACCCGCCGGCAAACGAGCTGGGCAAGGAGCTGCCCCGTTGCGGCTTTTACATCCGGGGCGAAGACATCGACATGCATCTGCGCCGGCTCGATCGGCACAGGATTCCGCACAGCGATGCAGTCAAGACCGCGGACGACGGCGAGGAAGGCACGGTCATCTACTTTGCCGATCCGGACGGCAATCAGTATGAATTCTGGGCGCCCGTGCACATGCCGGAAGGCGCCATGGAAATCGCCACTGAAGAGAAAGTCGGCCGGATCAGCCACGCGGTCTTTGGTTGCCGCGAACTTGGCAGGACTGCCGCCTTCTTCGAGAAATACTGCGGCATCCAGCCCGAGCAAGGCTCCAGGACCGCCGAGGGGACCTTGGTGCTGCGCTTAAGAGCCGGCGCGCGCCTGGTTTACAAGCTGGTTGATCGGGTCGATGAGCGTGTCGCCGGACATGGGCCGTGGTGGGACATGCATACCGCCCTGACGGTGCGCGAACAGGAGTTCTTTCCCAACTACCGGCGCATGTGGGACGGACTTCCCGAAGAAGCAGCCGAGAAAGCAAAGGCGGGGTTGACGGTCGAGCAGCAACAGGCGTTGCCGGCTCGCACGGGCTTGCACCGCAGTCCCGTCGGCCTCAAATGGAAAGAGATCTGTGAACGGGGTGATGAGTTTTACGACTGGGACGCCCACGCTTTTCACTTCATCGGCGGCATACCGCTAAAAGACGACGGCTCGATGACGTTATACCAGGCAAAGGAACAGGAAGTTTATTTGCAGGAGCTGACCGAGGCGCTGAAGAAAGGCACCCAGCCGTAGCACGCCTTTTTGTTGGCGAGTGCTTCCCAGGGAGAGAAGAGAAGATTGGACAAGAGAGCGCCTAAACGATCGGGCCGTCTGAAAAGAACAGCGCATGTTTGCGACTTTCCTTCGGCACTTCGGTCTATTCCGAATAAAACTCACCCTCCAGGATCGTTTGCCC
>Ga0210076_1000086_pt1 | contig 18681 bp, 14 predicted proteins | sample MayberryNW_Catta_3_FD_184876 | JGI IMG/M metagenome (GOLD analysis project Ga0210076, IMG submission 184876) | Wetland microbial communities from San Francisco Bay, California, USA, that impact long-term carbon sequestration -... | ecosystem: Environmental > Aquatic > Marine > Wetlands ... | reverse complement strand
CAGGCAAAATCAACGAACAAATACCCTTGCCTGCCAACCTTGCGCGCGGCGCCCCTTTCATTCTAATTGTAATGAAAATGATTACCGTCGACGAGGTCGAGGAGGCGCGGGAGCGCATTAAAGAGCAGATTTATCTCTCGCCGTTTCCGTATTCGGAGACCATGAGCCGGATGACGGCTAACCGGGTTTTCTTCAAGCTTGAAAACTTGCAGATGACCGGTTCATTCAAGGAGCGTGGAGCACTCAACCGCCTGCTCACCCTCACGCCCGACGAGGCTAAGCGCGGCGTGATCGCCGCGAGCGCAGGCAATCACGGCATGGCCGTGGCCTTTCATAGCCGGCGCTTGAACATCGCCGCGACCATCGTTATGCCCCATCCGGCGCCGCTGATCAAAGTCAGCCGGGTGCGCCAGTATGGCGCCGAGAGCATGCTCCACGGCGTCGATTATGACGCCGCTTACACCGAAGCGATCAGACTCAGCCGCGAAAAGGCACTTGTGTTTATTTCCGCCTTCGACGACCCCTGGGTCGTAGCCGGCCAGGGCACCATCGGACTGGAGCTTTACGAGCAGAATTCGGATCTCGACGCGGTAGTTGTGCCGGTGGGCGGCGGCGGCTTGATCGCCGGTGTCGCCCTGGTGCTCAAAACCCTCAAGCCCACGATCCGCATCATCGGCGTGCAAGCCGAAGCGCTGCCATCGATGAAAACCGCCCTGGAGAAAGGCGCGCCGGCGGAGCTTCCGCCGGCGACGACGATCGCCGACGGCATCGCCGTGCGCGCGGTCGGTGCCACACCGTTCGAGTTGGTAAAAAAATACGTCGATGAAATTGTCACGGTGAGCGAGGGCGAGATCGCTAACGCGGTTTTGATGTTGCTCGAAATCGAAAAAACAGTAGCCGAAGGCGCAGCCGCCGTACCGCTTGCGGCATTGCTCAACAAGAAGGTTTCGCTAACGAATAAAAACGTCGGGCTCGTGGTCTCCGGCGGCAACATTGACATGAATCTCATCTCGCGCATCATCGAAAGCGGTCTGATTCAGGACGGCCGGCTGGGCCGCTTCTCGATCGTCATCTCGGACCGGCCCGGGAGCCTGGCGCGGCTCGCCCAGCGCGTCGCCGATTTGGGCGCCAATATTTTACAGATCACGCATAGCCGCGGCTTCGGCGCCATGGCGATCGGCGAAACCGAGGTGGAGTTAATCCTCGAAACCACCGGCGCCGAGCATATCCAGCAGATCTACCAGACCCTGCGCGCGGACAAGTTCAAGATCAAAGACGATCACTAGCTTTCATCATGGCGGTTTTTCCGGTTTCATCGTCGAAAGAAAAACAACTGCTCGAGCGCATGCAGGCGCTGGGCGTTCGCGAAAATGACATCGACGAGCAATTCATCCGTTCTTCGGGCGCTGGGGGGCAAAACGTCAACAAGGTTTCGAGCTGCGTCGTGCTCCATCATCGGCCGACGGGATTGCGAGTCAGGTGCCAAAAAGAGCGCTCGCAGGCGCTCAACCGCTATCTGGCGCGACGACTCTTGCTCGACAAGGTCGAATCGATGCGCAGAGGCGCCGCCGCTGAGCAAGAGCAAAAAATCGCCAGGATCCGCCGTCAGAAGCGCAAGCGCTCCCGGCGCGCCAAGCTACGCCTGCTCGCCGACAAACGTCGTCAGGGAGAAAAGAAATCTTTGCGCGCCGCAGTGCGTCCCAATCCGGACGACGAGTGAGATTACAACAGCTCGCGATTCTCCGGATCAAGAAGCTCGGCACAAGCAGCCGTTCGGTTGGCGCTAAAGCCGCGCGTTCTGGGCCCCTTGCGCTCCCTTGTGCCTGACAACGCGCACGATATAAAGAACGCCGATTGCGCCGAGCACGATCCAGGAAGCAGGATCGAGGTATTCGCCGACCTTCGTAAAGTTGCTGCCAAGCAGGTATCCCAAATAGGCCAGCAACGCCGCCCACAGAGCAGTTCCTATCGAGGTATACGCCAGAAACTGCAGGAAGTTCATGCCGACAATTCCGGCTGGAACTGAGATGAACGAACGCACACCGGGAATGAGGCGACACAGAAACACTGCGGCGCCGCCGTGCCGGTGAAACCATCGCGACGCACGCTCAATGTCCTGCCTGGATATCGTCAGCCAACGGCCGTGCCGGTCGGCTAAGCGCTTGACGCGCTCCTCGCCGAGTTTTTTTCCGGCAAAGTAAAGCGGCAACGCACCTAGAACGGAACCCGCCATCCCCGCCAAGGTCGTGCCAATAAAGTCGAGCTTATCTTGAGCAACCATGAAGCCAGCGAGCGGCATGATCAATTCAGAAGGAATAGGCGGAAAGACGTTCTCGATGAACATCAGCAGCAAGATACCGCCGTAACCTGCCGAGGAGATGAATCCAATTACCCAGGAGGCCACCGGGGTACCTGTCTTTTAGGTTCTAGCCCTCGAAGGGGGAGAGTGGAGAGGACTTCCTGACTTCTTCAGCCACCTGAAAAGGTTATCCCCAGCGAGCGATCAAACCGAGCAAATCGCAGACTCGATTGGAATATCCCCATTCGTTGTCGTACCAACTCAGGCATTTCAGATATCTGGCGCCGGTGACGCTGGTAAACGCCGGGTCAAAAATGGAAGAGTGCGAATTCCCGATAACGTCCGACGATACCACAGGCGATTCCATCAATTGCAAAATACCTTTCATCCGTTTCGAGTCCGCTGCCAACTTGATCGCCGCATGAACATCATCGGCGCTCACGTTTTTCTCCAACTCGACAAATAGATCGACGACGGAACCATCGGGCACCGGGACACGTGCGGCAATGCCGTCGAGTCGCCCTTTCAGTTCAGGCAAAACCTCGCCGACTGCCTTCGCCGCCCCTGTGGAAGTCGGAATGATATTCTCCGCTGCGGCTCGGCTGCGCCGCCAATCCGAGTGCGGCACGTCGGCGAGACGCTGATCGTTAGTATAGGCGTGCACGGTGTTGATGACGCCTTCAACGATGCCGAACGAATCATGCAGCACCTTTGCCAGCGGCGCGAGACAATTCGTAGTGCAGCTCGCGTTCGAGATAATCCTGTGCTCCGGCTTGAGCCCATCGTCGTTAACGCCGAGCACGACCGTGTAATCGATCTCGTCCTTCGCGGGAACGGTCAGCACGGTTCGTTTGGCGCCCGCCTCCAGATGTTGACCGAGCTGTTCCCGGCCGGTGAAGATTCCGGTCGATTCGATGACGACGTCGATGTCCAGCTCACGCCACGGCAGCTTAAGCGGGTCCTTTTCACGAAGCATCCGGGTGCGACCGTGTGACGTCACCAACTCATCACCTTCGAGCCGCAAAACGCCGTCGAAGCGCCCCATGACCGTGTCATAGTTGAGCAAGTATCTGAGCGCGTCGTGGTCAAAGACATCGTTAATCGCAATCAGTTCGGCGTCGGCCCGCTTGTCGAGAATACGAAACACCGAACGGCCGATTCTCCCGAATCCGTTGATGGCGACTCTCATTGCCCACCTCCGATGCCATCGAGCCTGCTATAGTGCCGCACCACCTCGAGCACGCGGCACGCATGACCGAGGCTCTCGTACCACGCCAACACTTTGACTATTCTTTTTCCCGCCTTGATGGTCGCGCGTGAATCGAACAGCAAGGATTGCCGGCAGCCGATGACGTCAGAAGAAACAATCGGATCATCGGTCACGGCGATCAACCTCGGGTGATCAGCGGCGGCGGCGCGCATGGTGTCGTTCACTTGTTTGACCGTGATGTCCCCGTCCCGCATAACACAGTTAAGATCGAGCAACGATCCCCGTTGGACCGGCACGTTGAGGGCGTAACCGCTCAACTTCCCAGCAAACTTTGGCAGCACAAATTCCACCCATCGCGACGACTCATTATTGTTGGGGATAATATTTTCGGCCGCCGACCGGCTGCGACGAAAGTCCTCGTGGGCATAATCCTGCAGCGACTGATCGCTGCTGTAGGCATGAACCGTGGTCATCGACGCGCAGTCGACGCCCAGGTTGTGATCCAGCGATTGTAGTAACAATGCAAATGCGTTGGTTGTCGCAGAACCTGCCGAAATGATCTTGTCGGCGCTGGCTGCATCGCTCTCATTGATGCCCGGTATGACGACTCTATCGATCGGCTCGGCCGGCAGCGAAGCCAATACGACCCGTTTTGCACCGCCGCGTAGATGAGCTTCCATGTTCCGGCGATGCCGATATCGGCCTGTCGCATCGACCACGCAGTGGACTCCGAGAATATCCCACGGAACTTCCTCTGGTCGCGCAAGCTGGAGCATTCTGGTGCGAAACTTGTCATTGATCAGATAGTTGTCTTGAAGCTTGCAAGATGGCTCCGCCATACCGTCGCTTTTGAGCAAGTACTCGATGATTTCTGGCCTGCCAATATCGGCCACCGCAACGATCTCGATGTCGTCATTTTCCAGCGCAAGGTGATAGAGGTGGCGGCCGATCTGTCCCAAGCCCATAATGCCGATCCGGATTTTGCCGTTACGCATTTGGCCATCTCCTTATTCCCAAGATTAAACTCTAAGGAAGGCCTTATTCTAGACCCGCGATTGTTAAAAACACAAAAATCTTTTGGAACAATCTAAAAACGGTCTGAGCGATTTCCGTAGCTCGCTCAAGCAGAAGGATCGATGAGCCAAAAAACGATCAGACTATACGGAAAACGTTGGAACTTACACGAGATGAGGGTCTCTAGATTGATCTTTTATCCTTCGGCTTCTCATCGGTGCCAGCGGGCTTGACCAGCATGCCAAAGTACGGCTAAGCGTTGCCATCAATAGAAGGCCCTTCAGTTCGAGCCGAGTCTTACCGCCGCCTCTTGCCGTATGAATCCCGGCGGCCGGCCGTGTTTGGAGCGAATCTCTAACCATCCGTCCACAGAGTCTACGACGTTCAGCCTGGTTCCCTGGCCAATATTGGCAATAAGCGCTGAATTTTCGCTTGGCCCGCTGAAAACCTGGGCTGGACGAACCGTTTGAAACGAGCCGCGGAGACGCGGCGCCGCTTTAACCGGTGGTTTAGAGGCAGGCGCGGCGACACGCTCGAAAGACGTTGCTTCAGGCTCAAGTACCACCGGATCGCCGGAATTAGGCGCTTCGGCTGTTAAAATCTGCATCGCAACTGTGCCGGCAACCAGGAGAAGGATCACACCGGCAAAGACCGCGCCGATATGCCAGTGTCGAACGATAGCGCCCCAGGCAATCTGAGTTGCATTCAGCTCCTTCGCAACAGCTGTTACAGACGCGGAACTGCTTGCAGCAAGAGGGCTGCCACGCGCTTCGTCTGAGGCGGCCAAGTCCGACGATTCGACACTCATGTTTAACTTGCTTTGAAGCATTTTTGCACTCTCGGAATCAGACGACCACTGTGCCACTCCGATACTTGCACCGTTGGCCGCGCGTTCCTCTTGGGCTTGTCGATTTTCATCGATGAGTCGGGCATGCTCGGTTTGTAATTCTTCCAGCTGCTGCCGAAGCATGCTCAGCTCCCTTTGGTTTTCCTCGCCCGCAGCGAGGCGTTTCTGCCAACGCGAGATTTCCTCGCCGAGCCGGCGATTTTCATCGCCTAGCTCCTGACAGGCTCGCTCGGTCTCCCGCAGACGTTGGTGAGTATCCTCGAGTGCTTCGACCTGGTATTTTCCTTCAGAGAGCTCGTGTTCCAAGTCGGCGATGAGGGCCTCCAATTTCTGTTGCTGCTCCTGGTAAACCAGCTCGCGAGATTCGACGTTGGCCAGTTGTAATTGTGCCGACTCCATTTCGCGGACTTTGGACTGACTGTGTTCCAATTGCTCTCTGTAATCCGAGACTTCCATTTCGAGGCGCGCGCAGCGATCGGATGCTTCCTGATATTGCCGGGCCAGTTCCACGGAATGCCGTTCCGAGTTCTGCAGCTCGGCGATTGTGGTTTGTCTTTGTTCCAACTCGGCTTGCAGCTGCTCATTGTAAACGGCCGCCTCTTGGTTGCGCTGGACGGATTCGCTGAGTTGCGATTGCATCGTCTCAAGCTGCTGGTGAAGGACCCCGATTTCCCGTGTAAACTGCCGATGGCTCTCGAGCAGCTGCTGTTTCTCCGGATCTTCCTCTCGTTGAGCTGAGCGAAGGCCTTCGAGACTCTTCTCGGCGGCGGCAAGTTGGCTCGATAGCGCGTCAATCTCCGCCTGCAGCTCCGTGTTTTTCGCTATCAGTTCTTCGGTGTGCTGCTTGGACTCGGTATGACTGAGCTGCAATTGTGCGTTTCTCTCGGCGATCGCGTCATGCTGGGCATCAATTGCACTAAGCCGTTCCTCCGCGGTTCGAAGCTGGTCCTGAAGATTACTGACTTGTTCTAGCAAATGCTGTTTTTCGATCCGGCTTTTTTGGTTTTCTGATTTCATCTTTGCCCCCTCTAGCGCTCGGCTCTGAAGCGCTATTATCGCTTCGTCCTTTTCCGCCAATTGCTGTTTCAAACCGGCTGTTTCAATTTGTAGCTTCGTATTGAGATCGCAGGCTTCATGAATTCGCTTGTTCGATTCCGCGAGTTCGGTTTGACTCGTGATCAGCCGGCCCTTGAGGTTGTTAATCTTTTCCTGCAGCTGCTGGTTCTCGGATTGTACGCTCAGCAAAAGACTCTGGTCATTCTGACGTTCGTCCGACGTCTTTTGGCTTTGTTCGGGCCCGCCTGAAAGGAGTTCCATACCTTGCCGGATTGGATCATTGGTAGGGATCGATTCCGGCGACGGACCAGATTCGGAGTATTGTGCTGTGGCTTGGGCAGTTTGCGTGCGCTTGAAACTATCGATCTCTCGTCGTCTCCTTTTAAGTTCACGCTCCGCAGCAAACAGGAACGATCCCAAAAGGACGATGGTGGCTCCCGAAAAAACCGTCAGTAAAGGATAGAGATGCTCCATGGAACTCTCTCAGGAGAAAGGACTCATCTGTGGCTTCTAATAATTCTCTCCGACCTTAAGTTACTGGAGCGAATGCCGGAACCTGCATTGTTTTCCCGACACGCCACTTGGGGAATTTACCATGCCATTCGCCAAAGCTATGCCAATGCAGTTTTCGCCGACTGGAAGCTTTAAACCATTACCGGATAACGAGTTTTTATGGCGGGATATTTTTAGGTTGGCAGTTTTTCGAACAAAAATCGTGACTTTCAGCGAAAATGTGAGATTTGGCCTGGGGGGACGCGCTTCTCTGTCGTCATTTTACCTGCGAATGCGTCAATTCCATGGTTGACCACCTAGCTTGGGGATTGGTAGAAGGGCGTATTCAACTCGAGTGGAGAGGAATCATGGGCCGGCCATATACGTCCGTCCGATCTTTCGACGTGACACTCAGCGTATAATCGAGGTGTCCGCATGGGAACCGTCGCCGGGGCACAGCAGATTCTTGCCGGGTTGAAGGAAGCCGGGATCGACTTGGTCTCGAGCGTCCCTGACATCAATTTATTGCAGCTGATCAATCTGCTCTATGAAGACGACACCATCCGCCACGTGCCGGTCGGGCGCGAAGAAGAAGGGATCGGCGTCTGTGCCGGCGCGCATCTGGGCGGAAAAAAAACCGCCATGCTCATGCAGAACGGCGGGCTGTTAAACAGCTGCAACGGCCTCACCACCACAGCCTTGCAATTCGGCATGCCGATATTGCTGCTAGTCTACTACGCCGGTGATATCGGCGACAATGCATTCCACATGCTTGGGCTGGTCACCGAGCCGGTGCTCGACGGTCTGGGTATCAAGTACATCGTCATGCGCGATCCCGCAAAGGTGAAACAAGAGATAGCTGGGGCGGTCACTTTGGCGAATAGCTCGAAAAGACCAGTCGCGTTGCTGCTCTCCCGTGCGGTACTGTGAGGAGATGATGAAGCGCTTCGAATGTCTGCAGGCGATCGCGCCATTGTTTTCCGATGAACTGTTCGTCACCACGGCTGGCGGCGCCACGGCGGAATGGAACGCGGTTCGTCCGAGCGACGGCAATATTCAGGTGAAGACCTTGGGTTTATGCTCGTCGATCGGGCTTGGCCTAGCGATCGCTCTTTCTAAGCGCAAAGTCTTCGTGTTTGACGGCGACGGCGCTCTCTGGATGAATCTCGGCTCGCTCGCTACCATTGGTCTGCATCAGCCGAAAAATTTAGTGCACATTTGCTGGGACAACCAGCAGTACGAATCTTCCGGCGGCGAGCCCACGGTGGCGACCGCCGGCAACCTCGATTTTGCGGGAATTGCGCGCAGCGCCGGTATCAAAAGCTCTCATACCGCAGCGACGGTGGACGAGCTCAAACAAGCCGTCACTCACGCTCTGGGTCACGATGGCCCGCATTTCATCTGGGCGCGCATCGAAGCCGGACGCGCCGAAGCACCGCCACTGCAATACGACGAACTCGAAAACAAGTACCACTTCATTCGTTACGTCGAACAGACTGAAGGGATCAATATCCTGCGAGTGCCCACGTCCGCCAGTTATCTGCAAAAATAGCGAAAGCGGCGGCTCGCGACTCTCACCTGCAAGATTATATCGAACTCTGTACATGGAGAAACCTTGCTGACCTGGAAGCCAAGTTGGCAAAACAGGCCGGCACCTGCTTACCATCATACTCGCGAAAGATGTCCGGAAGTTTCTGATTTTGCGATCCGCGGTCGTGGGTCGAGGAACGAATGAACTGTCGGAGTAGAAGAGTATGTGGAGTTGGTTTCACCCCATGACTGCACCACTCCAGTACTCCAAACGTTTATCTGGTAAGTGCGCGATCAACCGCAATGAAACACACGAGTGCTTTTCAGCAGCCTGCTAATCTTTTAGCCGGATGCCGAACTTTGAGAGCCGATGCTTCCAGGCTTCACGCCGCTCGATATTTTTCCAAACTTCGATTTCCTGTCTGGCCAACTGCGTCTTCTTTTCCTTTAGCTCAGTCATCAGGTTTTGGATCAGCTTATCGCGGGCCTGGAGTAGCTGTTCCCTTTCGCTTAACAATGTCTCCAAACCATTTGCCTCGCCATTGACACGCTCGCTTGCCTGCGCTTCGAAAGCGCTCATAGCGATGAGCGCCTTGTCCTCTTTGTTCCGTTCCTGCTGTAACAAATCTTGCAATTTGACTTTGGCGGACTCCGCTTCATTGAGCCGCTCGGCCAGAGCGTTCATTTCGGCGCGGAGCTCGCTCAGCTCCGTACCGCTGGTTTCCAGGAGCCGCTGTTTGTCGGCGATTTGACGCTCCAAAGACTCGACCCTTCCGCCCAAGCGTTCCTCCAACTCACTGATCGAAGCCTCTCTCGATTGAAGCAACGCCGCCTTTTCGCGAAGCTCCTCTTGGGTCAGACGCTCGGACCGTTCGCGCTCCGCTCCCGTTTCGTTAAGCTTCTGCGTTAGCTCGTTCACCTTGGCCATGAGCAGATCGACATCGGCATCGCGCGATTCCAACAATTCTTGCTTTTGGCCCAACTGGCTCTCCACAGACCGGAGTCTTTCGGTCAGCCGCTCCTCCACGGCTTTCATCGCAGCCTCTTTGGACTGCAACAACTCCGTTGTCTGCCGAAGCTCGTCCTCGATTAAACGCGCGGCTTGGCCTCTAGAATTTTCCAGCTCGGTCAGCCGGCCGGCCTGATCAGTGACCTTGGAAAGAAGCGTTCTCAGCTCGACCTCCCGGGCTCCCAGCAGTTCCTGCTTCTCCCGTAACTCACTTTCCAGACTGCGGATTCGATGACCGAAGCGCTCCTCCACCGCGCTGATCGCCGCTTCTTTCTCACCGAGCAGATCAGCTTTTCGGCGGAGGTCGTCCTGTAGCTCGTGCGCCACTCGCTCTTTTGCCGTCGTAAGCTCGTCGACTCGATTCTTCAGCCCATTCAACTCTGACTCGCGGCTATCGAGTTGTTCTTCCCTCTCACGGAGCTGGTTTTCCAGGCGCCGAATTTTTCCGCTCAAATCCTCCTCGAGTTTTTTTATGCCAGCGTCTTTCGATTGTAACTGCTCGGTTCTTTCTTTGACTGCCTCCTCGAACAGACTTTCTGTCCGCGCCTTAGCCGCTGCCAGATCACTCATTCTCTGCTGCAGAGATAACAGCTCGGACTTGAGCTCTGCCGCCTCCGACTCCCGGCTGCCAACAAGCTCCTGCTTTGCTTGCAGCTGCTCCTCGAGAGTTGCGATCCTCGCCTTAAAGGCCTCTTCAATCTCCCGAACGGCGGAATCATTGGCCTGAAGAACTTCCTTTTCCTTTTTAATCGTTTGCTGGAGCAGGCTCGCGGCACGCTCCTTTGCCGACCCGACCTTGGCGAGTTGGTCAGCGAGCGAGGCAACCTGGGCCTTGAGCGATTTGATCTCCTGATCGCGGCTCTTGCGTGACTCTTGCGCTTCGCTGAGCAGGTCTTTCAGCGTGTGAACTTCTTTGTCGTAGCGTTGCTCCAACTCGCGCTTGGCAGTTTCGCTTGACGCGCGTTGAAGCTGTTCTTTTTTGAGTTCCTCACGCAGGGATCGCTCGGCTTGCGCTTTGCCTTCCTCAGCCGCTCTCAAGCTCTGCGATACGGCCTGGAGTTTTTGTTCGAGCGCGCGAATTTCCCCATCACGGCGCTTTGAAAGCGCTTCGCGTTCGTTCAGTTGAGTTTTCAACGGTTTGATCTCACCGTCATAGCGGGAAGCTAGCTCTTGATACGCTAGTTTCGCCGCATCGTGCTGCTGCTTTTCCCGCTTGAGCTCTTCCTGCAGCGTTTGTTCCGCTCGAGCTCTTCCATCCGCCACCTCGCTCAGCCGCAGCGACACGGCTTTGACTTCAGACTTGAGTGACTTTACTTCCTCGTCCCTAACTTGAAGTAGCAGCTCTTTCTCGGAGACTTCAGTCTTGAGGGACTGAAGGCCGGCACCTAGCCGCTGCTCGGTTTCTCGAAGCAAACGATGCTTTGCATGAGAATCCCTTTCCGCCTCGGCTAATGCTTCCTGAAGCCTGCTTTCGGCCTGGGCCTTCGCGGCTTCCAATTCTTTCAGCTGACGGCGAATGCCGTTCATCTCTGACTCGCGGTGGCGGAGCGCTTTGTCGCGCTCGCCAAGCTGAGTTTCCAGATTCCGGATATTTTCGCCTAAACGTTTTTCCTCGGCTTTTCTCGCGAGCGCCTCCGCTTCGAGAACCTCCTTCTTTTTGCGAAGCTCTTCTTGAAGGACGCCTTCCGCGCGCTTCTTTGCACCTTCCAGCTGATTCAGGCGGCTGTTCAGATCGCTGAGTTCCGCCCGAGAGCTTTCCAGTTCGTTCTCGCGTTCTTTCAAGATACCGTCTTTTTCCCGCAACTGGTTTTCCCAGAGCCGGTTTTGTGCGTTCAGCCGCTGTTCGAGATCTCTAACCGCGGCATCCTTCGCCTGTAAAATATCCTTCTGTTTATTGATTTCCTCACGCAGCCGGCGTTCGATCGGTGTCCTGGAAAAGACGGAGGTCGAATCCACCGAAGCGCTCGATTTCAGCGACATCAATTCGGCGTCCCGGGTTTTTAATTCGCGCTCCTTTTCATTCAGGTCGCTGAGCAGCAATTCGATTTTGTCGATGCTGGCTTCGAGATCTCGCCTGACCGAGTCTTTTGCCTGCTGCTCGTGCTTGCCCTTCCAAACTTGCTCTTGGAGCAGACTTTCCGTTGCATGCTTCTCCGAACTTAAATCCGTCAAACGACGTCTGAGCGCTTGGATTTCGCCGTCGCGGACCATCTTTAAGACGACGATGGTCATCACCACGGCAAAAATCCCCAAGCCGCCATAAAAAAAAGTGCCGGCGGGTAATTCATCGGAAAGGAATTGGAGCGGGGAGGACGAGGCGGAGTCGAGCTTGTTGGCGATTAGCCAACGAAAATAATTGGCATCGAGCTCATTGTTTTGGAAGCTAAAAAAGACCAGAGCACCCAGAACAAGAGTCACCCCAACCAGCAAAAAAATGATTTTCTCTTTTGTTCGCATAGGATATTACACCGCTGTTGGTATATAAATTACACCGCCAGTGGGCACGAAACCGCCGCAGCCTCCGGATGGCTGCCTATTTTACGCTTCTCGCGCGAAAATTGCCAAGCAATTTTGGCCCGACAATTTCTCCTCCAAAAGGCCTCTAAATTATCGAAATTTCAGCCCCCAGCCCGGTACCCACGTGTCGAGAGCGCACCACCGTGCAACGACAAACGCGCTCTTGCCGTTTGTTCGGGAATCTCCCCGGATTTGCCGTGAAGCTGCGCCACCCGGAACTTACTATCGGCCCGACGACGGAGTGTAAGTGGGTAATGGCCTTGGAAGGGGCGGATCAAGACCAACTATTGCTTTGCCTTCAGATTCCGATCGTTTTCCTGAAGGAACTTCTTGATTTCCTCGGCATGGCTAAGCAACCGTGCCCACTGCTCTTTGTAGAGCGTTACGGGGAATCTTCCCAGTCCATAGACCGAAAGACCTCCTTTTTCACTGATCTTCATACGCAGTTCGCCAGGCTTGCGCTGATCGATCTGCTCTTTTAACGCTCTGTTTTCAGCCTCCAAGCGCGCCAACTTCTGCTCCGCTGTTTCTTCGGTCATGATTCCTCCGAAATTCGAGTCAACAAGCATCGCGCTTAGCGATACCCACTGCCATTCGACGATATTTCATTTTGTGGTGGAATTACAGCAGTTGGCATGGAGTTGGCGAAATTCAGCCGGCCCAGCGATCGCCTTTATACCGAAGGCTGTCACTCACTTGATCGTCCCTACAAAGTCAGACTATAAGATTGGAGTACCCTGGGCAGAACAAATTATCACTAAATAGGAATTAGGAGGTCTGGAGATGTCGCTCAACAGCCGAATCATTGACGGCGACGGTCATATCATGGAAGACAACGCGGGTATCATTGCTCATATGCAAGGTGCTTACCGCGATATCGCATCGCGCAAGGGAGTTTGCTTTCCGCCGCTGGATCACCTGCACTCCGCACGGGCCGTTGAGACACCACCCCAACGGGATCAACGCCCTCCGGTAGGACCTGGCGGCTGGCTCGAATTTCTCGACGACGTAGGGATCGAATGGACGGTAATGTATCCGACTCTTGCTCTCTCCTACGGCAAGATCGTCAGCCGCGATTACGCGGTGGCGGTCTGCAAAGCATACAATGATTGGATGGCCGAGACGTACACAAAATTCAATCCACGCTTCAAAGGCATGGCGATAATTCCCATGCAGGACCCGGAAGAAGCGGCCAAGGAACTCCGCCGCACGGTCACCGAGCTTGGAATGCTCGGCGCGATGATGCCTTCCAACGGGCTTGCTCAGCCTTTGGGCGCAAAACAGTTCTGGCCTATCTATGAAGAGGCCAACCGGCTCGGTTGCTGTCTGGCGGTACACGGCGGCGCCCACGATCGATTCGGCATGGACCACATGAACATGTACGTGCCGGTGCACGCCCTTGGCCATCCGTGGGGTTTGACAATTAACTGCGCCGATATTCTCTACAACGGCATCTTCGAGCGCTTTCCGCGCGTGCGCATCGCCTTTCTCGAGGGCGGCGTCGCCTGGTTGCTGCTGCTCCTCGAACGGCTCCATGCTTCCCATGAAACTCACTTCCAGTACATCCCTGAAGGCGAGTTCGGCGTGCGGGAAGACCAGGATCCGGCGAAGCAGATGAAGCAGCTAATCAAAGACGGGCGCCTCTATCTCGGCGTCGAAACCGAAGAATTGACGATGCCATTTGCGATCAAGACCGTCGGCAATAAACCGTTTCTCTACTCGTCGGACTTTCCCCACGAAGTCACCCACGAAAGCTGCAAGCACGACATCGGCGAGCTTCTGGAGAGCGACGAGATTACCGAGGATGATAAGGCGGCCCTGCTGTGGCGCAACGCCGAGACGTTTTACAAGCTGCCGCTCTGACAAACGGCGGAGTTCAAATCGTTCAAGCCGTCAACTCGATAGCCGTCAATTGTAGAGGACTTTATGGAAACTTGCCGCGCCGCCGTCATCACCGAGCACAACAAACCGCTGACGATCCAGCAAGTACCGATCCCAAAGCTCGATCCCGGATCCCTGCTGGTTAAAATCACTGCCTCGACACTCTGCGGTACCGACGTGCACCGCTGGCACGGACCGCTGGGCGACGGTGACACCTTGCCGATCATTACCGGCCACGAGCCGTGCGGGCACGTCGAAGACATCGCCGGCGAGCGCACCGACATTCTCGGCAGACCGGTCAAACGCGGCGACCGGATCGTATGGAGCTATGTCGCCTGTGGCTCTTGCTACTACTGCGCCGTCGCGTTGCAGCCTTGTATCTGTCCCGGACGCGCCTCCTGGGGACACAATCGTAGTGATCAGCATCCTTATTTACTCGGTAGCTGCGCCGAATATATGTACGTGCCCAAAGAGTGTCTCATCATCAAAGTTCCGGATGAGGTGACCTCCGCGTCGGCGGCTGCTTCGGCGTGCGCCTATCGGACCGTCATGCACGGATTTGACCGCCTGGGCGCGATCAAAAGTCACGAAACGGTTGTGATCCAGGGCAGCGGTCCCCTCGGTAATTTTGCCACGGCGGTGGCCAAAGATCACGGCGCCAAGAAGGCGCTGGTCATCGGCGCGCCGGCAAACCGCCTGGAAGTGACAAAACGGATGGGGGCCGACGCAGTGCTCAACCTCGAAGAAGTGACGGATGAAAAAGACCGGCGCAGCTGGGTGCGCGATCATACCGACGGGCGCGGCGCCGACGTGGTCATTCAGGTCGCCAATAACATGGCGGTACCGGAGGGCCTCACCTTGCTGCGCGGCGGCGGTCGCTATTTGAACATCGGCGCCGGCGGCAAAGCCAACATTGCCGTGGAAAAGATTCCGCAGGAAATGCTTTTCATCACAGTGCGCTCCGCCGAGCCACGCCATTGGCTCCAAGCCATCGACTTTCTCGCCACACGGCGAGATACTTTTCCATTCGAGCAAATGATCAGCAAGAGCTACACGCTGGACCAAATCAACGAAGCAATGTCGGCGATGGCAAGTTACTCGGTGGTCAAGGCGGTGATCAATCTAAGCTGACTCACGATCGAGTTCCGCGAGACACGTGGGCATGACCGCAGGGTCTCTCCTGCCAACAACCGGAGGGTTCGATGAATTATCAACTGGAGCACGTCGCGATTTACACTAAGGACATCGGCGAATCGATCAAGTTCTACGAAAAATTCTTTGGCGGGCACCCCACGCCGATCAGAAAGGGCAGCGCCGGCTACGGCTTCTGTTTCGTCAGGATCGCGGGCGCGCCCTCGATACAATTGATGGAGTCCGGCGGTGAGACCGGCGTGCACCATTACGGTTACGTTACCGACGATATCGATCAGGCGGCCAAAGATTTTAAAGAAAAAGGCGCCGAGATCCTGCGCGAGAATCGCGACGAGTCGGGAAGACTGACCACCATCTTTGTCAAAGATCCGAACGGATTGGAGCTGGAAATCCGCTCGCCTCGTTAGCCAGCCCCACGAATCCGTCCGACGGCATCACCGGCGGCTGGGCTCCCCGAAGGCCATCATCCTGCGCGAGCGCAGCCCTTGCTACCATCTTCGTAATCAGAGACCGCGCTGGCGATTTGAACGAACTTGAACGCTTTGAACCGCTTGAACCCGGTCGTTTAATCGAGCTGCGCCCAATCGCCGAATTCTTCCAGACCCAGCTTCTTCAAAGTGTCAACGTAAGGCCGGCCGGTTTTTTCATGCCTGCCGGAGCGCCTATAGTATTCGCGCACCATCTCGGGCAACCACTTCGCGATCGTGAAGCCTTTGTACTTTCCGTCCGGCACCGGATCGAGAAAACGCTGCCCCACGTGCTGCCAATCGTGATCCGCCACCCATCCCCGTTGCGTCGCAAAGATGCTCTGCAAGATCGCGCTGCGATAGCCGGCCTCCAGGGCCTCGTCCATCGTGAAATTCCAGCCGGTGGTCGCATTGAACGAATCCACCACGCTGTTTAGCCCGTCCGGCTTCAAATGCATTTGCGCAAACCAACAGCCGCCCATCAGGCCGACGAATTGCCGGTATTGCTCGGCAATGACATTCGACTGTGGCCAGCCTTTCGGATCGTCGCGGTCCAGCGGCCCCCATTTTTCCCTGTACTTGAGATCCGGCGGCGGATTGGCCGCGCCGCCGCCCTGCGGTTTCATGCCGCCGCTGGCGACGACCTCGCGCAGCATATTGCTAAAATGGGGCCGCCAATCGTGCATGGCGGGGACACCGCGCTTGGTGTGCACGACCCATTGAATCGCGTCGCCGCCGATCGCCTCGGCGACTTCCAGCGGCCCATCGGCGATCAAGTTGCCCCACTTGCCTTCGCGGCGCGCCGTCATCTCCAATAATTTGTCGATCGCTTCGACATTGCCCCATTCGAGACGCAATCCGTCGCAATCCGCTTCGGTCACCAACCCTTTTTCATATGCCTCGAACAGGACTCCTGCCCCGAAAGAAAAGTGGCCGCACTCGATGCCAAGATCGTTGATCCTTTCGGCGAGATACAGCGTCGCGTTGCCTTTGACGCCAAGGTTCCAAAACGTGTCGAGCCACTCGGCGCCGGCGTTGAAGTGCCCGACCTTGCCCTTAAACTCGCCCTCGCCGATCTCCACGTCCCAGGGACACAGGCGCGCGCACTGGAAACAGGGCCGCTGAGTTATTCGGTTCTGATCGAAACCGCGGTTGTGGTCGCCGATCAAGCTGCTCTGCATGTTGTTGTTGGGCAGGGCTTCGAGATGGCGCGCATGACCGACCGTGTAACGATCGGCCACGGAATATTGCTGCAGCGTTTTACGCCACCTCAGTCCGGCCTCGATCAACGCCGCCTTGTCGTGAATCGGTGGACGCTTGGTGCCATGCACCACGATCGCTTTGAGCTTCTTCGAGCCGAAGATTGCGCCGCCGCTATGCGATGCCGAATGATTGTAGTCGTTGCACAACATCGCCGCATGGACTAAATGCTCACCCGCAGGACCGATGCCCATCACTTTCGCGTCCTTGATGCCGACTTCGGCGCGCAAAAAATCCTCGGTATCGCGCGCGCCCTTGCCCCAAAACTTTCCCGCGTCGCGCAACTGCGGCTTGCCGTCGTTGATAAACAAATACGTTGGTTTGCTCGCCGCGCCTTCGAGAATGACGCCGTCGTAACCCGCCTGCTTGAGGTAAGCCGCCCAGTGGCCGCTCGCCGCCCCTCGTCCGAGCGAGTAATTGGTCATGGGGCTGAGAAAAACCGCGCACACTTTCGTGCCGCCGGGCGTCAAGCCCGTGCCGGTGAGCGGTCCGGTCATCATCACCATTTTACTGTCTGGATCGTACGGCCTGACGTTCAGCGGCAACTCGCACATGAGTATATACAGCGCCAACGCTTGCCCACCGATGAATTTTTTTAGCGCTGGCTCTTCCGGCAGATTTTCATCCTTCATCGATCCGCTGGTGAGATCCACGCGCAGGATCTTGCCCATGTAGCCGCCGGGCAAGCGGGTCGAGCGATGCGCGGGAAATAGGTCAGATGAAGTAGCCATAAAGTCCCTCAATGGAGAGAACCGCAGTATTGGAGCGATCGAGTACTGGAGTACTGCGTTTTTCCGGCCTCCATCAATGCATTACTCCAACATTTCATCATTCCATTCTTCACATCCTGAACGCCTCTTTCACGAACAAGCTTTCCGGCGGAATTTCCTTTTTTACCAGACCTTGCTCCATCTGATAGCGGTTGAGCGCCTGAATGCTTTTTTTGTCCGAATCGGTCAGTACGCAATCGTAGGGATCATATCCCAATAAGTCGCGTTCCTTGGCATAGCCTTCGGCGTCCTTCGGCGTGAAATATTTGGGCGCGAGCTTGTTTGCTTCGCGGAACGCTTCGATCAGTTTTGCGGCTATATCGGGATATCGTTCCGCCGTCTCTTCCTTCATCGCCATAATGTGAATGATCGGATAGATCTGCGTGCGCCTCACGTAACGGATAATTTCGTCCGTGTCCTCGAAAAGCGGTTTGACTCCCGGAAACTTGCCCATGACCGCGGGCAGAGATCCGCCGCCGAACAACGCGGGATATCCGGAGTCGCCGGCAACCAGCGCCGCGGCGAGCTTGCCTTCGCTTAACAGCCGCGAGAGGGCCGCCTTTTCCTGCCCAAAAGGCGGCGGCGGATCGAGCCGCTCGAGCTTCACCGGCAACTCATTGCCGATGTAAACCTCTTTTCCTGAAACGAACCAGGCCACGTCGGTGGTTTTGATGTCGTATTCATCCAAAAGAAAACCGCGCGCCCAGGAGACCGCCGTCGCACCGTAGCGAAAACAGCCGATCTGTCTGCCCTTGAGCTCGCTGGGATGGTGGAGTTTGCCTTCGCAGTAGAAGATATTTCTCTGTCGCGGGCCGCGCTGGAAGAACACCGGTAAAGCGCGAAATCGTTGTCCTTTTTCCTTGATGCGCATGAGCGTCGCGGTTGACATTTCGGCCAGATCGAATTCCCCCCGAACGAAGCGGTAGTGCATCTCGCCCGGCGTGTATTTGTCGCCGACGTATTGGAGATCATAGCCGTCGAGCTCAACAGAACCGTCGATCAAGGCTTTGTTGCGCGGGTTGGGATTGGTGCTGAATGTTATTTTGGGTTTAACTGCTGGGATTCTGTAGGAGCGGGTTTGAAACCCGCCCCTACGCGCCGTTACGGGAAATCGATAATGACGTCAAACCGCCAGATGCTGCTTCAAAAACTCCATTCCCCGTTGCCACGACACCCG
>Ga0210076_1000085_pt1 | contig 18756 bp, 18 predicted proteins | sample MayberryNW_Catta_3_FD_184876 | JGI IMG/M metagenome (GOLD analysis project Ga0210076, IMG submission 184876) | Wetland microbial communities from San Francisco Bay, California, USA, that impact long-term carbon sequestration -... | ecosystem: Environmental > Aquatic > Marine > Wetlands ... | reverse complement strand
GCTCCGCCGCGCTTCGCCCGAGCGGCGCCGAAGCGAGACGGAGGAGCTCCGGCACGGTGATCTCGTGGTCAACTCGGGCAAGCGCGAGGTCATCGTCGGCGACGAGGAGGTGCACCTCGCGCCCAAGGAGTTCGACCTGCTGTGGGAGCTCCTCGACCACCGCGGGATCGTCCTCACGCGCGACCAGCTCCTCGAGCGCGTGTGGGGCTACACGTTCGCCGGCGACACGCGCACGGTGGACGTGCACGTCCGTCAGATCCGTCGCAAGCTCGGAGACGCCTCGCCGATCGTCACGGTCTGGGGCGTCGGCTACAAGGTCGCGTCCGAGCGTGCTCCGGCCCCGGCCGCCTAGGCCGCTACCCTGACGGGGCCCGATGTTCGGGACTCTCCGGTTCCGCCTTACCGCACTCTTCCTCTCGGCCGTGCTCGTGTTCGGGCTGGTGTCGATCGGGCTCGCGGTGCGGCTCTTCCAGGACGTGACACGCTCGCAGTCGGTCCGCGAGCTCGAGCGCGAGGCATCGGGGCTCGCCGACCTCTACGCGGAGTCCGCGCTGCGCTCGAGCGACGAGGGCACGAGGGCGCCCGAGTTCGCGGCGGAGAAGCTCGAGCTCGCGACGGGTGACGAGCTCTTCTACGTGGGGGCGTCGCTCTTCCCCGGCCAGCGCTACGGGCTGACGCGGCTCCCCAGGAGCGCCCTGGGAGACGTCGAGCTGCAGCGGGACGCGGTCGTCACGTTCGAGTTCACGCCGCCCGGGGACGACCGCGTGCTCCTCGCCGCTGCGCAGCCCGTTCAGCTCGTCCGCGGCACGGAGCCGTTCGGCTGGCTGGTCGTCGCGAAGCCGACGACCGAGCTTCGCGAGCAGTGGCTGACCCTCCTCGGGCGCCTCGTGCTGGCGCTCGCAGCGGGCATCGCGCTCGGCGCGGTGCTCTTCTGGTGGCTCTCGCGTCGCCTCACGGAGCCGGTGCTCGCGCTCACACGTGCGACCCAGGACGTTGCGGCCGGCCGCTACGACGTCGAGATACCCGAAGCGAGGGGAAGCGACGAGGTCTCCCTTCTCAGCGACCGCTTCCGGCGCATGGTCGAGCAGCTCGCGGAGGCGGAGAAGCTGAAGCGCTCCTTCCTGATGTCCGTCTCGCACGAGCTCCGCACACCGCTGACGGCGATTCGCGGGCACGTCGAGGCGCTGCGAGAGGGGATCGTGAGCGAGCCGGATCAGGTCCGGGGCTCGCTCGACGTGATCGCGGCCGAGAGCGACCGCCTCGAACGCCTCGTCGGAGACGTCCTCGACCTTGCGAAGCTCCAGGCGCACCGGTTCACCGTCCGTCAGGAGGAGGTCGACCTGGGGCGCGTCGTCGACCATGCGTACGGCGCGTTCGCGGAGGAGGCGCGGCGGCGCGAGATCGACTATCGGGTGGACGCGACGGGCCAGCCACCCGTGATCGTCTCGGACGGAGACCGCGTGTTGCAGGTGATCTCGAACCTGCTCTCGAACGCCTTCCGCTGGACTCCGGACGGCGGGCGAATCGACCTCCGTCTCGCCGCCGTCAACGGCGCGGTGCGCGTTGACGTCGTCGACTCGGGCCCCGGCATCAGCGACGCTGATCGCGAGCGGATCTTCCAGCCGTTCGTCTCGCAGGACGTGGACGGGACGGGCCTCGGCCTTCCGATCGCCCGAGAGCTCGCCCTCGCGCTCGGCGGACGGGTGGAGCTCGGTTCGGAGCCCGGACGGGGAAGCCGCTTTCGACTCGTGCTTCCGGCTCGCTCGCCGGTCGTCTGAACAGCGTCGCGGACGTGCTAGGCGGCTGCGAAGTGGCCGACCGGCTTGGCCTCGGCGTCCGGCGACGGCAGGTCTTCGACCGCGGCGATGACGCGCGCGGTGTCCTCCGCCTGGCTCCGCTCGAGACGCTCCAGGCGTCCGTCGAGGCCGCGCCAGCCCGAGCTCACGAGCTCGACGAGGAGCGCGAGATCGTCGACGCGGGCATGCCGCTCGGCGAGGATCTCCCCCTCCAGCCGCTCGAGCCTGCGGATCGCCTGGTTCATGAGCCCGCGGATCTCGGCGACCTGCCGCGCAACGGGAAGGACCTCGGAGCGCAGCCCGTCGCGAACGGCCGTCCCGACCTGCCCCGGGATCGAGGCCTCGAGCTCGGCCGCGGTTGCCGCGAGCGCCGCGATCTGCTCACGCGAGCGCTCCAGTGCGGCTTCGAGGAGAGCCGACTCCGGACGGCCTGCGGCCGCATCGGCGATTCGTTGCTTGGCTCGTTCGAGAGCGGCTTCGTCCATGGACGCCCGACTACTCTACAACGTCCGGTGGACACCGCGGCCCTCGAGTACGAGCTCCCCGTGGAGCTGATCGCGCAGCGTCCGGCGGAGCCGCGCGACGCGTCGCGCCTGCTCGTCCACCGACGTCGTACGGCCGAGACGACACACCACGTCTTCTCCGATCTACCCGACCTCCTCGCCGACGAGCTCGTGGTGGTGAACGACACCCGAGTCGTCGCCGGCAGGCTCCGGCTTCGCCGCGCGACGGGAGGCGCGGTCGAGGTGTTGCTGCTCGAGGAGCTGGACGCGGGCGTGTGGGAGGCGCTCGTCCGCCCGGCGCGGCGCCTGCGGGAAGGCGAGCGCGTGGGGCCGGTCGAGCTGGTTCGGCCGATCACTGCCGGTCGCTGGCTCGTGCGACTGGAAGGCGCGCCGGACGGCGAAGCGCCTCTTCCCCCGTACATCCACGAGCCGCTCGACGATCCCGAGCGCTACCAGACCGTCTATGCGCGCGAATCCGGGTCGGCAGCAGCCCCGACGGCCGGGCTCCACCTGACGGCGGGGCTCCTGTCGCAACTCGCGCCGGTCGCGGTCACGCTCCACATCGGTGCGGACACGTTCCGGCCGGTGACGGCCGCGCGGCTCGGGGACCACGAGCTCCACGGCGAGCGGTACGTCGTCGAGCCGGGCGCATGGCAACGGATCTCGAGGGCCGACCGCGTCCTCGCGGTCGGCACGACAACGGTGCGCGTCCTCGAGACGGTCGTGCGGACGGGCGAGCTTCGGGGTCGGACGAGCCTCTTCATCACGCCGGGGTTCGACTTCCGCCGGGTCGATGCGCTGCTGACGAACTTCCACCTGCCGCGCTCGACGCTCCTGGCGCTCGTGATGGCCTTCGCCGGCGTCGAGCAGACGCGTGAGCTCTACGGGACGGCGATCGCCGAGCGGTACCGCTTCTACTCCTTCGGCGACGCGATGCTCGTGCTGTGAAGACCCACGCCCCTCGGCACGCTTCCGGCACGATCCCGTGTCTCATGCGCGACCACTTCCTGATTAGGCTCGAAGTGGGAGGAGGCGCGGGGTGGCCCCGAGGGCTCGTCCGTCGAGGGCGTGGCCGGCGGGGCCGGCGTGACGAGGACCAGGCTCGGTGAGCGCGTTCCGCCTCACCGCGACGGACGGGGCCGCCCGCGCAGGAGTGCTGGAGACGCCTCACGGGAGCATCCCGACACCGGCGTTCATGCCGGTCGGGACGAAGGCGACGGTGAAGTCGCTCCATCCGGACGAGGTGCGCGCCCTCGGTGCGAGCGTCATCCTCGGGAACGCGTACCACCTCCACTTCCGGCCGGGGGAAGACGTCGTCGAGGCCATGGGCGGGCTGCACGCGTTCTCCGGCTGGGAGGGGCCGATCCTCACCGACTCTGGTGGGTTCCAGGTGTTCTCCCTCCGGGACACGATCCTGTCCCTCGACGACGACGGTGTGACCTTCCGCTCGGTCTACGACGGCTCGGAGGCACGGTTCACCCCCGAGGGGGTCGCGGAGATCCAGCGCCGCCTCGGATCGGACGTCGCGATGTGCCTCGACGTCTGCGTGCCGGCGGGCGCGAGCCGCACCGACCTCGAGCGCGCAGTCGCCATCTCGAGCCGCTGGGCAAGACGGCAGGTGGGCGCGCCGCGCGCCGCGGGGCAGCTGCGGTTCGGGATCTCGCAGGGAGGGACGGACGGTGAGCTGCGCCGCCGCTCCCTGGAGGAGATCGCGGCCCTCCCGTTCGACGGCCACGCGCTCGGTGGCCTCGCGGTCGGCGAGTCCCGGGACGAGATGCTCGCATGCGTGGAGTGGGCGGCGCCGCTCTTGCCCGGGGACCTCCCGAGGTACTTCATGGGCATCGGCGACCCGGTCGGGATTCTCGAGGTCGTCGCCCGTGGGATCGACATGTTCGACTGTGTGTTGCCCACCCGCACCGCACGGACGGGGTCGGCGCTGACGTGGGGTGGGCGGCTCAACCTCCGGAACGCGCGGTTCGCCCGCGACCCGCTCCCCCTCGACGAGAACTGTGGCTGCCCGGCCTGCGCCCGCTTCTCCCGTGCGTACCTGCGGCATCTCGTGACCCAGGACGAGATCCTCGGGCCACGCCTTCTGAGCCTGCATAATCTCTGGTTCGTACTCGACCTGACCGCACGCGCGCGGGCGGCGATCGAGCGGGGCACGTTCTCGGCCTTCCGGCGGGACGCACTCGCGCGGCTCGCCGACGCACCCGAGGAGGAACTGTGAGCTTTCTGATCGTGATGGTGCTCTTGCTCGTCGTCATGTACGTGCTGATGATCCGGCCGCAGCGTCAGCGCCAACGCGACCAGCAGTCGATGATCGACGGCGCAGGGGTCGGCGACGACATCCTGACGAGCGGCGGGATCTACGGGACGATCACGCGCGTCGAGGGGGACGACGTCGTCGTGGAGATCGCCGAAGGCACGTCCGTGCACATGACCCGCCGCGGGATCGCCGCGGTGCTCCCTCCCGAGGGCGAGGACGGCGAGGAGCCGGAGATCGTCGACGCCGAGCCGTTCGAGGAGCCCGATCTCGATGAAGTCCCGGTTACGGGGGGCGAAGAACCCGTTACGGGCCAATCCGACGCAGAGACGGCTGCTGCCGACCGCCGCTAACGTAGTCCGCCGAACGTGAATCGACGCACTTCCTTCTTCGTCGTCGGCCTGCTGGTCGCAGCGCTCGTCGGCGTTCTCCTGATGGCGATCCCCGGGTCGCCCGTGCACCAGAAGCCGACGCTCGGCCTCGACCTCCAGGGAGGCCTCGAGGTCACGCTGCAGGCGGTTCCGCCGCCGGACCGCGAGCTGACCGAGGACGACCTGAACCGCTCGGTGGACATCATGCGGAACCGCGTCGACAAGCTCGGCGTGACCGAGCCGGAGATCCGCACGCAGGGCAACGACCAGATCGTGATCCAGCTGCCCGGGGTGAGCGACCCGGAGGCGGCCGCCGAGATCATCGGCACGACGGCGCAGCTGGAGCTCTACGACCTGGAGGCGTCGCTCGCCGGGCCGTCCGTCTCCGTCCGTGGCTTCCCCATCGAGCACGCGTCGCTGTACGAGCTCCTGGCTCGCGTCCAGAGCCAGGTGGAGGGCGAGTCCGACGCGTACTACGTCGTGAACCCGAAGACCAAGCGCGTCGTCCGCGGCCCGTTCGCCTCGGAGGAGGACGCGCTGAGGCGGACGAAGGGCAAGCTGCCCGCCGGTCTCCAGCTCTTCGCCGTTCCCACGGACATGGTGGTCATCACGTGCGGCAGCGACGATCCCGACAGGAACGCCGCCGTCGTCTGTCCCGGTGGGCCCGAGGGAAGCGGCGTCGCCCCCGACCGCGCCTACTACTACCTCTTCAAGTACGAGCCCCCCGATATCCCCCAGATGACGGGCGAGGACTTCAAGCTGTCGGGCACCCGCGCAGACTTCGACACGAGCCCGGGCGGGGCCGGCCGCCCGATCGTGACCATGGAGTTCACGGGCGCGGGCTCGGACAAGTTCGAGGAGATCACGCGCAACCTGTGGATCCGTGGGCGCTTGAAGCAGGCGCCGCAGCACTTCGCCATCGTCCTCGACCGCGAGATCAGGACCTTCCCGCAGATCGACTTCACGGACTCGAGCCTGTCCGGCGGCATCGGCGGGGGTCGCGCGCAGATCGAGGGCCTCGACTCGATCCAGGAAGCCAAGGACATCGCGATCGTGCTCCAGACGGGTGCGCTGCCCGTGAAGTTCGTGACCCTCGACCGCACGGACATCTCCGCCACGCTCGGGAAGGACTCGCTCCGCGAAGCGTGGCAGGCGGCCATCGCGGGCCTGATCCTCGTGGTGCTCTTCCTGCTCATCTTCTACCGCTTCCTCGGCCTCGTCGCCGTGGCCGGGCTCGTCATCTACGCCGCATTCCTGTACGCGACGATCCTCGTGTTCAACGTGACGCTGACGCTGCCCGGGTTCGCGGGGCTCGTCCTGACCTTCGGGGTCGCCGCCGACGCCAACATCGTCATCTTCGAACGCATCAAGGAAGAGGTGCGTGCCGGGCGATCCATGCGCGCGGCCATCGGCCAGGGCTATCGCAAGGGCTTCGCGACGATCATCGACGCAAACGTCGTGACCGCGATCACGGCGATGGTGCTCTTCGTCGTGGCGACCGCGAGCGTCCGGGGGTTCGCGCTCATGCTCCTGATCGGAACGGCGCTCTCCATGCTGACCGCCGTGCTCGCGACGCGCGCGATCCTCGCGCTCGTCGCGGGATTCGGCTGGTTCGACAACCCGAAGCTGATGGGCGCCACCGGCCAGGGCATCCCGCGCTGGCTGCGGCTCGACTACATGGGCAAGCGCCGCACCTGGTTCGCCTTCTCGGGCGTCGTGGTCGCGATCGCTCTCGGCGCGCTCGCCGTCAAGGGGCTCAACCTCGGCATCGACTTCAAGGGCGGCACGGAGATCACGTTCCGGACGCCGCAGCCGACCTCGCTCGAGCAGGTGCGCGAGGAGGCCGCGAAGATCGGGCAGGGAGGCGCGGTCATCCAGGGTCGCGGCGCGTCCGTCGACGGCAGCTACACGAGCTTCCAGATCCGAACCGAGTCGCTTCCCATCGCCGAGCAGAACACGCTCCAGCAGGACCTGAGCCAGGCGCTGGACGCGACCTCCTTCGGCGCGCAGACCGTCTCGGAGAGCTTCGGCGGCCAGATCGCCAACGCGGCGATCTTCGCGATCATCGTCAGCCTCCTCCTGATCGTCCTCTACCTCGCGTTCCGGTTCCAGTGGAAGTACTCCGTCGGTGTCCTCGTCGCCCTCGCCCACGACGTGCTCATCACCGTGGGCGTGTACGCGCTGACCGGCCGTGAGGTATCGACCGCGACCGTGGCGGCCGTGCTCACGGTGCTCGGCTATTCGATGTACGACACGATCATCGTTTTCGACCGCATGCGCGAGAACGTGCCGCTCATGCGGCGCGCGTCGTTCCGCGTCATCGGCAACGTGTCGCTGTGGGAGGTGCTGCCGCGCTCCCTGGCGACGTCGTTCATCACGATCCTCCCGATCCTCTCGCTGTACTTCTTCGGCGGCGACACGCTCAAGGACTTCGCGTTCGCCCTGCTGGTCGGGATCGGGTTCGGCGCGTACTCCTCGATCTTCCTCGCGGCCCCGCTCGTCGGCCTGCTGAAGGAGCGAGAGCCGGAGTTCGCACGCCGTCGCGACGACCTCGGAGCGCTCGCGGGAGTCTCATCCGTCGGTGGCACGCTCGCCGAGGAGGCAGCCGAGGTCGCCGCGGAGAGCGAGCCGGACGACGAAGCGCCCGAGCCGCGGGTGCCGGCGACCGCGGGATCCGCGCCCGGGGTGTCCTCGAAGAGAGAGCGTCGCCGGCAGCGGCGCGCCTCGAGGCCGCATGGACGAGCCCGCTAGCCGAGGCTCGCTCGAGAGCCTCGGGCTGGCCGGCATCGGCGCCGTCGCACTCGTGCTCGAGCGCGCAGACGAGCTCGCCGAGGAGCTCAGCCGGCGCTTGGGCGTCGAGCGGAGCGAGATGCGGGGGGCGCTCGCGGACGTGCTGGAGACCTGGCGCCGGGAGGCCCAGCGCGTCGGCGGGTCGACGGGCGACGCCGCGTCCCGGGTCGCAACGGAGCTCGGCGTCGCGTCGCGCGAGCGGCTCCAGGAGCTCGAGCTTCGAGTCGCCCAGCTCGAGCACCGGCTGAAGCTCCTCGAACGGCCCTCGTAGGGCGCACCAGAGGCCGTCCCTACAATCCGGGCGATGGCAACCCGGCAACGGCAGCCGCGGAGCCTCGGGCGTCTTTCGGAGATCGCCCAGGTGGCTGCACGCCATGGCTTCGGCTACTTCCTGCGGCGCAACCGTCTCGGCGACCTCGTTCCCGGCGGGGATCGCTCCGACCTCGACGCGAGCGCCTCCGACCGAGGGCGTCGCCTGCGCGAGATGCTCGACGAGCTGGGCCCGACCTTCGTCAAGTTCGGCCAGCTCCTCTCGACGCGCCCGGACGTGGTCCCGCCGGACATCGTGGCCGAGCTGCGCCGGCTCCAAGACGACGTCACTCCGTTCCCGTTCGTGCAGATCCGGGAGGTCGTCGAGGAGGACCTCGACCTCACGCTCGACCAGGCATTCCTCGAGTTCGACCTCACGCCCATCGCCTCGGCCTCGATCGGCCAGGTGCACCGGGCGGTGCTTCCGGACGGGCGCGAGGTGGCCGTCAAGGTGCAGCGGCCCGCGGCACCCGCGCAGATCGAGGCGGATCTCGGGCTCCTGTACCAGGCGGCGCGTCTCCTGAAAGAGCGTGTGCGTGCGCTCGAGTTCATGGACCCGCAGGAGATCGTCGACGAGTTCGCGCGCTCGATCCGACTCGAGCTCGACTACGCGCACGAGGCGCGGAACGCCGAGATCTTCCGCCGCAACTTCGCGCGCGACGACGGGGTCGTCGTCCCGCAGGTGATCAGGCAGTACTCCACCGCGCGCGTCCTCACGATCGAGTACCTGCGCGGGACGAAGATCGCCGACCTCGACCTCGCCGGGATGCTGCCGGAGGAGCGCCGGGACGTCGTCACGCGCATGGCGGACACGTGGATGACGATGGTCTTCCGCCACGGCTTCTTCCACGCGGACCCGCACCCCGCCAACATCTTCTCGCTCGAAGGCGGCCGTCTGGGGCTCGTCGACTTCGGCCAGGCCGGGAAACTCACGGACGAGGACATGGCGCGGCTCACCCGGCTCTTCGTCGACGCAGCGACGGAGAACGTGGACGCGATCCCGCGCCGCCTGCGCGAGCTCGGCGTGCGCTACGCGCCCGAGCGGGAGGAGGAATTCCGCAGGGAGCTCCGCGTGCTCTTCGAGCGCTACTACGGTACGCGGCTCTCGGACATCGACCCGCTGCAGGTGATCCGCGACGGGTTCCAGCTCATCTACTCGCTGAACCTGCGGCTCCCGTCGCGCTTCGTGATGCTCGACAAGGCGATCGCGACGCTCGCGTCGGTCGGGACCGAGGTCGATCCCGACTTCAACGTCTTCGAGGTCGCGAAGCCGTACGCCCGGCGGCTGCTCATCGAGCGCTTCCACCCGCGGGTGCTGGGCCAACGGGCGCGGATGGAGGCCCTGGCCCTCGGCTCCGTCGCCCGGGAGCTCCCGTACCAGGTGAGCGACGTGCTCGAGCGGTTCCGCGACGGGACGTTCCAGGTTCGTGTCGAGAACCCCGGCATCGATCAGCTCGACGAGCACATCGACCAGGCGTCGAATCGCCTCTCCGTCGCCCTGGTCGTCGCCGGTGGGCTCGTGGGCTCGTCCATCGTCGGCGTCTTCGCGGACGACGGGCCGCACGTCCTCGGGCTGCACCTGCTCTCCGCCCTCGGCTTCGTCATCTCCGGCGTGTTCGGCGTCTGGCTCGTCTGGGGTGTGCTCCGCCACAACCGGCTCTGACACGCCGCCGCGGCGTTCGTCGGTACGGCCTGGCGCGTTGAAAGGCCGCCGCCGCGACGGTCATGCTCGTCCCGGACGGTTGAGGAAGACTTGTCACGGTTCCGCTGCAAAGGACATCTGGCGCGGGCGAAGGGGCGCGGCTAGCGTCGGCGTCATGCCGAGCGCAGTCCTCGTTGCCGAGCCGGAGCCCGAGACCCGGGAATACCTCGACCGTCAGCTCCGCGACGACGGCTTCGACGTGCTCGAGGCTGCGCGGTGGAGCGACGCGCTCGAGCTGGCCGAGCGGGCGCGGCCGGACCTCGTGGTCCTCGCCGAGCTCGAGCTCTGCCTGCGGCTCCGGCGGGGCGAGCCGGGGAGGACGTGGGACCGCAACGTCCCCGTGATCCTGCTCGCTCCGTCATCCGATCCCGTCGAGCGTGTCCGGGCGCTCGACCGCGGCGCGGACGACGTCATCGGCCGGCCGTTCGCGTACGTGGAGCTGCTCGCCCGCATCCGAGCGCTTCTGCGCCGAACCATGCCCGCCTCCGGCGAGGTGCTCGCGGCCGGCGATCTCGTCGTCGACCGGCGGACGCGGCGGGTCGCCGTGCGCAAGACGATCGTGTCGCTCTCCGCGAAGGAGTTCGAGCTCGTCGCCTGGCTCGCGAAGGAGCCGCACCGCGTGTTCACCAAGGAGGAGCTGCTCCGCGAGGTGTGGGGGTTCCGCGCCCTCGGTCGGACTCGAACCCTGGAGTCGCACGCCTCGCGGCTGCGGAAGAAGCTGTGCGTGGGCGCCGACGACCGCTTCGTCGTCAACGTGTGGGGTGTGGGGTACCGGCTGCTCGACTGAGGACTAGGGCTTCGCGAGACGGGCGGCGAGGGGCCGGGTCACGAACCGGCGCACGAGCGCCAGCGCGAGCACCGCGCACAGCACGCCGGGGAGGAGCGAGACGAGGAACACGAGGACGGCATCGCCGAAGCAGAGACCGTCGCACTCCTCGGACTCCCACCGGGATCCCACGATCGCGGAGGTCGCCGCGACCGCCAGCAGGAACCCCGCGAGGACGGACGCCGACTCGATCACCGTCACGACGACCGTCGTGAGTGTGCGCGACACGGGGCGAGTCTAGGTGCCGTGGTGGACGGCTCGAGCGGCTCAGCGAGCGCCTTCGAGCTCGAGCAGCGCGACCTTGCGGTCGAGCCCGCCCGCGTACCCGACGAGGTTCCCGGTGGAGCCGACGACGCGGTGGCAGGGCAGGACGATCGGGATGCGGTTGCGGTTCATTACCGTGCCTACCGCTCTTGCCGCGCGCGGGCGGCCGACCCTCGCCGCGAGCTCGCCGTACGTCGTCGTCCGCCCGTACGGGACGCGCGCGAGCTCCTGGAGGACGGACACCGTGAACGGCGGCAGGGCACGGAGATCGAGCGACAGGTCGAAGGCCCGGCGCTTCCCGGCGAAGTACTCGTCCAGCTCGCGGCGGGCGTCGTCCACCGCACGGGGGGAGCGGAGGACACGTGGGCCTGCAAAACGAGCCAGGAGCTCGAGCTGCTCTTCGACGCGCGTGTCGTACGAGATCTCGGCGAGGCCCCGGTCGGACACGGCGACGAAGAGCTCCCCGACGGGGGAGTCGACGACGTCGAACCCGACGTCGACGAGCCCGAGCGCCGAGGCGGCGTCACGAAAGCGGCGGTCGAGGTCGGATGAGATCGTCACGGTGAGACCCTCCTTCGAATCCTGCGGACTCCTGTCGATGTGGCCTGCCGGGCGGCGTCCTCGCTCGAGCCGAGCGCGGACGCGATCTGCTCGTACGACAGGTCGTAGCCGTAGCGCAGCACCACTGCGGCGCGCTCCTTGGGGGGAAGGCCGTCGGTCAGCGACGCCAGCTCCTCGTAGGCCGGGCGGTCGTCGTCGTCGGTGGCTGCGACGTCGACGAGCTCTCCCTCGGGCTTCGCACGGCGAAGTGCGTCGATCGCGACGTTGCGGGCGATCGTCAGCACCCAGGCGCGCAGCTGCTCGCCGTGCTCCAGGCGCCGATAGGCCTGGAGCGCTCGCAGGAACGTCTCCTGGAAGGCGTCGTCGGCTCGCTCGCCACCGAGCGTCCGCCGGAGAAGGCGAAGCACGTCGGCACGGTGCTCCTCGTAGAAGAGCTCGAACGGTGGGATCGCCACGCCCTGCATCATCCACTCCAAACGTGCGACCCCGTCGATTTGTGAGCATGCACGCATGAGGGCCGCCGTCGTCGGGCACGTGGAGTGGATCGAGTTCGTCTCGGTGTCGCACGTGCCGCGGCCGGGCGAGATCATCGGCGCGGGCGAGACGTGGGAGGAGGCTGGCGGCGGCGGCGCCGTCGCTGCGCTCCAGCTCTCGCTGCTCGCGGACCACGTGCACTTCTTCACCGCACTCGGCGCCGACGACCTCGGACGGCGCGCGAAGTCCGAGCTCGAGTCGCGTGGCATCGACGTCCATGCCGCCTTCGTCGAGTCGCCGCAGCGCCGGGGCATCACCTACGTGGACGAGACCGGGGAGCGGACGATCACGACGATCGGGGACAAGCTCCACCCACGCGGCCACGACACCTCCTTGCCGTGGCACGAGCTGGCCCGCTGCGATGCCGTGTACTTCTGCGCCGGCGACGTCGACGCGGTCCTCCGAGCGCGGCGGGCCCGGGCACTCGTCGCGACGGCACGCGAGCTGGCGACGCTCGAACGGGCGGCCGTCGAGCTGGACGCGCTCGTGGCGAGCGCGAAGGACGAGGGCGAGCTCTACCGCATCGGCGACATCGATCCCGAGCCTCGTCTCATCGTCACGACCTCGGGCGCCCTCGGCGGCTGGGCCCAGCCGGGCGGCCCGTTCTCGGCCGCGCCCCTCCCCGAGACTCCGGGCGACTCCTACGGCGCGGGGGACTGCTTTGCGGCCGGCCTCGCCTTCGCGCTCGCGGCCGGCCTGGACGCCGCGGAGGCTCTCGCGTTCGCCGCCCGCTGTGGCGCCGGCGCGATGGCCGGCGCGGGAGTGCACGCGGAGGCGATTCCCCTGTCCTAGACATCGCTCCCTCCGAATGGGCCGGAGGGGTTGCATGGTGGGGTGAAGTGGGGTAAGGTGGGGCTCCGTGGGAGGAGGAGGAGCCCGACCGAGCCCATGTTCTACGGCGAGTACGAGCACACCATCGACGAGAAGAGCCGGCTCACGCTTCCGGCCCGCTTCCGCAACGCCTTCGCGGGCGGCGTGGTGCTGGCGCGGGGGCTCGAGCGCAACATCGACGTCTTCCCCCGCGAGAGCTGGGATGCGAACATGGCCAGGATCGCCGAACTGGACTCGCTCACCCGGGAGGCCCGGGAGATGAAGCGGTACGTGTTCGCGGGGGCAGCGGTCGCCGAGCTCGACAAGCAGGGAAGGGTGATCGTCCCGCTCACGCTCGCGGAGCACGCGGGCATCGGCAGGGACGTGATCGTCGCAGGAGTCCACGACCACATCGAGGTCTGGGACCGCTCCACCTGGGCGGCCCAGCTCAGCGCGATCGAAGGGAGCGCGGGTGATGTTGCCGAACGTCTTGCGGACAGACGCAGCTGACCACGTCCCGGTGCTCGCGGAGGAAGTCCGCGGGCTCCTCGACGTCCAGCCCGGGGAGACCGTCGTGGATGCCACCTTCGGCGCGGGAGGCCACTCCCGGCTCCTTGCTACGGATCTGCAGGGCAGCGGAAAGCTGATCGCGATCGACCGCGATCCCACCGTCCGGCCGTACTTCGACCGCGTCAAGGCGACGCTCCGTGGCGTGCAGACGCGGTTCCTGCGCGGCGACTACGCGGTCGTGCTGTCGCAGCTCGCCGGAAACGGCGTCCAGGCGGACGTCGTCCTGCTCGACCTGGGGCTGTCGTCGATGCAGGTCGACCGTCCGGAGCGCGGCTTCTCGTATGCGACCGACGCACCTCTCGACATGCGGATGGACTCCTCCGACGAGCTCAGCGCCGCCGAGATCGTGAACACGTGGGACGAGCGCGAGCTCGAGGTCATCTTCCGCCGCTACGGCGAGGAGCGCTACGCGCGGCAGATCGCCCGCGGGATCGCCCGCCGGCGTCGCGAGGCTCCGATCGAGCGAACTGGACAGCTCGTCGACGTCGTCCGCGCGTCGATACCCGCCCCCGCGCGCTTCGGCGAAGGGCATCCGGCCAAGCGGGTGTTCCAGGCGCTTCGCATCGAGGTGAACCACGAGCTCGAGTCGCTCGAGGCGGGCCTTCCTGCGGCCTTCTCCATGCTTCGCCCCGGCGGCAGGATCGCGGTGATCAGCTTCCAGTCCCTCGAGGACCGGATCGCCAAGCACTTCCTGCGCGACCGGGCGCGAGGCTGCACCTGCCCACCCGAGCTTCCCATGTGCGTCTGCGGGCACGAGCCCGAGCTCCGTATCCTCACGCCGAAGCCGGTGCGCCCCTCGGCGGCGGAGACGGGCGAGAACCCGAGAGCCGCCTCGGCGCGCCTCCGGGCGGCGGTGAAGGTCTAGCCGTGTCGTCGGTCGCCCAGACCGCCAGAGCCGGCAAGGCGCGTGCGCGCTCTCGCACGAGGCCGAGCCTTCTCACGGGCGGCGTGCTCTGGATCGTGCTCTTCGCCCTGCTGCTCGCCGGTGTCGTCGCCGTGAACGTGAACGTGCTCCGCCTCAACGTCGAGCTCGATCAGGTCGGCCGCGACCGCGACGCGCTCAAGGCCGACATCGCCGGGCTCCGTTCCGGCCTTTCGAGCGCGTCTGCGACGGCGCGCACCGAGCGCCTGGCCGAGAAGGAGCTGGGGCTCCGGCTGGCGGATCCCGACACGACCGTCTACGTCCGCCTGCCGCGTTGAGGACGAAGGCGGCGAACCGGCGCATCGTCGTCCTCGCCGGGGCGTTCGTCGTCCTCCTCGGTATCGCGCTGGGTCGCGCCTTCTGGCTGCAGGCCGTCAACGGCGACGCGTATGCGGCGATGGCGGTCAGCCAGCACCGCGAGACGGTGGTGGTGCCGGCGGGACGCGGCACGATCGCCGACCGGAACGGCGAGCCGCTCGCGATCGGGAAGCCGGCGACGACGGTCTATGCGAACCCTCGCCAGGTCGACCACCCGCGTGACGTCGCCCTCGCGGCGGCGAAGATCCTCGGCGTCGACGCGGGCGCGACCTACGCAGCCCTCACCGACGGCTCTCGCGGCTTCGTCTACCTCGCGCGCAAGGCCGACCCCGGACGGGCGGAGAAGCTCGAGAAGCTGGGGTTCACCGGGCTCGGCTTCTACCCGGAGGAGCTCCGCACGTACCCCCAGGGGTCCGTCGGCGCGCAGGTGATCGGCTTCGCAGGTCTAGACAACAAGGGTCTCGAGGGGCTCGAGCGGTCACTGGAGAAGAAGCTCGCCGGTCGGCCCGGGAGCAGGACGATCGTGAAGGACCCGCTGGGACGCGCCCTCGACGTCGTCTCCACGAACCCGGAGTCCCCGGGCAAGGGCGTCCGGCTCACGCTCGACCACCAGATCCAGGCGAACGCCGAGATGGTCCTCCAGGACGTCGTCCGCCGGTACGGCGCCCGGGCGGCCTCGGCCGTCGTCATGAACCCCCGGACCGGGGCGATCCTCGCCATGGCGGTCGCTCCGGGGTTCGACGCGAACCGCTTCGCGACGACGCAGCCCGACCGGCGGCGCAACCGCGCGGTCACCGACACCTATGAGCCCGGATCGACGTTCAAGCTCGTCACCGTCGCGGCGGCGCTGCAGGAGGGAATCGTCGCGCCGCGGACGTCGTTCCGGCTGGCGCCCACGATCAAGGTCGCGGACCGCGTGATCCGCGAGTCCCACGACCGCGGCACCGAGCGGCTGACGGTCCGCCAGATCGTCGAGTACTCGTCCAACATCGGGACGATCACCATCGCCGAGCGGCTCGGCGAGGGCGGCCTCGCCTCCTGGATCGATCGCTTCGGCTTCGGGAAGCCCACCGGCATCGACTTCCCCGGGGAGTCGCCGGGCTTCGCGCTCCCCCTCGACCAGTGGTCCGGCTCGACGATCGGCACCGTGCCGATCGGGCACGGCATCGCGGTGACGCCGATCCAGATGGCGCGGGCGTACGCGGCGATCGGCAACGGCGGCATGCTCGTCCGTCCTCATCTCGTGGAGCGCGTCGACGGCCAGTCGGTGCGCGTGCACAGGGGTCGTCGCGTCGTCTCGCAGCAGGTCTCGCGACAGATGATGTCCATGCTGCGCGGGGTGGTCCTCGAGGGCACCGGAACCGCGGCCGCGATCCCCGGCTACACGGTGGCCGGGAAGACCGGCACCGCGGCGAAGATCAACGCGAGCGGGCGCTACTCGCACTCCCGGTACGTCGCCTCGTTCGTCGGCCTCGTGCCGGCGACGAAGCCGGAGCTCGTGATCATGGTCATGGTCGACGAGCCGCACGGCTCGATCTACGGCGGCGACGTCGCAGCGCCGGCCTTCCGCGAGATCGCGCGCTTCAACCTGCAGCACCTCGAGGTTCCTCCCGACGCACCGAAGAAGGCGAAGAGCGAGGAGCAGACCAAGAGCGCGAAGCCGGTGCGGAAGACGCCGGTCGAGCAGAAGCAGCAGCCGCAGGCGAAGCGATGACGTCTCTGCTCGGCCCCCTCGAGGCGTTCGTCTAGCCTTTCCCCCGGTGGAGCTCGAGGCTCTGATCCGGGCGCTCGCCCCGAGCGAGGTGGCCGGAGCCCGCCCGGTCGAGATCGCCGACCTCGCGTATGACACGCGCGCCGTGAAGGCCGGCTCGCTGTTCTTCTGCGTGCGCGGTGGCAGGGTCGACGGGCACGACCTCGCGTGGGAGGCGCTCGAGCGAGATGCGGTAGCGCTCGTCGTGGAGAGAGCTCTCGACGCCGACGTCCCGCAGCTCGTCGTCCCGGACACGAGAGCGGCGATGGCGGTCGCGGCCGACGCGTTCTTCCGTGAGCCGTCCCGCGAGCTCGAGCTCGCGGGCGTGACGGGGACGAACGGGAAGACCTCCACGACGTTCCTGCTCCATGCGATGCTCGACGAGGCGGGGCGGCGTCCGGGCCTCGTCGGCACCGTTCGCTGGATCGTCGGCGGGGAGCAGCGGCCGGCGCTCTTCACCACCCCCGAGGCGATCGACCTGCAGCGGTTCCTGCGCGAGATGGTCGATGCGGGAGATCGCAGCGCTGCGCTCGAAGCCTCATCGCACGGCTCGGAGCTCAGGCGACTGGACCGCGTGCGCTTCGACGCGCTCGTGTTCACAAACCTGAGCCAGGATCACCTCGATCTCCACGGCACGATGGAGGACTACTTCCAGGCGAAGCGGCGGCTCTTCACCGGGGCGGCGCCGCCCCCGGCGGCGGTGAACGTCGGCGACGAGTGGGGGCGACGCCTCGCCGACGAGCTCACGGACGCTCACCGGGCGCCGCTCGTGACGTTCGGCCTCGACGTCGGCGAGGTCCGGCCGGAGGGGCTCGAGCTCGGAGCCGACGGGAGCCGCTTCCGGGCGGCGGGCATCGAGATCGAGACGAAGCTGCGCGGGCGATTCAACGTCGAGAACGTCCTCGGCGCCGTTGCCGGAGGTCTCCTCCTCGACCTGGACGAGGACGACATCGCTGCCGGAGTCGCGCGCGTCCAGGACGTCCCCGGCCGATTCGAGGCGATCGACGAGGGCCAGCCCTTCGCCGTGGTCGTCGACTACGCGCACACGCCCGACTCCCTGGACACCGTGCTCCGGGCGGCGCGCGAACTGGGCGAGCGCAGGGTCATCGTCGTGTTCGGCGCGGGCGGCGACCGCGACCGGGGCAAGAGGCCGCTCATGGGGAAGGTCGCTCTCGACCGGTCGGATCTCGTCATCGTGACCTCCGACAACCCGCGGTCCGAGGAGCCGCTGGCGATCATCCAGGACGTCCTCCAGGGCGCGGGCCTCGACGTCGAGATCGACCCCGACCGGCGCACGGCGATCCAGCGGGCGATCGGACTGGCGGAGCCCGGAGACGTGGTCGTCATCGCCGGCAAGGGCCACGAGCAGGGCCAGGAGATCGCGGGCACCGTCCATCCCTTCGACGACCGCGAGATCGTCCGCGAGGCGCTCGCGGCGCTCCGCGCGTCCCGCTAGCCCGGAGCCGTCCCGTGATACCGCTGACCAAGGAGGAGATCGAGAAGCTCGACCTCGGCCTCCTGGAGGGCGGCGAGCCCGGCGCCCCCGTCACGGGGATCGTCGCCGACTCGCGGGAAGCCCGCCCGGGAGACCTCTTCGTCGCGCTGAACACCGGTGTCCGCTACCTCGACGACGCGCGCTCCAGGGGTGCCGCCACCCTCCTTCCGCAAGACCAGGAAGCCGCCCTCGCCGCTCTCGCGACCCTCGTGCGCTCGAGGAGCGATGCGCGCGTCGTCGCCGTCGTCGGATCGACCGGCAAGACGTCGACGAAGGACATCCTGGGTGCCCTGTGCGCCCCGCACGCGCCGACGATCTCGGCCGAGAAGAGCCTGAACAACGAGATCGGGCTGCCGCTGACCGTGTGCCGCCTCGAACCGGAGACCCGGATCCTCGTCACCGAGATGGGCATGCGCGGGCTCGGCCAGATCGCGGAGCTGTGTGCGATCGCCCGCCCGGAGATCGCGGTGGTGACGCACATCGGTCCCGAGCACCTCGAGCTCCTCGGGAGCGTGGAGCGCGTGGCGGAGGCGAACGCCGAGGCGATCGCCGCGCTCCCCGGAGGCGGGACCGCGGTCGTCCCGGCTCGCTCGCACGAGCTCGAGCCGTACCTCGATCGCGCCGACGTCACGTACCGCCGCTTCGACGAGACCGACGTCGAGCTCACGGACGGCCGGGGGCGCTTCCGGATCGACGGGGAAGACGTCGAGCTCGAGCTCCCCTTCGCGCAGCGCCACCATGCCGTCAACGCGCTCGCCGCGCTCCATGCGTACGCGGCGCTCGGGCTCCCGCTCGACCGGGTCGCCGAGGGAGCTCCCGACATCCGGCTCTCGCCGTGGCGTGGGGAGGAGACCCCACTCCCCGGCGGCGGCTTCGTGGTCAACGACGCATACAACGCGAACCCGGACTCGATGCGCGCCGCGCTCGTGGACCTCGCCGCCCGGGCAGGCGAGCGCCGACGCGTGGCGATCC
>Ga0210076_1000080_pt1 | contig 19413 bp, 18 predicted proteins | sample MayberryNW_Catta_3_FD_184876 | JGI IMG/M metagenome (GOLD analysis project Ga0210076, IMG submission 184876) | Wetland microbial communities from San Francisco Bay, California, USA, that impact long-term carbon sequestration -... | ecosystem: Environmental > Aquatic > Marine > Wetlands ... | reverse complement strand
CCATGGGGTCGGATGTAGACGGCAGCACAAAGCGCGAGAGATTTTTCAACACCGCGCCCGAACAGCCAAATGCCGCTTAGAATTGATGGCAGCGGTGCTTGCGCAATCAAGCAGCCATCAGCGGGTGTTCGCAAGGTTCCAATTGACATCTCGCGCGGGTCGCACATCCGGCGGCAGACGACGTAAATAGCGTGCTGCTGTACAAAGATCGTGCCGATCCGAGCGCCGGATAACCATGCGAATTTTATAATTGCAGACTAGAACGGTGAAGGCGATTTCTTACAACGACTCCTGCATTTGCGCGCAATGCCTACAGTGGCGGCTCGAAAGTCAAAGACGCACGGCGGCCAGGCCGCTGCTCAAAAGCTCAACCGTTCGACGTTCAAAAGTTCCGGTGAAAGAACCGCAACTGGCCTCACGTTTGGGAACAACACAGGCAACGAGGCCATACCGGTTTCATGCCGAGTGCGATGGTTTATCGTTTTTTCTTGGCAGCCGCCGCCTTGCGGATGATTGCGGCGCACTGACTGGCGTCTAGCTCAGACTCGAATCCAAAAATCGCTGAAAATTTTCTCCCGACAACCTGGGCCACAACAAAATCCATATTGATGCCGGCGCCGGCAATGGCCTGCGCGGTTTCATAACCGAGTCCCGTCCGATTATCGCCTTGGACCAGCAGAGCCGGAATGGATGACGCGCTGAATCCCGCCTCCTTGGCCGCGATCGCGGACTTCCTGCCGGTAACCGGATAAAGCTCGATTGCGGCCTTGGAAGTTTCGCCCGGGAAGCGATAGGCCATCACCACGTTGATATCCGTGCCGGCGCTGGCAAGCGGCGCGAGGGCGTTGGCAAGAATTCCGGCCTTGTTCTCAACCTCTTTTCGCCACAGCACGATCTTCTTGACGGTTGCTGCCATAGGGAGCCTCCTTTTGGATTCTTGCAAAAATCCCGTCCCGATTTCCCGTTGCAGAATTTTAGTAAAGACGGAAGGACGCTGCAAACTGGGAAGCGAATGCCAGACATTGTCCGACTCAATTTTCAAGGTAAGTCGCTCAAATGCTCAGGCCGCAGCCGCGCACCGGACGCAAAACTACCGACGAGGTTGTGCATTGCAACCGGCTTGTTCTCAGGCCTGCAAAAGGATGATTCTGTTGCTCGGGAACCAGACCTTCGAAAATCCGCAGGACCGCTGGATCCAACGGAAAGTTGCCTGCGAGTAAAACGCCACGTGGGTCGGGTCTCGCCGATAGTACCAGGTTGTAAAATCGATCTGGTCGTCCAACAGCAGTGTCATCATGCCCAGAAGGCCTCCGCTACGGAGCATGAGCCTCAACCGCCGGAACTCGGCCGCGGGGTCGAAAACGTGCTCCACGACCTCGCAAGCCACGATGAACTCGTAGGTGTACCGAAGATTTTCCACCTCCGGTTGGAAAAAGGGATCGAAGAGCCGGATCTCGTATCCGGCGAGGCGCAGCATGTCAGCCAAAACCGGGCCGGTGCCCGATCCGAAGTCGCGACCCGTTGCTCCGGCACGCACATGTTTTCGAACCTGATCGTATAAGGGCCGGACGAACTCCCTGTAGCGCGGGTCGGCGATGTCATTGTTATGCGTCAAATACCGGGCCTTTTCCTCTTCCGGCCCGAGCCGGGCGGACGGATGCAAAAATCGGAGGTCGCATCCGGAGCAGGAAAAATACCAGCGCACCCCTTCCTGATGGGCGGGCGACACCGACGAAGAGAGGCAAAGCGGACAGGGAGAATTCATGGCTCGGCGACCTCACGACTCACGGCGCGGCATGAAAACCGCGGGTTCAACAGAGTTCAAGGATCAAGCGCTCAAATGATGTCCGCGCGTTCAATCGCACGATTGGTACGGCGAAAGTCATCTCCTCAAAGTCCGGCGACTTCGAGGGAGCGCCATAAGAGAGGTTCTGCTTCGTTGGTCGTGTCTTTGCGATCACGACTTGCTTGGTGGGTCATAGAGCCGTGCCAAGTTACCGGACGAATCACCGCAATGTCGAGTTAATCTGCGCGGCAGGGATACTGTAAATGTCGAGCCGCGACCAAGTTCACTCTCAACCCGAATATCTCCGTCCATCAGGTGCACGTATTTTTTTACGATGCTGAGGCCCAAGCCAACGCCGTTATAAGGGCCGGTGTGGGCTTCGTTGATCTGCTCGAAAGCCTGAAAAATTCGATCCAGATCCCCGAGTTCAATGCCGATGCCTGTATCGGCTACGGTAAACTCGACCCGGTCCTCGTTCGAAAACTGTTTCACTCTCACGTCAATCTTTCCCTGCGGTGTAAACTTGATGGCGTTTCCAATAAGGTTCTGCAGAATCTCCTCGAGCTTGGTGCCATCGGTAACGATGAAGTCAATGTGCTGGTCGATGTCCCACGAAATCTCCAGCCGGGGATTGCGGTTGAGCGATTCGGCTTGGCTTTTCGCCAGCGAGATGACTTTGTCGATTTCGACGGGCGCCAGCTCCAGGGTCAACCTGTTCGCCTCGATCCGCGACAATGTCAGGATATTGTTGACCATCCGAAGAAGAAAATGTGAATTCTCCTGAATCTGCCGCAACGATTTTTTTTGAGCGGAATTGATCGCGCCGAAAAAGCCGTCGCCGGTCAACTCCGCGTTCCCCATGATAATGTTCAGGGGGGTTCTGAGTTCGTGCGAAATGGCGGAAATGAACTCGGACTTTGCCTGGTTGGCATGCCGCAGCTCGCGGTTCGTTTCCTCCAGTTCGGCGGTTTTCTGACTCACCTGTTCAAACAGCCGGGCGTTTTCGACGGCGACGCCGATTTCCTGGGCCAGGGACTCGATAAGTTGCAATTCGTCAGGGGTGAACGGCCGCCGTTTTTGGTGAGCAAGATGCAGGACCCCGATGACTTTCTCTTTGACCTTGATTGGAAATCCCGCCGCGGTGACAAATCCCAGACTGGTAACCTTTGAGCCGGAACTGATCTCTTTGTAGCGGCTGTCGGTCCCCACATCCTCGAAAACTAACGGGGCGCCTGTCTCGCAGATCTTGCCGCTGATGCCGGAGGTGATGCTGCGTCGCTCCATGAATTGTGCGCTCTGCTCGTCGAGGCCTCTCGATCCACGCATGCGCAATTGTTTTCGGGCGGAGTCCACAACGTAGATCCACACGGCGTCGCAACCGAGAGTCTCTTTGATTTTCTCGACCGCTTTGTCGAGGACGAACGCCAAATCCAACGACTGGCTGAGCGCGTCGCTGACACTGTGCAGGACCGATAGTTGATTGGATCGTTTTTGGATCTCGCCAAAGAGGCTCGACTTTTCGACCGCGAGGCCGAGGTGCTCCGACATCGATGTCAGCAAGCGCACTTCGTCGCTGGTCAGTTTTCGCGGATGCTGCCCATTGAAGAGGATAACGCCAAAGACCCGGAGCGGAGTTTTTATCGGGAACACCGCAAAAAAGTTGAGCTTTGCCTTGTGGGTTGCCTTACTCTGGCTCAAGCTCGAATACAGCGGATCCGTTCGGATGTCCTCAAAGATCATCGGCTGTGCGGTTTCCGTAACATGGCCGACGATCCCTTCGCCGCGCTTGAACAGGCGTACTCCGGTCCAGAGTTCCGGGTCGAGCTCGAAAAAGGCTCGCAGCTCTAATTGCTCCATCCGATCATCGAAAAGAAATATGCGCGTGCACTCGAATTTGAATATTTCGCAGACTTTTACGATGACCGCCTGCAAGATGGTCTCCAATTCCAAAGACTCGTTGACAGTCTTTGTGATTTCATAAAGCACCGACATTTCCTGAGTGCGCTGCCTAATTTTTTCCTCCAGATTGCCGTGAGAATCTTCCAAAGCTCGAGTCATTTTGTTGAACTCGTCCGCCAGCTCCTCGATCTCATCACCGGTCTTGACGTCGGTTCGGTGATCCAAGCGGCCGTTGCGAATAATTTCGATGTCGTTGCGCAGCTTGAGAATCGGCTTGCTGATTCTTCCGCTGATCCAGACGATCAATGTGAAACCCGCGAGAAGCCCCACTCCATTGAACAAAACCGCATAGCGCTCCAGGTTTCTTACGCTCAGAAGCGCCAGGTCCAGAGGCTGCTCAACGACGACCGCCCAGCCCAACTCCGGCACTCGCGAGTACGTGCTCAGGACCGGACTCCCCAGGAGTCCGAGGGCAGTTTGACCGGGAGTCGGGTCCGGGGAGCGATGGCGAAGAAACTGCTCGATCTTTGGCAGATCGCCGACGTTGCGACGTTTCAGCACCAGCGAGGGGTCTTGGTGCGCGATCACCACGCCATTTTGATCCACTAAATAGGCATAACCGCCTCGGCTAAATCTGCTTTCACCGACAACGTCCCAGAGAAATTTAAGGTGAATTTGTGCGACCAGAACGCCGTCGACTGTGTTCGGATCACTTTTGACCGGCAAGGCCACGATGAAGTAAGGCTCGGCTCGCGCTGAGGTAAGCACCGGACCGAGGTAGACATCGCCTTGGACCGCTTGGCGAAAGTGAGGCGAATCCTTTTTGGTTACCAAATCGGCAGTACGGTAGACTTGCCGCTCTGAAAATTTCAGTTTTTCCGTCCCTTCACCATCCAAGATCGCGAGCTCCATGATGTTGGGATCGTTCTTCAACAGAAGCAGCGCCATCATCCGCTGGTCATTCGATCCCAATGGATAGACGCTCATATTGGCGGCAGCGTCGTTGAGCCGTTCAATTTTATGCGCAATGAATGAATGAATGTGACGCGCGGTCGTGGTCGCGATCTCCAGTTGCAGTTCGGAAGTGGATTCCTCGATCTGTTGATGCGTGAAGATCGAGCCGGCGATCGTACTCAAGACGAGGCTCGTCCCTAAAAGGGCGAGCCCCCAAACCATCAAGCGCCTCCTTATGCTTTTATGGCGTGCGCGGATGAAAAGGTGCCGGAGGCGGGTGAAAGTGTCTTTACTCCACAATCTCGTCGGCCCTTAGCAAAATCTCTTTGGGAAGGTTTAATCCGATGGCTTTGGCGGTCTTGAGGTTGAGCACCAGCTTTAATTTGTAAGGTGATTCGATCGGTAACTCCGAGGGCTTGATCCCTTTGAAAATCTTGTCGGCAAGCGCCGCGCCCTGCTTTCCGAGCGCCGCGTAATCGGCTGCGTAGGTCGCGAGACAGCCGCGTCTCACGTTCACCAGAAGCGAAGTGATGAGCGGCAGTTTTTCTTTGGTCGACTGTTCGACGACCAGGTCGATGCCTTCCGTAACCAGACTATCCGGAGGATGGAAGATTGCGTCGTAAGTCTGTCGCTTGATACCTCGAGCAATGGCTGCGATTTCACCAACGCTGGCGATATGAATCTCTGAAATCGCCAGACCGAGTTTTGACGCTGCCTGCCGCGCTTCCGGAACAATCGACTTGTAATTGACGCCATTGGGATCGACCGGCATGGCGATCCTTTTCACTCGGGGAGAAATCTCCTGCAAAAGTTCAAAACGCTTTCCGGTCAACTCCAAGGAAGCCGAACTTATGCCAGCCAGGTTGCTGCCCGAGCTGGTGAAGCTCTTGACGAGCTTTTGTGCGTTTCCCGCGCTCAAGAAAACGTTTGGGATTTGCGTGCCTGCGGTTGCCTTCGCCGCCATCACCGTGGCCGTGGTCGAAGAGGTGACGATCAGATCGACTTTGTCTTGGACCAATTTCTGCGTAACCGTGCGCAGAAGCTCATCGTTGCCCCGCGAGTTGTAATACTGGTAGCGTACTCGTTGCCCGTCCCGGTAACCCAACTCCGCCATCCGCAGTTTGAAGCCTTCGAAGGAGCTGACGAATTGATCGGCGGTATTAACCGAGCCGATGGAGTAAATTCTATGGGGCTCTGCTGCGTTCACGACGCCGAGGGCCGAGACTATAAAGAAGACAGCAAAAAACATTCTGAGCTCGCGCATCCGATGTGTGCCGATCTGAAAAGTCACTAAAGCCCAATTCATTGGGCGCCTGCCTTTCTGCGCGTAGGTCAAAAGGTGCAGTGCAAACAAACTAGTGTCCCTGCAGCACCCAATTAAGCGGCGCTCTCCGTGTTGTGCGGAGATCCGTCGCGCAAACGCCTCGATTATCTTATCTCCGAATCGGCGCCACAATACTTTATTTTGATCGCGCCGCACGGTTTTTGAAGCAACGCGCGCAGAACTCATCCGAGTGACTTCTATCGGGCCGGAACTACTCGTAAGTGAGATAGATGGAACAGGACTTCGGGATCGTTTGGCGGCAACGTGCGCCGTTGGCGCTGGAAGGCTCTGGGTCGAACCACTGAAGTCCCGCGGCCGATGCGGTCGAAGCGGTTCGCGAGCCCGCCTAAGGTTCAATGTTCAAGGTGCAAGGACGGGAGATGACGGGGTGTTCCAAGGGTTCAAGACGTTCAAACGGTGCTGACAGAAGCCGGCGGCTCTTTATATCGTCCAGAGCCTGATCCACGTAAGTCCCAGGGTTCCATCGCTCGGTCAAGCGCTCAACGTGTCACTGATGCGCCAACACTGACAGTCCTGACATGAAATGGTGTGTGTTGTCACAGCGGGTAGGACAGGCAGTGGCTTCTAAATTGGCGATTTTTCATAACGTTTTCGCATACGGGATTCTGGCGCGGCCATTGCGTTAGGGCAAATGCCAGTGCATGCCAAATTGATTCCGAGAGGGCAAGGATGTATAGAGAAATCGCTCTGACTGTTCTGGTTCCACTCTGCATAGTCGTCGTATCATTACTGGCGATGGCGATCTTTACGAAGCTCAAGCACTGGAGAAAAAGGCGGACCATGGAGCGCGGAATTGCCGACCTCGTCCGCCGTGTACGTAGCTGAAATCTCGTGAAGCGCGCCCCCGATTTACTGCCAAAGCCTGAGTACGAATCTTCGACGACGCCCTGGGTTTACACTTGGTAGAGTTGATGAATTCAGTATCAGGATTCCTGCACAGAGTGCAGGAATTTTTTAACATCGCCGGCGGAATAAGCTCGGTCCGTAAAAAAAATATAACTGATGGCCAACGGCAACTTCAGGACCTCAAAGCCCAAATCGACGAGCTGAGCCAGCGGTTGCGGTTTCTGGAAACGATGGCCGGCGCTGTTGCCGTCGAACTACAGGGCCCGGGACCGTTCCGGCTGCCTTTGCTCACTCTGAGGGCGCTAGTGACCGAGGTCGAAAACCAACTTGTGACGGTATTTCGATTGCCGGACGGGAGGGAAGTTTATTCAAAAATCTCATATCTTTCCGCGGCGAAACTGGTGAACGGTGAGGTGCGTTTGCCGTTACCGAACGTGACGCTGGCCGAGTCGAATTCGATCGCATTCGAGGGGCTCACGCAGGCATTTCGGCTGCCGTTACTGTCTCGTTACAAAGGACATTTCCGCGCCGAACCTGATGTAAGAGTGATGGTCTTTTTAACCCGGGAGGGTCAAAAGGTTTTCTTTCCGGTTTCGGCCGAGACATACAAAAAATTGCTTCGGCAATTTGAGGCGGCGCTGGTTGCCTATGACTGGCCGTGAGAATAGATCGGATTTTGTCCCGCCCACAACCAAGAAACGGCCAATAGGGTGCCCCAAACTGGGTCATAACTGTCCACTCATGTAAACAGAGTTACTTTCCTTCGACACCATCGGTGCGAAACCGCACGCCTTCCAGCCTCTTTATTTTGGCATTTTGATTGCTCTCGAAGGCAAGACCACAGTTGAAGCGAGGAGGGAGTGATGTTCTTCGACCTAAAACAATCGACGGGGCTTTTGTTCGTTGGGCTCTTTCTTCCGGTCATCACGGGCTGCAGCGCTACCCAGATCGAAAGTCGCGCCGCCGCCGCGGCCAGTGAGCCTAAGATCGTCGAGGAGCCAATCGCGTTGGGTCCGTCAGTCGACGGACGTGTTACGAACGTCCAGTTTTTCGAAGGCGAACGTTCGAAACGAGCCTTTATCGCGGATCGGAAATATGACACCCGCTTTGCAGCGAATATGACCAGAACCGTTTACACGGAAATCAATCTTGACTATTCCCGACCCGGAACCCGAACCTATTTCCCGATTACTCTTTATTTTCGTCAGGACGGACGAACGCTGCGCATTGAAGAATTCGAAAGCCGGATTAATCCGGATTGGACCACGTCCAGCCATGTGATCGGCGCGGGAAATTTTGAGCCGGGAAAATGGCCCGTCGGCAATTACGAGGTCGACGTTTTCATCAACGCCAAGAAAGCGGCCACGGGCTATTTCGAAATCTACTAGACATCAAGAGGTCGGAGCGGCAGCGGCAATCACGAAGCGGTCCCGGCGATTTTTCTGCCAGCACGACTCTATGTGTTCGGTGCATACCGGAAGTTCTTCGCCGTAACCCACGGCGGACAACCGGTGGCGGGCAATGCCCACTGACACCAGATAATCTCTGGCGGCCTCTGCACGCTTCGCAGCCAATCCCATATTGTACTCGTTCGTCCCGCGCTCATCGCAGTGCCCCTCGATCTCGACCCGAACCGAAGGGTGTTCTTTCAGCCAAGTCGCATTCGCGTCGAGAGTTGCGCGAGCCTCCGCCCGGAGCTCGTACCGATCGAATTCAAAATAGATGTCTTGGAGAGGACTCGATGGCGCTGTTGCGGTACTCTCACCGCTTCTCAGCGCGTCGAGACTGGAAGAGCCGAAACCTCCGGAAGCGATGCGCGATGACCCTTCTGACCGTCCTCCAGACGCGAGTCGATTTTCCGCCGTCCAATTAAGGGCGGTTGCCGGTGGCGTGCTCGTTTCAGGCGCGCAACCGATTATTACCAGAAGGGCGAAAATGCTCCAAAAAGGCGACGAGCTACGGTATTGCTGAGACATCTTTTCTTCCTTTCCGGGTGGTGGGAGAGGATTTTGAGCAACACCCATGCCATGGATGAAAACTAAAACGAGCGGCAGATCACGTCGATTGCGGAAATTGTCATGCAAGCACCGGAGATCGGTTCAAAGGTTCAAACGTTGAAACAATTTCAAAGCTCGAGGTAAAGTTTACGGCGACCCATCGACCTGCGAAATAGCGCACTAACGCCGTTAGGTAACCGGTCATGTGTTCTCAAGCGATCAGCACCACACACGATAAATGTTCGCGGGCCGATTAAACTTTTCGCCGGACGTGACATTATATGGGTGTGCCCGGTGTAAATAGCGAGCCGAGTCTTTTTGACGTGTCGACCAAAGTTCCGGATGGATTTATTTATCATCCAGACTTTCTCTCGGCGGCCGAAGAGCAGGAACTTATCGGGGAGATTCAGAAACTTCATCTGGCGCCGTTCAAATATTATCAATTTACCGGCAAGCGGCGGACAGCGAGTTTTGGCTGGCAGTACGAGTTCGGAGCTAGCGAAATCACCACAGCTCCCGACATCCCGGCATTTCTCTCAGGTGTCCGTACACGCGCCGCAACGCTCTTCAACATGGATCCGAACAGCTTGGTTCAAGCGTCAATCATCGAATATTCCACCGGATCACCGATCGGCTGGCACCGGGATATTCCGTATTTTGGCGTCGTGGTCGGCATTTCTCTCGGTGCGGTATGCCGGATGCGGTTTCGTCAATACGGCCGCTCTCGATCGAAGAAGTTAAAACGCGACGAAATCCTATCGATCGAATTACAGCCGCGCTCGAGCTATTTAATGAGCGGAGCTTCGCGAGAGCTGTGGCAGCATGCGATCCCGCCGGTGAAGGAGCTTCGCTACGCGATCATAATGAGGACTTTGCGCGCGAAGGTGTAATACGGGTTGCGACGTTCCAATAGTTTCAGTCGTTCCATCGCTGCCTCGTGCGAAAGAACTCAGACTGCCCAGGAGAAAGGCTTCCGTCTGTCGTGCTACTTTGGGGCTCCCCCATGAAACAACGGAAGACCTGCTGGATCGGGCTGGTGATTGTTGGTCTTGGCCTGGTCGGCGGACGTGATTGGCTCGCTTCGACAAGGGCAGCGAGTCTTTTCGTTATCCGCCAAGAGGAAAGCAGCCGCACGCCCGCACTTCTGGCGGCGAAGACCGATGAAGACTCGCCTTTTATTGCGCCCTATGTTCCTACCCCGCAGGAAGTGGTCGATCGGATGTTAGAGCTGGCTGAGGTTAGAAAAGACGATGTGGTTTATGATTTGGGTTCGGGGGACGGCAGGATCGTGATCACCGCCGCCAGCCGATACGGCGCCAAAGCGGTGGGTGTCGAAATCGACCCTCGTCTGGTCAAGGCCGCGCGCGACAACATTAAGGCAGCCGGCTTGGAGCATCTGGTCGAAATACGCGAGGAGGATATCCGGAACGTGGATCTTTCCGCAGCCAGCGTCCTGACTCTTTATCTCTATCCGACCGCCAATCTGCGTTTACGCTCCGCGATCCTGCGCCAGCTGAAACCCGGGTCGAGGGTGATTTCTCACCAATTCACGATGGGAACTTGGAAGCCCGATCGGATCGATCAGATCACGGACTCGACGGGCCTGTTGAGAACGCTCTATCTGTGGCGCATCCCGAAATAGAGGGCGTCGATGAACTAGGTTAGCATTGCCGGCACGATCGTCCGAAGGAAAAGTTGGGCGATGAGCCTGTGGCCTTGATCACTGGGATGAAACCCGTCGACATCACTTACAAGCTCGTCGCTGATCTCTTCTTTAGAAAGTCTGACAATCGGCACATCAAATGCGTTTGCTTGCTTCTCGATGACGCGGTTAAAAGCCGCGATCCGGGTCGAGGTCACGACCGGGCTCGGACGAGCTCTGAAACGCGGAATCCTGGTGAGGTCCGGTATGTCTGCAATCGCGATGAAAGCAGAACTCTTGTCCCGAAGTTCCCGGAGAATCACGCTCAGATCCTTTTCGAAATCCTCTGGCGCTTTTCCGTCGATCACATCGTTCGCTCCCGTCCAGACGGTGACCAGGTCCGGCTTGACCTCCTTACGTAAAGCCAACTCCAGAGCCCGCCTCAGATCGCGCGTGGTGCCACCGGGAATGGCTAAATTCAGAAGCCTTACGTCGCCGCGAGCCTGCTGTTCCAGCTCATCTCTGATGCGGTAGACATAACCGTTTCGCAAGGGCGTGGCGCCGATGCCGAGAGCATCGCTGGCGCCGACGGCCAGGTAAAGAATGTCCCGGGGTTGCCGTTGCGCGGCAGAGCAGCCTGAGAGCTGGAGCCACCCTAGCAAAGAGACCCACGCCAGCGCTGTCATCAAAGCTCTTGGTTTCGACATTGCGTCGCCTCCGTGCAAATCCCTCTTAATCCAGAATAGGACTTTTAAAGGAGAGTGCAATTGGTGCCGATCGCCAAGGCGTCGTTCAATGTCTGCGGGGTCGGTTCATCGCGGCTGCCGCATTAAGGCAATCGCGCCGCTTGAGCTCTTATGAGGGAGTTCATAAGTATCTAGACAACAGGGTTTGTTGGACACGAAGGGACGACTCGTTCCAAGCCCAGGCAAAGCATCTGGACGTCATCGGCCACCACCCGAGCCACGCCCCGAGTGCTCAATTTTGCGCGTGGGTGCGAAAGCGTCCTTTGAGTCCTCGTGCCTGCGCTTTCCACGACTCGCCCCTTCGTCCCAGTAGGTCTACTAACCAACGAACTCCTAGTAAGTCACTCCATAGAGCCGCGCGCAATTATCCCAGAGAATTTTCTTCTTCGATTGCTCGGCGATCGGAATCGAGAGAAACTCATCGAGCGCGCGCGGCCAGCGGCAATCGATGTGCGGGTAGTCCGTCGAAATCACAATATTGTCATCGCCCAGGGTATCGATGACATTTTTGACCAAAGCCTCGTCGACATCGACCGAGATATAACACTGCTGCTTGAAATACTCGCTGGGTTTTTGCCGCAATGGGATGTCGGCCAGCGCGCCTTGCATTTCCCAATATTCATCGAGCCGGTAAAGCAGCCAAGGCAGCCAAGCGCAGTTTCCCTCCAGAAAGGCGACCTTCAATTTCGGGAAACGCTCCAACACGCCGCCCGCGGTGAAGGCGCTGACCGCGAGAATCTGTTCAATGGGGTTGCGCAGTGGATTGACCAGCAGATGCTGGTTCGGATGACCTTCGAATCGGTCCCTGGAAACTTGCGGCTGCTGAGGCCGGGCCGGCGGATGAAGACAAATCGGTATAATCATATCCTGTGCCGCCGCCCAAAGCGGATCGAAATAACGGTCGTGAATCTGTCTGCCGCAGATCGGCTCCGGGCAAAGCGAAAGCCCGACCGCGCCATTCTCCACCGCGCGCCGGGCTTCCTCGACCGCGAGCTCGACGTCGTGCAAGGTGATCAGCGCCGAAGCCTTCAAACGCTTGGGATCCGCTTTGCAAAAGTCCGCCATCCAATCGTTCCATGCCCGGCAAAGCGCATTGGCATACGCGGCGTCAAAGTTTTCATTGGTGTGCAGCGGCGAGGTGCGGAACAGCACCGCGACGTCCAATCCCTCCTGGTCCATCGCCGCCAGTTGCGAGAGGTTGTCGTAGTCGCGCGCCAAGGCGTCGTTGAACCGCTCCGCCATTCGATTCTCATGAAAGTTCACGACCTGGCTAGGCGGGCGAATCGGCTGACCGTCACCGAGAAAGTAGCGGGTCATGCCGTGCTTCCTGCGCGGCTCTCCGCGCGGTACCCGATCGCCCCATTTTGAGTCCATGTATTTGAGATATAAATCCGCCGGTTCGAAGACATGCATGTCGCTGTCAAAAGCGCGAAAACCGTTTTTAGCCATGATCTGCTTCTCCTGTTTGGATCACTTCTTTGCCAACGAACGCTACTAAAAACGAGCAACGGTCAAGTTAATCTCCTGTCGGCTTTGCAAGTCTGCGGTCGCGCAACACCGCGCGTCGCTAGATCGGATTATTGACCTATCGCCGCACCTTGCGCTACAGGCGTGGCAAGGGTTGGAGTGAGAAAGGCAGTTTAATGTCCGGTAAGCTGCAGAAGACTTTCATTGTCTCGAGCCGGAAGCCGTCAGGCAGGAGAGGCTCCGAAAATTTTTCTCTCAAATGAACAGAAGCAGCTCAGAGGTCCGGCTTCCGAATAGACGTTCGACTGCCGGGCTGCGTTCTACGAGGCTAGATTTTCACTTTTGTTCCGTCAATTTTTGTTTGCCGCTTGAGCGGCAGCAGTGTATTCCGGCGTTCCCTTGGCCGGAATCGTCCAGAAATAGACGGTGCTGCCATTGGCCTTTAAAGTCTGCTGAGGCTTCCAACGGCCCATATCGAAGGCGTGCGACACGATACGGGTGCCCGGCTTTAATTCGGCTAGTAGTTTCGGCAGCAATTTGAGGTTGAGGCTCGGCAGCAGGTAGAGCGTTACCACGGTCGCATCACTGATATTGGCTTCGAACAGATCTTCGTTGAGGAAACGCACGCGATCGCCGACGCCGGCCGCCTTGAGGTTCGCCTGGGCTTCTTTGATGCGTTCGGGGTTGATGTCGATCCCAATGGCTCGCGCAGCATTGTACTTCTGCACCGCCATGATCGGGATACGCCCGTCGCCCGAACCGAGATCATACACAACGTCGTTGGGGCCGACCTTGGCGACTTTGAGCATCGCATCCACGGCTTCATAGGGGGTCGGGACATAAACGACATCGGGCGAGCGGAGCTGCTTGCCATCCCGTGCGCTCTCGTTGTTGGCCGCGTTTGATCCCGCGGCCGGTGTACCCGGTTGCGCTGAGGGTTGCTGTGCGGATGCGTAATGCCCGTTGAAACAGAGCGCCAATGCCAGCAAATATGCGAGTCTTTGAAGTTTCACGCTGTGTCCTCCTTGTGATGCGGCCGAGCCAAACTGTGTCTCTTCTAGGAAGAATATGCCAATCGGATTGAGCGGTTCAAGGCATAGGGATCGCTCAACTCGGATTGTTTCCCACAAAGGCGCAAAGTTACTCAGGAAAACCGAGCCCGGTGCGGCGCACGGCGGAGCCGCAAACTAAGATCGGAATTGTACCACAGAGCGCCAAGGTCACGGGGAGGAGTATCCGGAGAATTTAGCCGCAGAGACCCAAAGGACGCATAGCGGATATCGGCAGGCGGCCGGCCGCCGCTCAGAAAGATAGGATTTTGCCACATAGAGCACAAAGGTCACAAAGTAAGGGGACAGCTCAGCGCGCAAGGGCGGGAATCGTGTTATGCGCTGAGCTTCCGCCGCAGGTGCGTAGCGAATCTGGTGCTTGGCCTTGATCTCATCCAGGCTTTCGATTTTTCTATGATCATAACGGTTTGGCGGATGAGAAAGGAGGTATCATCGTATGCCGGAGCAAATATCGAAATATCCGGAGGTGACGCTCCAGGTATTGGGCGAGAGCGGAGCGGTTTGCGGTCAAGGCGCGCCGCAGAACATCCTGAAGCAATGCCCTCGGGATCGCTTCTGCTCGCTTCGGAGCGGGGAGATCTGCGTGTACGGCATCAATGAGATTCCGAAAATGACTCAGATCACAGCTCAGGAGCTGGCGAAAGTCGTGTGTCCGCAAGCCCGAAAGGCTGCGGTATTTTCCGCCGGCATCTCGGCTCTCGAAGCGGCGCTGATTTGCGCCGTGTTTGTCTCGGGGTTGGGTGCAGGCAAGGTTTGGCAGAAGCGCCAGTCACGCGGGTCTCGCTTGCCGGCAGCTGAAAGATAGAGATCTTTGTAAAACTTTTATCCCGGCAATTGCACGGCGCACTCAGGCTTCTTTCAGGGCGGCGATCAGGTCCAGAACGCCTTTTTTGCCATCGGCGAACAGCATCAAGGTGTTATCGGCGGCGAATAAGGGATTGGGAATTCCTGCGAACCCCGGGCTTAAACTTCGTTTCAAAACCACGACCGTCTTTGCCTTGTCCACTTCCAGGATCGGCATGCCGGCAATCGGACTGGAAGGATCCGTGCGTGCCAGGGGATTGACTACGTCATTGGCCCCGATCACCAAGACCAGGTCGGTTTGCTCGAATGTCGAATTGATTTCGTCCATGTCTTTCAGTTTTTCATAGGCAACATTGGCATCGGCGAGCAGGACATTCATATGGCCGGGCATGCGACCCGCGACCGGGTGAATGCCGTACTCAACTGTCACCCCTCTCGATTCGAGCGCGTTGGCCAGATCCCTGACCGCGTGCTGCGCCTGTGCGACCGCCAGACCATAACCGGGGACAATTACCACTCTGCGCGCGGTGTCAAATAGCATCGCGATTTCTTCGGCAGAGGTGGTTTTGATTTTACCTGCATAGATGTCTTCGCCCGGAGCGGCTGTTTGCCCGGGCGCCATCACGCCGAACAGAACGTTGGTCAAAGATCGGTTCATCGCGCGGCACATGATCCGCGTCAAAATGATCCCGGAAGCACCTACCAAAGCGCCGGCAATGATCAATCCATTATTGGAAAGCACGAATCCTGTCGCGGCGGCGGCGATCCCCGAGTACGAGTTCAGCAGCGAGATCACCACCGGCATGTCGGCTCCGCCGATCGGTATGACCAGCATGACCCCCAGTAAAGACGCCGCTAACACCAAACCCCAGTAACTCATCGTTGCGGTCGGATCGACGACCAACCATCCGGCCAGAGCAAGACAAGCAACGCCGATCAAGCCGTTCCAAAGCTGGTGTGCCGGAACCGACATGGACTTTTCCGAGATAAGTCCCTGGAGTTTACCGAAGGCCACCAAGCTGCCCCAAAAAGTCACGGCGCCAACGATACCCGAGGCTGCGATGGAGACGGTGACGTGCGTGGTAAAACCCGATGCGATCAATATGGTCTCGATTAGTGCGGCTCCCGCTACCAACACCGATGCTCCGCCACCGAACCCGTTGAACAGCGCGATCAATTGCGGCATTGCGGTCATCGGAACCTTCAGCGCGAGCGGGATACCCGCAGCAGTCCCGACAACCAGCCCGCCGACAATCAGCTCGTAGCTTACGATGGCGCGATCGAGCAGAGTGACCACTACGGCAAGAAGCATGCCGCCGGCTCCGGCGAGATTTCCACCGACGGCGGTTCGCGGATGGGTCAGCCCCTTGAGGCCCCAAATAAACAGAATTGAGGCGAGGAGATAGGCGAGGTTGACGATGACTTGAGGCACGGCGATCAAACCTTCCTGCGGAACATCTTGAGCATGCGATGGGTGACGAGGAATCCTCCCACTACGTTGATCGTGGCGAAGATGACGGCGATCACGCCGAGAATTGCAGTCAGAGTGGAATGCTGGGTGCCGGCGGAAAGCAGCGCGCCGATCAAGGTAATACCGGAAATCGCGTTGGAACCTGACATCAACGGCGTATGCAAGGTGGGTGGAACCTTGGTGATGATCTCGAAACCGACAAAGATCGCCAACACAAAGATGGTCACAGCCGCCACGAGGGACTCCATCAAACCTCCTGGTTTTTAGCCTCCGGCCTCCAGCGGCGGGAGTTGTAAAAATTCACGAATGCGCTGGTTCACGACCTCACCGTCGCGGGTAATCAGTATGCCCGTGATGATCGGGTCGTCGTCATTGAGCCTGAGCTCCCCGTTTTGGGTGAGATAAAGGAGCAATGTCGAAAGATTCTTGGCGTAAAGCTGGCTCGCATGAAAAGGCACCGTAGATGCGATATTGATCGGCGACATAATTGTGACGCCGTGGCGATCGACGTTCTCGCCTGCACTGCTGAGCGCGCAGTTACCTCCCTGCTCTGCGGCCAAATCGACGATCACCGATCCTGCAGCCATTTGCTCGACCATCGCTTCGGTGACCAGGACCGGAGCCTTTCGGCCCGGCACCACAGCCGCGGTAATAACCACGTCGCTTTCAGCGACGGCGCCGGTCAGCAGTTCCTGCTGGCGGCGGTAAAAGCTTTCGTCCTTGACTTTGGCGTAACCGCCGGCCTTTTCCTCTTCGCCTGTTTCGAGCCCAATCTCGACGAATCTCGCTCCCAAACTTTCCACTTCCTGCCTGACCGCGGGCCGGACGTCGTAGGCTTTCACAACCGCCCCCAGCCGCCGTGCGGTAGCGATGGCTTGCAGGCCGACGATGCCGGCGCCGATGACAAAGATTCGTGCCGGCTTGATGGTGCCGGCGGCGGTCATCAACATCGGGAACATCTTCGGCAATGCTTCGGCGGCGGCAAGAACGGCTTTGTAACCAACGACGGTGGACATCGAAGAGAGCGCGTCCATGGATTGCGCCCGGGTGATTCTGGGCATCAGCTCGACGGCGAAGCCGGTAACCCGAGCCTTGGCCAAAGCACTGATTTTGTTGTCCTGCGTGGCGAGCGGTCGAAGGAAAGCGATTAGCGTTTGATGAGGGCGCATTAGAGCGAGATCGGACGCCCCACCGAGCGGGTTGGCGTTGAGCGCCAGAACCTGAACGATGATATCCGCCGCAGAAAATATTTCCCGGCGCGATGCAATGATTTCGGCGCCGGATTTTTCAAAGTCTTCATCGGCATAGCCCGCCGCTACTCCAGCGCCGGCCTCAATCAAGACCGTTAAGCCGCTCTGAATCAGACTCGGTAGCACCGCCGGCGTCAGCGCGACCCGGCGCTCCCCCGGGTAGGATTCTTTTGGTACGCCGATCACCATATCTCTAACCTGCCAGCCCTAGCCGTCACTCGCAATGGTCAGCCGGTAGATTGGGCGGCAAATGGCCGCACCTGCGATAGCGTGATGAAAAGTGTTGCAGGAACGGAGAATTGAGGCCCCGGTTTCGGGAGCTACGAGAACTTACTCGCGGCAATCAGCAAAGCGGTCGAGATCTTGGGCGTGAAACTTTAAACGCGTCCGGATTGCTGGCGTGGATAGGCGCACCGCTGAAATATTTCAAGATGTTGTCGACGGACATCGTCGCGGCGCGTTGAAATGTCTCTCTGGTTTGCCATCCCATATGCGGCGTTAGGACGGTTCGCGGCGCTCCGAGTATCGGATCGGTCATGTCGACCGGCAAGGGATCGCAGAGATCCATCGCGGCTCCGGCCAATCGCCCGGCCTTGAGCGCGTCGGTGAGCGCTTGCCGGTTGACCACACCGGCGCGTGAAATATCGACCAACAGAGCCGTCGGTTTCATGAGCGTCAGGCGCGATGCATTAACGAAATCGTCGGACAACTTGCTGTAACGTAAGTGGACGGACAGAATGTCGGAATCCTGAAAGAGCTGTTTTTCGCCGACGAAGTGAGCCTGCGATGCGTTGGCGCGCTCGGCTGTAAGGGTGGGTCCCCAGGCAATCAAATTTACGCCGAAAGCCGCCATTCGCTTGGCTACGGCGCTGCCGATGCGACCTAAGCCTAAAATTCCGAATGTTTTTCCGGCGAGATCAAACGCCGTGATTGGCTCCCAGCACCGGCGACGTAAGGCGTTATCTGCGCTTACGATGTGGCGCGCAAGTGTAAGGATGAGCCCACAGACGTGATCGGCCACCGCAGTGGTCGAGACCGCGGGAGTCGTCGCGACAACGATTCCCAATTTCGTCGCCGCTTCAATATCGATACGGTGAGGGCCCGTTGAAGCGATCAACTCGAGGTCGGACAATTGTCTCAAAGTCTCTCCGCCGAGCGCGACTCGCCCGCGAAATTCTAAAACGGCCCGAGCGTCGCGCAAGCGCCGGATCACGATTTCTCGGTTCGGATCCAAGTCGTTGAATATCTCCACGGACCCAAGCGGTTTCAATCTGCTCAACTCGCCGGTTTTTTCGATCTCATGTTCAAGATCGCCGCAAACTACGATATCGGCCATCGCTACTCCTTTATTTGATGATGAACTTGCCGTATCTGAACCGCAACAGCCGGGCGACGTGCCGTAGATACTTCAGTTGCTCGGTCGCGGATAGTTTGCTGTTGCCGAACTGGCGCTGCGCAAAGTGAATCGGCACCTCTCTGATGATCGAGCAGTTGCATTTAACGATCAGCTCGAGGGCGATCTTGTAACCGATCGGATTCAGTGGGGCGGCGTTTTCGTAAATGGTTTTGGGGATCGCAAAAAAACCGGACATGGGATCTTTGACCGAGGTGAAGGGCCGGGCCATAGCGGTTGCGATCTTACTGTTGAGCCAGCGCCGCAGACCCCAGTGGCCGCTTGTGCTGCCGCCAGGAACATACCGGCTGCCGAGCACAAGCTCGACACCTGGGTTGGCGAGAGATTCCAAAATTGCCGGTATCGCCTCAGGTGGATGGCTCAAATCCGCATCCATGCAGATCAACGTGTCGCCTTTTGCTTCGGAGAAGCCGCGTATGACCGCGGTGCTAAGATCTCTCTCGCCGGTCCGGGTGATGAGCCGAACCGGATAATCCAGATCAGCCATTTCCTGGACGGCTCGCTCGGTTCCGTCACGGCTGTTGTCGTCCACGAAAACGATTTCGTAGGGCCGCTTCGCTTGAGACATTGCCGCGCTGATTCTTAGCACCAGAGGCCGCAGGTTTTCGACCTCATGGTAGGTAGGGACGACAACGCTCACGCTGATTACTTGCTCCTGACTTGACTCTTCGATCGAAGATTGCGTCTTCACGTCTACACGCTTTTTAGCCCGAATTATTCGG
>Ga0210076_1000077_pt1 | contig 20202 bp, 18 predicted proteins | sample MayberryNW_Catta_3_FD_184876 | JGI IMG/M metagenome (GOLD analysis project Ga0210076, IMG submission 184876) | Wetland microbial communities from San Francisco Bay, California, USA, that impact long-term carbon sequestration -... | ecosystem: Environmental > Aquatic > Marine > Wetlands ... | reverse complement strand
CCGCGCCCTCTTCCGGAACCCGGCGCTCGCGGCTACCTACCGTCGGGTCGTCGACGAGTCGAAGGGTGGCTCCCGCGAGGACGAGATCGAGCGGGCTCGGATGGCGTGGTACGAGGGCTTCGTCGCCGAGGAGATCGACCGCTTCTCCGCGGCCGAGGGCGGGCTTCTGGCCGGCGCTGACCTGGCGGCGTGGGAGGCGACGCTCGAGCCCGTGGCCACGTACGAGTACCGGGGGCTCACCGTCTGCAAGACCCTGCCCTGGGCCGCCGGTCCCGTGGGTCTCCAGCAGCTCGCGCTGCTCCAGGGCTTCGACCTCGGCGAGCTCTCCGAAGCCGAGCTCGTGCACGTCGTGACCGAGTGCGCCAAGCTCGCGTTCGCCGACCGCGACGCCCTGTACGGAGACGTCGACGTCCGTCTCGACATCCTGCTCTCCGACGAGTACAACGACGAGCGCCGGAAGCTCGTCGGCGACGAGGCGTCGAGCGACTACGTCCCCGGCTACGGGCGCCTGCCGAGCCTGCACACGGCCGAGGCGACGGTCGGGTCGGGCGAACCGGGCAGGGGCACGGTGCACCTCGACATCGCCGATCGGTTCGGGAACGTCGTGTCGGCGACGCCGAGCGGGGGCTGGCTGACCAGCTCGCCCGTGATTCCGGCCCTCGGGTGGCCGCTCGGTACCCGCGCGCAGATGTTCTGGCTCGAGGAGGGTCTGCCGTCGTCCCTTCGCCCGGGGGCCCGTCCGCGCACGACCCTCTGCCCGGGGCTCGCGCTGCGGGAGGGAGAGCCCTACCTCGCGTGGGGAACGCCCGGCGGTGACCAGCAGGAGCAGTGGGCCCTCCATGCGTTCCTGCGCCATGTCGACCGCGGTCTCGACCTGCAGGCGGCGATCGACGCGCCGGAGTTCCACACGGATCATCTCATCTCGTCGTTCTACCCCCGCGGGTTCGTCCGCAAGTCGCTCGCCCTCGAGTCGCGGTTCGCGTCGAGGACGGTCGCCGACCTCCAGCGGCGTGGTCACGACGTGACGCTGCATCCGGCGTGGTCGCTCGGCCGGGTGACGGCGGTGGCGCGCGAGCCCGACGGGTTGCTCAAGGCGGGCGCCAACCCGCGCGGGATGCAGGGCTACGCCGTCGGGAGATGATCCTCGGCCACGTTGTCGTCTGGCGCTTCCGCGTCCCCGCGGAGCGTCGAGCAGAGTTCGAGCGCGTGTACGGCCCCGAGGGCGACTGGGCCGCGCTCTTCCGGTCGGCCGAGGGGTACGTGGGGACGAATCTCCTCCGCTCGCTCGACGACCACGGCGCCTACCTGACGATCGACCGCTGGCGGAGCCGTGACGCATACGAGCGCTTCCTGCAGGACTTCGCGGCCCCGTACGAAGCCCTAGACCGCGAGCTCGAGGGGCTCGCCGTCGAGGAGACGCGGCTCGGCGCCTTCGAGGCCGTTGCGGACGGGTAGCGTCCCGGCGTGGCCGACGAGCGCACGCGCACGTACACGTGGGAGGACCCCTTCGCGCTCCACGCGGCCGCAGAGGGGATGACGGGGCTCGACGTGATGCAGAGGATGGCCGCGGGGGAGCTCCCGCAACCCGCGATCGCGCACACGCTCGGGTTCCGTCTGGCGGAGGCCGAGCGTGGGAGGGCGGTCTTCGAGTGCGAGCCGCAGGAGTTCCACTACAACCCGATCGGCACCGTCCATGCCGGGCTCGCGTCGACGCTGCTCGACTCGGCCATGGGCTGCGCCTTCGTCACGACCCTCGATGCGCTCGTGGGCTGGACGACGCTCGAGCTGAAGGCGAACTTCACGCGCGCGATGACCGCCGACACGGGACTCGTCCGCTGCACGGGCACGGTCGTCCACCCTGGCCGCCGGGTCGCGACGACCGAGGCGAGGATCGAGGACGAGACGGGTCGTCTCTACGCCCACGCGACGAGCACGATCCTCGTCCTCGGTGACGGATCGCGCTAACCTGAGCCGATGCGCCGCGACGAGAGAGGATCCGCGCTGTCCCCGGTAACGCCGCGGCGGCGTCGCGCCCAGGCAGCGAGCGCCGCGACTCCCTGCTTCTAGACTCCCGCGCCATGGATCCGCTGTATCGCCCGGAGGGCGTCGAGGCACGCTGGCAGACGACCTGGGAGGACGAGGGCCTGTATGCGGCCGAGCCCGGCGCCGAGGGCTCCACCTTCGTCATCGCCGTCCCACCGCCGAACGTCACCGGCGAGCTCCACATGGGACACGCGCTGAACGCGTCGATCCAGGATCTCCTCGTCCGCTGGCACCGCATGCGCGGACTCTCGACGCTGTGGCAGCCCGGGTACGACCACGCGGGGATCGCCACGCAGAACGTCGTCGAGCGCGACCTCGCGAAGGAGGGGCTCACCCGGCACGACCTCGGCCGCGAGAGGTTCCTCGAGCGCACCTGGCAGTGGCTCGAGCACTACGGCGGGGTGATCTACGGCCAGTTCCGCAGGCTCGGCGCCTCGCTCGACTACAGGCGCGAGCGCTTCACGATGGACGAGGGCTACGTCCGTGCGGTGCTCCGGTTCTTCGTCCACCTCCACGACCGCGGGTTTCTCTACCGCGACAACCGCATCGTCAACTGGTGCCCTCGCTGTGCGAGCGCGATCTCGGACCTCGAGGTGAACCACACGGACGAGGACGACATGCTCTACACCATCCACTACCCGCTCGCCGACGGCCCGGGGCACCTCACGATCGCGACCGTGCGCCCGCCGACGATGCTCGCCGACGTCGCGGTCGCCGTCCACCCCGACGACGAGCGCTACCGGCATCTCGTCGGGAAGGAGGCGATCGTCCCGGTGGCCGAGCGCCGGGTGCCGATCATCGCCGACGACCGGGTCGACCCGGAGTTCGGGACGGGCGCGGTCAAGATCACGCCCGGCCACGACCCGATGGACTTCGACATCGGACGCACGCACGGGCTCCCGGAGCTCACCGTGATCGGCCTCGACGGCCGCATGAGCGAAGAGGCGGGGGAGCTCGCGGGTCTCACCCAGGAGGACGCCAACGCGCGGATGGTGGCGATGCTGCGAGAGCGCGGGCTCCTCGAGTCGGAGGAGCCGTACCGTCACTCGGTCGGCCACTGCGACCGCTGCGGCACGCGCATCGAGCCTCTCATCACGCTCCAGTGGTGGTGCGAGATGACGGAGCTCGCGAGACCTGCGATCGAGGCCGTGCGCGACGGACGGGTCCGTTTCCGCCCCGAGCGCTACACGAAGGTCTACCTCGACTGGATGGAGTCCATCCGCCCGTGGTGCGTCTCGCGCCAGCTCTGGTGGGGCCACCGGATCCCCGTCTGGTACTGCCCTGACGAGCACCTGACCGTCGTCGAGTCGGCGCCCGAGGCCTGCGCCGAGTGCGGGTCGACGGAGCTGCGGCAGGACGAGGACGTCCTCGACACCTGGTTCTCGTCCCAGCTCTGGCCGTTCGCGACCCTCGGCTGGCCGGACGACACGCCCGAGCTCCGCGCCTGGTACCCGAACGACGTCTCCTCGACGGACCGCGGGATCATCTTCCTCTGGGAGGCGCGGATGATCATGGCCGGGCTCGAGCTCATGGGCGAGGTGCCCTTCCACACCGTGAACATCCACTCGACGATCAACGCTCCGGACGGCCGGCGTATGTCGAAGAGCCTCGGGACGGGGATCGATCCGATGGAGCCGATCGAGCGCTACGGGGCAGATGCCACGCGCTACGGCCTCCTCAAGAACTCGTCGACGCAAGACGTCCGGTTCTCGCTCGGGACGATCGAGGAAGGACGGAAGCTCGCGAACAAGCTGTGGAACGTCTCGCGGCTGATCCTGCAGCAGGCCGAGGGCGCCACGCCGCGGGCCGCGCCGCAGGAGCTGGAGGAGCGCTGGATCCTCGCGCGGATCGAGGCGACCCGCGGCGAGGTCGAGCAGGACTGGGGCGAGTTCGAGTTCGCCCCCACGATGGATGCGCTCTACCACCTCACGTTCGACGACTTCTGCGACTGGTACGCGGAGGCGATCAAGGCGCGGCTGTACGAGGACGACGAGCCGGCGGCCGCGACCGCCCTCGCCGCGCTCGAACGACTTCTCGCGCTGCTGCACCCGGTGATGCCGCACGTGACCGAGGAGATCTGGTCGCAGCTTCCTCGCCGCGAGTCGCGCCTGATCGTGGCGCCTTGGCCGGAGCCGGACGCGCGCTTCGCGGACGCGGCCGGCGCCCTCGACCGCGTGCAGGAGGCGGCACAGATCTTTCGCCGCAGCGGCGTCCAGGTCGAGCTGGAGACGGAGGACGAGCGGCGCATCTTCGCCGCTGTCGTTCGCCCCGAGCGCGCGCGCGTCGACGACAGGCGCGATGCCGAGGTCGAGCGGCTGCGCGACGAGGTCGCGCGCGCGGAAGGCATGCTCGCGAACGAGCGGTTCGTGCAGAACGCGCCGGCCGAGGTGGTCGACGCCGAGCGCGACAAGCTCGAGCGCTACCGCCGCGAGCTCGCCGCGCTCTCGGGCTCACCCTGACCATCCGTTCGGATCAGAGCGCAGCGATGGCCCGCACCGCGGCGTCCACGTCCGCGGGCGTGTTCACGATCCCGGGCCCGAGCCGCACGTAGCGCTGCGCGTACGGAGTGACGCTGGCGACGATCCGGCGTGCCGCCAACCGTCGTACGACGACGGCGGGATCGCGACCGGCGACCTCGAAGCAGACGAGCCCGGCCGACACGGAGCCGGAGGACGGGGTCCGGAGGCGGACGCCGTCGACCTCGGACAGCCTCGCCTGAAGCCTGCGAGCCAGCGCGCGCACCCGTCCTTCGATGCGTGTGCGACCGATCGCCTCGTGGAAGCGGAAGGCCTCCGGCAGCGCCCAGCGGTGCTCGAAGCTGTGGAAGCCGCCAGGGGTGAGGCGAGCGCCGTCGGGAATGCCGCCCGGAGGCGTGCCCGACAGCCAGGCGCCGTAGCTCGCCCCGTCGTCGAACGAGGGGATCGCGGCGCGCAGCAGCTCGCGGACTCGGCGATTGGCCCAGAAGACGCCCGTACCGCGGGGCCCGTAGAGCCACTTGTGGCAGCCGGACACGAATGCGTCGCAGCGGAGGTCGCGGACCGACGTCGCCTCGCACCCGAAGCCGTGAACGCCGTCGACGCAGACGAGGACGTCCTCGGGGAGCGCGTCCGCGATCGCCCGGAGCGGGATCTTGACGCCGGTGCTCGAGTGAACCCAGGTGAGGGCGACGACGCGCGTGCGATCCGAGATCCCACCGCGCAGCCGCGTCACCATCTCGTCGACCGACGCACGACGCGGATCCTCGTACAGACGGACGCGACGCACTCGTGCACCGGACAGGCGCAGCGCCTCGTGGGTCGCGTAGAAGTCGTGCTCGGTCGTGACGACTTCAGCGCCGGGCTCGAGCGCGAGCCGCGTGTACAGGAGCCCGAGGCCCATCGTCGTGGAGTCCGTGAGGGCTACCTCGTCCGCTGGAACGCCGAGGAAGCGGCCGGCGGTCGCCCGGGCATCCTCCGTGAGGCGACCTTCGTTCGAATGCAGGTAGGTGACGGCGTCGCGGTCGAGCGCGCGCCGGTGGCGCTCGATGGCCTCCCTGACGGTACGTGGGTGCGCGGCCAGCAGGAACGAAGCAAGGTGAATCCGCCTCGCGTCGAGCGTGAACTGTGCGCGGACAGCGCTCCAGCTGCGGAGGTCGGGCGCCGCCACCCCCAGCTCCGGCCGTCCGAGTGCGATCGCGAGTGCGCCGGCGCCGGCACGGGCGACGAGTTCGCGGCGCGAGAGCTCAGCCACGGACGACCGATGATACGCCGCCGGAGGTGATTGACCCTCGCTCTGCGGCCTACGATCTCCGGCGTGACCGCCGTCGAGTGGCTCGACTCGCTCTCACCATGGCCGCGCGACGGCTTCGGGCTCGAGCGGATGCACGCCCTGCTCGCCGAGCTCGGCGACCCGCAGGACGCCTACCCCGCGATCCACGTCGTCGGCACGAACGGCAAGTCGACGGCGACGATCACGATCGAGCAGCTGCTCCTCTCGGAAGGGCTCTCCGTCGGCTCGACGATCTCGCCGCACGTCGCCGGCTGGAGGGAGCGGATCCGGATCGACGGGGCCGAGGCCGACTTCGAGCCCGTCGTCGACCGCGTCCGGACCGCCGCCGAGCAGCTGGGCGCGACCCAGTTCGAGATCGTCACCGCCTCCGCGCTCTCGGCCTTCGCCGCCGCCGGGGTGGACGTGGCCGTCGTAGAGGCCGGGCTCGGCGGCCGGCTGGACGCCACGAACGTCCTGCGCACGAGGGTGGTGCTCCTGACGAACGTCGGGCTCGAGCACACGGACGTCCTCGGCGACACCGTCGAGGCGATCGCGCGCGAGAAGCTGGCCGTCGCGAAGGAGGGCGCGATCGTCGTGCTCCCGGACCGCACGTACGAGCACCTCGTCCCGGGACGGGAGGTCGTGATCGGAGGTGCCCGTGAGGCCGCCGAGGCGTTCGTCGGCCACCCGATCGCCGCCGATCCGCAGGTCTCGCTCCCGGGACGGCTCGAGCGACGGGAGGGCGAGGTCCGGGACGGTGCTCACAATCCCGACGGTGTCCGCTACCTGGTCGAGCGGCTTCCACCCGGTGACCACACCGTCGTCGCCTCGATCCTCGCCGACAAGGCCGCGGACGAGATGCTCCGCGAGCTACGTCGTGTGGGGACGCGCTTCGTGGCCACGCGGTCGTCGTCTGCACGTGCGCTCCCACCAGCGGACCTCGCCGAGCTCGCACGCCGCCACTTCCCGCACGTCGAGGCGGTGGACGACCCCCGGGAGGCGCTGGCACGGGCCCACGAGCTCGGCGAGCCGGTGCTCGTGACGGGCTCGCTCTACCTGCTCGGCGATCTCGTGCAGGCCGAGAGGGAAGCCGCGTGGCGCGGGTAGGGGAGCGGCTGTCCGTCCTCGCGTTCGCCGCGCTCATCGTGCTCGCGATCGTCGCGCTCGCGTTCGGCCTCGGCTATCTCGTCGGGAAGCTTCTACTATGACCGCCTCCACGATGCCGCTCGCCCAGACCCTCGACTCACCAGACTGGACTCTCCTCCGGAACATCGGACTGGCGCTGCTCGTCGTCCTCTGGCTGGCGACGGCGTACTGGACGTTCAAGGACGCGCGTCGCCGGATCGAGGACCCCTGGCTCGTGGCGCTCGCCACCCTCGTCGGGCTCGTTCCTCCGTTCCTCGGGCCGATCATCTATCTGTTCTTCCGTCCGCCCGAGTACCTCCAGGACGTGCGGGAGCGCGATCTCGAGATCAAGGCGATGGAGGAGCGCCTGTCGCAGCTCGACCAGCGCTGCCCGGTGTGCCGGGCACGCGTCGAGTCGACGTATGTCGTCTGTCCGGTCTGCACGACGCGGCTCAAGCAGGCGTGCCCCTCGTGCGGGCAGCCGCTGGAGTCCCTGTGGCAGGTGTGCCCGTACTGCGCCACGGAGATCACGCCCGGGCTTCCGGCTCTCGACGACGTGACCTCGCGCAGGCGCCGGCGCCGCGAGTAGGCGCGAGGCGCGCTCGCCGCGACTACAATCCGCCGCCGCATGGCCCGCGAGACCACCCTCGTCCTCGTCAAGCCCGACGGCATGCAGCGCCGCCTCGCAGGTGAGATCGTCGGGCGGCTCGAGCAGCGGGGCCTCGAGCTGCGCGGAGCGCGCCTCCTGAAGATCCCCAAGTCGATGGCGCGCGAGCACTACGGCGAGCACAAGGGCAAGCCGTTCTTCGGGCCTCTCGTCGAGTTCATCACCTCCGGGCCCGTGCTCGCGCTCGCGGTGAGCGGCGAGTCGGCGATCTCGGTCGTGCGGACGATGATGGGCGCCACCAACCCGCTCGACTCGGCGCCGGGCACGATCCGCGGCGACTTCGCGCTCGAGCTGTCCGAGAACATCGTCCATGGCTCGGACTCGAAGCCGAGCGCGCGGCGCGAGCTGGCGCTGTTCTTCCCCGACGGCCTTGTCTGAGCCGGACTACGTCGCGCGCAACCGCGCGGTCTGGACGAAGACCAACGAGGAGTTCACCGACGCCGCAGCGCAGCGGTCGTGGGGTGACGGAGCGATCACTTGGGGCGTCTTCGGCGTTCCCGAGGACGAGGTCGGGGTGCTCGGCGACGTCAGCGGCCTCGACGTGATCGAGCTCGGCTGCGGGACCGCGTACTTCTCGGCGTGGCTCGCGAGGCGAGGCGCCCGGCCCGTCGGCGTCGACGTCACGCCCGCGCAGCTCGAGACGGCGCGAGGGGTCATGGCGCAGAGCGAGATCGAGTTTCCGCTCGTCGAGGCGAGCGCGGAGGACGTGCCGCTGCCGGACGCGACCTTCGACCTGGCCGTGTCGGAATATGGTGCGAGCCTGTGGTGCGACCCGGAGCGCTGGGTTCCCGAGGCCGCACGGCTCCTCCGCGCGCGCGGCCGGCTCGTCTTCCTCACGAACAGCATGCTCTCCGTTCTCTGTGTGCCGTCGGGCCCGGGACCCGCGACCGAGAGCCTGCAGCGCCCCCAGCGGGGCCTGCACCGGATGAGCTGGGACCACGAGGACGGTGTCGAGTTCTTCCGCTCGCACGGCGAGTGGTTCGACCTCCTCGATGGGAGCGGGTTCGAGGTCGAACGCCTGGTCGAGCTCTACGCGCCCGAGGGCGCGAAAGCGCACGAGTACTACGACACGGCCACCGTCGACTGGGCGCAACGGTGGCCCTCCGAGGATCTGTGGGCAGCGCGCAAGCGCGCCTGACCCTCGCCTCGACGTCGCCCCAGCGGCGGGCGATCCTCGAGCAGCTCCGGATCCCGTTCGAGGTCTTCGCGCCCGAGTACGTCGAGGACGACCCTCCGGACGCGGACCCGGTCGAGCTCGTCCGGCGGCATGCCGAGGGCAAGGCGCGCTCCGTGCACGTCGAGGGCCGGGTCACGCTCGGCGTGGACACGACCGTCGTCCTGGACGGTCGCGTGTACGGCAAAGCGGCGGATCGCGACGCGGCACGGCACATGCTCAACGAGCTCTCCGGAAGGACGCACACCGTGGTCTCAGGGCTCTGCCTGCTCGGCCTCCGCGAGGAGCTCGTCGGCCATGAGCTGACCGACGTCGCGTTCAGGCTGCTCCCGCCCGACCTCGTGGCGACCTACCTGGAGAGCGGGGAGTGGGAGGGACGCGCCGGCGCGTACGCGATCCAGGGGCTCGGCGGGCGTCTGGTCGAGCGGATCGAGGGCGACTACCTGAACGTCGTCGGCCTCCCGGGGGCGTTGCTGATGACGCTCCTGGAGCGGCACGCTCCCGAGCTCCTGACGTGACGTCGATCGGTGCCTGGTGCCTCGGGGCCGGAGGTCGATTCACTCGCCCGTAGGCCCACGGCCAGAAATCCCTGCACATGCGCGAAGGAGGGGGCTCGTGGGGGAACCCTGGGCTCCCCCACGCTGAAGGTAGACTCCGATCCCCCGAATGGCCTGGTTCAAGTCCCTCACCGGCTTCGGCGGCCGCGACATGGCCGTCGACCTCGGCACCGCCAACACCCTCGTGTACGTGCGGGGCCGCGGCATCGTGCTCTCCGAGCCGTCCGTGGTCGCGATCGACCAGCGGACGGGAGAGGTGCACGCGGTCGGGGTCGAGGCGAAGCGGATGCTCGGGCGCACGCCCGGGACGATCTCCGCGATCCGCCCGCTCAAGGACGGCGTCATCGCCGACTTCGACGTGACGGAGCAGATGCTCCGGCACTTCATCCACAAGGTGCACCAGCATCGCTTCGCGCACCCGCGCGTCGTCGTGTGCGTCCCCTCCGGCGTCACGGGCGTCGAGAAGCGCGCGGTCGAGGAGGCGACGCTCTCCGCGGGCGCCAGGCAGGCGTACCTGATCGAGGAGCCCATGGCGGCCGCGATCGGCGCCGGGCTGCCCGTGGCCGAGCCGACGGGGAACATGATCGTGGACATCGGCGGCGGCACGACCGAGGTCGCGGTCATCTCGCTCGGCGGGATCGTCGTCTCCCAGAGCATGCGCGTGGGCGGCGACGAGATGGACGAGGCGATCGTCAACCACATCAAGAAGGAGTACAAGCTCCTGGTCGGGCAGCAGACGGCCGAGGAGATCAAGCTCGAGATCGGCTCGGCCTTCAGGCTCAAGGAGGAGCTGCAGGCGGAGGTGCGCGGGCGCGACATGCTCACGGGCCTCCCCAAGACCGTGATCATCTCCTCGGAGGAGGTCCGGCGCGCCCTCGACGAGCCGGTGACCGTGATCCTCGACGGATTGAAGTCCACGCTCGACAAGACCCCGCCGGAGCTCGCCGCCGACATCATGGACCGCGGGATCGTGCTCGCCGGCGGCGGTGCCCTGCTGCAGGGGCTCGACGAGCGCGTGCGGCACGAGACCCAGATGCCGGTGCATCTTGCGGAGAGCCCGCTCACGTGCGTGGCCGTCGGCTCCGGACGCTCGCTCGAGGAGTTCGACGTGATCCATCGCACGAACCGAAGCCGCGCCCGCCGGAACGGCCTGCTGCGGTACTAGCTTGGTTGGGCGCAGCGCCGGGATCCGCTCGCGCGGATCCCGGCGCGCGCAAAGATCCCTGAAGGCGTCCGCTTCGCGGCCGCGGGCTTGCTCCGACCTTCCCTTGTCGGCGCAAGCGGCGCGATCCGCTCGCGCGGATCCCGGCGCGCGCAAAGATCCCTGAAGGCGTCCGCTTCGCGGCCGCGGGCTTGCTCCGACCTTCCCTGGTCGGCGCAGTCAGCGGGATCCGCTCGCGCGGATCCCGCCGCGCGCAAAGATCCCCGAAGGCGTCCGCTTCGCGGCCGCGGGCGGGGGCGGACGCGCCGGCTGCCTTGTTGCGCAAACGCTAATCGGCGACAACTGGCCGAAAACGGCTTGAGGGCTAGCTAGACTCGACTGTCGTGCCCAGGGGACGCAGCCCGCGCTCGGCGGCGCTGGGCGTGACCGTCCGGCGCATCCCGTCGGCCCACCCGAGCTCACGAGGCGCAGGTGCGCTTCGTCGTCGCCTTGCCGTGGGCCTGCTCGTCCTCGCCTCGCTCGTGCTCATCTCGGTGTCGTTCCGCTCCGGCGACGACGGCCCGCTGTCGGGCGTGCAGTCGGCAGGCGCGACGGCGCTCAGGCCGTTCGCGGTCGGTGTCGAGCGGGTCGCCCAGCCGTTCCGGGACGCGTACGGCTGGGCGGACAGCCTGCTCGGCGCCCGGTCGGAGGCCGAGCAGCTGCGCGCGGAGGTCAGGGACCTCCGCCAGCGCGCGATTCAGAGTGAGTTCGCGCTCCAGGAGAACGAGTATCTCCGGCGCCTTCTCGAGTACCTGGACGGGCCGCGCTTCCCCGACGACTTCGAGCCGGTCGCGGCCGAGGTGGTGAGCCGCCCGGCGGGCGCGTTCACGCAGGCGATCGTCGTCGCAGCAGGATCGGGCAACGGCGTTCGGATCAACGACCCGGTGGTCACTGCAGACGGTCTCGTCGGCCTGGTCACGCGCGTGACCGCGGGCACGGCCCGGATCCAACTGCTGACGGACGAGGAGGCTGCCGTCTCCGCCGTCGACCTCCGCTCGGGCGCGCCGGGGATTGTGCTCCACTCGCGCGGCACGCGCGAGACGCTCGTGCTCGACCGCGTGCGCAAGAAGGACGTCGTCAGGGTCGGTGACGAGGTGGTGACGAGCGGCTGGCGCGCGGGCCTGCTGAGCTCGCTCTACCCGAAGGGAATCCCGATCGGGAAGGTCACGAGCGTCGGTCAGACCGACACCGACCTCTTCCAGCAGGTCCAGGTCGACCCGTTCGTGGACTTCGGCACGCTCGACGCCGTGCTCGTCCTGGTGCCCAAGGAGCGCGTGCGGTGACGGCGCTCGACGCGCTACGGCTCGTGGCGGTCGTCTTCGTCGCCGCCCTGCTGCAGGCGGTGGTCGTCTCCTCGTTCGTCGTCGGCGGTGGCGCGCCGGACCTCCTTCTCGTCGTGGTCGTCTCGCTCGGCCTCCTTCGAGGATCGATCCCCGGTGCGTTCCTCGGCTTCGTCGCCGGGCTCGTCGTCGATCTTCTCACGCTGGAGACGCTCGGCATCACGTCGCTCGTCCTGACCCTCTCAGGGTTCTGGGCGGGGCGGTACGGAGAGACGACGGGGCGCGACCGGCGCGTCGCCCCGATCGTGGCCGTCGGCGTCATCACGGTGCTCGCCGGGCTCTTTGCCTTCGTGCTCCACTACATGCTCGGGGACGAGGTCGACGCGCGGCACGCCCTCCTGACCGCGCTCGCGCCGACCCTGCTCGCGAACCTGGTCCTCGCCCTTCCGGTGTACGGGCTCGTGCGCGCTGTCGTCGGCGAATCCGCTCCGGGCGAGCCCTCGAGCGAGGTGGAAGTCGTTGTCTAGCGAGGGCGGCGCGTACCACGAGCCCCGCTCGCCGTCGGGTCGCTTCCTCCCGCCCGACCCGCGGGTTCGCGAGCCGTACCGCCTGACCCCTCAGCTCGCGCTGCGCGTGGGCATCTTCGGCGCCGTCGCCCTGGCGGCCTTCGCCGTTCTCTTCCTGCGGCTCTGGTCGCTCCAGGTCCTGTCGGGCGACGAGTACCTGAATGCGGCGCAGAACAACCAGCTCCGGCTCATCCGGATCGAGGCGCCGCGCGGGCCGATCCTCGACCGCTACGGCCGCACGGTCGTCTCCAACGTCGCGGGCACGGCGGTGCAGCTCTGGGTCGCGGACCTGCCGAAGGCGGGGCGCAACGATCTCGTCCAGCGCCTGGCGCGGGTGCTGGACGTCTCCCCTCGCGCGCTCGCGCGCGAGGTGGACGAGCGGCATGGCGACCCGCTCACGCCGATCACCGTCAAGACCTCGGTCGGCGAGGAGCAGGTCAACTACCTGTACGAGCACCAGGCCGAGTTCCCCGGGGTCGAGATCGTCCAGGTCTACCTCCGTGACTACACGTACGGCACGCTCGCAGCGCAGATCCTCGGGTACACGGGGGAGATCTCGCCCGAGGAGCTCCAGGCGCTGCGCGGGGAGGGGTACCGCGCGGGAGACCGGATCGGCAAGACGGGAGTCGAGTCGGCCTTCGACTCCTACCTGCGGGGCAACCGCGGCCTCGCGCAGATTCGCGTGGACTCGCTCGGACGCCCGCAGTCCAGGGTCGAGCTGCGCCAGGAGGCGCGTCCCGGCTACGCACTGCGGCTGACGCTGGACATGCGCCTCCAGCGGGCTGCGGAGAGGGCGCTTCGCTACGGCATCGACCTCGCCCACCAGAACGACCACTGGGCGGCGAACGGCGGTGCGATCGTCGCGCTCGATCCTCGTGACGGGGCCGTTCTCGCCATGGCCTCCTCGCCGACCTACAAGCCGTCGGTCTACGTCGGGCGCTCCGATCCGGAGAAGCTGGCGCCGCTCCTCGAGGAGGAGGCGGCGCGGAGGGCGAACTACCCCGGGCTGAACCGGGCCACCGCGGGCCTGTACCCGCCCGGCTCGACGTGGAAGCCGGTCACCGCGCTCGCGGGGATGCAGGAGCACGTCTTCTCGGCGTACGAGTCGCTGCCGTGCACGCCGTTCGCGGAGTACGGGCTCGACCGCCAGCGCTTCCGCAACTGGAACCCGTACGTGAACCGGCCGATGACCCTGCCCGAGGCGCTCGCCGAGTCCTGCGACACGTACTTCTACGAGATCGGGAACCGCTTCTACGAGCGTGGCACCGAGGGCCGGGTCCGCATGCAGCAGTGGGCGAGGCGCTTCGGTTTCGGCCAGCCCACCGGGCTCGACATCGGCGGCGAGGCGGAGGGGCTGCTCCCCACCCCGGACTGGCGCAAGAAGACGTTCGAGAGCGACTGGGACCGCGCCTGGAACCCGGGGGACTCGATCCAGCTCTCGATCGGCCAGAAGGACCTGCTCGTGACCCCGCTGCAGATGGCGTCGCTGTACGCGATGCTCGCGAACGGGGGGAACGTGGTCACGCCGTACCTCGTCTCGAACGTCGAGCAACCCCGGGCCAAGGCGTCCCCGAGAGTGGTCCTTCGCCGGTTCGCGCCTCCGCTGCCGCGGCCCTCCGGCATCGATCCGGCCGCGCTCGCCGCGGTCCGGGACGGCCTCTTCCGAGCGACCCACGGAGCGAGCGGGACGTCCTCCGGGGTCTTCGGCAACTACGTCATCCCGATCTCCGGCAAGACCGGCACGGCGGAGAAGGTCGTTCCGCTTCCCGGCTATCCGGCCGGCCATCTCGAGGATCAGTCGTGGTGGTGCGGCTGGGGCCCGTCGGACGACGCGAAGCTCGTCGTCTGCGCGCTGATCGAGAACGGCGGGCACGGCTCCACCGCCGCCGCACCCGCCGCGCTGCGCGTGTTCGAGTCGTTCTTCAAGGCGAAGGCGCCTCCGAGCATCCTCGTGAGCACGGACTAGGAGCAGGAGCGGATGATCGACGTCGCCGAACGCACGAGGATCAGGCCCGCCGGGAGGCGCGCCGAGCCCGCCGTCGTCGCCGTCGTCCGGCGGCTCGACTGGATCCTGCTCGCCGCCGCTGCGGGCCTCGTCGGCTATGGCCTGTGGGTCGTCTCCGGGATCACCCGCTTCGACGTGCCGGGGGACGAGAGCTACCACGTCGTTCGCCAGGGGATCGCGGCGGCCGTCGGAGTGGTGGGGATGATCACGGCCATCCTCGTCCCGATGGACCTCGTGCGCCGGTACTGGCGGGTCGTGTACGGGATGACCCTCGGGCTCATGCTCGTGGTGTTCGTCGCCGCCGAGACCATCCGCGGCTCGAAACGGTGGCTCGACCTCGGCGTGATCCAGTTCCAGCCGTCCGAGCTCGGCAAGGTGCTGTTCGTGCTCGCGATCGCCGGCTTCCTCGTTGAGCGGGCCGGGAGAGTCACACGGTGGAGGACGATCGTCTCGGCGCTCGGGCTGGGCACGGTGCCGATCGTTCTCGTCTTCCTGCAGCCCGACCTCGGAACGGCGCTGGTGTACGGGATGTCCCTGCTCGCAGTGCTCTTCTTCGTCGGCGTCCGCTGGCGGCAGCTCCTCGTGCTGGGCGCTCTCGCGGTGTTCGCGATCGCGTCCGTCCTGTGGCTCCTCCCCGCGGCCGGCGTCCAGGTCCTGAAGCCCTACCAGACCGCTCGACTGACGCTCAACCCGGACTCCGACCCCGGCGGGCTCACGTACAACCTCGACCAGTCGATCACCGCGGTGGGGTCGGGTGGTCTCACCGGGCGAGGCCCCGTCGAGGCGAGCCAGACGAGGCTCGACTACCTCCCCGAGCACGCGACGGACTTCGCGTTCGCGTCCCTCGCGGAGCAGCGCGGCTTCGTCGGCTGCGCCATCCTGCTCCTCCTCTACCTCCTGGTCGTCTGGCGCGGCCTGCGGGTGCTGACGGTCGCGGGCGACCTGTACGGAGCGGTCGTCGCCGGCGGCCTCGTGTTCGGGTTCCTCTTCCAGGTCTTCGTGAACGTCGGGATGACGATGGGCGTCGCACCCGTCACCGGGATCCCCCTGCCGTTCGTCACGGTCGGCGGCTCGTCGATGGTCGCGAACCTGCTCCTGATCGGCGTCCTCCAGAGCATCCACGCCCGGGGCCGGCTGGCGGAGCGGCCGTTCCCGTGAGCGTCTCCGCCATTCGCGGCGGGCTGCTCGAGGGACGAGGCCTGTGGAGCGCGCTCCTCGAGGAGCCGGTGAGGCCGTCGGGCGGGATTCTCGTCAGCGGCATGCTCGCCGAGCAGCTCGCCCGGGAGCTTCGAGCCGGAGCAGATGCAGGGACGGTGTCGGTGCGCGAAGGCACGAGCGCCGCGGGCGCGGAGGTCGTCGTGCGGGTCATCGCCGGGGAGCCGAGCGACGAGGACGTCGCCGTCGTCCGGGCTGCCGAGCGCGAGGGCGTTCCGGTCGTGCTCGTGCAGCTGTGGCCGCAGGCGGACTGGACGCGCCCGTTCGTCCTCACCCCGTTCGTCGTCGAGTGCCGGGCGGGCGAGGGCTTTCCCGTCCGCGAGATCGCCGGCCGGATCGCGGAGGCGGCGGAGCACGCGCCCGCGCTCGCGGCCCGCGCTCCGGTGCTCCACGACGCCGTTGCCACGGGCGTACTGCGCGGTGCCGTGATCCGGTCCGCGCTGCTCGCCGGGCTCGGGGCACGCCGGGGCGGCTCTCGCCCCGCACTCGCCCTCGAGCAGGTTCGCGCCCTCTCGCGTCTTCGTGCGCTCGATCCGCAGACCGCTGCGACCGTCGATCCGCGCGTCGCAGGCGGCCTGGCCGCTCTCGTCTACCTCTCGGGCTTCGCCTTCCGGGAGACGGCACGAGTGACGCGCGGAAAGGCTCCGGCTCCCCTCGTGAACGCCGCGGTCGCGGCGGCCGGGACCTGGGCGCTCACGCGCGCGGCCCAGAAGCTGCAGAGCCGGGTCGCGGCTTCCTAGTACTCGGGTGTGCTCGGCCGTTGTGCCGTGCGCATGCGTTCGTGACCGGAGGCCGGCTCCGCCGGCCGGGAGGTCAAGCATCGCGTGTCCGGGCTGCACGCAGGGGAAGGGCGCTCGCGGGGGGAAACATCGTTGGCCCCCCGCGATGCTGTCCGGACCTGGACCTAGCATGCGCCGCGAGCGACGTCATGGGAGGGACGATGCCGGACACGGAGTTGGCGGAGGAGCTGTTGCAGCTCGAAGAAGCCGACGCCTGGTTCGAGTACCTCGAGGCCACGCGGGGGCAGCTGGAGACGCGGTACGCCGAGCTCGAGCCGTGGGCGTGGGCACGGCTGTCCCAGCGGTTGCGTGCGGTTGGCGCACGCAGGTCCCGGTTGCGGCCTGCGGCCGCGTGAGAGGCCCGGATCTCGGAGCACGGGGCGAGCGCCGTCTCGCCCCGTGCTCCGTGGAAACGGGGGAGTTGGGGGCCGCCTGCTACCGTTCCACCCAGGTCCCATGACCACTGTTTTCAACATGCGCAGCGCGAGGCCGGGCACCGCGGTGGTGTTCGCCTGCCCGCGCGCGACCGAACGAGGAGATTCACACCTTGGCACTACGCTGGTTTCGTACCCGCAAGAAGCAGCAGGATGCTGCGCCCGAGGGCGCAGCCGACGCGGAGGTAGAGGCACCGCCTGAGGTGCTCTCCGCACAGGCGCCGGAGGCCGAAGAGCCGACGGAGCCTGCGAAGAGAAAGCGTCGCCGCGGAAGTCGCGGCGGACGCGGGAGGAAGAAGACCCGGCCACAGGCCGCGGGCGAAGGCGCTCCCACCGAGGAGACCGAGCCGAGCGAGGAGCCGGCACGCACGCCTGCCCGCCGGCCGGAACGGAAGCCGGAGCGCAAGACGGAGCGAAAGACCGAGCGCAAGCCCGCACGCGGCAGGCGCAGGACGCCGACGAAGCGGGCCCCGCTGCCCGCCGCGAAGCGCGAGCTCCTGATCTCGGTCGACGTCGGGGAGCAGCGCGTGGCGATCCTCGAGGACGACGTCGTCGCGGAGGTCTACCTCGAGCGGCCCGAGCGGCGGTCGATCGCCGGGAACATCTATCTCGGCGTCGTCGACAACGTGCTTCCGGGCATGGAGGCGGCGTTCGTGGAGATCGGCCTCGAGAAGAACGGGTTCCTGTACGTGGACGAGATCGTCGGGCCCGAGCTCGAGGGGCGAAAGGGCGCGCGGAAGATCCAGGACCTGATCAAGCGCGGACAGACCGTGCTCGTCCAGGCGGTGAAGGACCCGATGAAGTCGAAGGGCGCACGCCTGACGACCGAGATCTCGCTGCCCGGCCGCTTCCTCGTCTACGTGCCGAACGGCGAGGGCTCCGGCGTGTCCCGGCGCCTCGAGGACCAGGAGCGCACGCGCCTCAAGGAGATCGTCAAGGGCCTCGACCCGAAGGGCGGGGGCATCATCGTGCGGACGGCCGCGGAAGGCGCGTCGGCTGAGGACATCGAGCGCGACCTCGTCTTCCTCCAGCGCCTCTGGAAGACGATCCAGACGAAGACGAAGACCGCGACGGCGCCGAGCCTCGTCTACGAGGAGGCCGAGCTCCCGTTGCGGATCGTCCGTGATCTCTTCGCGGGCGACTTCGTGGGCGCCCAGATCGACGACGACCGCACCCACCGCCGCATCGTCAGCTACCTGAAGAAGACGTCGCCGCACATGATCGAGCGCGTCCACCGCTACCGGGACAAGGCGCCCCTCTTCGAGGCGTCCGGTGTCGAGCAGGAGATCCGCTCCACGCTCGAGCGCCGCGTCAACCTCCCGTCCGGCGGCTACCTCGTGTTCGACTACGCCGAGGCGTTCACCGTCATCGACGTGAACACCGGGCGCTTCGTCGGCTCTAGGGCGAAGGGCTCGTCCGGAAGGCTCGAGGACACGATCGTCAAGAACAACCTCGAGGCCGTGAAGGAGGTCGTGCGCCAGCTCCGGCTGCGCGACATCGGCGGGATCATCGTCATCGACTTCATCGACATGTCGAACCCGAAGAACCGGGAGACGGTCGAGGAGGCGCTCCGCTCGGAGCTCGAGCGGGACCGCACGAAGACGTACGTCGTCGAGATCTCGCCTCTGGGCCTCGTCGAGATGACGCGCCAGAACGTGACCGACGGCCCGCGCGAGATCATCACGACCAGGTGCGCCGTGTGCTCGGGCGACGGCTTCGTCGTCTCGGAGGCCACGCATGCGCTCGAGATCGAGCGGAAGCTGCGCGACCTGGCGAAGGGCTCGCGCGTGCAGGGGTTCAGCGTGGCCGTCCACCCGCGCGTGCTGTCCCTGCTCGCCGGCCCGGGAGGCAGCCGGCTGGAGGCGATCGAGGCCGCCGCCAGGCGTCGGTTCTTCCTCGTTCCGGCCGCGGCCGACAACGGGCACGTCCACCTCGACCACTTCGAGGTGCTGAAGCAGGGCAAGCTCGAGACGCTGCGCCCGTCCGCGCCGTTCGACGAGGGGGCGTCGCTCGAGATCAAGCTGCTCGAGGTCGGACTCTACGACGCAGCCGCCGGAGTCGGCAAGATGGACGGCTGGGAGGTCGTCGTCGCCGGCGCGGCGAAGCTCGTCGGCAAGAAGCTCACCGTGACGGTTGGGCGCGTCCTCGACGGCACGGCGTTCGCGACCCCGGCCGACGGCGCCGCCCTGCCGAACCCGATCACGTTCGAGGCCGAGGCCGAGAAGCCGACGCGGGGAGTGAGCGCGAGGAAGGCGACCGTCGAGGCGGCGGAAGCCGAGGCCGAGCAGCCGCAGGAGGAACCGCTCGAGCTCGAGGAGCCCGAGACCGAGGAGGCCGAGGTCGAGAAGCCCCGGGCCGCCAGGTCTCGAGCACCGAAGAGCCAGGCCGCGAAGGCCCCGGCGAAGAAGCAGACGACCGCGCGCAGCCGCAAGCAGGCCTCAGACGCTGCCGAAGCGCCGGCCGACGAAAGCCTCCCCGAGGGCGAGGCCGTTCCGGCCGACGCCGTCGCGGACGGAGCATCTGCCGACCAGCCCCCGAAGAAGAAGCGGACCCGGCGTGGATCACGTGGTGGCCGCGGGCGGAAGAAGACGACGACCGCCACGGTGGAACCGGGGTCGGAGAGCGACGCCGAGGCCGAGACTGCCGAGGCCGAGGCCGAGGCCGAGCCGCCGGTCGAGGACGGCCGGAAGCGAGCTCCGAGGATCCACGTGCCTGCTGCCGACCTGGCGGAGAGCCCCGAGCCTTCGGGAGCTCCCGCCGCCGAGCCCGCCGAGCCCGTCGGTGGCGAGACCGCGACCACCGAGGGAGAGCCGGCCAAGAAGCGCACACGGCGTGGAACCCGCGGCGGCCGGAAGCGCCGGAAGCCGTCGACGAACGGCCCAGCCGCGATCGGGGGCGAGGGCCCGGAGACCGCCGAGGCCGCCGTCGAGGTGCCCCTTGCGGTCGAGCCGTCCGAGGCCGACGCGGCGACCGGCGACGAGCCGCACGTGCCCATGTCGGAGTGGATCGAGGACTTCGAGAGGCGTCGCTGAAGAGCGATCCTCCGCTATCATTCTGCGGCTCGCGGGCTCATGCCCGCGTTTCTCACGCACGGAGACTCACGTGACCTACGCGATCATCAAGGTTGCCGGTAAGCAGTACCGCGTCCGCGAGGGCGAGCGCCTGCTGGTCGACCGGCTCGCCCAGGACGAGGGCGCGACGTTCACGCCCGCGGTTCTGCTCGTCGGCGGTGACGGAGAGCCGGTCCTCGACCCGGACGTGAAGGTCACGGCGAAGGTGCTCGGCGCCGTCAAGGGGCCAAAGATCCGCATCGGCAAGTACAAGAAGCGCACTGGCTATCGGCGCCACACCGGCTTCCGGGCGTCCCTCACGCAGATCGAGATCGAGTCGATCGGCGGGGCCAAGCGGC
>Ga0210076_1000075_pt1 | contig 20500 bp, 20 predicted proteins | sample MayberryNW_Catta_3_FD_184876 | JGI IMG/M metagenome (GOLD analysis project Ga0210076, IMG submission 184876) | Wetland microbial communities from San Francisco Bay, California, USA, that impact long-term carbon sequestration -... | ecosystem: Environmental > Aquatic > Marine > Wetlands ... | reverse complement strand
GACAGGGACCATCCCGCCGTAGGTCACGATCGTGGCGCTCGCCTCGGTGAAGTCGGTGCCCGAGAACGTGAGTGCGGGGTACCGGGCACCCGTCTCGCGCACGGCGAGCTCGCCGATGTGGCCGTCTTCGGGCGTGCGGTTGGGACGGCCGTACATGAGCTTGTTCTCGACAAAGAAGACCGGCCGGTCGTCCTCGACGGCGCTCGTGAGAAGCCCGCGCAGATCGTGGCACTCGCTGGCTGCGACGACGACGATGTTCGGCACGCCCAGCAGGAGCTTCTCCAGCGACTGGCTGTGCGTCGGCCCGTATCCGCGACGGCCGCCCATCGGCGTGCGGACGACGAGGGGCACCGTGACCTGGTCGTCGTACATCTCGCGGAACTTCGCGATCCCGTTGACGATCTGGTCGAAGCCGAGGGCGATGAAGTCGCCGAACATGATCTCGAGGATGGGGCGCCGTCCCCGCAGCGCCATCCCCGCCGCGACGCCGAAGAGGGAGGGCTCCGAGATCGGCGTCGTCAGCACGCGGTCCGGGTAGGCATCGCTCAGGCCCTGCGTCACCTTGAACGCGCCGCCGTACGGGTCGAGCACGTCCTCCCCCAGGAGGTGCACGTCGTCGCGGGAGGCGAAGAGCTCGTGCAGAGCCTCGTTGAGCACCTGCACGCAGCGGCGCTGCGGCCGGGTCGTCACGCGGCCTCCGGCGCTGCGGAGGGCGCCGCGTCGGCCGCCTCGACCACCTCTGCGAGGCGCCGCTCGCACGCCTCCTCGATCGCCAGCCGCTCGTCGTCCGCCAGACGCGAGCCCGCCACGGCCAGCGGGTCGCGCTGGCGGCGCTCCTCGATCTCTGCGGGATCGCGGTTGTCGTCCCCTTTCGAGTGCGGGCTGAACCGGTACGTGTGCAGGACGAGGAAGTAGGGGTCGCCCGTGTCCCTGATCCGCCCGACCGCGCGCCCCGCCGCCTCGTGGACCTCCTCGACGTCCGTCGTGTCGAGCTCCGCCGTCTCGATCCCGTAGGCCGCGGCCCGCGCCGGTATCGAGCCCGCGAGCTCGAGTGCGACCGGCGTCGACTGCGCATAGTGGTTGTTCTCGACGACGAACAGCACGGGGAGGCGCCAGAGCGACGCGATGTTCAGCGACTCGTACGTCACGCCCTGCCCGAGCGTCCCGTCCCCGAGGAACACCGTGGACACGGCGCCGGTGCCCTTCGCCTTCTCGGCGAGCGCGATCCCGGTCGCCACCGGCACGATGCTGCCGAGCACGCCGTTCGAGTAGAAGTTCCCGTTGCACAGGTGCTGGCTCCCGCCCTTTCCGCCGCAAACCCCCGGTGCGCGCCCCATCACCTCGCAGAGCAGCCCGAAGGCGTCGTCCGTGAACGCCAGGTAGTGGCCGTGGCAGCGGTGGTTCGAGAACACGACGTCCCGCTCGGGCTCGAGGTGGTCGATGACCCCGACGCCGTTCGCCTCCTGGCCGATGTACGTGTGCGTCGTGCCGACGAGCTTCCCCTGCGCGAAGAGGTCGAGGAGCGTCTCCTCGAAGCGGCGGATGAAGAACATCCGCTCGTAGAGGGCCGGAAGCGAGCTCATGCGGTCACCTACAGGTAGCCGAGGTCGGCGAGCCGCCTGGCGACGGTCGCCTCCTCCTCCTCGCTGAGCTCGCGCCGCTCCGCGCTCTCGAGCTGGCGGAACACCTCCTCGCGGAGTTCGGGCGGAGCGTCGCCGGGACGGCTCTCGCGCTCCCTGGGGTCCACGTCCAGGCGGAAGGCCTCCTCCTCCCCGCTCTCGACGTCCAGGATCAGCTTCCACGGCGGCCTGCGGACCGCCAGCTTCGTGAGCGCGCCGCGGTCGGTCCCGGCGATCACGGCGGTGCGGTCGCCCTCCTCGGTCCCGTCGAGCAGCGGGAGGAGCGAGACGCCGTCGGTGTCGCCGCCCGGCACACCGGCGAGCTCGAGGAGCGTGGGAGCGAGATCGACAGAGCGGACTTGCGAGCGCACGACCGCCGGCTCGATGCGGCCCGGCGCCGAGAGGACGAGCGGGACCTGCACGACCTCGTCGTAGAGCGTCGCGCCGTGCATGTGGTAGACGCCCTTGACGTCCTCCTTCGCGGCGAAGCGCTCTCCCCAGGACTCGCCGTGGTCGCTCAGGAATGCGAACGCCGTCCGCTCGCGGAGGCCGAGGCTCTCGAGCTCGTCGAGCAGCGACGCGACGAGCACCTCCGACTGGCGCTCCACGGCCTGGCGGTACGCCTCCCGGGTTGCCTCGAGCGCACCGGCCGAGTCGGCCTGGATGCCCTCGAGCACCTCCTGCTTCGCGGCCCGCCAGTCCGTGCGCTCCGAGTGCTGCACCGTGTAGGGCATGTGCGTGGCCCAGCTGTGGAAGAAGAGGAGGAACGGCTTCTCGCCGTTCGCGCGCAGCCACGAGACCGCGCCGTCCAGCGTCTCGCTCGTCCCGAGCACGTTCGCCTCGGGCAGGTCGCGGAAGAGGAAGTTCGTGTCGAACACGAACGTGCCGACCTCGTAGCCGTGCGCGCCGAGCGCGCGGAAGAGGGTCTCGGTGGTGGGAGCGAGCTCGGCGTCCCAGTGGAGGTACCCGTGATGGTGCGGGTACAGACCCGTGACCATCGAGGTCATCGAGGGAGCCGTCCACGGCGCCGCGCTGATCGCCTGGTCGAAGCGAGCGCCACCCGCTGCGAGCTCGTCGATCGTCCCGGTGTGCAGGAAGCGCGCGCCGTAGCAGCCGAGATGGTCGGCGCGCAGCGCGTCGGAGACGTAGACGACGACGTTCACGGCGCGGCGGATTGTAGTGACGCATCTACCCTGCGACCCCGTGCGCCGGGCCCCCCTCTACTCGCTCTACGCGGCGGACACGATCTCGCTCGCGGGCAACGCGGTCGCGCAGCTCGCGATCCCGTGGTTCGTGCTCACGACCACCGGCAGCGCGACGCTCACCGCGCTCGCCGTCTTCTTCAACTTCCTGCCGATCGTCCTCGCGGCGTTCTTCGGCGGGGTGGTGGTCGACCGGCTCGGGTTCCGCACGACGAGCGTGGCCGCCGACCTCGCAAGCGCTGGCGCCGTGGCCGCGATCCCGCTCCTGCACACGACCGTCGGGATCGAGCTCTGGCAGCTGATGGCGCTCGTGTTCCTCGGCGCGCTGCTCGACGCTCCGGGGGCTACCGCGCGCGCTGCCCTCTTCCCGGACGTCGTCGAGCTCGCGGGCGTCCGCATGGAGCGCGCGAGCGGGATACGCGCCGGGATCCAGCAGGGCTCGCTGCTCCTCGGCGCACCGATCGGAGGCGTGCTCGTCGCGTCGGTCGGCGCGACGGCCGCCCTCTGGGTCGACGCGGCGAGCTTCCTCGTGTCGGCCGCGCTCGTTGCCTTCTTCGTGCCACGGCCGGGGGCAGTCGACGAGGCCCGGCCACGAGCGCGCTTCTTCACGGAGCTGGCGGAAGGGATGCGCTTCATCGCGCACCAACGGCTGGTGCGCGCAGTCGTGCTCACCGTGCTCATCACGAATTTCCTCGACGCGTCGCTGCCGGTGCTGTTGACGGTCTTCGCCGAGAAGGAGTTCGGCAGCGCCTCCGATCTCGGGCTGATGTACGGGGTCTTCGGAGCGGCCGCGCTCGCCGGTGCGCTCGTCTTCAGCTCCATCGGCCACCGCCTGCCCCGACGTCGGACCTTCGTCCTCTGCTTCTCCGTCCTGCCCCTCGTCTACCTGACGTTGGCGACCCTGCCGTCGCTCGGCGTCACGCTCGCCGTGCTGGCCGCTGCGGGCTTCGCCGCCGGGCCGATCAACCCGCTGCTCTTCACCGTGCAGTCGGAGATCGTCCCGGCCCACCTGCGGGGTCGCGTGTTCGGGGCGATCCGCGCCGGCGCGTGGGCCTCGATCCCACTCGGCATCCTCCTCGGAGGCCTGGCGATCGCCACGATCGGCGTCGCGGCGACGGTGCTCGTGATCGGCGTCTGCTACGCCGCGGTCGTGACGTACGGGTTCTTCAACCCCGCCTTCCACGAGATGGACCGAGCGACCTCGCCGCCCGCGGACGAGCCGATCGTCCGATAGACGGCTAGCTCCCGACCGCGGCGAGCTGTGGGACGAGGCTGCGGCCCCGCATCCCGGGGGGTTCCCCGATCCCGAGCAGCTCGAGCACCGTCGGCGCGACGTCCAGGAGGTGCGCGTCCGCGCGGCCGCGCGCCTCGATCCCCGGGCCGGCGACGACGTACAGCCCGTCCTGGGCGTGGTTCGCGTCGTCCGGTCCCGTGTCGTTCTCCAGGGTCTGGATGCCCTCGTCGCCGCCGATCGTCCCGACCGAGCGCCAGAGCAGGTCGCCGAAGACGACGATCAGGTCCGGCGGGACGCCCCGGGGATCCTCGTACAGCTCTTCGGGCTTGTAGACGACGGTCGGGATCGGGTTTCCCGCGTCGTCCGGGATGGCGGCGATGCGCTGCGCGAGGGCGTCGCGTACCGACTCGTACTCCTCGGGCTCGACCACGCCGTCGGGCTCGCGCCCCTTCACGTTCAGGAAGACGCGGGCGTAGTAGCCGCCCTCGCCCCAGGCGGTCGTGCGCGACCAGTCGACGCCGACGTCGCGCAGGGACGAGACGCCGACCGGCTCCGTGAGCGTCGCCAGCAGCCCCTCGCGGCGCAGCCACTCGTTGATGCGGATGCCGCCGTCCAGGCGCTTCGCGCCGTGGTCGGAGAGCACGAAGACCACCGTCTCGTCGTCCGCGTGCTCGAGGAGCCCCGCGATCAGGCCGTCCAGGTGCCGGTGGTAGTCGAGGATCGCGGTCTCGTACGCGTTTCCGGGCTCGTGCTTGCGGTGCTCCGGGTCCATGTGCTTCCAGAACCCGTGGTGCATGCGGTCGGGGCCCATCTCGACCATCGCGAAGAGGGTCCAGGGTTTCGCCTCGAGCAGGTGCCGGGCGAGGGCGAACCGCCGGTCGGTCATCTCGTAGACCTGGCGGAGGAGGTAGTCCTTGTCCTCGGTGCGGAAGTCCTTCGTGTCGAAGAGGTACTCGCCCACGACCTCCGCGATCTCGTCTCGCAGCGCGGCGGGATACGTGTAGCGGCTCTCCACGGAGGGGGTCAGGAAGCACCCGACCATGACGCCGTTCAGCGGCTTCGGCGGGTACGTCCCGGGCACGCTCAGGACGATCGACGACCCACCAGACCGGGTGACGAGATCCCAGAGGCGGGGCTCCCGGATCGCGTCGCTCATGGCGATGAACGCGCCCTCGTACGTGTGGTCCGAGCGGTTCCGGAACCCGTAGACGCCGAGGTCGCCCGGGGTCCGGCTCGACATCATGCACGACCACGCGGGCACCGTGATCGGCGGGATCACGGAGGTCAGCCTCCCGTACGTGCCGCGCTCCATGAGACCGGAGATCGTGGGCAGCTCCTCCCGCCAGCGCTCGAGCACGAGCGATGGCTCGGCACAGTCGAGCCCGATGAGCATGACCTTCGTCGCCACGCGTGGAGCGTAGCCCGCAGGGGCCGGGCGAGCCCGCCCGACCCCTGCGACTTCGACTACGGCGTCAGCTGGACGACGTCGGCCGCGAAGGGCGGCGGAGCCGCCTCGGGCACGAGCGCCCAGATCGTGCCCCACAATCCGCTCGGCCGGAACGTGATCGCCGTGAGCATCGGGACCTCGTCGACGACCTCCTGGCACGCTCCGGACACGACGTCGCAGGAGTGCACGGACCCGCCCACTCCCACGCCTTCTTCCATGGCGAGCCAGCTCCTGTCGTCGATCTGAGCCACGTTCAGTCGGCCGTTCGGCGCGAACGCGAGGTCGATGATCGACGTGAAGCCGTCGAGGACGAGCGTGCACTTCTTGCTCTCGCCGCAGCGCACGTTCCGTGCGCCGGGCTCGATCCGCCACACCCGCGACTCGCCGGTCGGCGCCGGGAAGCCCTTGAGCTCACCGACGTAGTACGCGCCGTCCGGACCCACGGCGACGCTCGTCGCCACAGGCTGGGCCGGGATCATGGGCGGCAGGTCGCAGATGTCGGGCGGCCCGGCGGGACACCCGAAGATCGACTTCGCGTTCGCGGTCGAGACGAGCTCGTCCGGCAGCGTCGCGACCAGCTTCACCCGGCTGGCGACGTCGCTGTGCGGGTCGTTCCCGTCACCCACCAGAAGCAGGCTGTTGCCGCCGGCATCGGCGACCAGCGCGTTCCCGCCGCCGGCGTCGGCGACGTCGAACGGGTTCGAGTCGACCGTCGCGGGATGCGGGTTGAGCTTCTCCTCGTACTCGAAGAGGTTCGCAACCAGCGTCGCGCTGCCCCCCGAGATGCGCCAGATGCCCTGGCCCGTGTCCTCTTCGGGATCCTCTCCGGCCCCGGTCGTTGCCCAGAGGCCGCCCCCGGATCGTGCCGCGACATCGGTGGCACCGGGAAGCGCCGCGACGAGCGCGCCCGTGTCGCCGTTCACGATGCCGTGACCGGCGTCCGCGACGAGAAGCGTGTTCCCGGGCGCAGTCGTGACTCCGAAGAGCGGCGACTCCTAGTAGTTCGTGTCCGCCTGCGCGGCGGTGACGAGCACGAGGCTCGCCGCGGCTGCGACGCCGACGAGCCCACGCTTTGCGCGTGAAGACAACGTCATGTCCATCCCCTCTCGATTTGCTCTCCCCTGGCCCGGCGTCCCTGCAGCCGGGCAGGCTCGATACTAACGTCCTGAGCCCTCCGGGTCGTCCGGGGACGCGACCCGGCGGAGCAACGCACGGAACGCGCGCTGATCCTCGCTCGAGAGCGGATCGAGGAAGTGCCGCTCGCACTCCGCGAGCAGGCCCGCGGCCCGCTCCTGGGCTCGTAACCCATCGGACGTCGCCTCGATCGCGTACGCCCGCCGGTCCGAGGGGTTGCGGCGACGCCGGACGAGGCCCCGCGACTCGAGCTCGTCGACGAGCGCGACCATCGTGGACCGGTCGACGTGGAGGAGCTGTGCCAGGTTCTGCTGCGACAGCGGCCCGAGCTCGGCGATCAGCGCGAGGACGCCGTAGTCGCGCGCGTCGATCCCGACCGCCTCGAGCGAGTCCGCGGCGAGCCGTCCCGCGCGGGCGCTCGCGCGGATCAGCATGAACCCGAGCCGATCCGCGAGCGCGGCCGGCAGAGGTCGGTCGTGGCCGTCCCCGGTCACGGGGTATCGCGTGGTATGGTCAACTGTTGAACATCCAGCATAAGCGGCGCCGCCGCGCACAGCCTAGGCCCGCCGGCGGAACGAGAGGAGCACGCATGAGAATCGGTGTCCTCGGAACGGGCATGGTGGGTAGATCGATCGCGACGAAGCTCGCTCAGCTCGGGCACGACGTGATGATGGGATCGCGCACAGCCGACAACGCCGGCGCGGCCGAGTGGGTCGCGGGCACGGACGGAGCGGCGAGCCAGGGCACCTTCGCGGACGCGGCAGCGCACGGCGAACTCGTCTTCAACTGCACTGCCGGCGCGGGCTCGCTCGCGGCGATCGGCGCGGCGAGCGGCGAGACGCTCGCGGGCAAGGTCCTCGTGGACGTCTCGAACCCGCTCGACTTCTCGCAGGGGATGCCGCCGAGCCTCTTCGTTCCGAGCACCGACAGCCTCGGCGAGCAGATCCAGCGCGCGCTCCCCGGCACCGGGGTGGTCAAGGCGCTGAACATGGTGAGCCACGAGGTGATGGTGGAGCCGTCGATCGTCCCGGGCGAGCACGACACGTTCATCGCCGGAGACGACGAGAGCGCGAAGGAGACGGTCCGGTCGCTGCTCGAGAGCTTCGGCTGGCCGGCGGACAGCATCCGGGACCTCGGAGACCTGAGCGCGGCGCGTGGGATGGAGGCGTATCTCCTGCTCTGGCTACGCCTCTGGGGTGCGTTCGGGACGGGTCACCTGAACATCGACGTCGCCCACTGATGGTCACGCGCTCGCTCGGCCGCAGCGGCCTGCGCGTCTCCGCGCTCGGCCTCGGCTGCATGGGCATGTCCGACTTCTACGGCCCCGCGGACGAGGCGGAGTCGATCGCCACCATCCACGCGGCGCTCGACGCGGGCGTCACCCTCCTCGACACCGGCGACTACTACGCGGCCGGGCACAACGAGCTCCTCATCGGCAAGGCCCTCGGGAGCAGGAACCGCGAGCAGGCCGTCGTGAGCGTGAAGTTCGGGCTCATGCGAGGCCCCGACGGAGCGGTCGTCGGGAACGACCTCCGGCCGTCCGCCGTCAAGAGCTTCCTCGCGTACACGCTCCGGCGCCTGGGCACGGACTACGTGGACGTGTACCGGCCCGGAAGGGTGCTCCCGGACGTGCCGATCGAGGAGACTGTAGGCGCGATCGGGGAGCTGGTCGAGGCGGGCTACGTCCGTCACGTCGGCCTCTCGGAAGCCGGCGCCGAGACGGCCCGCCGCGCGCACGCCGTGCACCCGATCTCCGATCTGCAGATCGAGTACTCGCTCCTCTCGCGCGGGATCGAGGAGGAGATCCTCCCGACCTGCCGCGAGCTCGGGATCGGCGTCACCGCGTACGGCGTCCTCTCTCGCGGCCTCCTTTCCGGGCACTGGTCGAAGGAGCGGGAAGCATCGCTCGCGCCACACGACTTCCGCGCATCCGCGCCACGCTTCTCCGGCGAGAACCTCGAGCACAACCTCGCTCTCGTCGACACGCTGCGAGGAGTCGCCGAGGCGAAGGGCGCGACCGTCGCACAGCTCGCGGTCGCCTGGGCGCTCTCCCGCGGGGAGGACGTCGTGCCGCTCGTCGGAGCGCGCACGCGCGAGCGGCTCGCCGAGGCGCTCGGAGCGGTCGAAGTCGAGCTCACGGCCGAGGACCTGGAGCGCATCGAGGACGCCGTCCCCGCCGGCGCCGCAGCCGGCGAGCGCTACCACGTGCAGCAGATGGCCGTGCTCGACAGCGAACGCAGCTGACAGCCCGCACGGCGGCGCGAGCCGCGACAATCCGGGCCGTGAGCTCTGCGCCCGGCCCTTCGGCCGACACGGTCGTCATGAAGTTCGGCGGCACGTCGGTGGCCGATCCCGACCGGATCCGCCACGTGGCGCGGCGTCTCGTCGATGCCCGCGAGCGCGGCGTGCGGGTGGTCGGGACGGTCTCCGCCATGGGCAGGACGACGGACACTCTTCTCGAGCTCGCGGGCCGCGTCTCCCCGCACCCCGATCCCCGCGAGCTCGACATGCTCCTCTCCACCGGGGAGCGCATCGCCTGCGCGCTCGTCGCGATGGCGGTGCACGACCTCGGCCACGAGGCCGTCTCGTACACCGGGTCGCAGGCCGGGATCCTGACCGACGCGGTGTACACGAAGGCGAAGATCCGCGAGATCACCCCGGTCCGTGTCCTCGACGCGCTCGAACGCGGGAAGATCGTCCTCGTCGCCGGCTTCCAGGGCTTCTCGCGCGACACGATGGACGTCACGACGCTCGGTCGGGGCGGGACCGACGCGACGGCGGTCGCGCTCGCCGCTGCGCTCGGCGCGTCGTGCGAGATCTACTCGGACGTGCCCGGCGTGTTCACGGCCGACCCACGGATCGTGCCCGACGCCCGCAAGCTGAGCGCGGTCTCGTACGAGGAGATGCTCGAGATGGCCGCCTCCGGGGCGAAGGTGCTCATGCTGCGCGCGGTCGAGCTCGCCCGCGGCCACGGCGTCCGCATCCACGCGCGCTCGACCTTCGCGGACGAGCTCGGCACGTGGGTGCAGGAGGCGGACGGCGGCGATGAGCCCGCCGTGCGCGCGGTGACGCATTCGACCGACGACGTCCTCTTCACCGTCCGCGGTCTCGTGGAGGGGACCAGCTCGTCGGCGTCGATCCTCCGCGCCGTCGCCTCCGAGCACGTGAGCGTGGACGTGATCGTGCTGAGCTCGGGGCAGGGGACGCTCGAGCTCGCGTTCTCGGTCGCCAGTGACGACGTGCCGGCGACGAGGCGTGCGCTCGGACAGGCGGAGGCACGCCTCGGGCCCGTCGACGTCCACGAGGCGGCCGGCCTCGGCAAGGTCTCCGTCGTCGGCGCCGGGCTCCGCTCGCATCCCGGCATCGCCGCCCGCACCTTCCGCGCCCTCGAGGAGCACGGGGTCGCGGTGCGGATGATCTCGACGTCTCCGATCAAGATCTCGTGCCTCGTCGACCGGGGCGACGTGGAGCGCGGCGTCCGTGCCCTGCACGAGGCGTTCGCGCTCGCCGAGGACGAAGCAGAACGGCCAGCAGCGGACTAGTCTTGACGCCGCAGATGAGCGAGAGCGAGCGCCCACCCGCAGTCGACGCCCCGAAGCCGCGCCGCGGCCGCGCGGTCGGCGCCTGGATCGCCCTCGTCCTCGCGGGTCTCCTGCTGCTCCTCTCGTCCTTCGCGGTCTGGGTGAACCGCGTCGCGCTGAACACCGACGTCTTCGTCGACACGAGCAGCGAGTTGCTCGCCGACGACGCGATTCGCAGCGCCGTGGCGACGAGAGCCGTCGACGAGCTGTACGCGGAGGTGGATGTCGCGTCGCTCCTCGAGGGCCGGCTGCCGAGCGACTACCAGTCGCTGTCCGGCCCCGCGGCGGCCGGCTTGAGGCAAGCGTCGTACGAGATCGTCGACCGCGCGCTCGAGCGGCCCGCAATGCAGAAGCTGTGGGCGATCTCGCTGGAGGAGTCGCACCTCACGCTCGTGCAGGTGCTCGAGGGCGGCGGCGACCGCGTCTCGACGGACGAGGGCGTCGTCGTGCTCGACCTCCGTCCGATCGTCCTCGACACCGCCGAGCGCATCGGCCTCCGCGACGAGGTCGAGGGCCGCCTGCCGGCGAACGCCGGCGAGATCGAGGTTCTCCGCTCGGACGAGCTCGACACCGCACAGAACGCCTTCCAGCTGCTGAAGACGCTCGCCTGGCTCCTGCCGATCCTCACGCTCGGGGCCTTCGCGCTCGCGGTCTGGCTCGCCGGCGACCGGCGGCGCGCTGTCCGTCGGATCGGGATCACCGTGCTCGTCGTCGGCATCCTCGGCCTCGTCGCAGCACGCATAACCGGAAGCTACGTCGTCGACTCCCTCGTCGCCGACACCGACACGCGCACTGCCGCCGGCAACGCGTGGGACATCCTGACCGAGCTCCTGCGCACGTCGTTCCGCTGGCTCGCCGTTGTCGGCATCCTCTTCCTGGTCGCCGCCTGGCTCGCCGGGCCCGGGCGCCGCGCAACCGCAGCCCGCCACGCCCTCGCTCCCGCGCTCCGCGAGCGTGTCTGGGCGTACGCCGGGCTCGCGGTCGTCGCGCTGATCCTCCTTCTCTCGAGCCCGGTCAGCGATTTCGTGCGGCTCCTCCTCCTCGCTGTCCTGATCGGGCTCGGCGCGCTGTGGATCGAGCTCACGCGAACGCAGACGCTCCACGAGTTCCACGACGCGTCGGCACCGGAGGTCTTCGGCGACGCGAGGGAGCGGGTCACGAGCTGGTGGGAGGGGAGACGCGGCCCGGCCGCTGCCGCAGCGACTCCTGCCGCGGCCGCTGGCGCGACCGACCTGTCCGCGCGGCTGGCCGGCCTGGCCGACCTCCACGCACGCGGCGAGCTCTCGGACGACGAGTACGCCGCCGCGAAGAGCCGCATCCTCGCGGGCGAGTAGCAGCCCGCGACGGGAGGCTCCGCGACACCCGCGGCGAACTTCGCCGCGATGGACTACTCGAGCAACACGGTCGAGGCGGTCGTCCTCACCCTCGTCTGGATCGGCGTCCTCGTCGTGCTCCGCCTCGGCCTCTGGCGCGTCTACGCGCGGTACGAGCGACGTCTCGTCGAGCGTGATCCCTCGGTCGCCGCTCGCAAGCGGACGACCTTCACGATCCTGCTCAGGGTCGTCATCGCGCTCGTCGCCCTGATCGGCGTCTGGGTCGTCCTCTCGAAGTTCCCCGCGACGACGGAGATCGCGAGAGCCTTCCTCGCCTCGAGCGCCGTCCTCGCGGTCATCGCCGGGCTCGCCCTCACGACGCCGCTCGGCAACCTCGGCTCGGGCGTGATGCTGGCGTTCAGCCAGCCGGTTCGGCTCGGCGACCGGATTACCGTCGGCGACCACACGGGCGTCGTCGACGAGATCACGCTCAGCTACACGGCGCTCCAGACCGACGAGGGTCGCCGGGTGTTCGTCCCGAACCGCGAGATGGTCGCGTCCATCATCGTCAACAACTCCGTCGCGGATCCGCGACGCCTGGTCAGCGTGCAGCTCCCGGTGCGGCTCGACGCCTCGCTGGACGAGGCCCGGCGGCTCGCAGTGGACGCGATCGGGTCGGTCGAGGAGAGCGAGCTCCTCACCTACGACGTGCTCGTCGGCGCGCTCACCGAGAAGACGGCGTGGCTGAACGTCGTCGCCTATGCCCCACCCGGCACGAACGTCCCACGCACGGCGAGCGAGATCCGGGAGCGCGCGCTCGGCTCGCTCGCCGGCGCGGGCTATCTCCCCTCCTAGCCGCCAGCGCCACCCGGCTACTCGAGCTCGAACCCTTCCCCCGGCCGCAGCACCCGGACCTCGACATCGGGCGCCGTCTCGGCCGCGTGCATCGCGAACTCCGCCGGAGGCAGCTCGAGGAAGCGCGGCGCTCCCCGGAGGCCGAGATGGATCGGGAAGTACGTGCCCCAGTGGATGGGGACGACGACGCGGGGCCGGAGGAGCGCGACGGCCCGGGCCGCACTCTCCGGGTCGAGGTGCCCGGGGCCGAGCCCGGGACCCCAGCCCCAGATGGGAACGAGCGCGACGTCGAGCGGGCGGAGCTCCTGCATGCCGTCGAAGAGATCCGTGTCACCGGCGAAGTACACGCGCTTCGAGCCGGACACGACGTAGCCCACCGGCCGCGCGCTCACGCCGAACGGCCCCCGACCCGGGTCGTGGTCGGCCGGCACGACGGCGATCTCCAGCTGCCCGATTCGCACGACCTCGCCCACCTCAACCTCGACGACCGACTCGAACCGGCGCTTCCGGAGGAGGCCGCCGAGCCCTCGCGGGAGCACGACGGGGAGCTTCTTCCCGAGCTTCTCGAGCGAGGGAAGGTCGAGGTGGTCGTAGTGGGCGTGCGAGACGAGAACCGCGTCGATCCCCCGGCGCACGGTCATGTTCACGGGAGCCGAGCGGCGCAGATGCGCGACCCGGTTTCGCAGAAGCGGGTCCGTGAGCAGGCGCACGCCGTCGAGGTCGACCGCGACCGTGGCATGGCCGACGTAATCGATCCGCATCCCGCCGAGAGGCTAGACGGCGGCGCGCGGAGGGGCGTACCTCAGACGCAGTCGCGCAGCCCCTGCGCCTCCGGCAGCTCCCCCAGCTTCTTGAGCGTGTTGTTCTCGATCTGGCGGATGCGCTCGCGGGTGACGCCGAAGGCACGCCCGACCTCTTCGAGCGTGTACGGCTGCGAGCCGTCGAGCCCGTAGCGCAGCTCGATGACGCGGCGCTCGCGGTCGGGAAGCGCGGAGAGCGCGAGCTCGACGTCCTCGCGACGCAGCGAGAGCGATGCCGTGTCGAACGGCGACTCCGCCTGCTCGTCGGGGACGAGATCGCCGAGCGACGAGTCCTCCTCCTCGCCGATGGGCTTCTCGAGAGAGATCGGGAGCTGGGACATCCGCAGGATCTCGCGCACCTCGTGGGTCGCGATGTCGAGCTCCTCCGCGATCTCCTCCGGCAGGGGCTCGCGCCCGAGCCGCTGCACGAGCTGGCGCTCGATGTGGACGACCTTGTTGAGCTTCTCGACCATGTGCACCGGGATCCGGATCGTCCGGGCCTTGTCGGCGATGGCGCGCGTGACGGCCTGCCGGATCCACCAGGTCGCGTACGTGGAGAACTTGAAGCCCTTGCGGTAGTCGAACTTCTCGACGGCGCGAATGAGCCCGAGCGAACCCTCCTGGATCAGGTCGAGGAACGACAATCCGCGGCCGAGGTAGCCCTTCGCGATGGAGACGACGAGGCGGAGGTTGGCCTCGATCATGTGCTGCTTGGCGGCCATGTCTCCGCGCTCGATGCGCTTGGCGAGCGTGACCTCCTGGTCCGCCGTCAGCAGGGGCACCTTTCCGATCTCGCGGAGGTAGAGGCGGAGCGAGTCGAGCGAGGGCTCGACCGAGAGGTCGAGCGTGGGCGCGACCTTCTCCTCCTCCGGCTGCGGTGGCTCCTCGTGCGGGAGCGCCTTGTGCTCGACACCTTCGACGAGCTCGATCGAGTGGTCGATCAGGTACGTGTAGAAGTCCTCGACCTGTTCCTTCGTGAGCTCCACGTCGTCGAGACCGGTGACGATCTCGTCGTATGTGAGGAAGCCTTTCTCGAGACCCTGCTCGACCAGGCGGTGGATCTCCTCGACCTCGGGGAGAGCGATATCGACGGACAGCATGAGCCGGGCTTTCTCCTCTCGCGCTCGAACGGATACCGACCTAACGACATGCACCGAGCCGGTATCCCCTCTGCCGCACCGGCCCTCCGACCACCAAGCGCGCGAATCCTAATCCGAATGTGGCCATTTGGGGAAGGTCCAGATCGGACGAGCTGCGGCGCGGCTCAGACCGCGCGGATCTCGCCGACGACCTCGCCCCGCGAGCTCTCGACCGCGACCGGCCCCAGAGCGGCGCCGTGGACGATCCCGAGACCGTCCAGGAACGCGCCCATGCCGGCGCGCACGGACTGCGTCGCGCCGTCCTCCACCTTGAGGGCGATGCCGAGCCCCTCGGGCGACGCCGCGCAGAGCAGCCCTTCGGCGCCGCCCTTCGCGATCCATCCCGGCAGCGCGCGCATGAGGATGGTGTCCGCGGCGAGCGGGCCGCGGATGAGCTCCGGGTGCGAGCGCATCGCACGCCCGACACGATCGCCGCCGTCCAGCCGCTCGAGGCGCGAGAACGCGTTTGCCATCCGCTCGAGGGTGAGCGCGAACGCCGGCACCCCGCAGCCGTCGACGGCGGTCCCCACGCCTGCCGGCTCGACCTCGGCCGCGGCGGCGACCTCGGAGAGCATCGCCTGCTGGCAGGGGTGCTCGAGGCGGTGGTAGCCCTCCGTCGGCCACCCGCGCTCCCGGCACAGGAGGAGCATCGCGGCGTGCTTCCCCGAGCAGTTGTGCTCGAGCGGCGTCGGCTCCCGCCCGCATTCGAGGTCGTCCCCCACCGCGTGCGCCTTCTCCAGGAGGCGACGCACCTGCTCGAGCTGCTCAGGCCGGGCGAGGTGGGACGCGCAGGCGATCGCAACCTCCGCGTCGTCCAGATCGGGCCTCGCGCGCACGGTCGGCAGCGCCTGGATCGGCTTCGCGGAGCTCCGGAAGAAGGTGACGAGCGAGGCGTCGCCCGCGACTCCCGCGACCCCGCCGTCCGCGACTGCGACGGCATGCACCCGGTGACGCGCCTCGACGACATCGCCCCTGACCGCCTCGACGAGGATCGGCTCCACGGGCCGAGCCTACTGGGCTTGCGAATGGTCGGGATTTCCCGTATGTTCGATCATCATCGACCGTTTTCCGGACTACGAGCTCGAGGACGTCCTGACCGTCGAGGACCCGCGCCAGCTGCGCGCCCTCGCCCATCCCGTGCGGGCGAAGATCGCGACCCTCCTCCGCCAGCGCGCCGCGAGCACGACGGAGCTCGCGCGGGCGCTGTCGATGCCGAAGGGGACGGTGGGCCACCACCTGAAGACGCTCGAGCGGGCCGAGCTCGTCCGCGTCGTGAGGACGCGCAAGGTCCGGGCGCTGACCGAGAAGTACTACGGCCGCGTGGCGCGCCTCTTCGTCCTCAAGGGCACGGACGCCGCGCCGCAGGACCTCCGCGGCGGCGCGATCACCGCCGTGATGCTCCGCCATGCGGCCGACGAGGTGCTCGCCTCGGGCGCGGTCGAGAAGGACACGTCCGGGCTCGTCCACGCCCGGCTCACGGAGAAGGACGTGAAGCGCTTCCAGCGGCGGCTCAACCGGCTCGTCGCCGACCTCCACCGGTACGAGAGCCCCGAGGGCGAGATGCACGCCCTCGCGTTCGCCCTCTACGGCTCGACCACCGTCCTCCCCCCGGGTGAGCCCGATGCCTAGGCTCTGGCCCACCGGCGGGCTCTGGCGCCATCCCGACTTCCTCAAGCTGTGGTCCGCCGAGACCGTCAGTCAGTTCGGCACCCAGGTCGGCCAGCTCGCCCTCCCGCTCGTCGCGATCCTCGTCCTCGACGCGAGCGCCTTCGAGGTCGCCGCGCTGGGGACGATCGTCTTCCTCCCGTTCATCATCTTCACGCTGCCCGCAGGCGTCTGGGTCGACCGCCTCCCCCGCCGCCCGATCCTCATCGCCGGCGACCTGGGGCGCGCGGTCCTCCTGGTCACGGTCCCGGTGGCGTACGTCGCCGACGTCCTCACCCTCGGCCAGCTCTACGTCGTCGGCTTCCTCGTCGGGGTCTGCACCGTCTTCTTCGACGTCGCGTACCAGTCCTATCTCCCCTCGCTCGTCCAGCGCGAGCAGATCATCGACGGGAACTCGAAGCTCGAGATCAGCCGGACGACCGCCCAGGTCGCCGGGCCCGGTCTCGGCGGCGTTCTCGTCGAGATCTTCACCGCGCCCTGGGCGGTCTTCATCGACGCGGTGAGCTTCCTCGGCTCCGCCCTGTTCCTCCTCGGGATCCGGAAGGAGGAGGAGCGCCCGGAGCGGGCACGGGCGGCCGACGGCTCGAAGGTCAGCCTCTGGACCGACCTCAAGGAAGGGCTCAGGTTCGTGCTCGGGAACGCGAACCTCCGGGCCCAGGCAGGCTGCACCGCGACCTCGAACTTCTTCTCGAGCGTCGCGTTCTCGATCTTCCTCGTCTTCGCGGTCCGCGAGCTCGAGCTCTCCGCGGGGCTCATCGGCATCGTGTTCAGCGTCGGCAGCCTGGGCGGGCTGCTCGCGGCGGCCACGTCCCGACGACTCTCGGACCGCTTCGGGATCGGCCCGACGACGATCGCCGTCGGGCTGGCCTGGGGCCCGAGCACCCTCCTCCTGGCATTCGCGCCGCCCGGGAACGCGGCGATCCCCTTCCTCGTCGCGTCCCAGCTGCTCTTCTCGTTCACCGTCGTCGTCTACAACATCGTGCAGGTGAGCTACCGGCAGGCCATCTGCCCGCCGCGGCTCCAGGGGCGCATGAACTCGGTCATGCGATTCATGGTCTGGGGGACGATCCCGCCCGGCACGCTGCTCGGCGGCGCCCTCGCCGGGTGGATCGGGTTCCGGGAGACGATCGTCGTCGGCGCGATCGGAGGCGCGCTCGCCATTCTCTGGATCGTGTTCTCGCCGCAGCGGCACCTGCGAGAGATGCCCGAGCCGGTGGACGACTCGGCGGCCGATACGGGGCCGGTCCTCCCCGGGCCGGGCGAGCCGCTCGCCGCGGGCGACCCCGTCTGACGTGCGGCTCTGGCCACGGGACGGCCTCTGGAGGCATGGCGACTTCCTGAGGCTCTGGTCCGGGCAGACCGTCAGCCAGTTCGGCCAGCAGATCGGCCAGCTCGCGATCCCGCTGACCGGGATCCTCGTGCTCGAGGCGAGCGCCTTCGAGGTTGCGCTGCTCACGACGGTGGAGTTCGTCCCGTTCCTGCTCTTCACGCTGCCCGCCGGGGTCTGGATCGACCGGATGCGGCGCCGGCCGATCCTCGTGCTCACCGACATAGGGCGTGCAGCCGCGCTCGCCTCGGTCCCGATCGCGTACGCGTTCGGCGCCCTGACCATCGGGCAGCTGTACGCGGTCGGCTTCGCCGTCGGCACGTTCACGGTCTTCTTCGACGTCGCCTACCAGTCGTACCTCCCCTCGCTCGTCGCGCGCACGCAGCTCGTGCAGGGGAACTCGCTCCTCGAGATCAGCCGCACCGGTGCCCAGATCTCCGGCCCCGGCGTCGGAGGCGCGCTCGTCGGGCTGCTGACCGCTCCGGTCGCGATCGTGCTCGACGCGGTGAGCTTCCTCGGCTCGGCGGTCCTCGTCGCCCGGATCCGCACCGAGGAGCCGCGGATCCAGCAGGTCGAGCACCCGAGCATGCGGCGCGAGCTCGTCGAGGGGCTGCGCTACCTCGTCCGCCATCGCTACTGGCGCGCGATGGCGCTCACCACGGGCGGGACGAACTTCTTCTGGATGATCTGCGGCTCGATCCTCCTCGTCTACGCGGTCCGCTCGCTCGGGATGTCGCCCGAGCTGATCGGGCTCGTGCTCACGCTCGGCAGCCTCGGCGGGCTCGCGGGGGCGCTCCTCGCGGGCCGCCTCTCGCGTCGGTTCGGCGTCGGCCCGACGATCGTCGGCGCGTGCGTGATGTTCGGCCCCCCGCTCGTCCTGGTCCCCCTCGCGCCGCAGTCCTTCCCGATCCCCGCGCTCGTGCTGGCCTTCCTCGTCTCGTCGGCAGGAGGCACCATCTACGTCATCACCGGTCTCAGCCTCATGCAGACCCTCACCCCGGAGCGTCTGCTCGGGCGGATGAACGCGACCCGCCGTTTCGTCGTCTTCGGAGCGATCCCGCTCGGGTCGCTCACGGGCGGCGTGCTCGCGTCCTCGATCGGCCTGAGGCCGACGCTGTGGGTGGGCGCGATCGGGGCGTGCTTCTGCTTCGTGCCCATCGCGCTGTCGCCGATACGCCACATCGGCGCGATGCCGACCGAGCCGGAGCCGGACCCGGTGCTCCTCGGCGGACCGCTCCCGGCCGGCGCCCACCTCGATGCCTGAGCTGCCGGAGGTCGAAGCGTGGGTGCGCGAGCTGGACCCGCTCGTGTCGGCGTCCCCGGTCGAGCGGGCCGGGCCTGCTCACGTCGCGACGCTGAAGACCGTCGTCCCGCCGCTCCCGGCACTGGAGGGCCGCCGGCTCGCGGGGGCACGGCGGCGCGGCAAGAACCTCCTGTTCCCGACGCAGGACGGCGAGCTCGTCCTCCGCGTCCACCTGATGAGCGCGGGACGGCTGCGGTACCTGGCCCCCGGGGCGAAAGGGCCGAAGACGCCGATGTTCCGTCTCCGCTTCGCCGGCGGCGGGGATCTCGTCCTGACGGAGGGCGGGAAGAAGAAGCGGGCCGGTGTCTGGCTCTGCACGCCCGAGCAGATCGAGGAGGATCTCTCCCACCTCGGCACGGACGCGCTCGAGCTCGACGCGGCCCGGCTCGGCGCGATCCTCGGCCGCGAGCGTCGGCAGCTCCACTCCCTGCTCCGCGACCAGCGCGCGATCGCCGGGATCGGGCGCGCCCACGCGAACGAGATCCTGCTCCGCGCACGCCTGTCGCCGTTCAAGGCGTCCACGGAGCTCGACGGAGCGGAGATCGAGACGCTCGCGACGTCGATCCGCGAGGACCTGGAGCGCGCCCTCGACCTGCGCGAGCGCGGGAAGGGCGACAAGGACGTCTACCAGGTGCACAACCGCCTCGGCGAGCCGTGTCCGCAGTGCGGCACCCCGATCGCCCGAGTCGACTTCGAGGAGCACACGATCTACTACTGCCCCGCGTGCCAGACGCACGGGAAGCTCCTGAAGGACCGCAGGCTGTCGCGGCTCCTGCGCTAGTCGGGCAGGGGGCCGCTGGTACCGTGCGCCACATGACCGACGTCGCCCGCCTCGAGGAGGATCTCCAGGCTTCGCCCCCCGAGATCGCACTCGCGCTCTCGAAGGCGGGTGTGAGCGGCGTCCAGAAGGCGATACGGATCCGGCGCGGCGACGCGGAGACGGTGATGGCCGCGGTCATCGACTGCACGGTCGATCTCGCGGCCGACCAGAAGGGCGTGCACATGTCCCGCTTCCCCGAGCTGTTCGAGGAGGCGATCGACGTCGTTGTCGAGCGCGAGGCGCTGCTCGTCGAGGTTCTGGCGGAGCACATCGCAAGCCGCGTCGTCGAGCGCCAGCGCGCGCTCAAGGCGGAGGTCTGGATCCGCGCCCAGTGGCCGATCCACCGGCGGACGCCCGTCACCGGGCTCGCGACGCAGGAGATGGTCACCTTGTGCGGGATCGCCGCGGCGTCGGAGGCAGGCACGCGGCGGGTCGTCGGGGTCGAGGCGACGGGCATCAACGCATGCCCGTGCGCCCAGGGCCTCGTCCGCGGCCGGGCGAGCGAGCGGCTGCTCGAGGCGGGCTTCGGGTCCAGCGATGTCGAGCGGATCCTCGAGCTCGTCCCGCTCGCGACCCACAACCAGCGCGGGCTGGCATCCCTGTACGTCGGCACGGAGCACGACCTCGACGCAGAGATCCTGGTGGGGATCGCCGAGGGCTCGATGAGCGCCCCCATCTACGACCTCCTCAAGCGCCCGGACGAGCTCTTCGTCGTCGAGCACGCGCACCTGCAGCCCCGGTTCGTGGAGGACTCGGTGCGGTACTCGCTGAGAGATGCGCTCGCGACGCTCACCGACCTGGACGACGACGACTTCCTCCTCGCGCGCCAGGTCAACTACGAGACGATCCACCGCCACGACGTGGTCGCCGAGCGGTTCGGCACGGTCGGCGAGCTCCGGAGCGAGCTGCGCACCGGCGTCCCCGGCGAGCGCCAGACCGGCCTCGCCGCCTGGCTCGGCTGAGTCATCGCAGCGCTCGGGATCGGCTCGCGCCGATCCCGAGCGCGCACAGATCCCTGAAGGCGGCGGCTCCGCCGCCGCTGTCGCGACCTCTACGACGCC
>Ga0210076_1000074_pt1 | contig 20725 bp, 18 predicted proteins | sample MayberryNW_Catta_3_FD_184876 | JGI IMG/M metagenome (GOLD analysis project Ga0210076, IMG submission 184876) | Wetland microbial communities from San Francisco Bay, California, USA, that impact long-term carbon sequestration -... | ecosystem: Environmental > Aquatic > Marine > Wetlands ... | reverse complement strand
GATGGTGATGTGCGACTTCCGCTACCCGAACGAGGATCGGCCGTGGATCGAGGTCGCACGCGACGGTGCGCGTGAGTGGCGCCGCGTTCTGCGGCAGCACCCGAACGTGATCGCGCTCTGGGCGGAACGACAGCGCCCGATGACCGAGCTCGAGGCCTTGATGCCCATGGAGTTCGCCCTCCGGGTCATCACACGCGCCGGCATGGACCCCCGCGAGGGCGTCCTCGTCTTCAACGTGCTGGGCGGCTACATCATGGGCGTCGTGATGATGGAGGTCGGCGCGATGTTCTCTGCCGGCACCAGCCGGGGCGGCAAGACCGTCGATCTCGACGCGGTGCACGCGAAGCTTCCCGACGAGGAGTTCGCGCGGCACCTGTCTGCGGACCAGGTGCCGTGCCTCGTCGCCGCGCTGCCGCATCTCGCTGAATGCGACCCCGACGAGCAGTTCGACTTCGGCCTCGACCTGTTATTGGCCGGCATCCAGGCGCGGGTCGTCACGTCGACGAGCTGAACGGCTTCAGCGCAACCCCAGCTCCGTCCCAACCCGGCCGAACACCTCCAAGGCCGTGCGCAGATCGTCCTCGGTGTGATCGGCGGTGACGATCGTACGGACGCGCGCCGAGCCCTTGCCGACCGTCGGGAACACGATCGCCGGGCAGAACACACCTTCCTCGAACAGCCGGACCGCGAATCGCTGCGTTCGCTCTTCGTCACCGGTGATCACCGGGGTGATCGGCGTCTGGCTCTCCCCCGTGTCGAAGCCGAGCTCGTGCAGGCCCGCCTTGAACGACTCGGTATTGGACCACAGTCGCTGGAGACGCTCGGGCTCGTCGCCGAGCACGTCGAGGGCGGCGATACAAGCGGCCACGACCGGCGGCGGCGCACTCGTCGAGAAAAGGTACGGACGACCCCGGTTCTGCAACCACTCGATCAGGTGAATCGGGCCGGCGATGAACCCTCCGAGCACCCCGATCGCCTTGGAGAGCGTGCCCACCTGGATGTCGACCCGCCCGTGCAACCCGAAGTGATCGACCGTGCCCGCGCCGCCGGCGCCGAGCACGCCGCTCGCGTGCGCATCGTCGACCATCATGATCGCCCCGTGGCGCTCGGCGACCTCGACGAGGTCGGGGAGCGGCGCGATGTCGCCGTCCATCGAGAAGACACCGTCGGTGATCAACAGCTGGCGTCGCCCCGGCCGCGATGTCTCGGTCAACAGCCGGTCGGCGTGTCCGGCATCGCGGTGGTCGAAGACCGCGATCTCCGCGCGCGAGAGACGGGCGCCGTCGATGATCGAGGCGTGGTTCAGCCGGTCCGACACGATGACGTCCTCCTTCGTGAGGATCGCAGCGACCGTGCCGGAATTCGAGGTGAATCCCGACTGGAACATCACGGCGGCGTCGGCGTGCTTGAAGGCGGCGAACCTCGACTCCAGGTCGCGATGCATCGTCATCTGGCCCGCGATCGTGCGCACCGCGCCCGAACCGGCGCCGTACTCCTTCGCAGCTCGAGCGGCTGCCTCGTTCAGCCGGGGATGGTTGGCGAGACCGAGGTAGTTGTTCGACGCGAGGTTGATCACGTCACGGCCGTCGTAGCGTGCCCGCGCACCCTGGGGACCTTCCAGGGTTCGGGGGTGCAGCAACAGACCGTCACGTTCGAGCGAGGCCAGCTCTTCCTTCAGGTAGTCGAGCGCGGACATCGAACGGTGCCCTCCTTTCTCCGTTCGTCGGACACGATCATCTCCCCGTGCCGTCGGGCACGAGGATCACCTTCCCGGAGCTGCCCGACGCCGTCGCATCGAACGCCTCCTGCCATCGGTCGAGCGGGAACCTGTGCGTGATCACCGGGGTGACGTCGACCCTGCCCGTCGACAGCAACGTCGTCGTCTGCTGCCACGTCCGGAACATCTCCCGCCCGGTGATGCCCTGCAGCCGGGCTTCCTTGAAGATCACCTGGTCGTTCAGATCCAACGTCACCGACGCGTCGGGCAGCCCGAGCAGCGACATGCGTCCGCCCCGCGCCAACATGCGGGTGCCCTGATCGATCGCCAGGCTGTTCCCGCTCATCTCGAGCACGACCTCGGCGCCGACCCCACCGGTCTGTTCGAGCACGGCATCGACCGGATCGACCTCGACCGGATCCACGAGCACGTCGGCGCCCATGGCCGCGGCCTTCCCCCGCCGGTATCCGTTCGGTTCGATCGCGATCACCTCGAACGCGCCCAGGGCCCGCACGATGCCGACGGCGAACATGCCGATCGGACCGCAGCCGATCACCGCGACCGAGTTCGTGGCGATGTCCTCGCCCCCACCCGTGCCGAACGAGGCGTGCACGGCGTTGCCGAACGGCTCCATGATCGAGGCCACGTCGGGATCGATGCCCTCGCCGACGACCCACGCGTTCTTCGACGGCACCACCACGAACTCGGCGAAGGCGCCCTCGGTGTCGACACCGAGGATGCGCAGGTTCTCGCAGATATGGGCTCGACCTGTCTGACACGTGGAACAGTGCCCGCACGCGATGTGGGTCTCCGCGGCGACGAAGGTGCCCGGCTGCACGTGATGCACCTCGTCGCCGACGGCGTGGACCGTGCCGGCCACCTCGTGACCGAACGTCATCGGGACGGCGGCGATGCGTCCGTCGGCCCACTCGTTCCACTCGAGCATGTGGAGATCGGTGCCGCAGATCGAGGCGGCATGCACCCGAACCAGGACCTCGTCGTCCTTCGGTTCGGGGATCGGGATGTCGACGAGCTCCGCTCCCGGCCCCCGTCGGGTCTTTCGCAACGCCCGCATCAGCCCGTCCACGACCGAAGGGTACTCTGCACCGGGAACCGGTCCATGGGTCAGACGCGTCCGACACGGACCGACCCGGAGGACGCCCATGAGACTTCGGAGGTTCGCTTCCATCGCGTTCCTGACCCTGCTCGGCTCCTCGTGTGCCGAGCCCCGATCCGCGGATGCTCCTTCCTCGGCAGCCGGGAGAGCTGGTGCTGCGATGGGGGTACGAAGGCGGCTTCACGCCGCCCGAACACGCTCGTCTCCCTGCCGCCGTTCTCGCTGTACGGCGACGGCACGATCGTTCGGCCGGGACCGCAGATCGAGATCTACCCCCCTCCCGCGCTGCCCGCGTTGGAAACGCTCACGGTCGATGAGTCCGGGGTCGATGCGATCGTCGATGCGGCCTTCGAGGCACACCTCGATTCGGTGAGCGACCTCACCGAGATGGGGAGCGTCGGCATCACCGACGCTCCCGAGACGGTTTTCACGCTGCGCGCTCGCGGTGTCGACCGGACCGTGCGGGTCTATGCCCTGATGGACATCGGCCCGAGTCCACCCGGCATGTCCGATGCCGAGTACGCGGCTCGGCGATCTCTGCTCGACCTCGTCGACGCACTCGGCTCGCTCGAGACCTGGCTTCCCGAAGGGTCGCTGAGCGAGGCGCGAACGTACCGGCCTGCCGGATCCCGGATCTACGTCTCGGCCTACCGTGGCGAACCGGACCTCACGCAGCCCGAGATCGCGTGGCCGCTCGCGGAGTCACTCGCGGACCTCGGCGACGACACGGGGACCGGGTTCCGGTGCGTCGCCTCGACCGGCTCGGAGTGGCGAGATCGACTGGCACCGGCAGCCGAGGGCGCGAATCAGCTCACGCCATGGAGGAGCGAGGATCGTCGGTACGCGCTCGCGTTCCGACCGCTGCTGCCCGACGAGACGGGGTGCTGAGACGCGAGATCGCCTGGCCTGCAGTCAAGCAAAGCGTTCAAGCTCTCGGCCACTTCCGCCGATGTAGTGAGCGTCGGACGGCGGTTCGGCGACCCGCATCGACTGAACGGCAGGCAGCGTGACCCTCGACGACCAGGCAGCTCGGAATTCGAACGTCTCGACGACCCGGCAGGGGTCGTTCCCGCCTGAGATCACCTCGCGCATCGACGGTGGACTGTCGGACGTCCAGGCCCAGCTGCGGGACCTGGAGGTCAGGTATCGGGGCATCGTCGACAACCTCCCCGCGGTGATCTACATCGACGGCGTCGGGCCGAACGACTCCATGGTCGACGTCAGCCCCGGCATCGAGGCACTGCTCGGGGTCACGCGTGAGGAATGGTTGCGCTGCCCGGATAGCTGGATCGATCTGGTCCATCCGAGCGACCGCGACCTGGTCGTCGAGGAGAGCAACGAAGCGGCACGAACGTTCGAACCCTATCGCGCCCGTTATCGGGCGATCCATCGCGACGGTCACGTCGTGTGGATCGACGAGGAGAGCGTGCCGATCCGGGACGGGAACGGGGTCCCGATGTACTGGCTCGGCATGATGCGCGACATCACCGAGGACGTGTCAACGCGCGGCCAGCTCCACGACGCGCGAACCAAATACGGCGCGCTCGTGGAGCAGATCCCCGCGATCGTCTACGTCGACGTGGCAGACGACCGCATGACCACGACCTACGTGAGCCCCCAGATCGAGACATTGCTCGGATACACGGCCGAGGAGTACGTCCGGGATCCCGGCCTGTGGGGGCGCATGCTGCACCCCGACGATCGCGAGTCCGCGGTCGACACCTACCTCAGGGGTCGCGAGCTCGGTCAGCCGTTCGTATACGAGTACCGGCTCATCGCCCGCGACGGCCGGGTGCTGTGGTTCCGGGACTCCGCCATCGTGCTCCCGGCAGCCGAAGGCAAGCCGGCGCAGATCCAAGGGGTGATGCTCGACATCACCGAGCGCAAGGCCGCCGAGGAGCAGATCGCCTACCTCGCCTACCACGACAAGCTGACCGGCATGCCGAACCGCGCGATGTTCGACGAGCTGCTCGAGCTGTCGCTGGCTCGCGCTCGCCGGAACGAGCTCGGCGTGGCCGTGATCTCGGTCGACCTCGACGACTTCAAGCTCGTGAACGACTCGCTCGGGCACGAGACGGGAGACGAGCTCATCAAGGTCATCGCCGCGCGCATCCGCGATGCCACCCGAGACACGGACCTCGTGGCACGACCCGGGGGAGACGAGTTCCTCGTGCTGCTCGCGGACGTGGACATGACGCCGCCTGTCCCGGGTGGCCAGGACGGCGGCTCGATCGCGGCCGAAACCGTCTCGCTGCGGGTCCAGGAGGCGATGCGGGCCCCCTTCAGGATCGCCGGAACCGAGCTCTACCTCACGGCGAGCCAGGGAATCGCCGTGTTCCCGCACGATGCAGACGACGCGGCGACCCTGATGAAGAACGCGGAGACCGCCATGTTCGAGGCCAAGCGGAACGGACCCGGAGAGTTCGTGATGCACTCGAAGAAGGCGGGGGACTCGATGACCAGGCTGTCGATGTCCACGCGTCTGCGGAAGGCGGTCGAACGCAAGCAGTGGATGCTCCACTACCAGCCGCTGATCGAGCTGGACTCCGGACGCATGGTCGGGGTCGAGGCGTTGATCCGGTGGCCTGAACCCAACGGCGGGCTCGTGCCGCCGGGCGAGTTCATCCCGCTCGCCGAGGAGATGGGCCTGATCGAGGCCATCGGCGAATGGGTGGTGGAGGAGCTCTGTCGCCAGGACGCCCAATGGCGCGCCGAGGGTCTCGAGCTCGAGCTGGGCTTCAACCTGTCCCCGCGCCAGCTCTTTCAGAAGCAGCTCGTGGAGAAGATGGTGACCCCGATCGCGATCGCGGGGGTCGATCCTTCGAGGGTCACGGTCGAGATCACCGAATCGACGGCCATGACCGATCCCGACCGCACGATCGACGTGCTCGCCGAGATCCACGACCGAGGACTGAAGCTCGCGATCGACGACTTCGGCACCGGCTACTCCTCGCTCGCTCGCCTGAAGCACATGCCGGTGGACATCCTGAAGATCGACAGCTCGTTCATCAGAGGGGTCCACCTCGATCGCGACGCCGCCAGCATGGTGTCGGCGATGATCTCGCTGGCCGTGAACCTCGGTATGACACCGCTCGCCGAGGGCATCGAGTCGGAGGGCGAGTGGCGATTCCTGGCCGATCGAGGATGCACACTCGGCCAGGGCTTCCACTTCTCGCGCCCGGTCCCCGCGGATGAGATCCTCGCCATGTACCGGCGAGCGGGGCTCGAAGTGCTCGAGGGGAAGGCCGAGGGGGCCGGCTAGCGTCGCCGCCTCGGTCCCCGCAGCCCCGACCGGCGACCGCGAGCACTGCCGCTGAAGACCGTTCGAGGCGGGGCGACCTTCATCCCCTCCTGCTCGAACTCCTCGTGCAGATCGAGGCGGGCGGCCATGCGGCTCACGTCCCCGAGTTGGTCGGGGGTGACGAGGGTCACGCTCGTGCCGGTTCGGCCGGCCCTCGCGGTGCGTCCGACGCGGTGGACGTATCCCTTGTCGTCCTGTGGAGGGTCGTAGTTCACGACGAGCGTGATGTCGTCGAGATCGAGTCCTCGCGCGGCGACGTCGGTGGCGATCAACACGCCGACGTGCTTGTCCTCGAAACGTCGGAGCGCCCGTTCGCGAGCCTGCTGTGTCATGTCGCCGTGCATCGTGACCGCTGGAACCCGTTGGGCGCGCAGCTGCCGGGCGAGCGAGTCCACGGCCCGCTTCGTGTTCACGAACACGAGCGTGAGGCCATCGGGCTCCTCGTCCTTGGCGAGCTGGATCAGCGTGCCGAGCTTCTCGTGAGCCCCCACGGGCACGAACCGATGATCGGCTTCCTCGACGGTCTTGCCCTCGGAGTCGATCTCGTGGCGGATCGGGTCCCGTGTGTACACATCGGCGATGCGCCCGACCGCCCCGTCGAGCGTGGCTGAGAAGAACATCGTCTGGCGGTCCTTCGGCAGCCGCCGGACGATGCGATCGACCTGAGGCTGGAAACCCATGTCGAGCATGCGGTCGGCCTCGTCCAGCACGAAGATGCGCACGCGATCCAGACGCACCAACCTCCGCTGGGCGAGATCGTCGAGCCGTCCGGGGGTGGCGATCAGGATGTGCACGTCGCCGACGCCTCTGGACTGCTCGCTCACGCGGGTGCCCCCGTAGACGGCCTTCACCTTGAGGCCCTTGGCCTTGGCGATGTCGGCGAAGTCTTCGCGCACTTGGGTCGCGAGCTCCCGGGTGGGCACGAGCACCAGCGCCTCGGGTCGGTGTGGAGACCGCGGGTCGAGCCGTTCGACGATGGGGATCGCGAATCCCAGGGTCTTGCCCGACCCCGTCTTCGACTTCGCGAGCGTGTCTCGGCCGGCCGTCGCGTCCTCGAGGACCATCACCTGGATGGGGAACGGCTCCACGATGCCGCGGGTCGCCAACGTCTCGACGACGGCGTCTGATACGCCGAGATCGCGGAACGAGGGAGTCGTGCTGGTCATCTGCACTGAAGGGTAACGGTTCCCGCCGAGCACGGAGGCACCGCCGGGGCGACACGGCTGTCCCCTCGCCCATCGCCCGCGACGCGTTCCGCATGCGCTGGGTAGGCTGCCCGCATCGGCCCGCGCATCGACGGGTCAGAGGGGGAGACGATGGACGACCGGGTCCAGCTGTGGAACGACCTCGCCGCACAGATCGGGGTCGACAGCATCCGTTGCACGACCGAGGCGGGGTCGGGCCACCCGACCTCGTCGTTGTCGTGCGCTCACCTGCTCGCCGTGCTCTACGCGAGCCACCTTCGATACGACGTGGAGGACCCGAAGTCGCCGGCGAACGACCGGTTCGTGATGTCGAAGGGGCACGCCGCGCCCGCCCTGTATTCGGCGTTGAAGGCCATCGGCGCGATCTCCGACGAGGAGCTGCTCACGCTCCGCCGCTTCGGTTCGCCCCTCCAAGGTCACCCGGCGGCGGTGCCGGAGATGCCGTGGATCGACGTCGCCACGGGTTCCCTGGGCCAGGGGCTCGCGATCGGGCTCGGTATGGCGCTCGCGATGCGCCTGGACGGGACGGGGGGCCGTGTCTTCGTCCTGCTGGGCGACTCCGAATCGTCCGAGGGCTCGGTCTGGGAAGCCATGGAGGCGGCCGCGTTCCACGAGGTGGACGACCTCGTCGCGATCCTCGACATGAACCGGCTCGGACAACGCGGGCCGACGATGCACGGGTGGAACGGTGACCTCTTCGCCCGCCGCGCTCAGGCGTACGGGTGGCACACGATCGAGATCGACGGGCACGACGTGGCGTCGATCGACGCCGCGTATGCCGAGGCGACCGACGCGGCGGGGCCCACGATGATCGTGGCGCGCACCGAGAAGGGGCACGGCGTTTCGTTCGTCGCCGACCAGGACGGGTGGCACGGCAAGGCGATGTCGCAGGAGCAGGCCGCTCAAGCGATCGAGGAGCTCGGCGGCATCCGTTCTCTGACGGTGACGCCGAACTCGCCACCCGACATCAAGCCGCTGGAGCTCGGCGAGCTACGCGCCGAGCCGGCCCCCGTGTATACCGATCCGATCCCCACGAGGAAGGCGTTCGGAGAAGCGCTCGCATGGCTCGCGGGGCATCGGCCTGACCTCGTGGTGCTCGACGGCGAGGTCGGGAACTCCACGCACACCGACGATTTCCAGGCGGTCGCGCCGGAACGGTTCTTCGAGATGTACATCGCGGAGCAGGCGGTCGTCGGCGCGCAGACGGGGCTGCAGGTCCTGGGGAAGACGGCGTTCGCGGCGACGTTCGGAGCGTTCCTCACTCGAGCGTTGGACCAGATGCGCATGGGCGCGATCAGCCGGGCCGACCTTCGGATGTGCGGCTCGCACGCCGGCGTCTCGATCGGCGAGGACGGGCCCTCGCAGATGGCCGTCGAGGACCTCGCCATGTTCCGTGCATTGCACTCGTCGACGGTGCTCTATCCGGCCGACGGAACCTCGACCGTCAAGCTCGTGGCGGCGATGTGCGATCTTCCGGGCATCTCGTACCTGCGCACGACCCGGGAGGCCACGCCCGCGATCTATCATGCCGACGAGGAGTTCCCGGTCGGCGGATCGAAGACCCTTCGGAGCTCCGAGGACGACGTGGCCACCCTGGTGTGCGCCGGCGTCACGGTGCGCGAGTGCCTGGCGGCAGCCGACGCCCTGGCGGGCGAGGGGACGTCGGTTCGCGTGATCGACGCGTACTCCGTGAAGCCGATCGATGCGCCCACGCTCCGGCGTGCACTCGACGACACCGGGCTCGTGCTGGTGACCGAGGACCACCGTGTCGAGGGCGGGCTCGGTGATGCCGTGCTCGACGCGTTGGCCGAGACGGGGCCGATCTCGGGCCGGGTCGTGAAGCTCGCGATCCGAGACATGCCGGGCTCCGGCTCACCCGAGGAGATGCGAGCGTGGGCGGGCATCGATGCGGCGGCCATCGCCGATCGGGTGCGCCAGGAAACCTGAGAGTTCCATCCTGCTACCCTGAGCCGGCGATGGCTGACTACCGAGAGATCCTGCACGAGCGCCTCTACGTGAAGGTGCCCGGCACCGACAAGCTCCGCAAGACCGCGGCCAACCGGCAGAAGCACCTCCTCGCCAACGGCTGGCGTGAGCTCGACCGCCAGCAGCGCACCGACCACGTCATGGTGACGTTCGAGCGCACGGGACACGCACCGATGAAGGCCCGTCTGCCGAAGGCGGCGCCCGAGGTCCGCATCGAGCGCCGCCCTCGTCGCGACGACAACCGTCGCGGTGGCGGCCGCCGCTAGACCTCGCCAGAGTTTCGACGCCGCGAGGCCGGATATCATCCGGACCTGAGGCTGTCCCACCGGACATCCTTCGGCTATCCTTGGGGTGACACCGACGAACCCTCGTCTCCCGGTCACCCTCGCGTTCCTCATCGGGATGACCGACGATCACGTGAAGGAGGTGCTCCCGTGAGCGCCGCAGACAACTCGAGTTCCGTCCGTCCGGCCCATCGCGCACCTCTGGCCCATGCAGCCGAGGATCAGCCGTTCCACTACCCGCTGCGGCGCGAATACGTCGAGCCCGATTGGACGCGACTGCCCGGCTACCGAGACGTCACGGATGAGCAGTGGGGGTCGGCGCAATGGCAGCGTGCGCACTCCGTGAAGAACCTCAAGGAGTTCAAAGCCGCCCTCGGCGACCTCCTTTCCGAGGACCTGCTCGAGGACATCCGTCGTGACCAGGAAGAGCGCGCGACGATGTCGATGCTGATCCCGCCCCAGATGATCAACACGATGGACGTCGAGGACCTCCGCAACGATCGGGTGCGCCGGTACATGGCCCCCGCGTTCAGCGATCGCGAGACGGAGTGGGCCTCGCACCCGATGGCCTCCCGCGACTCGCTGCACGAGGCCGACATGTGGGCCGTGGAGGGTCTGACGCACCGGTACCCGACGAAGGTGCTCGCCGAGCTGATCCCGACGTGCCCGCAGTACTGCGGCCACTGCACGCGCATGGACCTCGTCGGCAACGACACGCTCCAGGTGCTGAAGTACAAGTTCGAGGTCAAGCAGAACGAGCGCTGGGACCAGATGCTCGACTACCTGCACCGCACGCCCCAGGTGCGCGACGTCGTCGTCTCCGGCGGCGACATGGCCAACGTGCCGATCAAGCGCCTCGAGGCGTTCGTGATGTCGCTGCTCGACATCGAGAACATCCGCGACATCCGATTGGCGACCAAAGGGCTCATGGGCATCCCCCAGCACTTCCTGCAGGACGACGTGAAGCAGGGGTTCGCCCGCATGGGCGCGCGCGCGAACGAGCGTGGCGTCGACATCGCGCTGCACACCCACATCAACTGCGCGCAGCAGGTGACGCCACTCGTCGGCGCCGCGGCTCGCATGGTGCTCGATTCGGGCTTCCGCGACGTGCGGAACCAGGGCGTGCTGCTGCGGGGCGTGAACACCTCACCGGGCGATCTGCTGGAGCTCTGCTTCATGCTCCTCGATCACGCCAAGGTCATGCCCTACTACTTCTACATGTGCGACATGATCCCCAACGCCGAGCACTGGCGCACTTCGGTGGCCGAGGCGCAAGATCTGCAGTACCAACTGCTCGGCTACATGCCGGGGTTCGCGACGCCCCGCGTGATCTGCGACGTCCCGTTCGTTGGGAAGCGATGGGTGCACATGGTCGAGAGCTACGACCGAGAGCGTGGCATCTCGACGTGGACGAAGAACTACCGCACCGGCATCGAGTTCGACGACCCTGAGGCGCTCTCCCGCGAGTACGTGTACTTCGATCCGATCTACACGCTCCGCGAGGAGGGTCAGCAGTGGTGGCGCGAGCAGGTCGCGAACGGCCTTCCCGATGCACGCTGGGTCGAGCCCCCCGCCCCGATGGAGCCCGCAGCCGACGCCCTCGGCTCGGCGAACGAGGGCGAACCGGCCACGGTCTGACCGCCGCCATCGGGCCCTTCCGCTAGCGTTCTGGTCATGACGCGGCTCGTGCACGTCGTGGGAGCACAGATCTCGCCCGTCGGCGGGGACCCCGAGGCCACGTTCGAGAAGTTCGCGGCGGAGGCGCGCACGATCCGTCGGTCGTTCCCGAGGGCGCAGCTCTACCTCTTCCCCGAGCTGTTCCTCGCCGGCGAGATGCCGTTCCGGACGCACGTCGCGATCGACGGGAACCGTCATCGCGTGCCCGGGCCGTTCACCGAACGCATCGGGGCGGTGGCGCGCCGCGCGCGTCGCTGGATCCAAGCGGGCTCGATCTACGAGGCCGCCGGGCGGAAGACGTACAACACGGCGCTGCTGTTCGCACCCGACGGCTCGCTGGCGGCCACCTACCGCAAGCTCTTCCCGTGGATGCCGTTCGAGGGGACCGACCCCGGCTCAGCGCCGCCGCCAGTCGTCGACATGCCCCGCATGGGGAAGGTCGGGATGCTGATCTGCTACGACGGCTGGTTCCCGGAGGTGCCCCGCTCACTCGCGCTGCGTGGCGCGCAGGTGCTGCTGCACCCCACGCTCACGAGCACCCCCGACCGCGAGGAAGAGCTCGTGCTCGCTCGCGCGAACGCGATCTCGAACCAGTGCTACGTGCTGAACGTGAACGGCGCGCTCGACGTCGGGGGCGGACGATCGATCGGCGTCGACCCCGAGGGACGCGTGCTGTTCGAGGCCGGCTCGGGCGAGGAGCTCATCAGCGAGGTCCTGGACCTCGACCGGGTACGCACCGTGCGCGAGCGCGGCACGCGAGGCATGAACCGGTTGCTCTGGCAACTCGAGGCGCGCGGCCCGAAGGCCGCGGATCCCGACTATCGGGCGCTGCGGCGGCGCAGGAACAGGTAGCCGAGCACGAGGGCCGACGCCGCCACCGCCGCGGCGGTGATCGCCGGCCACGGCGCCCACGGCTTCGGGTCGGAGTGGGCCGAAGCGGCTCCGATGACCGGCCCCGTGTCGGGATCCGCAGCGCGCACGAGCACCTGACGAGGCCGGCCGTCGCCGAGCAGGTCGCAGGCGCCCTCGTCGCGGACGATCACACCCCATCGCAGCCGGTCGAGCCCGGGCGACGTGCCGGTCTCCTCTTCGTCGGCGACGACGGTGCGCCCGGGAACCTGCAGCACCAGGGTGTCGTGCTCGATCGTCGGTGGCAGGAACCGGCTCTGGCCCGCCTCGGGCAACAGCAGCGTCGTGGTCACCGGGTCGCGCACCGCGTCGTAGCGGAGGATCCGGTTGACGTCGCGGTACAGCCCGGCGTCGACGGGAGGAACCTCGGGATCGAGCAGCACGACGTCGACGCGGAACGGATGACCTTGGCCGTCGGGCACCGTCAGCGGTTCCGCGAACCGCAGTGTGAACCGTATCGAGGTGCCGAGCTCGACGATCTCGCCAGCCGCGCTCACCAGATCGGGAACGCTGGCGGATGATGCCGAGCCTTCGGGCAGGGACGGGCACGGCACCGAATCCCCGGCCGGATCGGCGGCCCCGAGCAGCGACGGCCCCAGCACCGCCACGAGCATCGGAACGATCCGCCGCCCGATCATGAGCTCGGGCAATCGCGCGGCTCGATGATCAGCGGCCCCAGCCGGGGCTCCTGGGTGAAATCGAACGCGCCGGACAGCGGATCGGCGCGCGCGTCACGATCGGTCATCGGCTTCAGCTCGTGTAGCTCCTCGATGAACTTCAACACCGAGGAGAACTCGTACACGGTGTCGTCGATCGCACCGCCGTCCGGGTTGTCGCCACGGCGGGTCCACGGCGAGATGATCAACGCCGGCGTGCGCGGTCCCAGGCCCATGATGTCGTAGTGGGGCGGGGACACATGGTCGTAGAAGCCTCCGAAGTCGTCCCACACGATCACGACGACGGTGTTCGGCCATGCCTCGCTCCGCTGGATCGCGTTCAGGTACTCGACGGTCCAGTTCTCGCCTTCACAGACGTTGGTGCCCGATCCGGGGTGTTCGTTCGGCTGCCCCTCGGGGGGGATCAGCCACGACACCGCCGGCAGGGTGTCCTGCTTGAGGTCCTGAAGGATCGTCTCTGGGTCCTGGACCTTGTTCCACATGTCGCCGAACCGCACGTGGCGGATCGCTTGCAGCGCGTTCATCCACTTGTCGGGAAGCGCGTAGTACTTCCAGCTGACCTTCTCCCGTTCGAGCTGGTCCTGGATCACCTTGATGTTGATGCAGGTACGGGTGCTCTCCCAGTACTGGGCGATCTTCAGCAGCTGTCCGTTCGGCGGCCCACCCTCGGTGATGTTCTCCTCGAGCCGCATGATGCGTTTGATGTCGGCCTCGGAGAGTTCCTCGATCGGGAACCGTTGCGTGTACTCGGTCGCATCGTCGCAGTAGTTCCCCTCCACGTTCGTCGTGGTCTTGTTGTCGACGATGCCGTAGCTCTGCGCCGCCACCGTGTAGAGATGCTCCGGGAACGTGGGGCCATACATCGACGTGAAGAAGTGATCAGCGATGACGAAACGGTCCGCGTACGCCCAGTACGCGGGCAGGGTGCCGCGATCGTACTGCGAGTAGCCGACGAGGTCCTCACCGAGCGCGATGCAGTTGAACCCGTTCATCTTGCCGCCGTTGATCGCGAGCAGCCCGGGATAGAACGCGTGGCCCAGATCGTGCGGCTGCACCAGGGGAGCGTCCTTGAGCTCGACCCTGCCGGCGTCGGCGAACGTCGAGCAGTCCATCGTCTCGCCGTGGGTCGTCCCTTCGACCCCCGGGTACCTCCCGAAGTAGTGGTCGAAGCTCCGGTTCTCCTTCACGAGGAAGATCACATGTTCGATCGGGTTCTCGCCCGGCACGACGACGCCGGCGTCGTCGTCGGGCCGCCCGGCGTTGCCACCGTTCGCGTTCCCGTTGCCACCGCCGTCGGCGGGATCCGGGCTCCGACCCCCTGCTCGGCGGGCTCCGTCCTCGCCCCCCGGCCACATGAACCAGACGAGCCCGACGATGAACACGACGATCAGCGCCGCGAAGGTTCGCCGACGGGCGATCTGCTGGCGCGAGGGACGACGCGGACCGGAGGGGCGGATGAGGGGACCCGACGGCTGCGACACGATGGGCAGTCTAGCTTCGGGGAAACGCCGGAACGGGGTCCTGGGCCATCAGTCGGTCGAGCGATGCCGCGAGCGATCGCTGGACGGCCACGTAGCGTGGATCTCCGGCACGGTTGCGGAGCTCCCCCGGATCGGCGGAGCCGAGCCGGCCGGTGAGGTCGTAGAGCTCGATCGTGCCGTCCGCCGCTTCCACGTAGCTGAAAGCCTCGGTCCGCACTCCTCGCCACGGCGGCACCTCGCCGTCACCAGCCCACTCGATCAGCACCGCGTCGCGTTGGAACGCATCGACGACACCATCGTCGAGCATCGGCAGCAGGCTGAGCCCGTCCACTGGTTCCGCTCCCGTGCCCAGGCCGGTCACATCCAGGATCGTCGGAGCCAGATCCACGTTCGATACCGGCGTGGGAACCACACCGGCTCCGGTCCAGGGCGATCGGACGATGAACGGGATCCGGACGCACGCCTCGTACGGGCATCGTTTGCCGATCCACCGATGCTCGCCGAACGAGTAGCCGTTGTCGGACAGGAACACGACGAGCGTGTGTTCGAGCTCCCCCCTGGCCTCGACCTCGTGCACGAGCGATCGCATCGCTCGGTCGACCTCGGCGAGGGTCTCCAGCATGCGGCGTCGAAGGTCCTCGAGCGCGACCGCGGTCGGGCCGTCGAGCGGCGGCGAGCCTCGGATCCATGACGGCTTGCCGCGAACGTCGTTCAACGTGCGGAGATCCGGCAACGAGATCGGGGTCCGGGCGAACCTTCCGACATCCGGCGGCGCCGGCGTCCAGGGTGCGTGCGGCGCGCTGGGTGCGAAGACGAGGAACCACGGTCGTTCCGTCGAGGCGCCGCGAAGGAATGCCGAGGCCTTCGCCGCCAGCATCGACGTCGCATAGGAACCGTCGCCGGAGCCCGCCGTGAAGGGCACACCCTGATCGACGAACGGGTAGTCCAGGTAGGTCGTCGACATGTCCAGGTTCCGCTTGGCCACGAACCGATCCCAGCCGGCCGGCACGTACGGGCCGCGATCCCACGGGTATCCGTTCAGGTACTTCCCGATGAACGCCGTCTGATAGCCGGCGTCGTCGAGCCACGTCGCGAGCGTGGACGATTCGTCGAGGTCTCTCCCGTCGCCGTTGCTCTCGACGCCCGTGTGCCTCGAGTAGAGCCCGGTCAGTATCGACGCCCTCGACGGACAGCACAGGGGCACGTCGACCACGGCGTTCGTGAAGCGGACCCATCGATCGCCGGGATCTGCCAGGCGCGATTCGAGCCAGGGCATCGCGGGAGGACCTGTCAGGGTCGGGAGCGAATCCCAGGTCTGGTCGTCGGTGATCACCACCAGCACGTTGGGAAGCCGCACGGATCGCGAGGCCGGCGTTGCGTCGGCCGCGGCGGCGGCGACACAGACGAGCACGGCGCAGACGGTCGCGACCGAGGCACGTCGACGAGGATCGTCGCGCCGGCTCACGGTCATGTCAGCGGTCCAGCCATCCCCCGTCACGGCCGTAGGAATCCGCGACCACGCCGGCGGCGATCGAGAGCGCGACCGACTCGGGGTCGCGCCCGCCGAGATCGAGCCCGAGCGGCGATCGCACGCGGGCGATCTCGTCGTCGGCGAACCCCATCGTGCGGAGCGCCTCTACATGGTGCCCCACGTGACGCCGGCTGCCCATCACCCCCACGAACCGAGCGGACGAGCGGAGGGCATCCGCGATCATCGAAGCGACGTCGGGCGCGTCGTGGTCGGTGAAGACGACCACGTCGCGGCCTCCGAGCGCCAGACCCTCGAGCCCCGTCAGCGCCGGCCCGTCGCCCGCGATCACCCGCTCGCTCCGAGGCTCCACGAGCACGACCTCGTAGCCGAGCCGCTCGAGATGGGATCTGAGGGAACGAGCCACGTCGGTGGCGGAGACGACGACCGCGGTGGGTGACCCCGCGTCCGGCTCGAAGTAGACCTCGATCTCGCCGAGGTCGTGGGTCAGGGTACGCACCTCCGGAGCACCCGACGCCGCCACGTCGGCCGCGGCCTCGACGGCGGCGGCATCGAACTCGGCACATCCGAGCGTGCCGTGGACCTGGCCGCCGAGCGCGATCGACATCGTGGCCCCGACCCGACACGGCGGGGAACCGTGCACGCGCACGGCCTTGGCCTCGACGATGGGGGCGGGCGGCCAGGCCGGGGTGGAGCGCTCGGCGGCATCCGCTCGATCCGCGTGTCCGGTCGGATGCGCGCCGGTCGAGCCGCCCAGCAACTGCACCGCATGCGGCACGACGGGCATGATCGCGGTCAGCCCCTCCCGCACGCCCGAGGGGGAACCGGGGAGGTTCACGACCAACGCCGCGCCGATCGTGCCGGCGACCGCCCGCGAGAGCGCGGCCATCGGCGTGTGTGCGAGCCCTTCGGCCCGCATCAACTCCGCCAAGCCGGGCGCTTCGCGATCGATCACGGCGCGCGTCGCTTCGGGCGTCACGTCGCGGGGGCCGAACCCGGTGCCGCCCGTGGTGACGATCAAGGCGTGAGATGGCGCCAACTCGCGGAGCGTGCGTTCGATGTCGGGCCGTTCGTCGGGAACGACGGCTCGCGTCGAGATCTCGTACCCGTGATCATCGAGGATCGCGGAGGCGACATCACCTGACTCGTCCTCGCGCGAGCCCTGCGTCACACCGTCGGAGACGGTGACGACGGCTGCGCGAGGGGTCGGGTCCATGTTCTCATCCTCGCATCTCACGATGGGAACCGCCGACGCTGGCGCGTTCGACGTCGCCGCGGGTACGCTGAGGCGACATGGTGCACACGACGTCCACGTCGGCGCCTTCCACCGGCCCGCTGATCGACACGTTCGGCAGGGTCGGCAGCGACCTGCGCATCTCGGTCACCGATCGCTGCAACTTCCGATGCACCTATTGCATGCCCTCCGAGGGGGTGGCATGGCTCCCCAAGGACGAGATCCTGACGTTCGAGGAGCTGACCCGGCTGCTGGGGCTGTTCGTGAGCCTGGGCGTGACCTCGATCAAGGTCACGGGAGGAGAACCGACCGTTCGGGCGGACCTCGCGACGCTGGTGCGCATGTTCCGCGACACCGGCCCCGACCTCGACATCTCGCTGACCACGAACGGGGTCCTGCTCGACTCGCTGGCCGTGCCCCTCGCCGAGGCCGGCGTCGACCGGGCGACGGTCTCCTGCGACTCGCTCCTGAGGCATCGATTCGCGGAGATGACCCGGCGCGACGCACTCGAGAAGGTGTTCCGAGGGCTCCGCGCCGCCGAGCACGCCGGGCTCACCCCGATCAAGATCAACTGCGTCGTGATCGGTGGCACCAACGACGACGAGGTCGTGGGCTTCGCACGCTGGGCCCGAGAGACCGGCTATGAAGTGCGGTTCATCGAGTACATGCCCCTCGACGCGCAGCACGCGTGGGAACGTCGCAAGGTCGTGCCGGCGCGCACGGTGCTCGAGCGCATCGACCAGGTGTTTCCCCTCGTCGCCGACGGCGGCCAGGCAGAGCCCGCGACCACGTATGCCTTCACCGACGGGTCGCCGGGAAGGGTCGGGGTGATCCCGAGCGTGACCGAGCCGTTCTGCGACTCCTGCAACCGCATGCGCCTCACCGCCGAGGGACAGTTCCGCAACTGCCTCTTCGCCCTGGAAGAGACCGACCTGCGGGAGCCGATGCGCGCCGGGGCGAGCGACGACGAGCTCGAGGCGCTGCTCCGAAGTGCGATGTGGTCGAAATGGGCGGGCCACCGCATCGACCATCCCGACTTCGTGCAACCCGCCCGCAGCATGTCGATGATCGGCGGCTGACCAGGCTCTCGAAACGATCGCGGCACGATGACCGGCCGGCGCTGCGTGTTCGACGGGACGCCGGGGGGGGTTCATCGGGCGTTCACGATCGTCTGCGACGATCGTGACGCCGAGAGGTCGCGCCCCTCTCAGGTGCGGGGGCCGGGCTTCGCCCGGCCCCCGCCGACCCCCTTGGTTACGACCGGTCGCTATCCCGCCTGCAGCGCGTCGAGGTTCGACTCGATCGCCGCCTCGGACGACTCACCTACCGTCACGTTCACGACCGTGCCGTCGGTGCCGACGTAGTAGACGGTGGGGAACGACGACACGCCGAGACCCTGCATCAGCGTGCCGGCCTCGTCATCGACCGCCGTGGTCAACGTCAGGCCCTCATCGGCCAGGAACTCCGATGGCGTCGGCCCGGGCTGCTGGCCCACGGCCGTCGTCACGCTGACCAACCCGACACCTTCGCGAGCCTGGACGGCCGGCACGAGGATGGGCAGCTCCGCCTGGCAGTGGGGGCACCACGACGCCCAGATCACCAGGACCGTCGGCGCATCCTCGTAGTCGCTCCAGGACACGGTGCCGCCGTCCAGCCCGGACGCCGAGAACGCCGGCACCGCATCGCCGATCTCCAGCTGCGCACCGGGCCCTCGGTCGATCGTGACCGGCCCGGCGGGTGCCGGGGTCGAACCGACGTCCCCGTCCCCTCCGCTCAGGAAGACGGCGCCGACCAGGACGGCGACGCCCAGGAGTGCGACCGCGATCCAGAGGTTGCGCTGTCGAGCAGCGCGCTGCTCCGCCTGCCGGCGAGCCTGTTTCGTGGGCCGGCCCGATCGCTTCCTGGACTTGGTGGCGTTCGTCATGAGCTCCTCCGGGTGGGCGAGGTCGATTCCCTTGCGTCCATCAGCATCTTCGTTCGGACGACCGGATGCGGTTCAGGCCGTTCGACCCCCGGCGCGCATGACCGTCACCACCGGGGACGTCTGCCTACGATCACGCGGGTCACCTTCAACTCGCCACCCTTGGTGCTCCGCACGTCGCGAAACCCGCCCCCCGCGAGGACGCGTTTGACCTCCTTGGCGCGGTCCGGACTGACTTCCAGCAACAGCCATCCGTTCGAACGAAGCCAGGTGGGCGCCTCGGCGGCGGTGCGCCCGATCAAGCCGAGGCCGTCCGCGCTCCGATCGGTCAACGTGTGCGGCGGCTCCCACTCACGGATCTCGTCCGGAAGGTCGTCGATCTCACCCGCGGGCACGTAGGGGGGGTGCAGCGTGATCACGTCGACGGATCCGCGGAGCCGTTCGGGGAGCCCGCCGAACAGATCGCCGACCTCGAACCTCGCATCGAGCGACAGGGCCTTCGCGTTCTTCCGAGCGAGCTTCACCGCGTCCTTCGCCACGTCGGTGCCCCATACCTCGGCCTTCGGCACCTCGTCGGCGACGGCGAGGGCGATGGGTCCGCCTCCGGTCGCGAGATCGACGAGCACGGGACGCTTCCGTTTCCGGAGTCGCCTGACCGCCTGCTCCGCGAGGAACTCCGACGAATCGCGGGGTACGAAGACCCCAGGTTTCGTCATCAGCTCGATGTCGCGGAACTCCGAATAGCCCTTGATGTAGGGGATGGGCTCCCCCGTGGCACGACGATCGATCAGGACCTCGAACCTGCGCCGATCCTTCCCCGAGACCTCGCCGCTCGGCTCCGGGTCTTCGCCGAGCACATACGTCAGCAGGTCCTCGGCCTCGATGCGCTCCCTGCCCCGCTGCCAGTGGTCGATCGCGGGCGAGGCCTTCAGCTGCTTCGCGGCACGCGCGAGCACACGCCTGGCTTCCATGTCGACGCATCGTATCGGGTGGGCTCGCTACACTCCCCCGACATGGCAGACACCTCGAGCTCGTCGAAGAAACCCGCCGCGAAGTCCCCTGCCAAGCGTCGGTCCCGCACGAAGAAGGCTCCCAGGAGTCCCTCGATCAGGCTCACGGGTGATCGACTGGTCGTGCGAACATCGGAGAACGGCGAGCGGAAGAGCGCCGGCGGCCTGCTGATCCCGGCCACGGCCGCGCCGGCACCGAGGCGCCTGTCTTGGGGCGACGTGACCTTGGTCGGCCCCGACGTCCGAGTGGCCAAACGGGGCGACCGCGTGCTGTTCCTGCCCTCGTCGGGCCTCGAGGTGGAGCTCGACGGCGACGAGCTCGTGTTGCTCCGCGAGCGTGACGTGCAGGCGGTGGCGTCCACCCCGGGCGACGAGCGAGCACCGGGGCAGTACCTCTGAGAGGGCGCACCTCATGCGCCGAGGAAGCTGAGCCGCACGGTCCGCACGTCGTTGTCGCGATTCGGGTCGATCAGCACCACCGATTGCCACGTGCCGAGCTGGATCGAGCCATCGAGCACGGGCAGCATCAGCGAGGAGGCGACGAACACGGGGAGCAGATGATCGCCGCCGTGCCCCACGGCTCCGTGCCGATGCGCGTATCGATCGTCGCGCGGGAACACCCGTTCGAGCAGCTCGTCGAGGTCGGCTTCGGAACCGCTCCCCTTCTCCATCAAGGCCAGGCCCGCCGTCGCGTGCGGCACGAACACGTGCAGCAAC
>Ga0210076_1000071_pt1 | contig 21010 bp, 21 predicted proteins | sample MayberryNW_Catta_3_FD_184876 | JGI IMG/M metagenome (GOLD analysis project Ga0210076, IMG submission 184876) | Wetland microbial communities from San Francisco Bay, California, USA, that impact long-term carbon sequestration -... | ecosystem: Environmental > Aquatic > Marine > Wetlands ... | reverse complement strand
GCAGCTTCCTAATCCAACTGATTCTCTATTTCATCCTTGTATCCTGATTGGGACTGTTCGAAGCACTGATGCATCACTGGTCTCTGCTCCTACCATGAGCGTGTAATTTCCTAATTCTAATTCCTGCGTTGGCGTTATGATGAGGCTTATTTGCTTAGTTTGTCCCGGATCTAAACTAATCGAATCTTCACTAAAAAGTCCAGAGAGATTACCGAGATTACCTGTTGTGGTAAAGGTTCCTGCTGCTAGCATGTCTGCCGTGAGGCTAGTATTCATGTTCGAAGTAACGTTTATTTTTATCTCCTCATTTTCGCCTCTTTGTAAAGTAATATTGTTAGGCAAAACAGAAACGGATATAGGCAGTACTCTCTCCGTCAACACCCGACCGATTTTATTTTCAGACCATTCTGAAAACCATACTTCATTATTTTTGTTTACATCAAATTGCAGGGCATTACTTATACCGCATGGATTGACACTATTTTGGCATGGTCCCCATAGTTTGTTTTGAGATGGAATCCAATATTCTGTGAGGGTCAGATTGTTTGGATCAAAACTCGACATCTTGTTTCCGGTATGCTGGTTAAACCATATGGTACCGTTTGCTCCTGTCTTTACCCAGTATGGCAATGTATAGGCCGCGTCTATAGTTGTGGCTTGTCCTAAAGTTCTCGGAGATGCGATAGATGTTGTAAACTTCGTAATGTCTCCGGAGGCAGGGTCGAGCCTAAAGAAAATACTAGTCCCATGGTCAGTAACCCATAAGTCATCATTGAGGTCGAGTGTTAATCCTACTGGGGATGTTATATCATCTGGCATTTCATAAGAAGTAAAGGTATTATTCTTAAGATCATAAGCCAAGATCTCTCCTTTAGTGTTGAAGGCAAGTAACGAAACAAACAACCTATTATTATCCTCATCCAAGACAATCGAGCCAGTGCTTACTAGATCTGGGTCTATTCCCTTGAATGAGTCAAGCGGAATTTCTATTCGTTCTATTCCTTCAGCTGTACCGTTCCTCATCTGAGATGTGTTACCTATCCATATGGATGGAGATCTTATTCCAACAAAGTAAACGCTACTACCATTATTATTTATCTCTATAGAAACTGGATACGTAGTTCCGAATGCCTCGGGCTTCTCTGGTACCGGAAACATTTCAAAGGAGTTTGTGTCATTTGAAAATCTCCATAGAGAATTTTGCTGTTCATCAGTAAACCAGATGTCCCCTTTATTGTCAATGTCAAGATCCCAAATCTGTGAGGAAATTGTCGGATTTGCTCTAGCGGGCCAACTTGGGATTTCATACTCCTCTCCAAATGTGTTGGTATTAATATCGTAGCTACCCAACGTACCGTTCTTAGTGGAAACGTACCAAATATTTTTGCCCTCAGAATCTACACCGACGGCTAATGGCATCTCACAGAGGGCTGGAAGAGAATATTCGATAACAAGATAGCTGGAATTAGGATATGAGTTTAGTCCACAAAATTGGGCGTTGAATTTTTCCACCGCGTCAGCTCTAGATCCTGAGACGAGCTTGGAGATATCATCATTACCTTCTGAGGGAGGAACAGTACTGATACTGGAAGAATATACCAATGAAAAACCTATAACTGCGATGATGGCCAGAACAACAAAAAAGACGATCTTTTTCTTGGGAAAATTTTTCGACTTGCTCCCCCTTTTTTCTACCAATTACTAATGAAGAGCGACTTTTGCTTATATATAAATTCTTAAGACCGATCAAATTGGTTAAAATCTAGCGTATTGATCAGGTCAGCTACTCCTTTACGGTAGATTGTGTACCCAGCTTCTCATTCGTAACAAAAATGAATCAATTCTGAAATGAGAATTATTTACGTTTAAAATACATTTTATCCATGCACAAGTTCCAAAGGTAACATAAGTTCAATGTAGATTCCTTCAAGTGCATTGTCTTCGATTTGAACCACTCATTATCAAAGAAATTGTTCAGTGTGAAGTAAGACAAAACGAACGCGCAGTCGAGCATGTATGTGAATTTGACTGAATAGATACTCTGATCGCCGTAATACGAAATTCGTATGAAGATTTGGATTTGAAGGGCCATCCAGTAGACGTTTGGTCAAATCTATAATACTTTGGAATAAGCTGGAAAAGCACTAATAACAGATCGTACCACATTTCTTATGAAATCGTAAAATGCCTAAACGGAAAGTAAAAGAGGAGAAACCACGACGAAGGTTAGGTAAAAAAGAATTGCTCATCCCGCCGGCGGCTATGGGGGCATCTCTTCTTGTAACACTGGTAATAATTCCTCTTTTTGCACCCCCACCAACCCCTCTCGAAGTCTGCCTGAAGGGGCATAACGTAGACACGTTCAGTATTCATTCTACTGTAGAAGTATCCGTTAATGGCCAACCAAAATTGCTTCCAGCTGGGATCGGCAATGATACTGTGGATGGTAAAGCGTGTCTCAGAACCATTCACACTGACACTCAAAGCAACGTAATTCACATAGAGTATGTAAGACCAATAAGGCTCACATTGGGTGATTTTATGCAAATATACTCGCCAGACAATGCAACCATCCCAATCATGGATAATTCAAGAGGGGCATCTTCAGAACGGATTCTTAATCTCAGTGATTATGACATTTCTTATTCGTATTATTCAGAGAATAACGAATTTACAAATGTTAAGAACGCTAGCGACGCGCCTCCGTTTAGAGACAACATGGTAAGCCGAATAGAATTAAATTCAAAATAAATATAATACTGGAACAATTCATTCTGATTTAATCTCTTTGACAGGCAAGACAGCTATTGTGATAAAGGGTGATGGAACTGGCCCAGAACTTGTCGAGGCTGTGTTGCATGTATTGAAATCATGTAATTCCCAGGTCAATTTCGTCATTTGCGACGCCGGTTCTGAATGGTGGATGAAATCGGGCGGCAATTCATATATTTCGGATGAGGTATGGAAACTTCTCAAAGAAAGTGACGCATGCTTTAAAGGCCCTACCACGACTGTTCCAAATCCTGATGCCCCTCGCAGCGTAGCAGTTAGCATAAGACAAAGATTTGAACTCTATGCAAATGTAAGGCCTATCAAGACATATCGGCAGTTGGATCGAAAGCTTGACTTCCTTTGTGTTAGAGAGGCTACCGAAGGTCTGTATGCAGGGATAGAATTCAGAACTAGCGATGATTCTGCAATTGCAGTAAGAAAGACAACAAGGAAAGGATGCGAACGAGTGACTTTTAAGGCGTTTGAACTAGCCAAAGAACGTGAATATCGGAAGTTAGTAGCGGTGACAAAGCGGAATATTTTGAAGGAAACGGACGGAATATTTTGGAACGCTGTTGAAAAAATCAGTCAACAGTTCCAAGACATTGAGGTAGAAGAGTATTATGTGGACAACATGACTCAACAACTCGTCAAAAACCCTGAACGATTTAACCGAAATATCCTTCTAAGTACAAATCTATTTATGGATATCATATCAGAGTGTGCTTCAGGTCATGTGGGTTCAATCGGTAACGTATATTCGGGTAACTTCGGAGAAAGTTATGCGATGTTTGAGCCTGCACATGGAAGTGCACCCAAATATTCTGGAATGGATAAGGTGAATCCTGTAGCTTCAATCCTTTCTGGCGCTTGGTTGGTGAGATATCTAGGTGAAAAGGAGATCTCTAACGCAATCTTTGAGGCTACCGAAAAAATAATTGCAGAGGGAAAGCATGTAACGTACGATCTTGGGGGTGAATCATCTTTATCTCGTATGACCGCTGAAATTTCACGGGAATCTTCTAATCTACTGAGGAAATAATCCCAATATCCTTGAATAGAGCTCTTCTGAACGAGGACTGTTCTTAAATAGTTGACGGAAAGAATCGTATCTCCTCTACTGAGAGAGATTCAAAGAACAGCTTTTTCGTTGAAATTGTTCTCCTGCAAAGTCCCAAAGATGCTATCACGTTGTAGACTTGAGGTATGTTAGACAGACTCGAAAGGAGGATCAAAATCGCACCATGCTGACTCAAGAGATTGATTGCAGATATGATAAATTCCAACGCTACGTTCGAACCTGCCATTCCCCCGTAAATGGTTTTGTCGTAAATATCATCGTCCTCAGTGGGAAGATATGGGGGATTACTGACGATAAGGTCGTATTTCTGGAAGGGCGCGAGTGCTTTTGCCCCATCACAGCAAATCAGGTCAGCTTCTATGGGGTTTAATCGATTGCAACATAACAAGGCATCGAGATCAATATCTGTTCCAACCACAACGGCAAAGCTTTTGCAAAGTTCTCTTAGGATAATGCCTGACCCAACACCAATCTCTAGTGCTGAGTTTCCTCGATATCCCACCAACGAGTCCAGCATAAGGTATGTGTCGTCAGACGGTTGATATTTGGGAATTTTACGAGTCACACCGCGATTCAATTAGCTGTCTGAATTCTGGTAACACAAAAATCATCTTGATCTATTTGTCGGCCAGCGGCTTCCAGGACAGTATAGCTTCAGATGCTGATGCTCCTCGCTAAATCTACTATCTCATTTGGACTTAACTGACATATTCTCTTTGACAAATCTGAACCAGACTTGAGGCCTAGAACTGAGGCAACCTTGCGGACATTTCTTTTTCTTTGTGAGAATAATACTTCTATATTTTTTTTTACGTTGCAGGTTATTTGTCTTCCGGAGGGCACCAGTTTAATAACTTGAGATGAGACCGCCGGTGGTGGGCTGAATGAGGTATTTGATACCTCGAATAACTCTTTAACAATAAAGCAATATTCACATATTACGGAAATCGCCCTATAAGACTTCGTACCGGGCTTTGAACTAAGTTTTCTTGCGAATTCTTTCTGTACCATAATTACTGCCCTGTTAAACTTTTGATTGCTTAACCACAGTATAGTCTCCTTACTCCTTGAATAGGGAATATTGGAGACACAAACATCAAATTCAAAGCTCATCGAGTTAAAACTAAAAGGATTTACATTCAGCAAGTGCAGATTATTACACTTCGCCAATTTTAGCCTCGTAAACTCAAACTTGGCTTTGTCAATTTCAAGGGACGTCACCTGATCTGAATTCATGCATAGCTGCGACGTGAGGTCTCCCTCTCCCGCACCGATCTCGAGAACTTTTTCGGTTTTTGTCAGATTTGCCTCTCTAATGATTTGTTTCATAACCCCGAAATCGGTGAGTCTGTGCTGCCCTAGCGAGTTTGGCCCTGTTAGTTTCATCTTCTCACGAATAAATTCATGCGAGCCTCACCGGTTATTTCTTCGACGATTCTCTTTGCTATCAGTTTAGCAGGGTCTTTTAAGCCAATCCTGTCCTGGATTTCCTGGAAAGACTCGAATCTCTTAGATTCCCTCCCCTTAATTAGCGCCATCATGTAGGTTTTGCCTATTCCGGGGATAAGCTCCAGAGCGTGTATTCTTGGAGTTACAGGTTGGGCAATATTTACATAATCGATAAATCTTTTTTCATTCTCTAACACAATTTTCTCGACTGTGGCAAGGAGTTCATTTTTAGCAGTCTGGGATATATTTGAGTATTCTAATCTTCCAAGGACGCTGATGATCTTTTCTCTACCATCCCTTCCGATATAGAGCCGTTCTCCTACTTCGAAAGTAGCGTTTCCATATCCAAGTAATTCTAACAATGTGAGTCTTTCTTCGCCAATTGCTTGTATTATTACACCCTCGCGGCCTCTTACAGTTGCGGATTTTCCGCGTTGTGTAAAATCCAATATGTATGCATACTCTTCGTATTTACGTTGCGGTTGGTGATGATGCGCGTAACTATCATCACTTCTAAAAGTACGATCGGATCTGTCCACAGACATTGACAATGGTCTAATTCCCAATTAATTGAATAAGGGCTAAATATTTAACCTTCAGCTTTCTTTTTCAAGATGTCTAACATTTTTTCCAGAGTATTGGTCAAGATCAGTTTTTTCCATCCAAACGTAAATGATCTCAGTTCCTCAAGTGACTTGGGTACTATGTTAACTAATTCGACTGCCTCTTCTTCTCTCAATTCACATTCCCTAATTTGTTCCTCGACCATCTTACGTGAGGTTTCTGCATCGAGTTTTGAGAATCTTGTTACAAAATCAAATGTCCATCTTTGGATCTGGTCCATTTCGTCAGGTTTTACCTTCTCCAAAATCTCCTTGACCTCAGGTAATGTGATTATTTCTTTCTTTTCAATCTCTGTCATTGATCTAATTCACAGCCGTCAGATGTTTAACGTGGTTAAGCCTAGTTTGTAAGATTTTCTGCTTCTTGCCGATAAGTACTGAGGTTTTTAATGTCCTTCTTCCAACTTGCAATACTATTCCAACCTTACCATGGTATCTTCTATGTGGGGTCGTTTTGTGTTCCCTCGGATCTATTGTGATGATTACCTTGTCACCGGGATTGTATTCAGTTAGCAGATAAGATAATCCCTTTGGAACGTTATTCTTCGTCATAACAGTGCGAGACTTTCGCCTATACCCATGTGAACTAGGCATTTTGTTTCCTGTATCCGCAGGCCTTAATTTAATAGTAACTACATACAACAATCAATATTGTTCTGGATCCGTAGCTCCCTTTTCTGAAAGCGAGAAAAGCACCTCAGTTTCTGGGTGGTAAGGACTGTCCACCATCCTTGCAACTCTATTCCTACCTGAGCGCTTCAGATAGATGCGGTATGTACTAGTATGGGCGACTACATTGCCGCCTGCCGGTTTGAAGGCATCTCCAAAAATTGAATCAGGTGATGATTGAATTTGGTTCGTAATTACAACAGCAACACCGTATGTTTCAGAGATTCTTAAAAGGATGTGCATAAATTTATTTAGTTTCTGCTGCCTTTCTGAGAGAGTCGCCCTACCCAAGAATTCCGCTCTATAGTGTGCAACTGCCGAATCCACGATAACAAGCTTGACCCCGTTGGCATCTATGATTGGACCTGTTTCATCTATTATTAATTCCTGGTGCGCTGAGTTGTATGCTTTAGCAACAATGATGCTATCGAGGACATGATTAGGTTCAATATTTCTTGCACTACATATGGAAACAATGCGCTCCGGTCTGAAGGTATTTTCAGTGTCTACGTAGATTGCTTTTCCGCCCAACCCTCCATGGGCAGTGTCGCGAGTTACCATCACGCACAAGCTGTGACATATTTGTGTCTTGCCAGTTCCATATTCTCCATAAATTTCTGTGACAGCCCGAGACTCCACTCCTCCACCAAGTAAGGTGTCGAGGTTTCTAGAACCTGTTGACGTTCGTTCCGCAATAAGTCGTTTATTGTACAATTTGCGTGCTGTTACAAAGCTTTTTTCTAATACGCCCGCTTCCTCAAGTCTTTGTCGAGCTCGGTTGCAAAGAACAGCTGATTTTTCGATATCCATTCCCGTAGCTTCTGAAATATCAACCGGTCCTCTTACAACCAAATCTTTAAGTGACCTAAATCCCGAGTTTTCAAGATGCGTTCTAGTGGCGATTCCTATCTCCTCTATGGAACAAAGATCTAGCGTTGTCTTTGGAGCATCGTTGTCACTCAAGGGCTAATACTGGTAAGCAATCCATTCTTAATTAGTCTTAGGCGAAAGGTTATTGTAATTTGAATCGTCCAATTAAATCTACCATACGCAATGAGTAAGACCTGAGAAAGAGATGGTCTATCCGATCACTCGCTTTGTGAGCCTAACGATAGAAAAATTTGGTATCAAATTCTATTACCCTAAATGGAAACACGGATTTAGCTCAAATCGATTTTATCGGATGTAACAATTAAATAGTAAAACTTACGTCTTGTTCCTTGTCTATCCTGGTGCAATAATTGCTAGTTGATTTGAACCTAAACGGGAAGCAAGTCATTATTATAGGCGGAGGAACAGAAGGCTTAAGAAAGTTGAGAGGGCTAGAAGATCAGAATTGTGAAATAATTCTAATCACAAACCGCCTTAATAAGATAATCAAGGGACTACGAGATAAGGGAAAACTCTTACTACGAAAAGAACATGTTAAAGATACCAGCTTTCTCAAAGATTATGAAAATCCATTCCTAATTTTGGCCTGCACTAATAATAAACATCTCAATCGTGCAATAGCTAAAGAGGCTAGTTTAAAGGGCGCATTGTCTTATGCAGTCGATGACCCACCGGTTAGCGATTTCTCCTATGCTTCTATAATTAATGTTGAAGGGATCCTTCAAATAGCCATATCTACCTCCGGAAGAAGTCCAATAGTTGCCAGACGATTTAGGATTAAAGCAGAAAGGGTTTTAAAAAGACTAGTGAGTAAGTCGGATATTGAAAACATACGACTCCAAGAAGCCGCTAGGAGAATGATTAGGACAAGAATACCCACAGTCTCTGAAAGAAAGGAGTTCTTGTACTCTGTCATTAACAATGCTACAATCCAGAAGCTTATTAAAGAGGACCGTATCGATGATGCTCGACTGGAATTAGTTGCATTAATAAACTCTTGGGAGGGTAAGAGAAGCTAAATGACGCAATTCGAGCCCTTGTATCGAGAACAGCAATTTTGTAATGCTCGAATCACTTACAAGAAGGCTCCCATTCATCTTCTCGAAAGATTCACGTTTAAGAATGTTAATACAGCATATGCTAGATTCAGGGAGATCTCTCCTGATAGTGAGTGTGTTATTTTGCAAACATGCAATCGGGTGGAAATTTTTTTATCGTCAGCTGAAACTCAAGATGAACAAAAAATATTAGACATTTGGTCAGCGGTCACAGGCCTGTCAAAAGTGGACCTCTCAGATAATGTAGAGATAAGCTTTGGACAAGAAGCCATTCTGCATCTCTTGAGGCTAACATCTGGTCTAGACTCTTTAGTAATAGGAGAGGATCAAATATTGGGACAGGTAAGAAGATCATTTGAATTTTCAAGGTGCAATGGACATTCCAGTTCGAATCTATCATTAATATTCACAAAGGCTCTCAAAACAGGAGGTAAAGTAAGAACAACTACTCGATTGAATAAGGGTAACGTCTCGATTGGTTCTGTGGCTGTTGGCATCGCTGAGAACTATTTCGATGATCTCAAAAGTAGAAGCATACTGATAATTGGATCCGGGGAAGGAGCTAGTCTGGTTGCAAAGTCATTACGGCAGAGGGAGGTTAGGTTTATGATTACAAGTAGAACTCTTGAAAGAGCAAAATCCTTCGCAGATACAGCCGGCGGATATCCTATCGCGTTTGAAAGTGCTTTATCTGGTCTCATTGGATATGATATAGTCTTCGTATCGACTACAGCACCCTATTTCTTGATCACTTATGAAAGGATCAGCAAAGCGATGTTAACAAGAAATAAAGGGATGTTGGTTTTTGACCTTTCGAATCCTAGGACCGTTGAGGACCAAATTAGCACCATAAAGGGAATCAAATTAATTAATATGGATCAGATCGCCGAAATAGCAGAAAATAATCTCAAACTTAGAAAAAATGAGGTAGCTGCTGCAGAGAAGATTATCGACAAAGAGGCCAAATCGTTTGTGGATATTCTTAAAAGTAAGAGAGTAGAACAGTTGATCGATTCAGTTTTCAGATCAGTTGATGTGTTGCGAGAGGCTGAAGTGGATAAGGCAATGTCCATTTTTTCAGCAAAGTTAGGCGCAGAAGACGAGAGAACAATTAGAGAGCTTTCTCATTCGATAGTCTCCACTGTTTTGTCTACACCTATGAATAACCTGCGAAAGGAGGCTCGAATAGGAAGAGTCTCTGAGCAGGATCTAATCAGAATCGTCGAAAGCATGTTCAATTATGACACTTGATAAATCGTCGCCAGGATTTCCAAAAGTAAGGCTGAGACGGCTAAGAAAAAATCCAGCGATACGACAATTATTGCAAGAGACCAGAATTTCAGTCAAGGACTTTATTTATCCAGTTTTTGTAAAGGAAGGGATTACTACTGCTGAGGAAAGTCAAACTATGGCGGGCATACGAAAATTCCCCTTATCCGGTCTGATCGAAGAGGTTCAAGAGTGCTATGACCTTGGAATGCGTGCTTTTATCATCTTTGGGATGCCCTCGTCAAAAGATGAGAGGGGTAGTTCCGCCTTTAGTAAGCATGGGATAGTACAACAATCAATAGAATCTCTCAGAAAAACCTTCGGTGATCAGATAGTTGTTATTAGCGACGTATGCTTATGCCAATATACTCTTTCAGGCCATTGTGGAATACTACGAGGAAGAAGGGTTGATAATGATTTAAGCCTCGATCTGTTGGCTAGGATAGCCGTGAGCCACGCAAATTCGGGAAGTGATATGGTTGCTCCCTCAGCGATGATGGATGGTCAAGTAAAGGCCATTAGAGAAGCGTTAGATGAAAGTGGATTCACAGACACTATAATCATGGGATACTCTGCAAAACACTCTTCTTCACTTTATTCGCCATTTAGAGAAATCTCAGATTCCGCTCCATCTTTAGGTGACCGGAAGTCGTATCAAATGTCGTTTCTCAATCATCGAGAAGCTTTGAGAGAAGTGATGATGGATATCCAGGAGGGGGTTGATATAGTAATGGTCAAACCTGCTGTGCCATATCTGGATTTGATTAGGAGGGTAAGAGACATGACTAATCTGCCCCTGTGTGCATATAGTGTGTCAGGTGATTATGCGATGATTAAAGCTGCTTCTGGGCAGGGTTTGATAGACGAGAAGCAAGCAGTCCACGAAATGCTGACCTCAATAAAGAGGGCTGGTGCTGATATCCTCATTACGTATCACGCGAAGTTGATTTCCCAGATACTACAGGAGGAATAGAAAAGCTCGGAATGAAATTATAACCACAATACCTTCTAGTATTTGATCTATGAATGTTTGAGAACTCACGGATCCTCTATGATCGGGCGACTAAAGTTATTCCCGGGGGTGTTAACAGCCCTGTCAGGTTTTTCAATCCATTTCCTTTCTTTGCAGCTTATGCGAACGGAAGTAAGGTAACCAGTAGTGACCACATCAGTTATGTAGATTATTGTATGGGATATGGATCGCTGCTTTTAGGACACGCGTATACCGAAGTATTGGAAGCTGTCAAGTTGCAGCTCGATAGTGGATCTCTCTACTGCATTCCTACAGAAAAGGAGGTTAGACTCGGGGAGATGATTGCTGAACTAATTCCTGCATGTGAAATGACAAGAGTCGTGAATTCTGGAATGGAGGCGACGATGAATGCTGTCCGGCTCGCAAGGAGCTACACCAAGAAGAATAAGGTTATCAAATTTGAGGGCTGTTACCACGGAGCACAAGACTATTCATTGGTCAATATCGACACATCTAGGCACAGTGCACCCTCGTCTAGTGGTATTCCTAAAGAGTTTAGCTCAGAGACTATTGTGGTTCCATTTAATGATTTTGCGCAACTAGAAGAGGTGGTAAGGAAAAGAAATGATATCTCTTGCGTTATCCTCGAACCAATCCCTGCTAATATGGGTCTAGTAGTTCCTGAAAAAGAGTATCTCAACTTTATTAGAAAAATTACCTTGGAAAAGAATATTGTGCTGATCTTCGATGAAGTTGTAACAGGTTTTCGTCTTGGAACTGGTGGTGCAAGCGAATTCTTTGGGATCAAACCTGATATAGTAACCTTCTCGAAATCGGTGGCAAATGGATTTTCCCTAGCAACCATCTGCGGGAGACGGGAATTACTTGAACAGTTTGCTCCAACCGGAGACGTATATCAGGCGAGTACATATGCTGGCAATCCAGTGGCAGTTACAGCCGCCATTGCAACTATTTCTGCTCTGACAAGAGGTCGGAATCAAATATATCCAAGAATGACCAGAGTATGCGACTCACTGATAGACGGTATCAGAGATGTTGCACGTGATAGAAAGATCCCTTGCAGGATTAACAGTTTCAGTTCCATGTATCAGTTATTCTTTACCACTAGAGAAGTTAGAGATATGACGTCAGCTAAAACGTCTGATCTTGATATGTTTAATACACTCTTTACAGCTTTGCTCGAAAAGGGAGTGTTTATCCCACCTTCTCAATTCGAGACCTGCTTCTTGTCCTACGCACATGCTGACGAGGATATCGATAGAACGGTTGAAGCATATGATTATGCATTCAATTTGATGAGGTCTAAAAAATGAGAAATTACACGGTAGGAACGAGACGTAGCAGGTTAGCATTACTGCAGACCAGATCTGTGGTGGATTCGCTAACGAGAAGCAAAAGGCAGACCCGGATCAATATTCTTGAAATTAATTCCTCCGGAGACTTAGACGTGAGGCCACTCTACACATTCGATAGGAAAGGCATATTTGAAAAGGAAATAGATCAAGCCGTAATTGATGGACACGCTGATTTCGCAGTTCACAGCGCCAAGGATGTGCCAACTGAGCTGTTTTCCGATCTCACGTTAGCTTCTGTACCAACTCGGTCTGCGACCAATGACGTATTGATACACGGTAAAGGATTGAAATTGAATGAGCTACCTTCCGGAGCAGTAATAGGTACTAGCAGCTTAAGGAGAGCAGTCCAGCTTTTGAGAATGAGACCCGAGTTAAAGGTAAAACCAATCCGTGGTAATATAGAGACAAGAATAAGGAAGGTTGAGACAGGTGTATATGACGCCATCGTTTTGGCGCAGGCAGGATTAGATCGATTGGGCTTAAGCAAGTGTATAACAGAACGGTTTGATATTATGGATTTTGTTCCTGCTGCAGGCCAAGGAGCGTTGGCACTCATTTGCAGGAAGGATAGACAGGATTTGCTAGATCTTTTGAAATTGGTTGAAGACCCTAGATCGCGCGCCGAATTGGAAGCCGAAAGGAATCTCTTGTCAGTAGTCGAAGGAGGGTGTAGATTCCCTGTTGGTGTTGTAACGTTATCCACTAAGGAATCAAATCGATTGACCCTTTTTGTAAAGGTATTTTCTGCAGACGGCTCAGATCAAATTATTGTAACTGAAAACGGGATAATTGAGGAAGCTAGAAACTTAGGACTTAAGGCAGGACAACGATTATTGGATGAGGGCGTAAGAGACTTTTCTCAGAGCTGGGAATTAGCCTTAAAGAATTGGAACGATCTACTATGAATTCTGCAAAGGTGTTTATCTGTGGAGCAGGACCTGGAGATCCAGGGCTAATTTCCGTTAAGGGCTTCAGACTTCTAACGAAATGCGATGTAGTGCTTTACGACAGATTAGTTAGCAAGAATCTGGTAGCTAAGATTCCCTCAACGATAAAAAAAATCTATGTGGGAAGGGAATCCGGAAAAGCCGACTCTACGCATCAGTTAAGAACTAACAAGCTTATGCTGGCTTATGTTCTAAAAGGTAAAAGCGTATTGCGACTTAAGGGCGGAGACCCGTTGATCTTTGGGAGAGGGGCAGAAGAAGCAGAATACTTACGCAGGCACAACATCCAATTTGAGATTATACCGGGCATTTCTTCAGCGATTGCTGCTCCGGCATATGCTGGGATACCTCTCACCCACAGGGGCTATTCGTCATCGGTCGCATTGATCACAGGCCACGAAGATGAAACGAAACAACATTTAGGTGTAAATTTGAAAGCTGTGGCTTCTGCTGTCGATACAATAGTCGTGTTGATGGGCATAGAAAGAATAGAAGAAATTGTTCAAAACTTGCGAGCGGGAGGTTTGAAGGGAACTACCAAAGTAGCGATTGTCGAGAAAGGGACTATGAAAGATCAGAGGGTTATAGTCGGAAATTTGAACACTATTCTGAAAAAGGTTGCAAGATATAAGGTGACTTCTCCAGCAGTGATTGTGGTCGGACGTGTCGTTTCTTTCTCCCGGCGCCTGGCGTGGCTTTATCCAAATGGTCAAGCGTGAGGATCACAAAGGGACGAGGTTCTTTGCAATTACACGAGAATCATCATCATCTGCAAGTTTTAAAAAGACAATGGAGAATTACGGTTGGACAGTCCTTTTTCTTAAATCAATAATCATAACTCCTAAACCATATCTAGAAATAGAGCGTATAGTTTCACGAATTATTCAAAATGACTATGATGCGTGTGTGTTTCTTAGCGGAAACGCAGTAGATGCCCTTATGACGAATTCTGATAAAACTGGAAATAGGCCAGCCTTGGTATCCAAACTAAGTTCGATAAAAACTGTTTGTATTGGTCCACGAACCAGAGAAAAACTCACACACTACGGGATCGATTCTGTGATAATGCCTGAAAGGTACAACACCCACGGAATAATCAAGTGCCTTTCCAGTTACGATGATCATTTGCACAAAATAATCGTGCCCAGAAGCCAGCTTGGCGACAGTAAGATTACGCTGTCCCTCTCAAAGCTAGGAATCTCTGTGGATCAGTTTCATCTCTATGATATATCTACCAACCCTACGATTGACAGTGAATGGAAGTGGTTTTTTAATCTATTAAGGGGCAGGAATGTAGATGCAGTTGGTTTTACGAGTCCTTCATCGGTAAGAGCCTTGTTCCAGATAACAAAAAGGAGAGTTGGTTATGATGAATTGGCTTACCTTAGGCAAATGAAAGGTTTAATCTCAATTGGGCATAAAACCACTATTGAGCTAAGGAAACACACTTCAGGTCCGATCATTGAGGCAGTAGAACATACCCTTAATGGCATAGTGGAAGCATCCAGGCTAATTTGAGTAAAAGCTTGGGGGGGAAATTAGTCCCTGTATCCATATATACACCTGTAGTGGTTTATATCATATGACGAGGAATAGGCCATCAATTATGTCTTGTTATCATTAGAAATTATCTCTGGATCAGCTCGTCATTTAACACAATATATATAAGAAATAACGCCGTTATAAAATACATATGACCACTGAAAATCTAAATATGGATTATAGTAAGTATGACTTTAAGGATTCAATTGATCAGTATGTTTACTTGAGCAAGAAGGGGCTCCATAGAGAGACTGTTGAAGAAATTAGTCGGTTAAAGGATGAACCAGAATGGATGAAACAGTTTAGGCTACGTTCATATGATGTTTTCATGAGCAAGCCTATGCCTAACTGGGGAGGTAACTTAGCAAAAATTGACTTTCAGAATATCTTTTACTATGCAAAGGCATCCGAAAAACAAGGCAAGAGTTGGGAGGATGTACCTGAGTCAGTACGAAACACCTTCGAGAAGTTAGGAATCCCAGAAGCAGAAAGGAAGTTCTTGGCCGGAGTTGGTGCACAGTACGAATCAGAGGTGGTATATCATAATCTTCGCGAAGATCTCGCTAGTCAAGGGGTAATATTTGAAGATACTGATACTGCAGTAAAGAAGCATCCTGATCTGTTAAGAAAGCATTTTGGTAAAATAATCCCTCCTGAAGACAATAAGTTTGCAGCATTAAATAGTGCAGTCTGGTCAGGTGGTTCGTTTATTTACGTACCACCAAATGTAAAAGTGGACCTTCCACTGCAGGCTTACTTTAGGATAAATGCAGAAAACATAGGCCAATTTGAAAGAACACTGATAATTGCAGATGAGGGAGCAGAAGTTCACTATATTGAAGGTTGTACAGCCCCTGTCTACTCTACGGAATCATTGCATTCTGCAGTTGTAGAGTTAATAGCAAAGAAAGGAGCGAAGATACGATACACTACTATCCAAAATTGGAGCAAGGATGTGTATAACCTAGTGACAAAAAGAGCATATGCATATGAGAATGCCACAGTCGAATGGATAGATGGCAACTTAGGGAGTAAGCTCACGATGAAGTATCCAGGGGTCTACATGTTAGGACGAAATGCGCATGCAGAGGTAGTATCGGTAGCTTTTGCTGGCGCAGGACAACATCAGGACGCTGGGGCAAAAGCAGTGCACTTGGCTTCTAACACTACATCCCGAATTACAAGCAAGTCAGTTAGCAAAGATACAGGAAGAACCACGTACAGAGGACTATTGCATGTGGCTAAAGGGGCTAAAGGAGTTAAATCAAACGTTAGATGTGATGCTCTTCTCCTAGATGAAACGTCCAGGACAGATACTTATCCTTACGTAGAGGTAAATGAAGAGGATGCGACCATTTCGCATGAGGCGACCGTAGGCAGAATAGGAGACGATCAAATATTCTACCTGATGAGCAGAGGGTTCACCGAATCAGATGCCTTGTCTCTCATAGTTGGAGGATTTATGGAACCATTCACAAAAGAACTCCCTATGGAATACGCCGTAGAGCTGAACAGAATGGTCAAGCTCGAAATGGAAGGGTCAGTCGGCTAATTTCAAACTTATGCATTGATGAAGCGTTAGGGTGAAATAGATTTGCCAACTCTTTCATCTTTGAGCATAGATGATATTCGTAACCTATCGTCGCTTTATGGTGAGCCTGAATGGATGAGTCGAATGAGAGGACAGAACTTTACAAGGTACCAATCTCTCCCAGACGAAATATCTCCTTTATACTCTAAATATTCTGACGTTAACCGTCTTTATCCGGATCGGGTGAAGCTATCAGTCACCTCAAATTCACCGGAATCAAACGACTTTCTGGCAGATAGACTAAATGAGCTAGATAAAGAGACTGGACTTGTTAGAGTCGGATCGACGATAATAAAGTTCAATCGAAATGAAGGAAGCTCAGAAGAGGATTCTATTATTATAGAAGATCTTGCTACGGCGATTAAGAGCCATGAAGATAAGATAAAAGATGCCCTACTGAAACACGCAGAGGGTTACGACGAAGATAAGTTTTTGAGCCTTGAGTCATCTGCTTTTAAATCAGGGATCTTTATTTACGTACCGAAGGACCTCATCGTAGAAAATCCCATCAGACTAGTTTGTGCATTGAGTCAAGATACAACATCTTCAATTAGCCGCAATCTGTTTATCTCCGGCGAAGGCTCGAGATGTACGATTGTGCAGGAACTATACTCTCCTAGCGTTGCAGACTCTCCTAGCGTACAGCAGGGCGTCTTTGAACTAACTGAATGTCACGTCGCCGATGGGTCTAATTTGGAGATGATAACTCTTGAGGCTCTGGATTCAAACAATGTTTCATTTCTGAATAAGAGGGCATGGGTTGAACGGGATGCTAAGATGTCATGGTACCATGGCCTATTTGGAGGTCAAACTACTAGATGTAAAGTAGATAGTATCATGAGAGGTACCGGGGCTTCTGCCGAGGACGTTGAGATTATTTTCGGCAATACGACACAGTCATTTGATATTACTTCGAATCTGAATCACATAGGAAGGCATTCCAGAGGCAGAGTGTTGGTCAAATCTGTCATGAGGGATAATTCTAAATCATTGTTTAAGGGTATGATAAAGATAGGTAAGGATGCTAAGGCATCAGAATCTTACCTTGCTGGCCACGCTATCTTGTTGGATAAGGACGCAAAATCTGATGCGATACCGGGCTTAGAGATAGAAACTAACGAAGTGAAGGCAACTCATTCGGCCTCGGTGGCCCAACTTGATGAAGTCCAAATATACTATTTGATGTGTAGAGGACTAGATAGAGATTCTGCAAAACGTGAGATCGTGAGTGGATTTCTAGAACCATTGACTAGAAGGATGGGCCCCACGATCAGGGCATGGATCAACTACCTGTTGGAAAATAAGTGGTCAGGAAAGCCCCTTATTCTTAAGGCAGACGATGCTCTCGAACAAATGTTAGAAGTAGAGAGATCTAGGTATAGGGAATCACAGGACTTGTTCGAAAAGCACTACAAGTATCGGTAGAAGCAGTTGAAGGGCCATTCAATACCCCTTCAGAACCTCCTTCAACTTTAGTCTCAGGTTTGTCATGCTAATGGGCTTTATAATAAAGTCCTTCACATCAATGGATGGAAGTACCTTGCTAAATTCTTCTTTGTTTATCTCAAAGGCTGTGATGAAGACGATTTTCATGGAGGGATTTTTCTCCTTAATCTTGCGGTATAACTCAAATCCGTTCATCCGTGGCATTCGAATATCTGTGAGAACGAGATCATAGTAATCATGTGGATGGCTATCTAGCGCTTCAAGTGCATTCCAGCCATTTGTAAAAGTCTCTACTACAAAGGCATCTCCATCTTTTGTAGTATTGTGTTCGCCATCTTCCTCATCGTTTAACCCCCTTTCATTTTGTTGTACATCTGGAATGACAAAATCATTTGATGGACTCGTTTCCGGAGCAGAAGAGGACAGAGGAGACTCGAGATCCCGCTTAATTATTCTAAGAATATCCTTCTCGTCATCAACAACCATAATTCTAGGAAGAAGGTTCCTATCAAGATTGTTGATCATCACTATTCCAGAAAATTACTAGTATTTAATTTTATCAAATAGCCGTCTTCATGATTGAACCTATTGTAAGAGGATTAGTTAGGTTATTGGGGGCCGTTCCTTTTTTCTGGGTGCTCATCCTTGTAATGTGATCAGACCTTCAAAGTGACAAATGGAAAGTCACATTTATTGGAGGTAAAGTCTGTCATCTATCAAACCTGTAATTCGAAGTGAAAGGATTATCCGATAAGATCATGTCTGCCTTTGTAATTCTAGTGTGACCAGTCTGTGTCCTGTGATCGCTAACGTCTGCATGAAAAATAAAATGTGAATCACATTCCTGGCATATCCAAATCATCTTCAAGTCTTCGGGATGCATATATATGTACCAAACTACGTTTAATTGGATTTAAGAGATGAGTAACATATCTCGTAGCAATCTTATCCTCCATTAGCCCGTGCAAAAGGTTCATCATATTGCCTTAAAACAAAAATCATTGTAATGTACCATCCGCATGCTACACGATGATTCAACATAAACATATTTTTTGTAAATCCACTATATGACAAGTATATACTAATTCAAGGGGAGCGTGAACTTGAATGTAGCTCCTTTTATCTCGTTATTCTTTGCCCAAATAATTCCACCGTGCGCTTCGACTATTTTTTTTGATATAAATAAACCAAGCCCTGTCCCGTTCTCAGAAGACGTTACAAATTTAGAAAATAACCTGGGCATAATTTGACTCTCTATGCCTGAGCCTGTATCCTTAACTGTGATTTCTATATCTTTATTATTTCTAATTACCATAATTGCGACCTTTCCCTCGTCAGTGAATTTCACTGCGTTATCAATCAAATTTATGATCACCTGCAAAATTCTAGTCTTATCTGCAAAAATAATACAATGGAACGGTTCGTAATTGAATTCCACATTTTTTGCATTGCCTGTCAATTGTCTTTCGGTTGTTTCTCTTATGGCCCTCTGGATAAGATGATCTACGTCAAAATTCTCCTTGTTCAGTTTGAGGGTCCTGCTTTCAATTCGGGTAACATCTAATATATCTGACGCAAGGCGATCTAGTCTTTTGGCATTGAAGATTATTGATCGAATTTGTTCCTCACCTATTAGGATTCGGCTCTGATTCTCTTGAAACTTTTGCGAAAGAAATTCTGCCTCGCTAAGAATAGGAAGTATAGGAGTTCTCAGCTCATGAGCAGCTATATCTATAAATTCTTTCTGAATTCTATCATGTGCTTGCAATTGCTCATTTGTCCCAGCTAATAGTCGATTTGATTCACCCAGCGAAACATTTGCACCTTTTAATTCTGTAGTCCGGTCGCGTACTGCTTTTTCGAGTCTCTTATTCCATGATAAGATCAGAATCGCAATACCAACTGCTATTAAAGCGATGACTATAACTATTTGACTGCTCGAATTTTTCTGTTGTTCTATGACTAATCCTACGTCAGTTGCCAAATTATGCGGTGACCCTAAAAATAACGTCCAGATGTGTTTTCCGTCTACATTGATCGGCTGGTAGGATATAGTAGTTGTGGTTCCGTTGAAGGTAATGTCTTCAGCACCTGGATTTGATTCCAAGGACCGTGTGAGGATTCCAATGTACTCTGATTTCACTTGATCAGGAACGGTTGCTTGAAAGTCGTCGGATTGATAGTTTTTTCCAACCAAGGATTGATTACGGGCATAAAGTATAGTACCATTCTTATCCATCAGTCCCACATTGCTAATAAATTCAGGTGAAATTTCATTCTGCAGGAATGCTCCTAATGAATCTAGATTTACAACCGCGACTATCACGCCATCAAATGATGTTTTGTTTTCACCGTTGTTGATGTCATTACTTTTTGTTGCCAGGATTGGATATGATATGTAGAGCCTCGGCAACATATCAGGTGATTCAATAGCGTTGCTGTAGTAAGGAATGAGGGTGGTTTGAGGGATCCTATAGAACTCCCTGTCGCTCAAATTGAACCCCTGGTAACCTTGTAATTCACTAGTGTTCTGGGTGCTCCAGGCGACAAGCTCGCCGTCTTTATCTAGCCAGTAGTACCCTTCAGTAAGTTCGGAGGTTGAAGATTGCGTATTGTTAAGAAGTGTTCGACCGGCATCAACGTGTCCATCTTGGACCGGTTGTGAATTAGCCAATGATCTCAAATTGCTTGTCACCGATTCGAGCGTGTGGAGAAGGATTTGGGAGAGGTCATGTGCTTCAATTCGTGCATTAGACCTAACGTCTACGGAAGCAATTCTTGCAATTTCATCGGCAGTATATGCTGAATACCTGAAAGAGATTACTGAAAGAGAAAGCCCTATGAGCGCAATCACAAGCAATAGTACGATGTTCTTTCTCGAAAAGATAATACCCGCCAATGGTCAGTACAAAGTTAAAATGCATTTCAGGTAGATAAGTCATGCCAACTTTGTCATGCCAACAGGACGGCAAGCCTAATTAGATTTCTGATATGATATCACTAGCATACTGGAAGTCTAATTCTTACATTTTTAGCATTTCAAAGTTAATAGACATATATTTCTAGTAGACGTTTCATTACTGAATGTCTCTTCCAAAGATTTGTTCACATCAACAGAACTATCTTAACTGCACACTTCCCCCTTCCTATTTAATTTCCATTCAAGAAGGAAAAGACGAATTCTTAGTAGGTGTATTCTGTGAAAGACACAGCAGGGAGATGGGAGTAAGGTTGGCTTCCCTATTGCGAAGAGGAAATAGTCGGGGAAGGCGTTTGAAGACTGAAAAATTGAGATTTGTATCAACTGAATGTATGCGCTCCTG